>ERZ1026850.148-NODE-148-length-45142-cov-9.071551_pt1 | contig 45142 bp, 45 predicted proteins | sample MGYA00380155_ERZ1026850 | MGnify/ENA primary metagenome ERZ1026850 (study PRJEB33269, sample SAMEA4719791) | human gut metagenome | biome: human-associated habitat; feature: organic feature; material: feces | place: Cameroon | collected 2013-10 ... | reverse complement strand
ATATGTGTTCGTAGCTCAGCTGGATAGAGCAACGGCCTTCTAAGCCGTGGGTCGGGGGTTCGAATCCCTTCGAGCACATTTTCCCAAGAGGGAAGAGAGACCGCCTGATGGCCGGAATCTTATGGTGGGTATAGCGCAGTTGGTTAGCGCGCCAGATTGTGGCTCTGGAGGCCCAGGGTTCGAATCCCTGTATCCACCTTGATGCGATGGTTAGAGCATCTTTTGTAAAATTGATGGGCTATCGCCAAGCGGTAAGGCACAGCACTTTGACTGCTGCATACGTTGGTTCGAATCCAACTAGCCCAGTTAAGCTGCGATGTATCTTGAAGGATTCCAAAAGAATTTGGAAAGAGCACTTATCGAACTAAATATGTATGGGATATTAGCTCAGTTGGTAGAGCACTTGACTTTTAATCAAGTTGTCCGGGGTTCGAATCCCCGATGTCTCATTAGTTGAAAATAGCGGAAATGCTGATAAATACAGTGTTTCCGCTATTTTTATGTGTAATCGGAAGTAGTGCTAAGTAAGCCTAAATATTTATCTTCATCTCGCCTTCAAGGGCATTTTTGAATATCTTCGTCTTCAGTTCATCTTCAAAAGGAGAAAAAGAAGCGTTTGCGTAATTAGGTAGAATGCTTTATGATTGAGATAATGAGGTGTTAGGAAGGCTTTCAATAATCTTTGGAGAATAAAGAGAAAACTATATTAATTTAGGAGACTATGGAATGGATAATTTTATTATTGATGACAGGATGTTAGAAGAACAAGAAGCTGAAAGGTTTGTAGAATTCCTATCTGAGCAGGAATGAGAGAGGATTTTGCAATTACCTTATGAAGAACAATTAAAAGTTGCTGATGAATATATGAAAAAATTTGAGGAGAAGGAGAAAAAGCATGACAAGAAGAGAACGTGAAGTAACAGATATAAATGAAATCCTTAAGATTATGGATGCCTGCAAGATTGTGCATGTGGGACTTGTGGATGGTGACCAGCCGTATGTGTTACCGATGAATTACGGCTATACCTATGAAGATGGGAAAATGGTGATTTACCTTCATGGAGCAAAGAAGGGATATAAGTATGATTTAATAGAGAAAAATCCAAAGGTATGCTTTGAAATGGAGTGTGATGTGGTGCCATTTGAAGGAAAGGTGGCATGCCAGTATGGTAATTCCTATTCCTGCGTTATGGGAAAAGGGAAAGCTGTTATCGTAGAGGATGTAAATGAGAAAATGCAGGCACTTTCTATTTTGATGAAATGCCAGACCGGAGGAGATTTTACTTTTAATGAAGAACTGGTATCCATTGTTAATGTGATTCGGATTGATGTAAGTGAATTCAGTGCAAAAAGAAGACCGGTTCCGGAAGGGTTGAAAAAGTAACAGAATAACAGGAGATTGACAAAGAAATATTGATAAAGTGAAAGCAGGATTATGAAAGCGTAATTCCTGCTTTTTTCTATCCTCAATCATTTATCACAAAATTGTGACAATCTATTCGTTGCGCGACGTAGGAAGCATTTGTATAATGAGACATAGGAATGAACCGGGGAAGAAAAGTAAGGAAGAAAAGTAAGGAAGAAAAACAGGAAAGAATAACAGGAAAAACGAATGACAACAGATAAGAAAAAGGATGTTTAGGGAAGATGGATAGAATATTAGTGGTGGAAGATGACCGGGAACTGAACCAGGGAATTTGTTTTGCGTTGCAGCAGGCAGGGTATGAGACAGAAAGTGCCTATTCCATTCAGGAGGCAAAGCTTGCAGGTTTGCAGCAGGAGTACGCCCTTGTGATACTGGATGTAAATCTTCCGGATGGAGAAGGATTTGGATTTTGTAAATGGATTATGGAGCGCAGGAAAGTGAAGGTCATGTTTCTTACGGCAAGGGACTTGGAAGAAGATGTGTTATCCGGGTATGAGCTGGGAGCAGAGGATTATGTGACAAAGCCATTTTCCATACATATTCTGCTAAAGAAGATAGCGGTCATTTTAAAACGGGAGACGGAAAATCCCCAAAATATATATGAAGATGGACATCTGCGGATAGACTTTGACCGGGTCAAGGTAGAAATAGAGGGAAAAGAGTGCATGGTGACACCTACGGAATTTCGGATGTTACGCTTATTTATTGAACATGCAGGACAGCTGCTTTCTTATAATGTGCTGTTAGAGCAATTGTGGGACTGTGATGAAGCATATGTGGACCGACACACACTGGCAGTCAATGTGAACCGGCTCCGTGGAAAGATAGAGGATGCGGAACACAAATATATTTCGAATGTATATGGGATGGGATATCAATGGTTGCGATAGGAATAATAGCAGGCTGTGGCATTGTGATAAGTTATCTTGTAGTCAGACTGCATCGGCAGAAGAAGGAAATCTATGATTTTACGGAAGAACTACAACGGTGTCTGACGCTGATGAAAGCAGGCGAAGACATTGGAAATGAAGCGGAGTTTAAGGACAGCCTTTGGGATAAGATTTATCAAGATTTGCAGGAACTTATGGATGTCTGGAACAGGAAGAACCGACAGAGCCATAGGGAAAAAGAACAGATAAAAGAGCTGATTTCTGACATTTCCCATCAGGGCAGAACGCCAATGGCGAATATTAAAATATATCTGGAAATTTTAGAAGAGGAACAGGAAGATAAGGTGCGGCGGCAGGAGTGTATTGGAAAGCTGATAAAACAGACAGAACGACTGGATTTTCTGATGCAGAGTCTGGTGAAGCTTTCGCGCCTGGAAACCGGAATCATAGAAATATGTGAAAAGGACACAAAGATTTTTGAAGTGTTAGGACTAGCGGTTGCGGCAGTGGTACCGGGAGCGGAAGCAAAAGAGATTTCTGTCCATGTGGACTGCCCGGAGACATTGAAACTGTTTTGCGATGCCAAGTGGACACAGGAAGCAATTTTTAATCTTTTAGAGAATGCAGTGAAATATACTCCAAAAGGGGGAAACATCTATATTTCAGTAATGGAACAGGAGGTTTTTGGAAAAATCAGCATCCGGGATACCGGAAGGGGAATTCCTGCGGAACATCAGGCACAGATATTTCAAAGGTTTTACCGGGAACCGGAAGTCCATGATGAGGATGGAATCGGGATTGGCCTGTATCTGGCACGAAAGATTGTGACGATGCAGGACGGCTATATGGAAGTGCATTCAGAAAGTGGAAAGGGGGCAGAATTTTGCATTTATCTGCCAATGAAATAAAAGAAGTAGTACGGACAGAGGAGTTAAAGAAATATTATCCGTTGGGAACCCATACGGTAAAAGCCTTAGATGGAGTGAACCTTACCGTAAAAGAGGGAGAATTTGTGGCAATCACCGGAAAGTCCGGAAGCGGGAAAAGTACGCTGCTGCATATGTTAGGAGCATTGGATGTGCCAACATCTGGAGAAGTCTATATTGATGGGAAAAGCCTTGCATCAATGACGAGGGAAGAGCAGGCAGTCTTTCGAAGAAGGAAGGTTGGTGTAGTATTTCAAAGCTATAACCTGATTCCTGATTTGAGTGTGTATGAGAATATTGTGCTGCCCATCGAGCTGGATGGAGGTTATGTGGACAAGGCATATATAGAAGAATTGTTAAGGCAACTGAAAATAGAAGATAAGCGGGATGCACTGCCGGGTACGTTATCCGGCGGTCAGCAGCAGAGAACAGCAATTGCCCGGGCATTATCTTATAAGCCGGCTATTCTTTTAGCGGATGAACCCACGGGAAATCTTGACACACAGACCAGCCATGATGTCATGGGATTGTTAAAAACAGTGGCACGAAAATATCAGCAGGCTACAATTCTGATTACCCATGACTTGGACGTGGCGCAGTTGTCAGACCGGATTGTATACATGGAAGATGGGAAAATCAGGAAGGAACGAAAGCTCTATGCTTAAAAATAATAATCAGGCTGTCATCCGTAAGATGGCAGTCCGTTCCATAAGGAGCAACAGAAAGAAAAACAGCCTGTATCTTGTGGCAATTGTATTGGCGGTGCTGATGCTGTTTACGGTTATGCAGACAGGGGCTTCCTACATGCATATGCAGTATGTCTGGCGGCTGCATTCTGTGGGGGAACTCTATGATGGAATCCTCATGGGCGGAGTCACAAAAGAGCAGGAAGAGACGGTAAAAGCAGATCCTGGTATTGAGGTAGTTGGAATTACAGAATTTATGCTGGGAAGTATCGGGGAAAAGAATATTTCCATCATATATGAGGATAAAAATTACCGGGAGAAAATGCATCAGCCTGGCATTCTTAACCAGGAAGGAAGGTATCCTGAGACATCCGATGAGGTGATGGTTACAAAGACACTATTGGAAAAGCGGAAGTCGGAAAATCTTACAATTGGAGATACGCTGCTTTTAAGCTATCAGAAGAAAGATGGAACCCAGGTAGAAAAGCCGATGAAAATTACGGGTATCATAGATGACTATGAAGAAACTGCCAACTGTTTCGTGACAGAAGATGTATTTGAACAGGCAGGCTACAGTCAGGCAGACTATGGCTGTGGTGTTCTCTACTATCAATATCGCTTCTGGTTTGCATCAGACCGGATAGAGAACCGTCTGAAAGAAGAACTAAATCTGGAACGGAAGCAGAACATTCAGACAACATGGGACTGTGATAAGGTAAAGGGAATTTTTCTTGGGATGATAGGAATCATTATGTTAACCTGCCTCAGTGCCTATTTACTGATTTACAATATCATGTATTTATCCATAGAAGATAATATCCGTTATTATGGATTGCTTCGTGCTGTGGGAATGACAGAAAGCCAGATGCACCGGCTGTTGTGGCAGAAGCAGATTATTCTAAGTGGAATCGGAATTTTAATGGGAATAGTTTTAGGATTTCTGACGTCCTATCTTGTGATTCCCGGAACAATCCGGGTACTGGGACTTCGCTCAGAAAAGATGGCTGTAACGATAAAACCGGAATTTCTGGTGCTGACGATTGCTATTATGGCAGTAACCGTCTATTTTGCCAGCCGTAAGCCGGTAAGAGTAGCAGAGCGCATTTCTGTCATGGAGGCACTGGGATATCAGACTTCGAAGGTAGTCTATACCGGAAAGAAAAAACGGACCGGGAAAAATATTATTTACCGTCTGGCATGGCAGCAGCTGTGCCGGATGAAGAAGAAAACAATCCTTGTCATCCTTTCACTATCAACCAGTCTGACAGTATTTCTATGTGTGGTAACGCTGGCGGGAAGTCAGAGCAAGCGGACGGCAGAGTTACAATATATGGATGCTGATATGGAACTGACCAATAAGAGTATGGTGGCTGATACATCAGACTGGAAACAGCCTTTCGATGACACATTTTGTGATAAACTTTCCAGAATAGATGGAGTAAAGGAAATTCACAAATTAAATTACAGTACAATTGTCGTACCCTGGGAGCCGGATTTTTCGGATCAGTGGATGCGTGATTTCTATGACCAGTGGATGTATATAAAATATGACGATGTGAGAGAAGAATATCAGCAGAATCCGGAGCATTTCATGGCACTGGTGGTGGGAATCGATGAAAAAACATTTCATTATATCAATCAGCAGAACGAAACGGCAATTGATGAAAAATCATTTTTGGAAGGGGAAAGCTGCTTTTTATGCCAGCAATATATGGGATATACCAATGCGGATGTCAAAAATAAGAAAATAAGTTTTTATTTTCCGGGACAGGAAACAAAGAAGTACAGTCAGTCTGTTGCGGGAATACAGGAGGATGACAGTCCGTATCTTGGCCCGAATGCCATGGGACCAACGATTATAATTTTAGTCAGTGACTCTTTTTTAGAGGATAAGGCAGAGAGTCTGTGGACATACAAGGTATCGGTGATTTATGACGAGGAATACGATAAGGAAACAGAAAAGAAAGTCAAAGAGCTGATACAGGAATCTAAGGATGCAAAAGATATTACCTGGAGCAGCAAGTTAAAGGGCATCAAAGAGCAGAAGCCGGCAGAACAGAAGATGTGGCAGCTAGGAATGGGAATCGCTATAGTTTTGGGATTTATCGGTGTGATGAATTATATTAATACAGAGCTTGGCAGTATATCCGGCAGAAGGCGGGAAATTGCAATATTAGAAAGCATTGGCATGACCGGAAAACAACAGCGCAGGCTGCTTTTGACAGAAGGGATGTATTATGCGGGAATTTCGCTTTTCCTGACGGCAACGGTGGGACTTGGCATTGATGTGCTGTTGTTTCAGAGGATGAATTATCATAAGGTAGCATTTTCCATCCCTGTCATTCCAGTGGTTGTCATGATAGTGACACTGTTTGCACTGTGCATTTTCGTACCGTTGGCAGCAGGCAGATTCATGGAAGGAGATGGCACTCTGGTAGAGCGGATTCATCATGTGGGAGAATAAAAAGTAACTTTTGCTGCAACCGTTTCTTTTGTTATTACAATATATAAGTGTAAGGGAAATATCCCAAAACAAATGACGGCGCGGTCTGGGAGAATGGAAACATGAACAAACAATTACTGGAACATTACATTGAGGCATACGGAACGGACATCTATTCCTTTTGTATCCGGCTGACACAGAACCGGGAACTGGCAGAAGAACTCTATCAGGATACCTTTCTTACAATGTGTGAAAAGGAGGACTGGAAGGAAGAGGGAAATGTCAAAAGCTATCTGCTTGGAATTACCATAAAGCTCTGGCAGAACCGGAAACGGAAATTTGCCTGGCGAAAGCGAATCGCAGCGGAGATTCCCTTATCGAAGGAGCAGGGGCTGGAAGCATTTTCGACAGATGAAAATTTAGAGCAGCATATGGTAAGCAAAGAAGAGCAGGAAGCCGTGTGGAAGGCTGTATACAAATTGCCGGAGCAGCTTCGCATCGTGATTCTTCTATATTATATGGAAGATTTCAAGGTGGCTGAGATTGCAGAAAAGCTGTCCCTCTCTATCAGTAATGTGAAAAGTAAACTGATGCGTGCACGCAGATATCTGAAGCAGGAATTGGAGGATTTTATCATATGAAACCAACCTTAGATGATTTATTACACAACTCCCTTATAGCAACTGATATTCCCTCGGAAGAACTCAACGAGAGGATTTTAAACCAGTCAACCCAAAAGGAGGTTGTACCTATGCGGAAGAAGGAAACGAAGAAACCATGGAAAATGGCACAGACAGCAGCGGCTGTGGCACTTCTTGTTTTAGTCACCGGCTGTGGTGTATATGCGGCAGAACGGATCCTTGCACAAAAACAGATTGCTATTATTGATAATGAAACGGAATTTATGGAAAGTGCCACAGAGACAACGATTCATTATGAAGAATTTTCAGGAGAAAATCTTGATTTTGCAGACAGCAAGGTGACAGACCGGACAGAGGAACTAATTCAAACTTCTGATTTCGTTGGAACCGTTACCGAAGGAACCAAGGATGATTTATGGAGCTTAAAAGCAGAAGAAAAGATTGATGGCAAAATAGAGGTGGGCTATGTCTATCCGAAATTAAGCGATGCTTTTAAAGACCAGAATATTGGCATTGACCTTTCTTATATAGAAGCAAATTATCCAACACTCTGGAGTGAAAAAGCCTGTCAGCTTTGCTATGATTCCAGGGATGCAGATACTTTTTCCCAGGGAGCATTCTTTGCCAGTTACCGGAAGGGAGACAGTCAGGCGGTGTCTATTCAGTATGAAGTATCGGATATAACAAATGAGGATGATTATATTTTTAAAGAAGCTTATGACAGCACCGGTACTTATACCACAGCAGATGGTGTGACACTGACCATTACCAGTCAAACAGCAGACAGCGGCTATACGATTACCTATGCCCACATGATTACGGAATATAGTGATTTCGTTCTGACATTACGTGGAGATTTTTCAGAAGAAGAAAGCCATGTGATTTATGACAGTTTAAATCTATCTTCAATCTGTGAGACTGGGAAGTAGAATAAAAACGGTTCAGGAATTATCCTGAACCGTTTTTGGGATCGGACTGCGGGCAACAGGACTTGAACCTGCACGGTCTCCCACTAGAACCTAAATCTAGCGCGTCTGCCAATTCCGCCATGCCCGCAAGACAAGAACTATAATAATATAGAAATACAGTTCATGTCAAGTGTAGATTAACCCTGAAGCCCCCGTGCCTGACGGTCCATATCCTCTACTACAATGTCATAGATTTCACCAAGACCTGCGCAGTATTCTAAGACCTTCCAAGGCTCATTGGTGTGATAATGAATCTTAATCAGTTCTTCATCACCAACTGCCAGAAGACAGTCTCCTTTGAAATTTTCAGTAAAGTAATCATTAATTGCATCCTCGTCAAGATTTTCCCCTTCAATTAAAAGCTGAGTGTCATATCTGAATTCTAACATCATCGAATCCTCTCTTTCTGTCCATTTCCCTTTTATCAGGAATAAAATTCAAACACAGTATAGCATAACGTGGTAAGAGAAGAAAGTATTTCATAAAGCAGCAGGACTTTATTGAGACAGATTAACCAAGTAGAAAGTTTTAGATTTCTTTAAGAACTGCCTAAGCAAAGATTAATGTTCTTTAAGAATTCGTAACTGTGATATTCTTGTGATTTTATTGTGCTATAGTTGTCCCTAGAAAAAAGAAAAGAGGGATGATATGGATATTTTAAAGAACATCAGAGAAACTGCCCTGACACATCCGAAGCGGTGTGCAGTGCAGAGCAGAGAACAGAGTTTAACTTATGAGGAGTTAGAAGAATATTCCAACCGGCTTGCAGTATGGATTGCAAAAAACAGCCAGGACCGTAAGCGGCCGGTTATTGTATATGGACATAAGAACCCGTATATGGTGGTATGCTTCCTTGCCTGTGCCAAGGCCGGTAGAAGCTATGTGCCGCAGGACATCTGCATTCCAGTAAGCCGGGTGGATGAGACCGTATTAAGCGTAGAACCGGAACTGACCTTTGTGGTAGAAGGTGATTATCAGACAGAAATCGGAACAGTAATCGGAAAAGATGAGATAGAAGAAATCGTAAAACAGGAGACAAACGAGACCGATGTGCTGCAGCCTCTGACCAAAGATGAAGTATGGTATATCATATTTACTTCCGGAAGCACCGGAAAGCCTAAGGGCGTAGAGATTACAAGAGACTGCCTCAGCCACTATCTTGACTGGTCGGTTCAGTTAGGCAGTACCATGGAAGAAAAGGGCGGTGCACATTTTATGAATCAGGCACCATTTTCCTTTGATTTATCGGTAATGGATTTATACACTTCCTTAGTCTGCGGCGGAACTCTTTATACCATGGATAAGAAGATGCAGAGTGACTACAGTGAAATGTTGGGCTTCTTAGAACAGTCAGAAATCGAAATCTGGGTATCCACACCGTCTTTTGCAGATATGTGTCTGGCAGACCGGAATTTCTGTGGGGAAAAGATCGAAGCCTTAAAACTTTTCTTATTCTGTGGGGAAGTGCTTACTACAGCCACGGTGGAGAAGTTAAAGGAACGTTTCCCGAAGGCAGTCATTATCAATACTTATGGCCCGACAGAATCTACGGTGGCAGTCACGGATGTGACCATAACAGAGAAATTATTGCAGGAGACCATTGCCCGGGGCAAATCCCTTCCGGTGGGTCATGAAAAGCCGGGAACTTATATCGAAATCTGGGATAAAGCCGGAAAAGCGGTACCGGAAGGTGAACAAGGCGAGATTGTTATTATCGGAGATACAGTAAGCTGTGGCTATTATAAGAGAGCAGATTTGACAAAGAAGGTATTTTTCCATTGTATCCGTGACGGAAAAGCTTACCGGGGTTATAAGACCGGAGATGCCGGATATTTAAAAGGCGGGCAGCTTTATTATAATGGAAGAATCGATTTGCAGGTGAAGCTGCATGGATACCGCATTGAAATTGAAGATATTGAGAATAACATGGTAAGACTTCCTCAGATTGACCATGCAGTCGTAGTGCCGAATCTGGAAGAAGGAAAGGTAAAGAGCCTGACGGCATTTGTGACAGGAGCACAGATGGCAGGAAAGAAAGCAACTGAGATTTCAAGACAGGTAAAAATAGGTCTGAAGGAATTCCTTCCGGTTTATATGATCCCAAAGAAAATAAAATATATCGAAACCATGCCAATGAATAACCATGGCAAGGCAGACCGAAAATATCTTGGAGGTCTGGCAGAATGAGTTTTTACAGCGGAGCACCATTCTTTGGCACATTGATTCTGTTATTGCTTTTCGCATTGATTCTTGGCTGTATGGAAAAGAGCCTGCGCTGGTATAACCTTATCGTATCCGGTGTAATGGTTGTCTGCGTGTTAGGCGGAAATCTGACGGCGCTTGCGTATTTCGCAGGATACTTTCTGATTGAATGGATGCTGGTCAGAGGATATGAATACATAAGAAAGAAATATGGAAGAAAGGCAGCATTTTATCGCAGTTTTGTGCTGCTTTCCATCCTGCCACTTGCATTATGTAAACTATGTGACCTCCCATGGTTAAAGGAGATGAATCTTTTTCAATTTACCGGAATTTCTTACCTTACGTTCCGGGTGGTGCAGATTATCATTGAACTTTATGATGGCACCATAGAAGAGGTGAAAATCCTTGATTTTACAGCATTTTTAATCTTCTTTCCAACCTTTAGCTGCGGACCCATTGACCGGAGCAGAAGATTCTTGGAGGATTATCATAATGTGCCGGAAAGAAGAGAATATCTTGAGCGGTTTGGAATTGGTTTACAGAAGCTTGTTTTAGGAGCAGCATATAAATTCGTATTTGCGGATTTCTTCTATCAGATTATGAATCAGTTCATGAACCGGACAGCAGGGGATATGGTCTGTTATGCATACAGCTATGGTTTTTATATGTTTTTTGATTTTGCGGGATACAGTCTGATGGCAGTGGGAACCGGCTATATGCTTGGCATCTGCGTACCGGATAACTTTAAGAAACCGTTTATCAGCCGGGATATGAAAGAATTCTGGGCAAGGTGGCATATTTCCCTGTCCGAGTGGTTTCGGGATTTTGTCTTTTCCAGATTTATGATGTTATCCATGCACAAAAAATGGTTTAAAAGCCGCTTAAACGGTGCGGCAGCAGGCTTTCTTATCAATATGCTGGTGATGGGTGTGTGGCATGGTCTGACAGTGCATTATATTTTGTACGGACTCTATCATGGCATATTGCTGGCAGTTACGGAAATATATCAGAAGAAGTCGAAGTTCTATAAGAAATATAAGAAGAAAACCTGGTATGCACTGGCATCATGGGGAATCACATTAAATCTGGTGATGTTTGGTTTCCTGATTTTCTCAGGACATTTTATTACAATTTAGGTTATCCCAACTTATATCATAGAAGAAAAATTTTAGAAAAATAATATGTGAAAAATAGAAACAGAAAAAGGAGATTATAAAATGAAAGAAAAGATTTTAGATATCATTGAAAAAGTATGTGAGGATGACAGCATCCGGGAAGATCTTACAATGAATCTTTTTGAAGAGGATTTACTGGATTCCTTAAGCTTTGTAGAACTTCTGGTGGAACTTGAGGATAACCTTGGTGTTGTAATTTCACCATCGGAAGTAACAAGAGAGGATATGGATACACCGGAGAAAATTATCGCGCTGGTAGAAGCGAAAGCACAGGAGAAGTAAGCATGAAAACGATAAAAGCATTTGCAGTTTCACTGCTCCTATGCGCTCTTACTCTTGTGGGACTGCATCTATGGTGTGGAAGAGGCCTTTCGGCAGATGGAAAAGCCGGAACCTGGGTCAGTGATGCAAAATCCCAAAGCGGCAGTACATTAAAGAAGATGGCAGCCGATGAAAATGCATTGCTGATATTCGGTTCTTCGGAGCTGCGGCATGGACAGGGCAGTGGATTCCATGGAGATACGATTTTTGATGGCGCGGATATGGATCCCATTTATGTGGGAAAAGCAGGGTATCAGAGCCTGACCCATGCCATTACGCTGGGCGCGGTGGGCAGTCAGGCAGCCAATAAGAAGGCAGTATTAATCGTTTCGCCCCAGTGGTTTAAAGAAAATGGAGTAAAATCCACGGCGTTTGAAGCTGCTTTTTCAGAAGAAGAATATATTGCATTGCTGGAAAATCCGGATATCAGTCAGGAAACCAAAGATTATATCAATAGCAGACTGCAAAATATCATGGCAGATAATGAAAATATGTCAGAAAGAGTAAAAAAAGCCCGGGAATGGTATCAGCCGAAGGATGATAATACAGCAGAACAACTAGGCTGGCTGGAGCAGAAAAAAGCAGATTTTCATAAGGCACTGTTGGAAGAAAAAAATAATTATAAAGTGATGGCAGAGGCACTGATGGATGGAATCAGTAATGATAAGAGCAGGGAAAGTGGTGCAAAGCTGTCACAGGCTACCTGGAAGCAGCTTCGAAAGGAAGCTGAAGCAGAAGGACATAAGCTTTCGGATGGCAACGACTATGGCATGTTTGACAGCGTATATAAAGGAACGTACCAGACGCTGATTGCCAATGGAAAACATAAGAATCCAAAGTACACCTTAGATTCCATGGAATTTTCGGATTTGGAATGTTTTCTGTCAATTTGCAGGGAGGAGGGAATTGAGCCTTTGGTAGTAATCCTTCCCTTTAATGGATACTGGTATGATTATACGGAACTGACGGCAGAAGAGCGGAGTGCATTTTATGAAAAGATAAGATGCATAGCAGAAGATTATGGTGTGCAGTGTGCCGATTTAAGTGGAAATGAATATACGGAGTATTACTTTGAGGATAATTCCCATCCAGCATTGAAAGGACTGGTAGATTTAAATGAAGCGATTTATGAATTTTATCGGAAAGATAAGACAGAATGAGAAGGCAGTATTTATTGGTAAAGTGATTTTCTTTTACCTGCTGCTGATGATTCTATGGATGCATTTTATGCTGGCAAAGGATTCTGCAGCGCCGGCGTTTATTTATGAGCAGTTTTAAACTATACCGGTTTGGAATGCGATGTATAACCTGTGGTTATATATTAAAATAAATCAACCTAGTAAAATCAATGCACCTTTAGCACTTTAACGCGGCAAAGAACACGAAAAACCTAGAAAAATCAAGGAGTAGCAGGGAAAATGAGTATTGCTTTTCAAATTTTCATGTAGTAAGATAAGGCACATGAAACCTAGGAGTTAAAGGAGGAACTATTATGAAGAAAAAAATAGTCAGTGTAATACTGGTCGCAGCGATGGCAGTTGGATGCCTTGCAGGTTGTGGCTCAAAAGAAGCAAAAAATGAAGATGCATTTTATATCGGAGGAATTGGACCGATTACCGGTGATGCAGCAATTTACGGAACAGCCGTTCAGAACGGTGCACAGATTGCTGTCGATGAGATTAATGAAGCCGGTGGAATTAATGGCCATCAGATTGAATATAATTTCCAGGATGATCAGGGAGACCCTGAAAAAGCAGCAAACGCATACAACACCTTAAAAGACTGGGGTATGCAGGTATTAATGGGAACTGTTACAACAGGTCCTTGCGTATCTGTGGCAGATTTAACTGCAGCAGATAATATGTTCCAGATTACACCATCTGCATCATCTACAGATGTAATCAAGAACGACAATGTATTCCAGGTATGCTTTACAGACCCTGCACAGGGAACAAAATCCGCACAGTATATCGGTGAGAATAACCTTGCCAAGAAAGTGGCAATTATTTACAACAGTTCAGATATCTATTCATCAGGTATCGAAGCAAAATTCGTAGAAGAAGCAGCAAACCAGAACTTTGAGGTAGTTGCAGAAGAAGCATTTACTGCAGATTCCAAGACAGATTTTTCTACACAGTTACAGAAAGCAAAAGATGCAGAAGCAGATCTGGTATTCCTTCCAATCTACTATACAGAAGCATCTATTATCTTAACCCAGGCAGATTCTATGGGATATGCACCGACATTCTTCGGATGTGACGGTATGGACGGAATCTTAGGTGTTAAGAACTTCGATACTTCTTTAGCAGAAGGACTTATGTTATTAACACCGTTTGCAGCAGATTCGAAAGATGAAAAAACTGCAAACTTCGTTTCTAAATATGAAGAGAAATATAAAGATACACCAAATCAGTTTGCAGCTGATGCTTATGATGCAATTTATGCAATCAAGGCAGCGCTGGAAGAAGCAAATGCAACACCGGATATGAGTGCTTCTGATATTTGTGATTTATTGAAAGACGCAATTACAAAAGTCAGCATTGATGGCGCAACAGGTAGCGGAATGACATGGTCAGCAACTGGTGAAGTAAACAAAGATCCTAAAGCGGTTGTAATTCAGAATGGTGAATACGTAGGAATGTAATGTATTTTATCAGATAAGCCAAAGAGGGGTTGCCAATGGCAGCCCCTTTTATGTATTATAGAGGTATATATTCTAAGAGAAAGCAAGAGGTGTTGTTATGAGATTCATAACGTATTTAATCAACGGTATCAGCCTTGGCAGCATCTATGCAATCATTGCACTGGGTTACACCATGGTGTATGGAATTGCTAAGATGCTGAATTTTGCCCATGGTGATGTTATCATGATTGGCTGCTATGTCGTATTTATGACAATGAGCGGCATGAACATGAACCCACTTTTGAGCGTAATCCTTGCAGTTGTAGTCTGCACGGTGCTTGGCGTGATAATTGAAAAAGTGGCATATAAGCCTTTGCGTAAGGCATCTCCACTGGCAGTATTGATTACCGCAATTGGTGTCAGCTATTTGCTGCAGAATATTGCATTACTGATATTTGGCGCAGATACCAAATCCTTTAGTTCTGTGGTTCCACTGCAGAATATCAAGATTGGCGGAATTACCATAACCGGTGTTACGGTAGTGGCAGTCCTGGCATGTATTGTTATCATGATTGGCCTGATGATTTTTATTAAAAAGACAAAAGCAGGACAGGCAATGCTGGCAGTATCCGAGGATAAGGATGCAGCACAGCTTATGGGGGTAAATGTTAACGGGACAATTTCACTTACTTTTGCAATTGGTTCCGGACTTGCAGCAATTGCAGGTGTGTTATTGTGTTCAGCATATCCGACACTGACTCCATATACCGGATCTATGCCTGGTATCAAAGCATTTACTGCAGCTGTATTTGGTGGAATCGGTTCCATTCCGGGAGCATTTATCGGAGGAATCCTTCTTGGTATTATCGAAATCTTAGGAAAAGCTTATATTTCTTCACAGCTTTCCGATGCTATCGTTTTTGCCGTGTTGATTATTGTGTTATTGGTTAAGCCTACCGGTATTCTTGGTAAGCCAATCCATGAGAAAGTGTAGGTGGCAGAAATGAGTAAAATGAATTTAAAAACAATGAAGAAGACAACAAAGAGTAATCTGATTACATATGCTATGGTAATCGTCATTTTTGCCGTAGTACAGATTCTGGTAGCAACCGGAAGCATGTCCAGTCTGATGCAGGGACTTTTGGTACCCCTTTGTACTTATTCTATCGTTGCAATCGGATTGAACCTCTGTGTAGGCTATCTGGGTGAATTGAGTCTTGGTCATGCAGGCTTTATGTGTGTCGGTGCATTTTCCAGTGCTTTCTTTACCCGATGCATGGAAAATTCATCTATGAATCCAACCCTGCGTTTTATCATCGCTTTATTAATCGGAACTGCTGTTGCAGCATTCTTTGGATTCTTAATCGGAATTCCGGTACTTCGTTTAAGAGGCGATTACCTTGCAATCGTAACACTGGCATTTGGAGAGATTATCAAGAATGTCATCAACGTTCTTTATGTAGGAAAAGATGAAAACGGTCTGCATTTTGCAATCAATGACAGCAAGGCTCTTAATATGTCGGGAACCGGGGAAATGATTATCGATGGTGCAAAGGGAATCACCGGAACACCAAGACAGTCTACTTTTTTAATCGGTGTTATTTTAATTCTGGTTGCATTGTTTGTAGTATTTAATCTGGTTAATTCCAGAAGCGGCCGTGCCATCATGGCAATCCGTGATAACCGTATTGCAGCAGAATCCGTTGGCATTAATATTACAAAGTTTAAACTGATGGCATTTACCATTTCTGCAGCAATCGCAGGAGCAGGCGGAGTTCTTTATGCACATAACCTTTCCAGTCTGATTGCCCAGCCGGCAAACTTTGGATACAATATGTCCATTATGATTCTGGTATTTGTCGTACTCGGTGGAATGGGAAGCTTCCGTGGTTCCATTATTGCAGCCGTAGTACTGACCATGCTTCCGGAAGTGTTGCGTGGACTGCGTGATTACCGTATGCTGATTTATGCGGTAGTTCTGATTGCAATGATGCTCTTTAACTGGGCACCGGCAGCAATTACCTGGAGACAGACACATTCTTTGAAGAATTTATTTACAAAGAAAACGAAGGAGGTACAATAAGATGGCAATGTTAGAAGTAAAGAATCTTGGAATTTCCTTCGGTGGACTCCGGGCGGTAGATGGATTTGAAATGCAGATTGAAAAAGGTCAGTTATACGGACTGATTGGACCGAACGGTGCAGGTAAAACAACCGTATTTAATATGCTTACCGGTGTATACAAACCGGATGATGGAAGCATTGTACTGGATGGAAAAGATATTACCGGAAAGAAAACCATAGATATTAATAAAGCCGGAATCGCAAGAACCTTCCAGAATATCCGTCTTTTTAAAGACCAGTCCGTACTGGATAATGTAAAAGTCGGACTGCATAATCATCATACCTATTCTACTTTAACCGGAATCTTAAGACTTCCGAAGTACTTTAAAGTAGAAGCAGAGATGAATGAAAAGGCAATGGAGCTGTTAAAGGTATTTGGTCTTGAGGATGAAGCAGATTATCTGGCATCCAATCTTCCATATGGTAAACAGCGTAAACTGGAGATTGCAAGAGCACTGGCAACCGAACCAAAGCTTCTGCTTTTAGATGAGCCGGCAGCCGGCATGAACCCAAATGAAACCAAAGAATTAATGGATACCATCCGCTTTGTAAGGGATGAATTTGATATGACCATTCTTCTGATTGAACATGATATGAAACTGGTATCCGGTATCTGTGAAAAACTGACTGTATTGAACTTTGGTCAGGTACTGGCAAGCGGAAATACCAGTGACGTATTGAATAATCCACAGGTTATCAAGGCATATCTGGGCGAATAGGAGGGATGATAAAATGGCAATGCTTGAAATAAAAGATTTGGAAGTATATTACGGCGTGATTCAGGCAATTAAAGGGATTTCCTTTGATGTCAATGAAGGAGAAGTCATTGCATTAATCGGAGCCAATGGTGCAGGTAAGACAACTACACTGCAGACAATCACCGGAATGCTCAGTGCCAAAAAGGGAAGCATTCTTTTTGAAGGAACAGATATCACCAAGGTTCCGGGACACAAGATTGTATCCATGGGAATGGCACATGTTCCGGAAGGAAGACGTGTATTTGCAGAGCTTTCTGTATATGAGAACTTAAAGCTGGGTGCATATACCAGAAAAGATAAGCAGGAAATTGCAGAGTCTTTAGAGCGTGTATACAAGAGTTTTCCAAGATTAAAGGAACGTAAGAATCAGCTGGCTGGAACCTTAAGTGGTGGTGAACAGCAGATGCTTGCCATGGGCCGGGCGTTGATGAGTAAGCCGAGGATCATCCTTATGGATGAACCGTCCATGGGATTGTCTCCAATCTTTGTAGAAGAGATTTTTAACATTATCAAAGAAATATCTGCATCCGGTACAACTGTTCTTCTGGTAGAACAGAATGCAAAGAAAGCATTATCGATTGCAGACCGTGCATATGTACTGGAAACAGGTAAAATTGTATTGAGCGGTGATGCCAAAGAGCTTATGAATAATGAGTCTATTAAAAAGGCATATTTAGGAGAGTAGGTGTTAAATATGAAACATACGGTAATAACCATTGCAAGAAGTTATGGAAGCGGCGGAAGAACGCTGGGTAAGAAGCTGGCAGAAGAACTTGGAATTCATTGCTATGACCGTGAGCTAATAAGAATGGCTTCTGATGAAAGCGGAATCAATGAGGCATTGTTTGGAGAGGCAGATGAGAAACTGCGTAAGATGCCACTGTTTCGTATTGCGAAGAAAGCATATCATGGGGAAGTGCTTCCGCCGGATAGTGATGAGTTTGTATCCAACGACAATCTCTTTAACTATCAGGCGAAAATTATCCGTGAGGTAGCCAAAGAAGAGTCCTGTATTATTATCGGACGTTGTGCGGATTATGTTTTAAAAGATTGTGATTATGTAAAGCGTCTGTTTTTCTACGCACCGCGTAAGGACTGCATTGAACGTGTCATGCAGCAGAATGGTGGAACTAAGAAGGATATTGAAAAGAAGATAGACACCATTGATAAATATCGTGCAGACTATTACAAATACTATACCGGCAGGGAGTGGAACGATGCCAGAAATTACGATTTCTGTTTGGACACTACATCCTTAAGCTATGAGAAGCTGGTACAGGTTGTAAAAGCATATTTGGAAATCAGTGAGGCAGAGCAGCCTTAGGAACAATATTGCAGCAGAATATGAGAAAGAAGAGGTATCTGATGATTCGGGCATCGGATACCTCTTCTTTCGATGCTTATGAGGGCAGCGGGAAAACGCTGGACTTACAAAGCATGTTTTCTGTAGTTTTACAGTTTCTTTAAAATTTTATCAATGTCATTTCTGTGGCCTAATACCATCAGATGATCCGTGTCTTTAAAAATATAATTGGCATCCGGCAGCAGGCTCATGACACCATCTGTTTTAATACCGATGATATTGGCATTGTAGCAGGCACGGAAATTTAGATCCTTAATACTCTTTCCAATCCATTCCGGTAATGGCGGAATCTCATAAATGGAGAAACCACCGCCTAATTCAAAGTAGTCAAAGACCTGGTCAGCAGAGAAACGGACTGCAATTTTTTCTGCGATATCCCGGTCAGGGTAGATCACTTCGTCAGCACCATTCCGCAGTAGAAATTTGGCATGAATATCACGGTTTGCTTTGCTTACGACATATCTGGCACCCATTTCCTTAAGCAGGCTTGTAATCTCTAAGCTGCTCTGGAAATTACTTCCGATACAGACAAAGCAGACATCAAAGTTGCCAACACCTAAAGTGGCAAGTACTTTTTCATTGGTGCAGTCACCAATTTTTGCACTGGTGACAAAAGAGAGAACATCTTCCATTACGGCTTCATTCTCGTCCACAACCATAATCTCATTATCCAGTTTGGATAAGTCTTTGCAAAGGTGAGTGCCAAATCGGCCCAGTCCAATAATTAAAAATGATTTCATAGAATCCTCCTAGTATAATCAAGATATTTGATATTAACCGACATTGATTTTTTCTACCGGCTGCATCACATGTGCAATCCTTTTCTTATCCGTAAATGATAGGGCAAAGGAAAGGCTTCCCAGTCGTCCTAAATACATTAACAGAATTAGAATGATATGACAGCTGGTACTAAGGCTGCTTGTAATACCGGTTGTCATCCCGACAGTGTCAAGAGCTGAAAATGCTTCAAAAGCCACATCAATGACCGGATAACCGGAAATAGCAGTAATTGCCAGTGTGGCACTGAGTGCCAGCGTCAACTGGAACATAAGGACGACTGCTGATTTGGTGATAACAGATTCTTCCAGCCTGCGTCCGAAAATATTTGTTCCGGTAGTACGGGTTAAGGTGGAACGTACGGATAACAACAGGACAAATATGGTTGTAACCTTTACACCGCCGGCGGTAGAACCCGGGGCACCACCGATAAACATAAATACAATAGAAAGAAATTTACTGCTTTCGCTTAACGCACCATTATCAACAGCGTTAAAACCGGCAGTTCGTGGGGTAACAGCACAGAAGAAAGAATTCAAAAGCTGTTCTCCGAAACTCATACCGGCAAATAAGCGGTTATGCTCAAAAAGATAAAAGAGCAGCGTACCGCCAATAAGGCAGACTGCAGTAGCACTTAAAACCATTTTGGTCTGCAGGGCATAGCGCCGGAAATGCAGGCCGTGTTCTTTGATATCATTCCATACAAAGAAACCGATACCACCAATCAGGATCAGGGCACTGATAGTAAGAATTACTACAGGATCATTGTAGAATCTGGTAATGGATGAAAATGGACTGTAACGTCCCATTAAATCGAATCCTGCATTACAAAAAGCTGAAATCGAATGAAAGATACCATAATAGATGGCATGTAAAACATCCATGTCTTTCAGAAAACGCAGTGTAAGAATGAATGCACCCGACATTTCAAAAAGAAACGTGCCTCCGATGACACGGCGGACAAGCCGTACGACACCGCCGATTTCAAGGGTGTTTAAACTTTCTTTAATAAGACCACGTTGTTTCAGCCCGATTTTCTTACGTAACATCAAAGAAACAGTAATACCAATGGTGATAAAACCAAGACCACCAATCTGAATCAGAACTAATAAAACAAGCTGTCCGAAAATGCTCCAGTGGGTAAAGGTGTCAACCAGAATCAGTCCGGTTACACAGGTAGCACTGGTCGAGGTGAAAAGGGCAGTTATAAATGGAGTCCATTCACCATTCCGGCTGGAAACCGGAAGCATCAGAAGTATGGTTCCGATAAAGATGAACAATAGAAAACCAAGGGCTATCATCTGTGTACCGGACATACGTTTTTCAAATTTCCCAAACATAATAAAATTCCTATTCCTGATTTAAATAATTTTCGATAAATCCTATTTATCTATTATAGTAATTCTACTCCGCTTTGTCCATTGCCAAATGGAGAAAAGTGATTGTGTCAAAGCAATGGACAGACAGTCTGACAGCAAGAAAAAATTATAGAATGAGTTGTTGTCTTGGCGGGACAGTTTGAGTATAATAAAATAATAGGGTAAACTTGAGAAGAAAAAGGAAGGGTTTGGTATGGGACTTTTTGTTGTATTTATCATTATTATCATATATGTTGCTTTGTCCCAGAGTGTAAAGCAAAGCAATAATCAAAACAGGCGTGGAAATAATCCGGCTATGGGGCGGCCGCCACAGCAGATGTATCGTCCGCAGATGAACCAGCCGCAGCGTACATATCAGCAGGTGCCAAACCAGCCGCATACATATCAGCAGACCATGAACCAGCCACAGCAGGCATATCAGCAGACCATGAACCAGCCACAGCAGGCATATCAGCAGACCATGAACCAGCCACAGCGGGCATACCAGCAGGCACCAGCCCAGCCGCATCCTATGTATCAGCAGGCACCTGATCCGCAGATGAACAGACAGCAGGCACAGCAGCAGTTAAAGAACCGGCTGGCGGAAAAATATCAGTCTGCAGCGGCAGAGGAAATGTCTGCCATGGAAGTAATAGAACCGATGGAATTTACTTATGATATTCCACAAAGTGATAATATGAAGAAAGTGCAGGAGCTGATGGTAACTGGCTTCAGCGGCAATCTGAATTTTGAAAGAGATTTTGTGGCAGAAGGAATTGAAATGTTAAACCGTTTTGAATTACAGTAAAGAGCATAGATGAGTGGAGGATGACAGCAATGGAAGACAGAAGACCGGCAACCGGGGAGATTTACAGACATTTTAAAGGAAAATTATATCAGATTGTAGCCATAGCAACACACAGCGAAACAAGAGAAGAACTGGTGATTTATCAGGCACTTTACGGAGCTTATAAAGTATATGCAAGACCGCTTGCCATGTTTGTAAGCGAAGTAGACCATGAGAAATATCCGGCAGTAGAGCAGAAATACAGATTTGAAAAAGTAAAACTGCAGGAAGAAGCACCGGCACAGCAGAAGACGGAGGCAGCCGAGACAGAAGCCACACCGAATACAGTTACTAAGGACAGCAGAGAAGCAACGCCGCAGAAAGCTTCAGAATCCGAAGAGCAGGCGAATCCATTCCTGCTTCGATTCCTTGATGCAGATACCTATGAGGAGAAATATAAGATTTTAAATGAGATGGAAAATGACATTACAGATCGTCTGATTAATGATTTCTCCGTAGTATTGGATGTGGTGATTCCGGAAGGAGACTTAATCGACCGTTATATACAGTTAAAGCAGTGCGTGGCAACCATGTGCCGTTATGAGACTACCCGCCTTAGGTAGGCAGTCCCACACGACTCAAAGTGCTGTTGTGATAATCAGAGGAGAAGGTGACATCTTTCCCAAACCACTTCGGTGGCAGGAAGGATTCAGCTTCTTCTTTTGTTTCAAATTCTACTTCGGCTAATTTCAACGGAGCGAGGTCTCCTTCGAAAATATCAAGCTCAATGGTCAGCTTGTCAGTCAGTGGAATCAGATAGCGCTTCTTGGAAATGATAATGCCATCGGCTTTTTGAATCAGATGCCGGTAAGCTTCTTCGTTTAAAGGAAGATTATATTCTTCCCGCACCATAAGACCGGAGCCTTTGTAAGTAAGAATATATTTGTCATTGGAGCGGCGCACCCGCACTACAGGGTCCGTATTGAGATACCCCTGCTCAATGACTTTGCAGGGATAGTCTTTTAAATCAAAAGGAATCTCATCAATTAAATATTTACGTTCAATTTCCATAATAGCCTCCATATAGTCAGGAAAATAATGATACATTTATTGTAAAATATTTTAAAATCCACTGCAACCATGGAATTGAAAAAGCGCAGTAACCATGCTAACATAAGAGACAGCATAGAAAAATTTCGTGTTAGAAAATTTAATATCAGAAAATTTAATATCAGAAAAAGTAATATCAGAAGAGAATAGAAAACAGGAGGAAGATAATATGAAGAAAATCGGAATTTTTATGGCGGATGGCTGTGAAGAAATTGAAGGACTTACCGTAGTGGATGTGGTACGCAGAGCAGGAATTACGATTGATATGATTTCCATTACCGGAAAGAAAGAAGTGGCAGGAACCCACGGAATTACGTTTGCAGCAGATGTACTGGCAGAGAAAGCAGATTTTGACCGCTATGATGGAATTGTACTGCCGGGTGGAATGCCTGGAACCTTAAATCTCGGAAAACATGAAATTGTAAAGAAAGTGATTACATCTTATGCAGCAGGCGGCAAACTTACCGCAGCAATCTGTGCTGCACCAAGCGTATTGGGTGAGAATGGAATATTAGAGGGTAAACATGCAGTCAGCTATCCGGGCTTTGAAGAAAAGCTTCTTGGAGCAAAGGTTGGAGCAGAAAAAGTTGCAGTAGATGGCAACATCATCACCAGCCGGGGAATGGGAACAGCCATTGAATTTGCCATGGCGATTGTAAAGTGGCTGGATCCGCAGGCAGATATTGATGCGATGGAAGCAAATATCATGTATTTTAAATAAAAATAACCAGAACTTACCAACATAATTTATTCTCTGGAAGCCATACTAAAAACAGGATAAGCAACCAACAAAAGCTTATCTGAAAATAGATAACAAAGAGAAGAAACTATGGAGGTAGAAACAAATGAGCGGAACAAACAGTTCTAATTCAAGTAACCAGATGGCAGTGCCACAGGCAAAAGAGGCAATGCACCGTTTTAAACAGGAGGTTGCATCTGAAATCGGAGTACCTTTAAAAGAGGGCTACAACGGTGACCTGACATCCAGACAGGCTGGCTCTATCGGTGGAGAAATGGTTAAGAAAATGATCATGAGACAGGAAGAGCAGATGTCTAAATAAGAGGAAAGACAAAAAGCCTTCGGGAAAAGCGCGAAAGTGCATTTCCCGGGGGCTTTTTACATGACTGTCACCAATTGAAATCTGGTTAAAATCTTGTACAGAAAAAAAAGCTAGTAATTTTACAAACGGTGTGTTATAATCTCTAAATGACTGTTAGTAGCTCTAAGTATGCCTATTTTTAGGGGAGCAGTCGTAAGATAAGAAAATATTTGTACATGTATATTTTATATATAGTTATAAGGAGGAAGAAACAAGAATGAGTGTACAGGTTGAAAATTTAGAGAAAAATATGGTAAAGCTTACAATTGAAGTGGCAGAAGATAAAGTGGCAGAGGCTTTGAAAGCTGCATACAATAAGCAGAAAAACAAAATCAGCATCCCTGGATTCCGTAAAGGAAAAGTTCCGATGGCTATGGTAGAGAAAATGTATGGCCCGGAAATCTTCTATGAAGATGCTGCAAATATCATGATGCAGGAAGCTTATCCGGCAGCAATCGATGAGAGCGGTGTAGATATCGTTTCCCAGCCAACTGTTGATGTGGTTCAGTTAGAAAAAGGCAAACCATTTATCTTTACAGCAGAAGTGGCAAAGAGACCAGAAGTTAAACTTGGTAAATACAATGGTGTAACTGTAACAAAGATTGATACATCCGTATCTGATGAAGAAGTTGCAGAAGCATTAGAGAGAGAAAGAAATAACAATGCAAGAACTGTAACTGTAACAGACAGACCTGTTGCAGAAGGTGATACAGCAGTTATCGACTACGAAGGATTCGTAGACGGTGTTGCATTTGAAGGTGGAAAAGGAGAGAATCATCCATTAGAGATTGGTTCCCATTCTTTCATCGATACATTCGAAGATCAGTTAGTAGGAAAGAACACTGGCGATGAGGTAGAAGTAAACGTTACATTCCCGAAGGAATATCATGCAGAAGACTTAGCTGGAAAACCAGCAGTATTCAAAGTTAAGATTAACGAGATTAAGACAAAAGAACTTCCAGAGTTAAACGATGAGTTCGCATCTGATGTTTCTGAATTCGAAACCTTAGAAGAATACAAAGAGAGCGTGAAGAAGAACTTAGAAGAGACCAAAGAGAACAATGCAAAACGTACCAAAGAGGACGAAGCAATCAAGAAGATTATTGAGAAATCTGAAATGGAAATCCCGGATGCAATGATTGAATCCCAGGTACAGAATATGATTCAGGAATTCGCTCAGAGACTTGCCCAGCAGGGATTAAGCTTTGACCAGTATATGCAGTTCTCCGGAATGACTATGGACAAGATGAAAGAGCAGGTTCGTCCGGAAGCATTAACAAGAATCCAGAGCAGCTTAGTATTAGAACAGATTGCAAAAGAAGAAAACTTCGAGATTACCGAAGATGATGTAAATGCTGAAATCGAGAAGATGGCAAAAGCATACGGAATGGAAGCTGATAAGCTCAAAGAGTATGTTGGCGATGCTGAGAAAGAATCCATGAAACGTGATATTGCAATTGAAAAAGCAGTTCAGTTCATCATGGACAATGTAAAAGAAAGAGCAAAAGCTAAGACTAAGAAAGAAAAAGAAGCAGAAGCAGCAGCTAACGCAGAAGCATAAGAGAAGCACGTAAAGAGACAGACTGACTTGGAATCAGGTCGGTCTGTTTTACGCAAACCACTTGAACCAGAGATAAAGTTGCAACAGAATGTATGGTAGAAATGGAGGTTATCATATGAGTTTAGTACCTTATGTCATTGAACAGACCAGCAGAGGAGAGCGTAGTTACGACATATACTCCAGATTATTAAAGGATAGAATTATTTTCCTTGGTGAAGAGGTAAATGAGACCACAGCCAGTTTGGTAGTGGCACAGCTTTTATTCTTAGAATCCGAAGATCCGGGAAAAGACATTCAGTTATACATCAATTCTCCGGGTGGAATTGTAACAGGCGGATTGGCAATTTATGATACCATGCAGTATATCAAATGTGATGTATCTACAATTTGTATCGGACTTGCAGCCAGCATGGGTGCATTCCTGTTGTCCGGTGGAACAAAGGGAAAGAGATTTGCATTACCAAATGCAGAGATTATGATACATCAGCCTTCCGGTGGAGCAAAAGGACAGGCAACTGAGATTCAGATTGCAGCAGAGAATATCTTAAAGACCAAGAAACGTTTGAACGAGATTTTAGCTGCAAATACCGGAAAGCCATATGATGTAATTGCCGCAGATACAGAGCGTGACTATTATATGTCCGCAGAAGAGGCAAAGGAGTATGGCCTGATTGACGGTGTAATTACAGCAAGATAAGAGAAATAAGAAAGAGGCTGTCTCTGGGCGGATTATCCGAAGCACATATGCGGAATTCGACTACGGGCAGCCTTTACCTTTTTTACGAAGGATTTAGAAAAGATAGATGGAAATAATCGAGGTGGAAAGATGGCAGGAAGAAATAGCGAGGACAAAATCAGATGTTCCTTTTGCGGGAAATCACAGGATCAGGTACGTAAGCTGATTGCAGGACCAAACGGTGCATATATCTGTGATGAATGCGTGGACATCTGTGCAGAAATCATAGAGGAGGAATTCGAAGATGAGGAGACTTCCGGAAAAGGAAAGGAAGATTTAGAAGAAATTAACCTGATTAAACCGGAAGAGATGAAGAAATTCTTAGATGAATATGTAATCGGTCAGGACGAAGCCAAGAAAGTCCTCTCTGTAGCCGTATATAATCACTATAAGAGAATTACTTCTGATGTAGATATGAATGATGTGGAATTGCAGAAGAGTAACATTCTGATGTTAGGACCGACCGGTTCCGGTAAGACACTTCTGGCACAGACACTGGCAAGAGTCTTAAATGTACCGTTTGCCATTGCAGATGCCACCACATTAACAGAAGCAGGATATGTCGGTGAAGACGTAGAGAATATTCTTCTGAAACTGATTCAGGCAGCGGATTATAATATCGAGCGCGCCCAGTGCGGAATTATTTACATCGATGAGATTGATAAGATTACGAAGAAATCTGAAAATGTATCCATTACCAGAGATGTGTCCGGTGAAGGTGTACAGCAGGCATTGTTAAAAATCTTAGAGGGAACTGTGGCTTCCGTTCCACCGCAGGGTGGAAGAAAGCATCCACAGCAGGAATTAATCCAGATTGATACTACGAATATTTTATTTATCTGTGGTGGAGCATTTGATGGATTAGAAAAAATTATCGAGCAGCGTATGGACCAGAAATCCATCGGCTTTAACGCAGATATTGCAGACCGTACCGAGCGTAATCTGAGCGAAGTCTTAAAGCAGGTACTGCCGGGAGATTTTATTAAATTCGGTCTGATTCCGGAGTTTATCGGACGTGTTCCGGTAAATGTATCCTTAGAGCAGCTGGATAAGGAAGCGTTAATCCGTATCTTAAAGGAGCCGAAGAATTCCCTGATCAAGCAGTATAAGAAGCTGTTTGAAATTGACGGCGTAGAGCTGGAATTTGAAGATGATGCAGTAGAAGCAATTGCAGAGAAATCCTTAGCCCGTAAGACCGGTGCCCGTGGACTTCGTGCAATTATGGAAGATACCATGATGGATTTAATGTATCAGATTCCTTCTGATGAGAGCATTGTAAAATGCACCATTACAAAAGAAACGGTAGAAGACAAGAAAGCAAAGATAGAATATCATAACGCATAAATAAGAGGAGAAAAAGATGAGCAGGACAGTAATTCATTTACCGGCAGTTGCACTTCGTGGAATGGCCATTCTGCCGGGAATGGTGGCTCATTTTGATATTAGCAGGGACCGTTCCATTCATGCCATAGAAGAGGCGATGGTTGGAGACCAGAAAATATTCCTGATTACACAGCAGGATGCTTCCGTAGAGAAGCCGGCCAGGGATGATTTATATCAGATTGGTGTTATTGCTGAAGTAAAACAGGTAATAAAGATGCCAAATGAAATCGTGCGTGTTTTGGTAGAAGGATTGGAAAGAGGCGAGTTAGCCTCTTTTCTGTCACAGGAGAAGTATCTGATGGCAGAGGTCATCCTTTTTGATGAAAAAACGGCAGAAGAGGAAGAACTGATGCCGGAAGCGAAGGAAGCAATGCTTCGCTGTATCAGGGAAACCGTACTGAAATATCAAAAAGCCAATGGACATATGAGCAAAGAATTCTTACGTCAGGTAGAAGAACAGCAGGACGTTGGAACTTTGATGCAGCAGGTTGCATACAATCTGCCGCTTTATTATACCCAGAAACAGAAAATCTTAGAGGCAGTAGATCTCACTTCCCAGTATGAGACTTTAATGGCAATTCTGCTGAATGAAGTAGAAGTTATTTCCCTGAAAAATGAATTTCAGGCGAAGGTGAAAGAACGCGTGGATAAGAATCAGAAGGAATATCTTTTGCGGGAACAGATGAAACTGATTCGGGAAGAACTAGGTGAGGATAATACACTGTCAGATGCGGAACACTTTTTAGAGGAAGTAAAGAAGCTGAAGGCAGATAAGACGGTTAAAGAGAGAATTGAAAAAGAGATTGAGCGTTTTAAGAACATTGCATCCAGTTCTTCGGAAAGTGCAGTCAGCAGAGGCTATATTGAGACATTGCTGGAACTGCCATGGAATAAGGTTTCTAAGGATAATAAAGATTTAGCTAATGCAGAGAAAATTTTAGACGAAGACCACTACGGACTGGAAAAAGTAAAAGAGCGTATGCTGGAATTCTTGGCAGTCCGGAATCTGACTCATAAAGGGGAAAGCCCGATTATCTGTCTGGTGGGACCTCCTGGAACCGGCAAGACAAGCATTGCCCGTTCTGTGGCAAAAGCATTGGATAAAAAGTATGTCAGAATCTGTCTTGGCGGAGTCCGTGATGAAGCAGAGATTCGCGGACACAGAAAGACCTATGTGGGTGCAATGCCGGGCAGAATTATCAATGGTTTAAAGAGTGCCGGAGTAAAGAACCCGCTGATGCTTTTAGATGAGATTGATAAAGTAAGCAGTGATTATAAGGGAGATACATCCTCTGCACTGCTGGAAGTATTGGATAATGAGCAGAACAGCCATTTCAGGGACCATTATGTGGAGCTTCCGGTAGATTTGTCTGAGGTATTGTTTATTGCGACAGCCAATTCTGTGCAGACAATACCGAGACCGCTTTTAGACCGTATGGAGCTGATTGAGGTAAGCAGTTATACGGAAAATGAAAAGGCTCATATTGCAAAAGAGCATCTTATAGCTAAGCAGATTGAGAAAAACGGCTTAAAGGAATCAGAGCTTACATTCCAGAACGGTGCCATTGAGCAGCTGATTCGCGGCTATACCAGAGAAGCCGGTGTGCGTAACTTAGAACGTAAGATTGGTGAGATCTGCAGAAAAGCAGCAAGAGAGATTTACGAAGGCAAGAAAAAGAAAGTTGCCATAAGTACAAAGAACTTAGAACATTATCTTGGCAAAGAGAAATATACCTTTGATAAGAAGAATGAGAAGGACGAGGTTGGTATTGTCCGGGGACTGGCATGGACCAGCGTCGGTGGTGATACATTGGAAATCGAAGTAAATGTAATGCCGGGGAAAGGTGAATTTAAACTGACGGGACAGCTTGGCGATGTCATGAAAGAGTCTGCACAGGCTGGAATCAGTTATATCCGTTCTGTCAGTGAGCAGTATCAGATACCGGATGATTTCTTTACCAGACATGATATACATATCCACATTCCGGAAGGAGCTGTACCAAAGGATGGACCGTCCGCCGGTGTTACCATGGCAACTGCAATGCTTTCTGCCATTACCGGGAAAAAGGTGCGTGCTGATGTCGCCATGACAGGAGAGATTACCCTCCGCGGCAGAGTGCTTCCGATTGGTGGATTAAAAGAGAAAACATTAGCAGCGAAAAATGCCGGTATCCGGACAGTCTGTGTGCCGGGAAAAAATGAAAAAGATATCGAGGAACTCTCTGCAGAGATTAAAAAGGATTTAGAAATTGTCTATGCAGATACCATCGAAGATATCTTAAAGGTTGCTTTTGTAAAAGAGTAGTAAAGGAGCAGAAAATGGTTATAAAAGAAGTAAACTTGGAAACGGTGTGTGGTGTTACCAGTAAGCTTCCGGAGAATACATTGCCGGAGGTGGCATTTGCAGGAAAATCCAATGTTGGAAAGTCATCATTAATTAATGCACTGATGAACCGGAAATCCCTTGCAAGAACCTCTGCACAGCCGGGAAAGACACAGACCATTAATTTCTATAATATCAATGATGCTATGTATCTGGTGGATTTGCCGGGATATGGTTATGCGAAAGTGGCAGAGAGCGAGAAAGCAAAATGGGGTAAAATGATTGAAAATTATCTGCATACCTCAAAGCAGCTGCGCCGGGTATTCTTATTAATCGATATCAGGCATGACCCATCTGCCAATGATAAACTGATGTATGACTGGATTATCCATCAGGGCTTTGATCCGGTTATCGTAGCAACCAAGCTGGACAAGCTGAAGAGAAGCCAGGTGCAAAAATGTATCAAAGCAGTAAAAGAAGGACTGAAAGTAAAACCGGGAACGGTAATTGTTCCGTTTTCTGCAGTAACCAAGCAGGGCAGGGAAGAAATCTGGCAGATTATGGATGAGGCTGTTGGCTATGAAGAATAAATATGTATTTGTAACGGTTCTTCTGCTGGTACTTTTATTGACTGGTGCAGGACTGACACAATTATATGTAAAAGAAGAGACAAAACAGCAGGATAGTGAACTTACGGTAGTAACATCCTTTTATCCGATGTATATTGCAGCAATGAATGTCATCGGAGACACTCCGGGTGTGGATTTGCAGAATCTCAGTGAGCCGCAGACCGGCTGCCTTCACGATTACCAGCTGACTCCGGCAGACATGAAGCTCCTTTCCGGTGCAGATGTGTTTATTGTAAATGGCGGCGGAATCGAATCTTTTTTATCGGATGTGGCAGCAGATTATAAGAATCTTTCCATTGTAAATGCCTGCGAGGGACTTAATCTTTTGGCCGAAGAGGATGAAGGAGAGGAACATGCTCATGAAGATGGACACAATCACGGAGATGTGAATGCCCATGCCTGGATGAGCATTGCATTATATAAGCAGCAGGTGGAAAATATTTTAGAAGGTCTTTGCAGGATAGACCCGAAGCATCAGGATGCCTATGAAAGCAATGCAAAAGAGTACCTAGCAAAGCTTGAAGACTTAGAAAAAGAACAGCAGTCCTTGAAGGAAGAATTAGCAGGAAAGCACATTGTTATTTTCCATGAAGCCTATGCCTATGTGGCAGAGGACTATGATATGGAGATTTCCTATACCATGGATTTGGATGAGGAGCGTCAGGTCAGTGCCGGTGAAGTGGCAGATGTGATGGGAGCCATTGAAAAGAATGATATATCAGTGGTGCTGGCAGAAGAACTCTATGGCAAAGATATGGGAGATACGGTAGAACGGGAGACTGATGCGAAAGTATGTTATCTTGATACCTTAACCCGCGGGGAGTATGAAAAGGACAGCTATCTTGATGCAATGAGACATAATATGGAACTGCTGAAGGAGGCTTTTGCAGAATGAGAAAAATAGTAAAACCATGTGGACTGCATTGTATCCGGATTAACCATCTGGGTGTTACCATTGGAGAACAGCAGATATTATCAGATGTGAATCTGCATATTCATTGTGGAACACTGACGGTACTGATTGGTCGGAACGGAGCAGGAAAATCAACTCTGATCCGGGCTATTTTAAATGACATTCCACACACGGGAAGTATTGAATTTAAGGATAGGGAAAATGGTCATATCCAGAAGCTTAAGATTGGTTATGTACCACAGAATCTAAATATCGAGAAATCCACTCCGGTCAGTGTCTATGATATGATTGCAAGCTATCAGTCCAACCGGCCGGTATTTTTATATAAGAGCAAAAAGCTATATCAGGAAATCAAAGAAAGCTTAAAAATGTTTGAAGCCGAGCATTTGATTGACAAGCAGGTATGTAATCTTTCCGGTGGGGAATTACAGCGTGTACTTCTTTCCATGGCAGTGATGGATGAACCGAATCTGCTGCTTTTGGATGAGCCGGTGTCTGGTATTGACCAGAATGGGATGGAGTTATTTTACCGGAATATCGAATATCTGAAGGAAAATTTTGACCTGGCAGTTTTACTGATTTCCCATGACCTTGATTATGTAAGAAAATATGCAGACCATGTGGTTCTCATAGATGGCAAAGTGCTGACCCAGGGAACACCGAAGGAAGTTTATGACAGTGATGCTTTTAAACAGGTATTTACAGATATGGAGGTGCGGGGATGATAGAATTTTTTACCGCGTGGTGGTCTTATGGATTTATGCGGAATGCATTTATCGCAATCCTGATTATTACACCATTGTTTGGAATCCTTGGAACCATGATTGTAAATAACAAAATGGCATTTTTCTCAGATGCATTAGGTCATTCTGCATTGACGGGAATTGCTCTTGGCGTTGTGATGGGAGTTGCAGATACGACCTTATCCATGATTATTTTTGCAGTAATTTTTGCATTATTACTAAACTATATCAGCAGTAAAGCATCGGCATCCAGAGATACGATTATCTCCGTTTTTTCTTCCGCATGTATTGCTGTGGGACTGGCCATCTTATCGAAAGGCGGAAATTTCAGTAAATATTCCAGTCTTTTAGTAGGTGATGTTTTAAGCATTTCTAAAAAAGAAATTATTTATCTGATTCTTATTTTTGCAGCAACACTGATTTTCTGGGGTGTGGCATTTAATAAGTTAAATGCAGTAAGCCTGCACCGGGCACTGGCAAAGAGCCGGGGAATCCGGGTGAAGCTGATAGAAAATATTTTTGCAATTTTTATTGCATTAATTGTAATGCTTTCCATTAAATGGATTGGAATTTTGATCATCAATGCACTGCTGATTCTTCCGGCAGCAGCAAGCAGGAATATTTCGGTCAACATGCGGGAATATCATTTGTTTTCTGTTATCTTTTCCCTGTTTTCGGGATTGCTTGGCTTGATGATTTCCTATTTTACCAATGTTGCAACAGGTCCGATGATTGTGATTGTAGCAGCCATCATTTATTTTGCAACTTATGTATACGGAAGGAGAAATGCATGATGAGAACCACGAAAAAAGGAAGAAAAGTCGCACTTTTACTTACCTTTCTTCTGGCAGGAAGTTTACTGTTTTCTGGTTGTAAGAAAGAAGAGACGGTAGAGGATACCCAGCAGCCGGAGCTTGGTGGCAGCACTGATAAAATACAGTTATCTTCGGGAAGCTGATGGCAGTGTAACAAGAAATGAAGATGGAACGCTTACCATTAAGAAATATGTAGTAGAGGAGTTTGCCCAGGCAATGTTTGCAGCAGACCCTTCTGTACCGGAAATACCGGCAAGCCTTTCAGATACTGCAATCCGCTATGAGAATGAAAGTAAGAGTTACATTATAGATAAAGGGGCATTTCAGCTGCCTTATGGTGAGGATACGACGGTGCAGGCACAGCTTGATGACTGGATTGCACAAGAGGACGGAAGTTATCTTGTAACGGCCTCCCTCTTAACCTATAGTGATGCAGAGGGAAGCAGTAACAGAACCTTCCAGTTTATATTAAACGATAATGGATATAAGGATGAACTTCCGGATCCATTATTCTACTATAGCATCTCAAACGTCAGTCCGATGGATGATTCTTTTTCGGATCTGACTCAGGAGACGGAAGAAAACTCCCCCGGACAAGAGCCTTCGACCCAAAACGTTTCCGAATAGAATCAATGGCTGCATCCAGTTGCTTTTGCTTATTGGCAGAAGGCATCTGGGTGCAGCTTTTTTTATTGCCATCAGGGAGCGGACTGCCGGAAGCTGTACTTTCTGTGGAAATCATGGCAGATGCCGATGAATCGGCTGCATAATCAAAAATAGAAAGCTGCACCGGTGCATCTTCAGGAAGCAGACGGCTGGTACGGATGCCGAGGAGCCGGACAGGTTCCTTATTCCAGAGCTGCTGGAAAAGGGAAACGGCAGTTTTATAAAGGGCATCTGTAGTATTTGTGGCTGAGAGGAGACTACACTGGTGGGAAGTATTGGTAAAATCATGGTAGCGGATTTCTACCGTGATGCTCTGGGCTAACATTTTTTCTTTCCGAAGGCGCATGGATACAGATTCGGAAAGAGAGAGCAGAACCTTTTTTGCATCTGCTAAGGTGCGGGCGTCCTCCTTTAAAGTGGTGGAATTGCCAATCCCCTTGGCTTCCCGCCTGGTAGAATGCACATGGTCATCTCCGATTCCATTGGCATATTCCCACATCAGTGTGCCGTGGCTTTTGAATTCCTGCCGGAGGTAATCCGGGTCAGTGGCTGCAAGTTCTCCGATGGTACGGATGCCAAGTGCTTTCAACCGGGCAGCACTGGAATGCCCTACCATGTAGAGATCATCCACCGGAAGCGGCCACATTTTTTGAGCAATTTCATCCGGAAAAAGAGTGTGAATCCGATCCGGCTTGGTAAAATCACTTGCCATCTTTGCCAGAAGCTTATTGGGAGCAATTCCGATATTAACGGTAAAACCAAATCGTGATTTAATATTTGTGGAAATGATTTTGGCTGCTGCAAGAGGAGATTCATACCGGTGGGCAATGGGCGTAAAGTCAAGAAAACATTCATCTATGGAAAGCTGCTCGATATCATCGGTATAGGTATGTAGCAGTTCCATAAGTGCATGGCTTTTTTTCTGGTACATGGCATGATCCGGCGGAACCAGCATAAGGGTAGGACATTTACGTAAAGCATTGGCAACCGGTTCGCCGGTGACAATCTTATAGGCTTTGGCAGGCACAGACTTGGCAAGAACCACGCCGTGTCTTGTAGCAGAGTCACCGCCAATAATTGCCGGTATAGTGCGGATATCTAAAGTTTCACCATGCTCTAGGCGGTCGACAGCACTCCAGCTTAAAAAAGCAGAATTGACATCAATATGAAAGATGATCCGGTGCATAATGCTCCTCCTTTTCAGTGTCATGGAATTGCCAGATGTTTACTGGCTGAATACCTATATTATAAAAGCTTTCCGGTTGAAAAGAAAGGGCTTTTAGTGTATAGTAAGGTTACAAATAAGGGAAAACACAGCGAGAATAATGGCAGGTGATTGTTTATGAGATTTAAAAGAATCGATGTGGATACGGTGCGCTGTATTATTTCAGAAGAAGAATTAATGGAAAATGGGCTGGAAGTAGATGATTTTCTGCAGAATGACGGAAGAACAGAATCGTTTCTGCGTAAGATTATTTCCATGGCAGAAGAAGAGGTCGGATATAAAGTACAGGGTGGAAATATTACCATTCAGGTTGCAGTACTGCCGGAGCATACGCTGGCACTTACTTTTTCTGAGAAGCCGGAGCTTGGCATCAGCAATATGTTGGAAAATCTGAAGTCTGCAGTAGAAAGTCTGGTTAAGAATGCTCCTGATATTGAAAATCTGAAACAGACGTCAAAAGAGCTGGCAAATCAGAATCATACGGATGAAGGCATTGCAGAAATACAGCCGGAGCAGTCAGATTCCAAGGCAGAAGAAAGCACAGATAAGAAACAGTCTACCGGTGGCTTTACACTAAAAGACCGGAATTTTTATCAGCTTTGCTTTGCAAGCATGGAACGTGCAATTTGTTATGCCAAGGGCGTCCGTCTGGATCTGCCGATGAAGAGCAGTCTTTATTATCTGACCAGAGAGGATGCTTATTATCTTTTGTTTGAGAAGGGAGAACTTAGTGATAAACAGCTTTGCCGTCTTTTAAGTGCTTCTTTGGAATTTGCAGATGATATTTATGCGCATGGACCGACCCGGGCATATATTATGGAGCATGGAAAATGCATTTTGCCGGAGCAGGCGTTAGAACATTTACAGGAAATTTAGACAGACAGAGGAATTGGAATGGAAGAATATAAAGATAAAGCATCTTTTGAAGAATTTTTTAAGCAGAACTATGTACCACTGGATTATAAATCCATTCAAAATGAGATGCGGGAGGCAGCCGGAGATGGCTGGAGCCTTTTTACCGATGAATACAAATTCCGTGGAAAGATAGATAAGAAAGATTTTATTGTGCATATGACAGGCGATGCCTACTGCACTTTTGAAGAGATTGTGGAAAATGCAATTGATGAGTTGAACAGCGGAATCCTTGACATTGTGATGGAAATCGGCAATGAGATGGAATTTGACAACGATACGGCAGAAATTTATTTTGATACCATTGAAAAGCAGTTAAAGGAAATGTTAGATGCCCTTTATGATGATGTGCTTAAAGATTTATAAAAGCAGGTAAAAAAATAGGCTGTAAAATAACTGTAGAGACAGATAAAAATAGCAGTAGTGAGAAAAAGACCTCGGAGGAACTATTTTAAATTAGTTCTTCCGGGGCTTCTTATATGCCTTTAAAATCAATCAGAAAGTTTGCTCATGGCACGGGATTTTTCAGAACAGGCATTCTGGGCAGCAATTACGGTGCTGCGGAAGGAGCCTTCCTCTAATTTTGCCACAGCAGCAATGGTAGTTCCGGCCGGGGAGCAGACTGCATCCTTTAATTCGCCCGGATGTTTACCGGTCTCTAATACCATTTTAGCTGCACCAAGAACGGACTGGGCAGCAAATTTATAAGCCTGGGCACGCGGCATACCGTCATTAACAGCTGCGTCAGCCATTGCTTCAATAAACATATAGACATAAGCCGGTGAGGAACCACTGACTCCGACTACGGCATCCATAAGACTTTCCGGTACAATTTCTGCTTTACCAAAGCTTTCAAAGAGAGAGACGACCATTTTGGTTTCTTCTTCTGTGATATGCTCATTTGGGGTAATGGCAGACATGGCTTCCTGAACCATAGCCGGTGTATTTGGCATGGTACGGACCAGTTTAATATCTTTGCTGAATAAAGATTCAATCCGTGAAATGGTCTGTCCGGCAGCAATGGCAACTATGATTTTGTCATCGGTTACACTATCTTTGATTTCTTTGATGACTGTTTCATAAAGATATGGTTTTACAGCAAGAAAAATGATATCGGATTCTACAGCAACAGTCTCATTGTCTAAGGTGGTGCGGATACCATACTGCTCAGAAAGTGTATCCAGTGTGGCCTGGGTTTTTGCACTGGCAATCAGGTGGCTGGCAGGAACCAGACCGGAAGAGATAATTCCGCCAATCATGGCACGACCCATATTACCGCTTCCGATAAAACCAATTTTTTTATCTAACATGATGCATTCTCCTTTTATGAAAGGGGATATCCCAGATGCTACCGGAATATCCCCTTTGATATTGTCTAAGTATAAGTTCAATTAGAAATCTGTTAAGTCAGCAGCTCTTCTCTCTAAGAAAGCACTCATGCCTTCTTTTTTATCATGGGTAGAGCAGGTTATGCCAAACAGGTTAGCTTCCATTTCAACAGCGTTCTTGATATCCATATCATATCCGTTGTTGATAGCAGCTTTTGCGATAGATACTGCATAGCTTCCTTTAGAGATAATTTTCTCTGCCATAGCTTTTGCGGTTGGCATTAATTCTTCTTTTGCAACAACCTTGTTTACAAGACCGATGCGGTATGCTTCGTTTGCATCGATGTTATCGCAGGTGAAGATCATTTCTTTTGCACGTCCCATGCCAACAAGACGGGCAAGTCTCTGTGTACCACCGAATCCTGGGATGATTCCAAGACCACACTCAGGCTGTCCGAATACTGCGTTGTCAGAAGCAATACGGATATCACATGCCATAGAAATTTCGCATCCGCCACCTAAAGCGAATCCATTAACAGCAGCGATAGTTACCTGTCTCATATTCATTAATTTAAAGAATGGAACAGAAGCTTTCATACCGAATGCTCTTGCTTCAGCCGCAGAGAAGTTAACCATCTCAGCGATGTCAGCACCAGCAACGAAAGATTTGAATTCGTTACCTTTCTTATCAGCGCCACCGGTTAAGATAACGACTTTGATATCGTCTCTTCCTTCGATTTCGGTAAGAACAGTGTTCAGTTCATCCAATGTTTCGGAATTCAATGCGTTTAATGCTGCAGGTCTGGTAATAGTAAGAACTGCAATTTCGTTTTCAACTGTTAAAGTTAAGTTGTTCATGAAATAGGACCCTCCTGATTGATAAATTATTAACAATGTTTCAATACTTATAATGGTATAACTTTTGGGGGGATTTGTCAATAAAAACTGGTATTTTACAGGGATTGTGCTACAATAGGAAAAGACTTGTCATGTGATTACGCAATGGTTTTTGTGAGAAAGCGGATTTTGGGAATTTTAAGCAGCTTTTCTATAAGATTTTTTATTGAAAGCAGAATGTATACAATTCTTAAAAGTGCTTTTTTCTTATTGTTGTCTGTTTTGCCGCCTGCTTTGACCGGATGCCTTTTGTGGTCCGTCTGTTACGGATATCTAAGGCACCTTTAAGCAGCTCTAGGCATTTCGGCTTATAAAGCTGTTTTTCCGGCAACCGGCGCATAGTCACATCCGTGCTCCAATGCGCCTTCCTGGCACATCCATGTGCCAGGATTGCCAGTTGACAAAAGAAATGCCAAGAGCTGCTAGCAAGGCACCTAAATGATATCCGTAATCAGGCGAACCACAGAAGGCATACTGTCAAACATTGGAAAAACAGGCGTTATTCCAAGAGAAAAAAGCACTTTTGTAGAATTGTGGCATTCTGATTTCTAAAAAGGCTATAGAAAAGCTGCTTAAAATTCGAAAACCACTGCTTCTAAGAAATAATTGCGTAATTACATGACAGGACTTGTACAAAGAGAGGTCAATGAAAATGAAAGATACAAAATCATACTTATCAAAAATCGTACAGGATATGCCGGATTCCGGAATCAAGGATTTCTTTGATGTGGCAAATACCATGGAAGGCGCACTTTCACTGGGTGTGGGCGAACCGGATTTCCCAACACCGGAGCATGTAAGAGAAGCAGCGATTGCTTCTATTGAAAAAGGTGATACCAAATACACCGATAACCGAGGAACCGTAGAACTGCGTGCAGCGGCAGCAGATTATCTGACAAAATTTGATTTACATTATGATAAACAGGACGAAATACTGATTACCATGGGAGCCAGTGAAGGAATTGATTTAGCTCTTCGGACACTGGTGAATCCGGGAGAGGAAGTCTTAGTGGCAGAACCTTCCTACGTTTCCTATATTCCGTGTATTGAATTATGTGGCGGTGTTCCGGTATCATTAAAATTAAGAGCAGAGAATAAATTCCGACTGACCAGAGAACAGTTAGAGGAAAAGATAACGGAGAAATCCAAAGTCTTACTGATTTCCTATCCGAACAATCCGACCGGAGCAATTATGGAAAAGGAAGATTTAGAGGCAATCGCAGAAGTGGTAAAGGAACATGATTTGTTCGTGATTACCGATGAAATCTATGCAGAATTGACTTATGGAAAGAAACATGTTTCCATCGCATCCCTTCCGGGTATGTATGAGCGCTGCGTTGTATTAAACGGATTTTCCAAAGCATTTGCCATGACCGGATGGCGTATGGGAATTGCAGCAGGACCAAAGGATGTTATTTTCCATATGAATAAAATACATCAGTTTACGACCATGTCAGCAGGAACCACCAGCCAGTATGCGGCATTGGAAGCATTGACCAGTCCGGTGAGAGATGAAGAGATTGCAGTCATGCGGGAAGAATATGATGCCAGAAGAACACTGATGGTAGAGGGCTTCCGTAAGATGGGATTATCCGTTGCAGAACCGGAAGGCGCATTCTATGTATTTCCGGACATCCGTAAAACAGGACTGACCAGTGAAGAATTCTGTAACCGCCTGTTGCAGGAACAGAAGGTAGCCGTTATCCCGGGAAATGCCTTCGGTACATGTGGAGAAGGTTTTGTACGATGCTCCTATGCATATTCGCAGGATGTCATTCGTGCCTGCTTAGAGAAAATTGCCAAATTCGTAGCGCAGTTCTAATAATTGGAAAATTATTATGTGATGCATTTGATTTACGTGAGTAGATGGTATTGTTGATAAGATACCCGGACTGCCGGGATATTAGCAATAACCACGAAATAGAAACAGAAAGAGGAACCATGAGAGAACCATTTGACCTGACAACCCTGATAGAACCATTATTAAATTGGTTTAAAGACCATGCCAGAGTGCTGCCCTGGCGCAATGAGCCGACCCCATACCGGGTGTGGGTGTCTGAAATTATGCTGCAGCAGACCAGAGTGGAAGCGGTAAAACCATATTTTGACCGGTTTTTAAAGGAGCTGCCGGATGTGGCAGCACTTTCAGACTGCCCGGAGGAGAAGCTTTTGAAACTCTGGGAAGGGCTTGGATATTATAACCGGGTGAGAAATATGCAGATTGCAGCACAGACGGTCATGGAGAATTATCATGGAGAGCTTCCGGCAGATTATGAGGCACTGACAAAGCTGAAAGGAATTGGTCATTATACGGCAGGAGCCATTGCATCTATCGCATTTGGCATTCCGGTACCGGCGGTGGATGGAAATGTGCTCCGTGTCATATCCCGGGTAACAGAGGATGATGCGGATATCATGAAAGCATCGGTGCGGACGGCGATGGAACAGGATTTATTAGAAATTATGCCGGAGAAAAGAGCGGGAGCTTTTAACCAGGCACTGATGGAGCTTGGTGCAACGGTATGTCTGCCGAATGGAGCACCTTTATGCGAAGCATGTCCGTGGAAAGAACTCTGCCGGGCACGAAAAAGCGGACGCTGGAGAGAACTTCCGGTAAAGAGCAAGGCGAAGGCAAGAAGGATAGAGGACAGAACAGTTCTTGTTATAAAGGCAGAGGATAAGGTCCTTTTGCATAAACGGGCCGACAAGGGACTTTTAGCTGGACTCTATGAATTTCCAAATGTGGATGGGCATCTTAAGGAAGAGGAAGTTATTATCTATCTTAAGAAAATGGGATTGTCACCGATTCGTTTGAAAAAATTAGAAGACAGCAGGCATATTTTTTCCCATATCGAATGGCATATGACAGGATATGCAGTGCAGATTGATGAGACAGAGCAGGAGTATCAGAATATGCTTTTTGTGGATGTGAAAGAAACGGAAGAACAGTATCCGATTCCGGCAGCATTTTCCAGATACACGGGATATATGAACATTCGTCTTGGAAATGACAGATATAAGGAAGAATAGCAGAAAAGCCATAGAAAAAAGAGGGAGCCGGTGATTATCACCGGCCTTTCATATGAAAAAGATTTTTTATGGTAAGTGTTAAAAACACTATTTTTTGGGAGGAACCTTGCATCAGCTGCAAGGTCTATGAAAATAAAAATTATCGCTTTTTTTCTTTCTCAGCTTAGTTATAGTATAAAAGCAGAATGTGAAAACAATATGCCCGGATTGTTAGAAGGCTGTAAATAAAATATGAATAAATTGTAAACGAAGTGCCTTAAAGAAATCCTAAGAAAAAATGAATTGGAAAACAAATGACAAATGTGTATAATTGAATGAGGATTACCAAGGGGAAGGAGAACAGAAATGTACGACAGCATTGTAATCGGAGCCGGAATCGCCGGCAGTGTGGCAGCAAGAAAGCTGGCAGAAGAAGGAAAGCAGAAGGTTCTTTTATTGGAAAGGAGAAATCATATTGCAGGAAACTGTTATGACAGACCGGATGACCATGGAATAGTTATACATGAATATGGTCCACATATTTTTCATACGAATAAAGAGGATGTATATCAGTATCTGTCAAGATTTACAGACTGGTATTTCTTTGGTCATGAGGTAGTGGCAAATGTGCATGGGACACTGATTCCGGTACCATTTAACCTGAATACTTTACATATGGTTTATGGGAAAGAGCAGGCAGACCGGTTAGAGCAGAAGCTGATTGCCGCATACGGAGAGGGAAGCCGGGTTCCAATTATGAAATTACGGGAAAATGAAGATGCAGATATCCGTAAGATTGCGGATTATGTATACGAAAATGTTTTCCTTTATTATACGATGAAGCAGTGGGGGCAGAAACCAGAGGAGATAAGCCCGGAGGTAACAGGACGTGTGCCGGTGCTGATTTCTTATGATAACAGATATTTCCAGGATAAATATCAGGGTATGCCAAAGGACGGTTATACCGCAATGTTCGAAAAGATGTTAGACCATCCGGACATTGAGGTGAGAACTGGTGTAGATGCCGGAGAGGTACTGGAATTTACAGAGGATGGCATTTATTTTGATGGAAAGAAATTCGAAGGAAATGTCATTTATACCGGAGCATTGGATGAGTTGTTTGCGTGCTGTTATGGAAGACTGCCATATCGTTCTCTCCGCTTTGAGTTTGAATATTATGACAAACCGGATTATCAGGGACACAGTGTTGTAAATTATACGGTAAGCGAGGATTATACCAGAATTACGGAGTTTAAGTATCTGACCGGGCAGCAGGCAGATGGAACCACGATTGTAAAGGAATATCCATTTGCATACAGTGGGGCAGAAGGAGAGATTCCTTATTATGCCATTTTAAATGAAGAAAATCAGTCATTATATGAAAAATATAAAGCACTGACCGAAAAATATCCGAACATGCATCTTTTGGGAAGACTGGCAGAATACAAATATTATAATATTGATGCCATGACAGAGAAAGCATTAGAACTTACCAAAGAACTTTTAAAATAAAATGTTTTGAAAAACGATTGGAGAAAAAGAATGAAATTATTATCAGTAACCATTCCATGCTACAATTCACAGGACTATATGGAGCACTGTATTGAAACACTGCTGACAGGTGGAGAAGATGTGGAGATTTTAATCGTAGATGACGGCTCGAAGGATGCAACAGCAGAGATTGCTGACCGTTATCAGAAGAAATATCCTACTATTATTAAGGCAATCCACCAGGAAAATGGTGGACACGGTGCAGCTGTAAATACCGGTATTGCCAATGCAGCCGGACTGTATTTTAAAGTGGTAGACAGTGATGACTGGGTAGATGAAGAGAGCTATCACAAGATTCTTGCTAAATTACGGGAACTTGTGGGTGGAAGTACTACTCTTGATATGTTTATCAGTAATTTCGTATATGAGAAGCAGGGCGCAGATCATAAAAAAGTAATGAAATATACCAGAATGTTCCCGGAAAATGAAGTCTTTACCTGGTCTGATGTAAGACATATCAGCAAGGGACATTATATTCTGATGCATTCCGTTATTTACCGTACCCAGTTATTAAGGGATTGCGGACTTGAGCTGCCAAGACATACCTTCTATGTGGATAATCTTTTTGTATACAATCCGTTGCCATATGTAAAGACCATGTATTATATGAATGTGGATTTCTATCGTTATTTTATCGGAAGGGAAGACCAGTCTGTCAATGAAAAGGTTATGATCGGAAGAATTGATCAGCAGATTAAGGTAAATAAACTGATGATAGAAGAAGTGAATTTGTGGAAAATTGCAAATCCAAAATTAAGAAAATATATGTTTAATTATCTTGAGATTATTACCGTGGTATCTACGGTGCTGTGCTTACGTTCTGAAACAGAAGAAAATCTGATGAAAAAGAGGGAACTTTGGTCTTATATCAAAGGTTATGATCTTCGTCTTTTCCATCATTTGAGAAGGGGAATTTTAGGACAGTCCATGAATCTCCCGGGTAAGGGTGGAAGAAAGATTTCCGTTGCAGCATATAAGCTGACCCAGAAGATTGTGGGATTTAACTAAGCTGAAAGAAAAACAACAGAGGGCATTATTGCTTATATAAAGAAACCGCCTTATACCGGGAAAACGGTAAAGGCGGTTTCTTTTTTTACGCGAGAAACTCGCAAAGCGTGTTTCTCGTAGTTGCAAGTTACATATGCTCTTTATTTAAAAGAGCAGTTTTCATTTCATATAATTTATCAGATAAATCAACGTAGATTTCCTGAGGATTTACGAAACGTTTTGTCTCATCCCAGATGGTATCTTTTTCTTTGGTGCAGTAACGCTGAATATCCATTACACTTGGAGATTCGTAGACGCATTCACCCTTCTGGAAAACCGGAACAAGAAGCTCGCGCAGCGTATAGCTTCCGCCAGGAAGAGTTGTTTTCTTCCATGGAGCGTTCGGGTCAAAGAGCTTCATGTCCTTGGATTCATCAAAGACTTCATCTACCAGACAGATAAGGTCAGCCTTAATCTTACCGGTTTCTTTATCATAAATACGATAAACAGTTTTATTGCCTGGATTGGTGACTTTTTCCACATTTTCGGAAAGCTTAATCTTTGGAATGAATTCACCGGCTTCATTCTGAATGGCAGCCAGCTTGTATACACCACCGAAAGCAGGATTGTCTTTGGAAGTAATTAAGTTGGTTCCAACACCCCAGGAAGTAATGGTAGCCCCTTGGATCTTTAAGCTTTCAATCAGATACTCATCCAGATCATTGGAAGCGGAGATAACTGCGTCCGGGAAACCAGCATCATCTAACATCTTGCGGACTTTCTTGGAAAGGTAAGCAAGGTCACCACTGTCCATACGGATTCCGTAGTAGGTAAGCGGAATGCCGGCTTCTCTCATTTCTTTAAATACCTTGATGGCATTTGGCATACCGGATTTTAAAGTATCATAGGTATCAACAAGAAGGATGCAGGCTGATGGATAAAGCTCTGCATATTTCTTAAAGGCGGTATATTCATCCGGGAAACTCATAATCCAGCTATGGGCGTGGGTTCCAAGTACCGGGACGTCAAACATCTGACCGGCAAGGACGTTGGAAGTACCTTTACAGCCGCCGATAACAGCAGCTCTGGCACCGTAGGTTCCGGAATCAGGACCCTGGGCGCGTCTTAAACCGAATTCCATGACGCCATCGCCCTGGGCAGCGTAGCATACGCGGGCAGCCTTGGTGGCAATCAGGCTCTGGTGGTTGATGATATTTAAGACTGCAGTTTCGATTAACTGGGCTTCCATAATCGGAGCAACCACTTTTACCAGCGGCTCTCTTGGGAAAATCAGAGTTCCTTCCGGGATTGCATAGATATCACCGGAGAATTTAAAGTTACTTAAATAAGTTAAAAAGTCTTCATCAAAGATGGATAAACTTCTTAAATAGGAAATATCCTCTTCGTCAAAATGAAGATTCTTGATATAGTCAATCATCTGGTCTAATCCCGCGCAGACTGCATAACCGCCATCACATGGATTGTTGCGGTAAAAAGCGTCGAAAACAGCCACATCACGGTTGCCGGTTTTAAAGTATCCCTGCATCATTGTCATCTCATAAAGATCAGTCAACAACGTCAAATTTAATGTACTCATATGTGATATTCCTTTCTTTTACATCTGTAAATACAGGTGTCTTGTCAGATGAATTATAGACTTTTACTTACAAAAAAGCAAGTAATGAGTATAAATATGCTTCATTATAACCATTTTTTTCGGATTTGCAAAGTTTATGATAAAATATATGAGAAAAAGTTTATAAAAAGTTTATAACTGTCTCTTATA
>ERZ1026850.144-NODE-144-length-47072-cov-24.135802_pt1 | contig 47072 bp, 51 predicted proteins | sample MGYA00380155_ERZ1026850 | MGnify/ENA primary metagenome ERZ1026850 (study PRJEB33269, sample SAMEA4719791) | human gut metagenome | biome: human-associated habitat; feature: organic feature; material: feces | place: Cameroon | collected 2013-10 ... | reverse complement strand
GCTTGGTGCAATGCCGCGGCTGTCGGTGTAAGCATGACTTGATACGATCCATCTGCATTTTGGTGTATCTGCGAATTGGCAATACTGCCACCGTTTCTGGCAGCATTCTCTTTCATGATTGCCAAGGATTGTGCTGAGACCTTAAAGGAAACAGGCGTGGTAGCCGCCATCGACAGCGTCTCCGCTTCAATGTAATCCCAGAACCTTTCAGCATACGCAGTACCAACTCGTGAGCCTATCGTGTCCGCAGTTGAAACAGCACGACGGATAACGCTTTCAGACATTCCCTGGAATAGCTTCAACTGCATCAAGCCTTTGATAAGCTCAGATTGCGGAGCATCCTTGAAGCGTGTGAGTACTTCGCCGACTTCCTTACGCCCCTGCGCCAAGTCACGCGTACCCGACAGGTTGCGGAAATTTTCAGCCATACGGCTAACAGCCATACCTGCTAGCCCTTCCGCGTGTGCCTCTACGATGGCGTTGTCATTACGCAGGAATTCAATGCGGTCTTTCACGCTGGAACGCCCTAGACCCTTGGTCAGGACACTACCGGTAAGCCGTAAGCCTGGATCCGTCGAAGACGCCACATACTGTTCCAACCTACGTAAAGCTTCTCGCTTAACGCTCGGGTCATTAGTCAGCGCCATGTCTTTCTCAATCTCGTGGAGGTCAAAGTCGCCATACAGTGTCCCTAGATTTTTCGTTGAACTGCTCGTGATAGCGTCAAGCGGCTTTAAAGCATCACTACGAAAGCTGAAATACTCGAGGTCTCTTCCACGTTTCTGCGTTTCCAGCTCTTGCATAGCGCCGTCTAACAGACCCAAGTCCGTTGAGTTGTACACTGTGTTCAACGTACTACCGGAACGCTTACCGAGACCGGCAAGCTCAGACTGACTGTTAAGAAGTGCAAGCTCCTTGATGTTCTGCTTGAGCTGCGGAACGTTATTGGCTACGACCGCGGTCACGACGGCCTGTTCATTGAAGCCCCGTGAACGCAACTTTATAGCCAGCATTCGGTCATCCGCACTCCACGTATTCTCATGCGAGAAATATCCCAGGAGCTGAGAAGCACCAGCATTAGCATCAATCTGGCCGCTGACCATTGCGGAGTACCAGTACCGTCCGATGGAGGGTGAAAAAGCCGAAACGTCTTTGCCATCGGTAACCAACTTATGATACTGCTCCATGAACTTGTACCCATCATCAAGAGCCTTCTGCATACTTTCGCGTTGCTCTTTCGTAGCACCTACGGAATAGCGCATCCCTCTGGCACCTAGTTGTGAAATCTTTTCGCCATCGATATATTCCAGCAACGTAAGATTAGAATCCCGCGCCGCAGTCTGCATGACACTCCGTGCATTGTTTTCCTGCACCACAATATTAATGCTTTCTTGAAGCTTTGCGTCCTGCGCCATAGCCTCTTTGAGCAATGTAATATCATGCCCGTACTGGGCAACAGCGCTCTGGTAATACTTTTGGGCTTCCGTAACATATGCTGGCGTCGGAATATCCTTGGTAGCCAGTACAAGAGCCGCCGACGGGATGGCTCCGATGTCCATGCCTTCTTTGTAGTGGATACCGGACCGGGCAGCTGCCCAGCGCATCGTCAGCTCTTTTGTAAAGTCAACGGCTTCGTTTGCTTGTTCCCGCGCCTTGTCGACGTAGGACAAGTCCGCTGTGCCTTGCGGCTTAAACCGTGCAAAGATGCTCTTGGAAGTTTTACCAGTGCCCAGAATATCATCGACAGGCACATTAGGAGCATTTTCAGCATCGAACATCTGCTGGCGTTTTTCAACAGCAGCGCGTATCTGGGCATCATCTAAGCCCCGAGCATTCAAGTTAGCCGGAACCGTGGGAGCCTCCGACGTTGCCGAGGACAGCCCGATTTCAGCCGGTGTCTGCGCGACGTTTACATTTGACGTAGACGAACCCGTGGTCAAATCCATGACTTCCTCGGCACCTGAATTGTCAGCGTTAATGCTTCCCTGCGCTTCGTCCATCATAGCCTTTGATTGTGCATCGACAAGCCCTAAAATGTTCGGACCGCCAGGCTCTTTGGTAAGAAGTTCCTGCGGACTTTGCAGCTCTTCTTCCGGCGCCGGAATATCTACATCAGGCTGCCTGCGCCAAGGCGTTACGGGTGTGGGTATCTTGGAATCCCACTCCGTTTCACGCTCCGCCGTGGCGTGACCTTCTGTGACCGGTCCACCGGAACGCGGCTGGTTAAAGGCATCCTCAACAGTATTTCGCAGAACCTGTTTAAAGTTATCGAATAGTGCCATGTCGCACCTCCTTATTGGTTATCAAACAGGTCGCCCATCTGCATGCCAGCCGCAGCACCCTGAGGACCACCCAAGAAAGCACCAGCAGTACCCCCGATAAGCTTGCCAAGAATAGAGCCTTTATTCTCTGTGGTACGCTGACCCAGCAGCTGCTCCAACAAGTTCTGGTATTCCGAAGTCTGGTTGCCATACTGTGTCAGCAAGTTCGTCAGGTAGTTCTGTGTATAGCTTGCGATCTTGTCTTCTGCATTTGCATTGATGGCGGCTACGGCGTCAGCAGTGCTACGCTGAGCAGCTCCCTGCGCCGCGGTATTGAAGGCACTTCCTGCTTTGCTGGAAGCTGCGCCCAAAAGCTTGTTCTGAGCTTGGTTAGCCTGCGCAATGCTGTTTTCGCGGATAGCCTCTGTGTAGCCCGTCGGATCGTAACCTTCTAAAAGCTGTTTAAGCACATTTTGCTGGTTGGCAACGTTCTCGGCTTGTGCCGCGCCACGCATATTGATTGCGTTGTTCAGGTCGCTGAGCTGCGTCCCGGACAGCGCATCTCTCGTCACCGTCTTAGAGCCGATGCCAAGTTTGTTCAAAAATCCCATAGCTACCTCCTTACTTACGCTGATAGATCTTGTTGCCGCCTTGTCCACGGAACAGAACCGTGGGACCTTGCGGCGCCCAGTTTGCCAACATCTTCAATGCATCGTCCCAGTTCCGTTTATCGGACCAGTCCTTCATGTCGCGCTTTTCGTCTAAAAGCCCCATTGCTTTCTGGTTGTTGAATTCCTCCAGCGTGGCTTTAACATTCAGCGTCCCGTCCGAGTTATACACGGAAAAGGTATCGTCATACATTTTTCGCATACGTTCAATGGTCTGTTCGTTAGCAACAGTATGCTTAACGGCGTTTGCTTTCTTTTCTGCTTCCGTAGCAGGCTGTGCAGTGGCACCAGTCTCGGCAAACAAAGCTGTGGTTTCCGGTTGAGCCTTTGTAGCCTTGGCGGCCTTTGTTGCTTTCGTTGCCTTGGAGGACTTGGAAGCAGAAGCTGTCTGCATTACGGGAGCCTGCGTAGCACGAGGCTTCGAAGATGCTGCTGACGTAGAAGCTTGCCCCGTTTTCGTGCCATCGGGAAGCGGAACCGCCGGGGTATCTGACGACGAGAACCAACCTAGCATATTTTCAAGAATACCCATGGTCATTTCCTTTCATTCTGTTGAGCCTCAGCAAGCACACGGAAGCTGTCAATCATGTCATCACGCGACGCATGACGAAGCCAAGGAAGTATCGGAGCAGAAGCAGAAAAAGAAACCGTAGCTGTTTTCTTAGACTTCGTTTCGGGCATTTCCTCGGGCTTACCTTTTGGCTGTTGTTTGTTGATGCGGCGAACTTGCACAAGAATGCACGTAAGCAAAATACCCTGCAACACTGCAAGTCCTGCCATTGCTATTGGTAAATACTGTATCACCATTACGCTGACTCCTCAATGTAATTTTGCACAGAAGGCACTAGGGCGTATTTGCCGACGCCGGGAAGGTCCGGTTATCCGGAATGAAAACCAGAGTACGGCGAGGGCGCGTGTCCAGGTGGACCCACCCCGGTGTGTACATAGGATTTTCCATCCACAAGCCGGTCTCAGCAATATACGGCAGGTTGTTTAAGCACCAGTTGCAGAACTCACCATTCCGGTCTCTGATGTCAATAGCACGACACTGGCAATGCAAGCTACCCTGCGCCCCACCGATTTCGGCATTGTGCAACGGCGTCCGATATCCGGAAGATACGATCATCGGATGATTGTACCAAATACGGATACGATTAACACGGGCAAGTAAGTCCAGTGCATTAACAATATGGGTATCAGACGGATATCGGTTACCACCCAAGTACTCTTCTTCTGAGATTTTCCAGTCACGCGGGTTCATGCTTCGTGCCTCCCTGTCAGTGCGTCCAGCCTGTGATGGGCAGAACGCGTTGATGCCTCTACACACGAAACGCGGGTACTAAGCCGTGGATAGTCGTGCACGGTTTCGAGAATTTCCTCCTGATGGACTTCCAGTACAGTCAGCCGTCGGTCAATGCGCTGAGCAAAACAGATGATGCTCACGACGTAACCGATGATGACCACGATAGTGTCCAGTGAGAGTGACCAATCAAATGTCATACGATATGCTCCATTGCTTTGGCAAGCGAGAAATACTTGCGTTCCGCAAATTCCTGTTTCTTACCAACGTTAAAGTTTTCCACGGGACGGAAATATCCCATGACACGTGTCCATGTTTCACAGGGCTGCCGCTCGGAATCCTGCAAAATGATAGGCGGATCGCAGGAATTGTTAGTGTGCAGTACCCGCCCTCCTGCACCTTCGGTGTCCTTATCTTCGACCATGTTGGGTCTCCTTTCTTGCTTATGACCTCCCGGTCATAGAGAGGTTAGTGCTTGGGGACGGACGGGCTTCCGCCCGTCCTTCCTCCTTTTGTCCTGTAATATGAGAAGATTGCCTGCGCCGAGATTTTTCGGGCTTGTCGCCCGAAAATCAATTTTCTTTCTTTTATCAAGATGCCTTGCGGCATCTTTCTTATGGCTCAGTCGCTCCGCTCCTTCGCAATCATTTTTCTTTGTTTGCGTCTTCGTCCTTGACCACGCGCGTCCCTTTCGGGTTTACAATGGACAGGTAGTCCAGCACCTTGATGACCTTCGCCAAGATAGCGTCGTCCTTTTGCGACGGGGTCAGCTTGACCACGATCGAGCAGAAAGCAATCAAGGCAGTGACCGCGGCGCACAGTTCGTTCCAGTGTGCCTGGAAGAATTCGATAACAGCGTTCATGTTGTTTCTCCTTTGTTGATACGAAAAGAGGCGGGGCTATGAAGCTCCGCCTCACGTGTAGATGATAGCAAATAGGCGTCCCTGGGTCAATGTAATTTCGCCAGGGACGCGCTACGCGCAAGCTAGGCTATTTGCTCGATGACACAGTGTACAGAGACCTTGTAGGCTTCACTAGCTGCGAGATTGGTGCGCAGGGTAATCGTCCCGTTCGCCATATCCGCGACCGATGTGCTGTTGTAGTTCAGCGTCACAGTGCCAGTACCAAGCGGAAGGGCTTGCAAAGAGATCAGCGTCCCCTTGAAGCTGTATGCTGAGGTGTCAATGGTGATGGTGTTGTCTGCAGCAACAGTGCCTTCGAACATTCCATCCAGCTCCATGTAGACCTTGCTGTCTGCTTCAAAGCGTCGCAGGATTACGCTGGTGCCAATACGCCCCGTGCTTTGCTGGTGCGTTCCGACGGTGCCATAAGACTTCGACGCAAGCACTGCGCCGTCGTACCACAGTGTATCGCCGAACGTGATACGCGTGTTGAACATGTCGATGCTACCGTGCAGGTAGTACGAGGCATCCGCGAAGCTTCTACCAATGTACAAGGTACGTCCTGCCGACGGAAGTTCCAAAGACCCCGTGGTACCGGAATGCACCCAGCTATCCAGCTCCGGCAGGGTATCCAACGTGTACTGTTCACGGGCATCTGCCAGAACATAGACGTCTACGCTCGACGAGCTCTTCTTGAATCGTACCCAGTTCCATACCGCGGAGTCAAGTACCGGCGACGTCGTGCACAGGGTCTGTGAGTTTTGGTACGTATACGGCGTGGTATCCTGCAAGCCTACTTCTGTTACTGCAATATTACCGTCGGAGGAGTCCCAGGACAGGATAGCACCACGTCCAGAAGCCCCATTTTGGTACACGCGGAATATCATGTCATAGCCGTAGCCGTCCAGCGCCGTGGTTTCCAGCTTCAAGTAAGACCCGTTACTGAAACCAGAAGCAATGCCGTTAGTTTCGTTCAACGTTACGGAGCCGACTGTGGAGACCTTCCCTGCAAAGGGGGAAAGTACAACCGTTGAGCCGTCCCAAACCGTAACGTTACCGAAGGTCATCTTCGTATTCAGCAAATCAATCTCTGCACGGCAGTAGGCATCAGGGTATCGAACGCCACCAATATCTAAGAAGCCATTTTGTACAGCACCGTAATCTTTGGTGTACTCAGCTACTGTCCACCCATCCGTAGGCAACGTCGCTAAGCTATACTGCCCGTTTGCATCTGCCAGGAAAGCCAAAGAAACAACACCACCTGCCATTGTCAGCTTAATGTACGTCCACGTATTTGCTGTAAGAACTGCACCGTAGTACCCTGTATCGTCGTTTGTTCCAAGCGAATTGCGCAGGACGTTGAGGTTGCTTAACGCCAAGCCACCATCCGGATACGTGTTCCAAAGATTGTACGTTTCGGAGTCCTCCTGACATTTAACGCGCAGGATAATCTCGCAAGAATTAAAATCTGTCACACCAAGAGCATCGAGGGTTTTATTGCTACGGAGATACGCATTTGCAGTGAACCCAGATGCGATGCCGGTGGTCTTGTTCAACGTCGTAACGCTACCGTCGGTCTCTTGCCAGAAGTCCCACGTAGATGCAGGAGGCAGGAGGTCAACTCCTTTGTTCAGCATTTCACGCGTAGCCACGCCATCGAGCAACATTCCGATATTGACGGCATTGAAATGGTCCGTTGCCTCCTTTATGTCCACGTACGGAACATCGACGTAGGAGGCGCTTTTAGCGTTGACTGCCATCACGAACGTCTGGTCACCTGTCCAGGTGTTATTACCCGAGACCTTCGCAGGTGTGACATCTTTCCAATACGTCGCGTTATCGAAAGGAGTACCAGCTGGTACCACACCTTCACCTGCTGTTGCATACTGTGCACGGTAGTATTTCTCGGAATCTACATCGTAGAAGATCTTGCCGTACAAAGCACGCTGATATTGCCCCAGAGTCGGTTTGCCACCGGTCACAACTTCGACATTCTTCCAAGCTTCATAGCTACTTGCCGATGAGCTTTGTACATTCTGAATGTTCTGCACGAAGTTTATGATAGGAAGCGCCCCGCCATTACACTGCACAGATTTCGGGAAAAAGTCCTCGTCCAGCCAGCAACCCAAATATGCCGTAGGCTTATCCTGGATAGCCACCGTATTTTCTTTGTACAGGTTGGCGTAGGCATCGAAGCCCATCTGGTTGTAACCGACAATGCTTTCCGTCCCGTAGAAATACTCGAACTGCATTGCCAGATATGCATAACTTTCAAGACCGGACGGAAATTCGACTTGCCGCGGACCGAAAGAATACAGGTTCATGCCAGGGGATTTATCGCCGTGAGCATACTGTCCTTTGCCATTACCCCAGGGATACTGTATCTGCGTCTTCGGTCCTACAAGCACGTAAACCGAACCGTTCGGACCTGGCATAACAGAAAAGCCCCCAAAGGGCAGGATGTCCCAAGTACCAACGCCAGTACGCCGAATAAATGCAATAGGTGCAGATGCACGAAGCATACTTCCGTTTGCGTTTACACGCCAGCATTTATTATTTGCCGTATCCATCCAGTAGCCGTACGCACCACCGCTCGGTTTCGTATCTGAAAGGAATGTGTATACAGTGGGTGCCAGCAGAGGACGCACAGACCCATCCGACAGTGCGACAAGGTACAAGAAGCAGTCAGCAGGGATGCTGTTGGCAGTAAATATCGTACCTCGTTGGTTCTTCATCAGACGGTCAGATACAAGCGCTATGCTGCCGTCTTCGTTGTACCCATCGGGGACAATACCGGTAACACCGTATTGCACGATCATCAGCTGTGAGCCATCCTCCGTAAACGAGAAGATACCGCCTTGGTTAGCATCGTTGTCAGTAATGCCAGCAGTACCGAAACCACTTCCGTTGCCCCCTGAAATTTCCTCCAAGGTATATCCGTCAGCGGCATCGTTGACAACCAAAGCCTTACCCTGGTCGCCATCCGCCAAGGTAGGGAACGCTGCACCGGTTGCCTGGTCAGCCGCCTGCTTAGCAATGCCAGCCCACGTCTTGGACGAGTGTTGGCCACCCAGCGCCGTGACCTCAGCATCAGTACCCTCCGCCCAGGCGCGCGCTTTAGCAATCTGCTGCTGCATATCCACCAGCTTGTCTTCCATCTGGACAAGAATAGCTGCGACCTGAGCCTGCAAGTCCTGCATATCTTTCGTCGTGGCATTGACCTGGTCGATCAAAGCTTGAAGTTCTTGCAACGCAGTATTGATAGAAACCTGCATAGAAGCCAGATCGGCCAAAATAGCGTTGCCGGCAGCAGGTTGCGGTTTGCCTTTGTAGATGAGGTATAACGCGGCATACGGATTTTCCAAGTCATCGTGAATGCCAATAAAGAGCGTGCGCTCGTAACGCTCATCACAGTTCCACGTAGTCCAATCGTCAGTGGACTTCGTGACAATCGCCATCTTCCATCTGAAAAACGGCGTAGAAGGATTAATTGTATTAGCCATTGTTTACGTCTCCGTGAAAAAGAGGAAGAATGCCAAATTCGTTCATAGTGATTGACATGCTATTGCCCGTATTGCACTTATAGGTCTGCCCCTTGACAACAGGGAACAGGAAGGAGCCCTGCCAATTGCCCACACCGCCAGAATGCCCGGCGCCCCAACCAAGCTGTGCAATTTGCACATCGTCCAGAAAAATCGGAACAGGGGCGCCATAGGATCCTGATGTGTACAACATCACGCTGACATAGCAGTTACGTTCAGCAGTATACTTGACACCGGCAGAACGTACAAGCTTACTGGACGTGTCAATGCCAAAACCGAAACCGGATGCAGTTGAACCTGTGTCAACAACCTGAAGCTTGTGGTTGGCGTCCACGGTAACAACGTTATGCTCAGGTACCTCGGTATCGAAGCGCATGGCAGGTCCGCCAAGCTTATCCCAAACGTTGTTGCGCTGGGTTTCGCTGATGTCCTTATTATCGTTCAATGTCAGTGCGCCATATCGTGCCAGCAGGTTCGTGATGTCTTCCTGCGAAACGTTGCCAAGTGAAACATCAGCCTTGTCATTGAGGTCAGATGCCGTAGGAAGCCTTACGCCGTTGGGTTGTACACCGTCGTGCACATGGACTGCGTTGTCCTGGGAGTCAATGGTCAGGACGCCCTCGGGATACGTATTGGTTGCGACGCTGTGGTCGTACCGAATGTTCTTGATTTTCAGAGTCATTACTTTATACCTCCGCCAATTAATGTTGCGCGGACTTCCGAAAGCACACGGGCGCCGCGCACCGTAATCGTGTGGTTCTTGTCCCGGACGTGACCGGTAAAGAGGTTGCCTGTTTGATGCACGAAGTCAGTACCGTTCACTGAAACCGCAACGGTGTAACCAGTGCCCTGATCCCAGATTTCGTCCGGCATGACATTGCAATCATATGTACCGTCCTCGACATTGCAATCTATCAGCCTATCGTCGGTGCCTTCATACTCGTAGACTACAACGTTGTTGCACCTGGTATGCATGTTGGCGTCCTTTTCGCCTACGCGAATACCAGTGAACGTAGCACTGGGAAGCAGGTCATAGGATATAGGATCCTCGACGGAGCCATACGTGACAGTGACGCTGTCGTTGATAGGTACGAAGTCCCACCATTTCCAAATGGCATTCTTGTCAACGTCCTCGGGTGGTTGCATATCAATGTCGTACAAGACCGGGACGCTGGAATGGGAGTCTAGCTTCACAGGAAGCACATTACCGATGCCTTCCCACTGCTTCTGGTAATCCTTGCCCCAGGTCGGATCCATAGGGACATCCATGCAGTCGAAACCGTCAGGAACCAGTTCAGCCAAAGCCTTCGTCGCAAAGTCATAATCGCAGACATACTCTTCGACGAAACCTTCCTGTGAGCCTATTGTGGGCATTCGCGGTCCGAAAAGCTCCACGATACGAGCCTCGGCATTGTTGCCTGCATCACACCAGATGCAGTTATCCGGCAGGATTGCCAACCCCTTGGCATTCTCTGTGACCGTGCTACGCTGTAACGAAAGCTTAAAGATACGCCCCTGAGCATCCATCGCCATTGTCGTATTCGGCACCAGCATGATCCAGTGCTTCTTAGTCATCATGCCAAAAGTCTTCGCGGCACTGTCCATGAAGTACACGGCACTATCAGTATCGAAGGCAACGTAACCTCCGAAGTACGGATACGCCCGTAATGCCGCCGTGTTCAGTGTGTCAGCCTGCCCGATGAATGGGTTAATGGTTTCCACGACCGCAGTTGCGTTGAACTCGTTGGCAATGGAGATCTTACACAAACCACGTCCCTTAAAGACTGCGACAGGTTGATGGCCAGATAAAGAGGTCTGAGCATACGGACCAAGCAACTCGTAGCCAGGCAGGATAGACGTCTGGAAGCTGTACGGGATATCTGCGTTGTCAGTGTTTGCCGCAACGAGAATGCCACGTGTCGTATACACGATGAAGCCGTCAGGGCTCTTGCCCAGTGCCAAAAGTTTACCATAGGCACCCAGGACGTTGATAGCCTGTGAGCCAGCACCGGTGCCTGTACCAGAGAAGTCCAGACGATCGGTCTGACTTGACCATGACACTGTATCGTTAGTGCCCAGGATAAGCCGCAAGCCAGCACTCTCAATGCGTAACGGAACGTAGGGAAGCTGCTCCGTAACGTCAGTAACAGAACGAAGCGTCCCATCAATCCGCCACACAGCATGCCCGCCGTAGCAAAGCCAGTAATCACCTTCGACGAAGGTAGCTGACCAGATAGCGTCATCGTCAATGGCATATTGCGTGACGCGGAACAGGAACTCCATGCCATACTCGGTAGCCAGGTAAACACGGGAGCCTATGATAATAAAGTTGGGAAGCAGGATAGCATCGTGAAGTTCGGCACTGTCCTGCAAGAAGTCCAAGGCATATTGAGCCTCGGTCCCGAACGCGGCGCTAAGATATGTACCAATCGGGATATAATTGTCCAGCTCTTGTACGGCTACCTCGCGTTGCCGTGCTACCGTGCCGGGCGCAAAAGTTACAGTATCGGTCTGGATTGCCACTACTGAGCTCATAGTAGTTCTCCTATCTTATTGAAGATGCTCACAGGATAGCATAATGGAAGAAAGGCTGCAAGGTAATAATGCAAAGAAAAGGCGGAGTCCAAAGACCCCGCCTAAGAAAGCCTGCGCTGAGCGCTTACGTCATGAAGTACAACCGATATGCCGTCTGATAGCTACCACCTGGCAGCAAGCGCACTGGGGACGGAAGCTGAGAACCAATAGAAACGACTTCCGTAACCGGCGTCTCGGAATTGTCTGTCATCGCCAGGAAGCTGTGGCTGTACGCTTTATCCCATGCTGTGTTCTCTGCGCCACAGGAAAACGTAACAGGTGTAAAGACGACCACCGTCACAGGCTGTTCCGACAACGTAGTATCCACGATCTCGGAAACCGTGCACTCTTGTCGTGCATAGCCTTGTGCCGCAGTGGGCTCCGTCCAAGCATGAGCTGCCTCCGTATCACCTTTGTTGACGGGACCGGACAGCATACCCACGTGCCACTTTGTCGCGGCAATGGAACCTGCGACCAGCTTAGCAAACTTCGATGCGCCAGCATACGTGAGAAAGTTATGAACACGGGTGAGAACGTTGCCTGCTTCATCCATAACCAGGTACTCACCGTACACGGCGCGTTTACCACGCAGTTTCGTAAAATCCTTTTTATTCATGAGTAGACTCCTTTCACGCTACACAGATTCTTGAACGTTTGGGTATGCTTGGCAGCGATCGCCGTCCACACCGAGGAGTCAGCGGTGTCGCCATAAGCGTTATAAACTTCGCGGACGGCGATCGCTTTGGCTGCTTCGAAGTAGTCTTCGATAATCCAGTTAGTTACTTTCATGCGCGCCAGGTAGTCGTCCTGGTAAGAACCCAGCGTATCGACGTGATCATAGGCTTGAGCATCAACGTTCCAATGCCTGTAATGCCAGTTGCCATCAGCGTCCTGATACGCAGGAGCTTCCTGTTGATTGGCGTAATACACAAGCCGCGGTTGCAGCATGTAGTACGCAATATCGATAGGCTCACCCTGCGGCGCGCCAGAGAAAGCAATGTAACTCCCCGCGAGGTAGTAGTAGTTGCCTTTCAGCTCCTGTAACCGTCTGCCAAGCTTAACCGGCACAGGAGAAACTCCGTTGCTGTATTTAACGTAGGAGACCGCGCGAAGACCCTTGGGCACGTCGCGCCACAAGAAGGGCTGCGTAGAAGCCCCTGCGGTTTCAATGCGATCTTCAACGAGGTCTTGTTCATAGAGGCCGGTGCTTTGAAGCTCCCGGAACGCTCCGTTCACAAAAGATGCCGCCAACTCTTCCTGACCCACGTAATCCGTGGTCGAGCAGACAGCGTTTACAAGGTCAGAAAATGTAGCCATGCGCTACGCTCCTTTCATGCTTATTTCTTTGCCGTAGCGAAAACGAAACCGGCGGCAGGAGCCCTGGGCTCGGGGACAGCAATGTCCTCCTGCGCTTTGGCACCGGCTTTAATGGATTCTTCGACAACGGCCTTGGTGATGGTGTCCTGTTCTTTGGAGGACTCAGCAGGGTCGACGACAGTGCGGTTCTTGACATCGCAACGCACAAACCGGCGATCTTTGCACAAACGGTTCGCCACGCCTTCAGTGACGCGGATAATACCGTAGACGTCGCCTTCGTAAATGATGCCGTCCAGAATGGTCATGGTCGAACCTTCCGGCAACTGGATGGCGATGAGAGAGGTGAAAGCTTCTTCGTTGTTCATATTCTTGACTCCATAGAAAGAGGCGCGATGCGCCATTAAGAAAGTAAGAAGGAGCGAGGCAAAGTCGCTTCGCTCCCTCAACGAGGTTATTCCGTTAGCATCAAGCCAGTAATAATGCCGTGGCATTTTTCCTGACGAACGCGCAAGCCCATCTGCGTGACCAAGCCGTTCATCACCGTAAATTTCAACGGCGTGAAGGAACGCGGCGTGGTCTTCGAGAAATACACAGCGTCGATCAGGCTCGGGTTGAAGACAACCGCGGTACCTTTGTACGCCGGCAGCTGATCGAACAGCGCATACGGGACAAAGTTGACGACACCGGAACCGGTTTCCAGACGCGCGACCTTAATGCCGTACTGGGCTTCGCCATAGGAAATGTTGTAGTGTGCTTTGTCCAGCACCATCGCGTTCAATTTACGCAGGAAAGCGTGAGACACGAAAGCGACGTGACCGGTGTTGGAAGCGCCTTCGACAGTACGTTCCTGCATCACAGACAACGCGTCGCAAATGCCAGCCAAACCGTTCGTAGAAGCCGTTAAGGCAATGCGGTTCGACTTAATCTGGTACATCAAGCCAGCCGTCGTGTACAGTTTCTTGTCCTGTCCATCCTGGTCGCGGATGATGGATTCGCTGGGTTTGCCGAACATCAAAGCACGTTCAACCATCGTGGTGTGATCGCGCAGAACACGGTCTTTGATGTACTGTTGCGGGTTGTAACCTTCGCGGGTCTTTTCTTTCAGAGCATCTTCATCCAGTTCCGTGATGGACACGATTTTCTGAATGTAGTTTTTCTGGAAGGTCGTGTGGTAGGTCTTGCTGGGCGGCAAGTACGAGGCTTCCGGCGTCGCCTGAGCCAGCTGAACGAAGACATCGTTGGCAGTGACAGCCGCAATGGTCGTGCCACAGAAGCCACGTTTGACCGTCAGCGTGTCACCGGACTGGTCGACGACGTACATATCTTCGCCGGTAGTCGTATTGGAGATGACGCACATCTTCAACAGAGGAACCTTGCCGGAGACCTTCAATGTGGTCGCCGCCGCGGTCGCCGTGGCATTGGCTTCACACGTGAAGATCGGGAAGTCATACATTTCATCGGACCATTCAAAGATACGCGAGTTGGTCGAGATAGAGGGCAGGGCAGACGTCAGAGCAAACAGATTGCCGTTGCTGCCCGGATAAGAAGTCAGAATGTCACGCGCGGCGTCATTGACGAAGAAGTCACCTTCGCTACGACCCGTAGTAAACAAACCGGGAATACCGAATTGCTGAGCCATTGGCTTTTCTCCTTAATAAAGTGTTATTTCATTTTCGAGAAGAACCAGTCGTCAACCGTCGTACCTTCTGTCTGCTTTGTCTGGGGAACGACCAGCGCATCGGGAAAGTTCTTCTTCAAGTACGCGACAACAGCTTTGGAGGCCTTAGCAGCATCACCGTTCGTCTTGGTCATAGCCTGGGCGAACTTGTCGCGAATGATGCTACGGAAACGCGGTTCCTTCGCCGCGGGATACTGTTCAAGCTCTTTATTCAGGATAGCACGGTTACGCGCCTCGGTAGCCTGTGCACGCTGAGATGTCTGAATGTCATTTGTCGTGACATTGGCGTAATGGCGAGCAATCTGCGTGCTAGCCTGCACGGTCTGCTTGAACAAGCCCACAGCTAAGGACTGCAAGGCGCTAACGAAATCTTCGGGCTTTTCCGCCGTCATGGCTTTCGTGAAGTCAATGCCCTTCATGATGTCACCAACAACCGCACCAGCATATTCATTAATGCCAGCCTCGTACTTTTTGCGACGCTCCTCTTCGGACTCGCCTTCATCGGTGCGCGCCGCAGGTTGCTGGGCAGCTCCATCGCTGTCGATGTCATCATCATAAGATAAGTCATCGTCGATGTCAATGTTATTTTGTACGGTGCCAGCGGTATCAACAGATTTCGGCGGAATTACATCGGAACCGCTGGACTGTGTCGCGCCGGTCTGCTCAGCAACAACGGGATTGTCCGGCATCGTGGTGGACGAGAAAGAAGCGTCTTCGGACGCAAAGTCAACGTTTGTACGAATTGTCATGGTTTAGACTCCTATCGGGCGAGCTACGCCCGCAATAAAGGTTAAGAGAAAGCGCCGTAGCGCGGAAAACAGAAAGGCAAGAGCGCATCACTGCGCTCCCGTCCCAAAGGTATTGGCTAAGATTGCCTCCGGCGAGGCAGGGACTTCACCCAGCCCAAGTGCTCCATCAGTAGGTAAAGCGGGGACAGTGCCACCAGCAAGACTTCCAGGCATACCAGGAACAGTGTCAGCACCAACACTACTGGATACATCAGCAGGTAAACCCACAGAGGCACCTGGCTGTTGGGTGGCAAGCTTGAATTGGTTGAAGTCGACATTACTACCTCTCAGTCGCAATACGTAGTTGATAGCTCCATAGACATCGAAGCCTTGCAAGACCTGCGGCATCTGGAGCATATTGGAAATAGCCTGTTGCAGGGACTCAGCGGCACCAAGCTTATCGAGACCAGACAAGCCATCGGATACGACAAAGCGAAGTTCAGCCAGATCAAAGTCGGAAGTCGGAACAATACGGCGCTGTCCATCCTCACCCACAATTTCCAAGGAATTGACATTACGCAGAATGTTATCAACCATAAGCTGACGAAGCGGCGCCATCATCTGGGAATCGATAGAAGATGCCACAAGAACGTTGCGCTTGTTGCCAGCCTGAACCGTAGCCGCGGCTTGGTATTGCGTGGCGCGCTCCAGGTTCGCGACCTGCTGCAGCATATCCGTCGGAAAGATCCGTTGCATCATTTCCAACGCCAAGTCAATGTCCTGCGGAATGTTCCGAAGATCAACAGGGGCAGAAAGATCAGCAACATAATCTGTCAAACGTTTGTCCGGGTCAGCGATCGTAGCTTGAATTACACCGCCGAGCATAGCAGCTTTAGAGATGCGCGAAATATCAACGACAGAGTCAGCGACAATCTTGGCGCCGCCAGCAATGTTCTTCAACAATGTCATCTGGTAGCCAGAAAAGACGAAAGAGATGAAACGCTGACAAGCAATAAGCTGAGACACGAGAGAGCCGCTGATGTTGTAAGGCGTCTCAGTATCGAACTCGAACAGGCACACAGGCAGGTAGATACTATCTGTAGGTTCCGCCGCAACAATAGTGCGAGAAGGTCCCATCATCGTAAACTTCCACACACTGGGAGACGTTTCGTCAGACAAGCCAAACAGTGCAGGAAAGACACGAGCGTACAGGACTATAATATCCTCGCCGCGGATGTCGTCGCCCTTAGAGTCCGGTGGCAGCATATAATCGGAAGAGAAAGAGCCACGCAGGGGTTCATAGGGGTTATAGTCCTGGCAGCACTCAGGCAATGACCACTCGCCGAGACGCAGGCGGTCAAAGACCTTGGTGCGCGGCATCACAGTGATATACCCCGCGAATTCGCCATCGCGGTACATGTTATGCGGTGCAACGCGAGTGTCGAGAATAACGTTAAACGGATCAACGGGACGCAGAATGTTACCCGCGCGCGGAACCATAGTGGAAGAAACAGCACCGGTGTCAAGATCAGACACCAATGTCTGTACTGGATTATCAGACCATTCAACAAACACGCCACCAAGGTTACAAATGAACCCATGACGAAATGCTGTGGCAAGCTCCTGCCTATGCGAAAAAGATTGGGCATCAAGCCGCAAACGGTCTGCAATGGCGTTAGCCTGCGCAATGCGAGTAGGGTCAGTATTAGCAGACCAGATGCCGTCGTCAACCGAGATGGTCTGTGACATGAAAGCAACTGCGGCTTCAACGTGAGCCTTAGCAACGGTCAGATTGCAGGGAGGCGGAGCCAATGGGTAGCCGTTCTTCCATTCCTCGTCCAGCATCTTCTGCGTTTCGCTAAGCTGGACCTCGCCGTTGTATTCTTTGACAAGCTTGGCGAGAGGCTCACGGGAACCGGTTAAGAACGTACGTGCTGAAATGTACACGTCGTCGAGGTACTTGTGAAGGGCATCGTACTGGGCTGTGTCCAAAGAAGAAACGATGCTCTCCGGATGGTGAAGCGTAACACCGAGACGCTCTGCTACGGTACGGGGCAAAGGCTTGTCGCGCTTCTTTCGTTTTTCAAAAGTGATTGTCATGTGTAGAGCTCCTATATCATGAACGTGCAAAGAGTGTAGCACATGTACACGAGAATGTCAAGAACTTTTTCGCTGGAGGGCATCGCCCGTGTACTGCACCTTATGCGTATGTGCTCGCATAGCCTGAGTTTGTTGCATCTACGGAGAAGGACGGCGCGCGCTCCGCGACGCGCCTGGTCAATGGGGCCAGAGAATCCTGAAGAGCCAGAGAGGAGCTTTTGCTGGCGGCGCCTTCGGCGCCTTGCAAAACTGGCGTCGACGGAGAATGCCTCAGACGGCGGGGCTTGCGCCCCGCCTATTGTCTTGTAGCGAAAGAGATCCTGCGCCAAGAAAGTGCCCTATTTGATAGGTCTGTGCCATTTGCACCTACCAGGAGCCCTTCGGGCTCCTTTCTTGATGACGCTACGCCGGCTTCGCCGGCTCCGCTATTTGTCGGTCGCCGTTCGGTCGCTCCGCTCCCTCCTTGGCTCCCTCTTTCTTTATGTATGCAGCACCCCGCGCGAAGCCTCGCTGAAAGAGCCAAGGTCGAAGGACGGCGTCCCGGCACGGGTGGAGTCGTCCCAGGGCAGCGATTTTCCGGCGCCGGACATTTCCCGCCAAGCCTCGACTGAGGCAACGCTGCCTGCCGCCTCCGATGCCATGATACGTGGGTCGCCGACACTGCGATGCATCAGGTGCCGATAGGATTGTGCCGCCATGGTGATCATCGCGCAACAGTCAATGCGGTCGTCGTGGCAAGTCTTGCTGTTGACGACGTAGGTATTGAGCTGTCGCAGGATGGGACCGGATTGGCGCCGGGTAAGCCGGTACATCTTGTTGCGTAGCATGGAAATCCACGCGTCGATACGGGAGGCTTTACTGGACCGGGACGCGATAGGCTTCACTTTTATGGCGCCGGAAAGACCGCGTTCCGCCAGCTCCCGCTCCATCAGCGGTATAAGAGCCTTCTGATACGCGATAGCCTCAATGCATATCAAGGATATCCTCCATTGAAGCGCAAGATTTATGGCGCGGGTAAGCAACGCCGTGGGGTCCATGCCTACCTTGTGCACCATATCACAGAGCACCCAGCCGCGGTCTCGCCACCCATGGACACACAGGACGCTTTCATCAGCCCGGTCCGTGCCCGAGATCGCCGGGTCGATGGTGATGCACCCATAGTCAATATCGTCGGGGAACAGGTCCGGAATGATATCAATCTCGTCGGCAGTGATCAGCGCATTGCTATCTTCCTCGACTCGGGACATCTTTTGGGCGAGCCATTCCCGGCGCATGCCGATCTCGCAGTATTGCTTGAACTCTGCGAGAAGCTTAGCTTTCGGAAACCGGTCCTCCCATAGCGCAGTCCCATCTTTCTTGATCGCGGACAGTACGATAGAGTGCCAATCGGACAGGGTAGGAAGTTCTGCAATGAGGCTTTGCTTCTTGTTCATGTTTCCGATGTAGATACATCGCCGGTTCTGTTCGTCCATCAGGAACAACATGGTTTCAAAGAACCAGCTCTTCGTTTCCTCGTAGCGCAGGTCCTCATTCTTGTCCTTAGCCTGCTCGATATCGTCGCAGATGATAAGATTGGGGCGCATGTTGTGAACGTTCATGCCTTGCAGGGCGCTATCCCGGCCGCGGGCAAACAGGACCTTGTACTGACCGTTCTGCACATATTCGTATTCGCCAAGCCCGTCGCGCTCAACCACCGGCTCGATGCGCCCGTAGACATCCTGGAAGACTTGCGTCTGCATGATACGCCAGATTTCTCGCGTACTGTTCGCCGCGTCCTTGATGTTGCGGTTAATGACCGTGACAAAAGGACTCTCCCCAGTCATCAAGGCAAAGGCTGCCGTGGCACGGACGATCATGGTCTTGGCAAAGCCACGAGGACACACGCACACGAGGTATTGCAGCGCATGGTTAGTCATGGCTTCAAGCAACTCGCAGTGAAATTGCGGAACGCGGAGGGTCAGGTCTGGGTAGCATGTCAAAATAAAGAACTCGTGGTTGGTGCGAAACAGGTCGCGAGCCTCCGCAATGGTGCCACGCAGGGCATAAGCGCCGGAGGCACTTTGGGAGGCTTCGCCTAAACCTGGGACCGGGACGCCCACAGAAGCACCTTCGGTGCTGGACAGCCCTGCGGCGCTTGCACTACTCTGCAACGCTTCTGTATTAGTCATCTTTGCCTCCTCTGGTGCTCGTGGCACCGTCCTCTCCGACGATCAGAAGGTCGTCCAGGTCGTCGAGATCCTGCGCCGTGATTTTCACGGGTGTGGCAGAGTGTGTCGGTTTCGGTAAAACCTTGGCAGCGGCCTCGCGACCCAGTGCCTCCTGCAAAAGCTCCTCAGTATCCATGCCGTTGATGACGCTCTTGCTCTCATTATCGAAGGTAATGGTCCGTGAAGAAGCGGCTTCGCCGCTCATGCCGCGTTCCAATGCACCACGGAGCATATCGGACAGGTTAATGACGACCTGCGTGTTCGCCGTAAAGCTTTGCTGCCGGTCCTGCTCCAGCTTACGCTCCTCCAATCGTACCTTCGTGGCGTATTTGAGAGCATCAAGGATGGTCGCCGGGTCGCAGAGACCGCTCTGTACGTTGGAAATGGTTTCACGAAGGGCTATACTTTCCAGGTTTTTGATGGAGACCTCGGTCTCGACCGGTCTGACCTCCGCCTGGGCGCAGGCAAGCTCGTACGCCGCGACGTAAATGTCGGTGTGCTGCACCTCCTCCATAACCTCGCGCGGAATTTTGCATATCAAAGCCGCGGATTTCTCGGATATTCCGTTGGCTCGCAGCCTCGCTGCCTTCTTGACGGCCTCTTCTGTGACGCCGGCAGGTAGAGGCTTCGCCGGCGGTGCTTCTTCTTTGGTGGCGCTGGGCGCCTGTGCTTGCATATTCATGTTCGTGACTCCTTTTCATTGCGCCTGTGGCACTCTTGTGCAGCTTCGCTGCGCTGGTTGCGCCCAGTATATCACGGTGCATGGGCATTTGTCAAGAGGAAATTGCACGAAGCACGGAGCACAGGCACTGCACGCTTGGTCTTCTTGTCCGGCTCCGCCCTTCGGGCTCCGTGGGACGGCTTTGCCTCGGCGCCGGATGTCACATTGCGCCAGCGGAGTCTCTTGGGCGAAGCCCTTTGCCGGAAAATTTTTGGGAAAAATACGAGAGGCGTCATATGTAAGGGTTCCCGTCTCAAAATTTTGGCGGGGGTCACTCCCCCGCCTTTCTCTGTTCAGCAAGCGCAACGGCGTTTCGCATTGCGGATTTGAACGCCCTTTCGGCAACCTCGGAAACTTCGGCAAGCTGACGGCGCAAGTCGGCGTTTTCGTCCCGCAACCGCTGGACTTCCCTTTCCGCTCTCTGCTTTCTGACCCGCAAGGTCACGCAAGCAATGCGGAATTGACCGAGGCGGTCAACCAGATAAACCTGCTGCTTGCGCAAGCTTCCTAACTTGGTCATAGCCCTACAAGCGTCCGCAACAGACGCCGTTAAGACTTCCCCTGTCCGTTCGTCCAGCATTTCAATTTTCTCCTTTCTTCAATCCCTCAAAATTCGTTGTCAATCGGCAAGCGGGAAAGTCCCGCTTGCCTGCTCGTTGCGCTTGCGTCACGCCATTTTGGCGAACGTTTCCGCAACGAGGCGTTCGAGGGCTTTATTGAAAACCCATTTCGGGAGTTCACCGCCATCACATTTAGAAAGTTCGATAGCTTGCGCAACGTTTCCTTTCGCCTGTTTCAGCAGCCGAAAAGCGCGGTCTTCCGCTTTCTCTTTGCGGAGGTCGGCAACGGAGGCAAGCACACGCTGGATAGCGTTCGTTTGCTGTTCATCGGCAATAAGCCTATTGATTGTCACAACGTACACTTTCAACCACTCCTCCCGTTGGCTAGCGTTCTTCCCGCCGTCCAGCAAATAGGCGACCATATTGCCGATTTCCTTGCGGGGGTCGGCAACAACAAGGCGGGAAGACCGAATACCCGCCGTTCTGTATGCAATATCGGCTATACAGAACAGGGCTTCGTCAGAAACGCCGTCCAGATTAATCAATTCCAAGCCGTCAATGCCGTTGTCAGTTTCGACGCCGTCACATTCAACGGGCTTAACCACCGCTTGCGCTTTGGCTTCGGCTTGCGCTTTGGCTTCGATTGCTTCTTTGATTTCACTCAATCTCATCTTAAATACTCCTTGGGGACTCGGTTAAAACAAGCGTCAAATGAGTGTCCCTTTCGTCATCTGATGGCACCAGTATAGCACGGTTATAGGGCTTGTCAACAGTAAAAAATGAAAAATTTGTATTTTTTCGGGCGGGATTCCCGTCGGACTCCCTATATATATATATATATATATATGCGCAAGCAAAGGGCAGGCAAAGGGCAAGCAATGCCCCGCCGGAGGACTTGCACGGGAAAGGTTGGAATCATTCTAAATTATCCGGTGTTGCCATCGCGCTTGCCCTTTTGCCTCCGGCAAGCCCTCGACTCCGCCGGCAAGCCTCCCGCTATCCTAGCCTTTGACGCGTCGCGCCGCCTAGGCTTGCCGAACCCACCTTTATGGAGCGCGGTCGCGCAGACGCGAAAGATACAAGGCATCGGGCTTCGCCCTTCTGCAAGCGGACAGGCACAGAGACGCGAGGCATTTGCAAGCGTCGAGGCTTTGCCCTATGGAGCGCAAGCGCGCAGGCACACAGAGAGCTTCGCCCAAAGGCTTCTCGGTGCCCATTTTGCCCTTTCTATGCGCTTGCGCGGGGCTTCCCTATGCCGAAAATGCCAGCAATATGACATATTACAGGCTATTTTGACGAAAAAGTGATATAAAAATATATCGAAATATATATGTAATATGTAATATTACAACTTACAAAACCATTTCGAGACCGTTAAAATTACTTTTTCGCAACCAGCCCGAAATCGCCCTCCGGAAGCCATTTTTTGCCACGGGCTTCGCCTAGCAAGAGCGCAAGCACAAGCACAAGGCACACCGTGCCAAGGTGCAAGCAAAGCATGCCGGCGCCGAAAGAAATGGCTATGCAAGCACCTATGCAAACGGAAGCCTGTAAGCACCTTAATAGCCACAAGCCTATGCATACCACCGCCGAGCCCGAGCGACCTGAAAGGGAGCGAGGGCGAGGCATGCATAACGAGGGCGAGGCGAAGGCGAGGCATGCACACAAGCAGACCCAAACGAGCTACGCTAGCCTATGCCGTACACTTGTGTCTCTGTACGCCTATGCGCTCTTGCGCTTGCGTTTGCGCTCTTATGCGTCCTACGCTCTTGCGCCTATCCGCGTCGCGGCATTTTCTTTCTTTGTGCTACTTTCTTTCTTTCAGCCTCTGGCGTCCCACTTTTCAACCTGTGAACAAACCGAGAACAAAACACCCAGCAAAGCCTATTTCGTAAAATTATGAAAGATACGAAGTATCTTTCATTTCTTGGTGCCGAAAAATTCTTGTTGACAATCCGCCAAAGCCTTGCTATGATGGCGTTGTTTTCGGGCGAAACGGCTTTCCCGAAAGGCTTTGCCGTGCCTAAAAACAAAGCTTTGCTTCCTGCGTGTGCGCAACGTGCGCTTGTGTGTGAAGCGTGCCTAGCAAGTCCGAGATGAGCGGCAGAGAAATGCAGTGCCCCATGCACACGACACGCTAGCGTACAAACCACGCAAGAGGGCTTCGCCCCGAGAAAGCAAAGCGTATATGCAGGCATACTGCCTGCGAGCCCGAGCGAGGGAGGGACGACCGAGCGAGGGCGAGCACAGGATAGCGAACCAAACAACGTTCGCAGTTCTGCTTAGCGTCCCATTAGGAGCTTATGCTATGACTCGCATAATGACGAACACTAGCGGCATGCCTGCCGATGCCTGCGGCATCAAGCCGGCGCCGAAAGATTCCGCTAACGGACTTCCCCGTGCTTATGTTAATGGGCGCTTGCGTTACGAAATCGTGGGCATTGATGCCTACGGAAATGAACGCGTCGTCTACGGCACCAAGACGCAAGCATTACGCGTCGCTGCCCTACGTGCCTTTGGCGTACCTTTGTGGCAGGACGACGACCTGTGTGCTTGCGGCGTCGCGGAAAAGCCCCGTAGCAAGCCTGCGGAAGCACGGCGCGGGTGCATATGCACAAAAGAGGTCGAAGATCTCCATATGCAGAAGCTACTCGATACCGTGGAGCTTGTATTACGTGAACCTATGCTTACGCATCTGGACGAAGAAGCCGAAGGCTTTCCTGCACGGGACGTTACCGACGCGATAAGCTCCTGTGCCGAAGGCACTTATGCTGCATTTGCAGAGTCCCGTGAGGACATTCTCTTGCGCAAGGATGCGCTTGCGCGTTCCCGTGCCGCGGAATACGATGCGTTGCGTGCTACCGAAGCTTTCAACAATGCGCTGACTATGCTCACGGCTTTCGAAGCATTGTGTCGCAAGCACGATGCGCAGGAAGCACGTATGTGGCGTAAAGCGCACCAAGGTGCAGCTACATTTGCATAACGTATTCTGCAAGCGTATACTTGCGATCTCATTGTGGGCATTGCCCGCTGAAAGGAAATTTAAGATGAATAAAAAAGAACTTGAACAAGCGAAACAACGTATAGCGGAGCGCGATACGTTCATTGCATATCGTATGCTCCCACACGCTGATTTCGATCCCGCATATGCTCAGCCTGCCGAGTATAAAGCTTATGATCACCGTCCGGACATTCCGCTTGCATTTCAAATGGGTGCAGATTTCATTGCCGTGTCCTACTATCGCCGCGGTTTTTGTGACGTGCTCATCACGAACGCACTGTACCGTGGGCTTGCAGATGCACAATGCGACAGCATCGAGGAAGCTATGGGACGCTTCAAGCTTCTGTGTGACGCGCATTTCAAGTTTCGCTATACTAACCGCTACGTGTCCCGCGAAACGCTGGATGCTATGCATGCTGCTCGCATTGCCAGTGCCCTTTCGCTGCGTATAGCTCCTGCGATATGCTTTGCCCGCGTCCGTGAAAATGACCTCGACGATTTCTTGCGGTCACGCTTGTGGCACTTCATTGTGCCACCTTGCCCGCGAGACCCTGCGGAAATCCCGAATCCGCGTTTACGCGAACTTGCAAAGCACTACACTTCGCACTACGTGCCTGTTGTCCGCAAGGACATCAAGCATTGCCCCTTTGCGTAAAGCGTAGCTCTCTTGCGCTTTTCCCGTGCCCACGACATCTGTCTGTGGCACATCTTTAAGAACGTGGGCACTTGCGCCCACTGGAAGGAATCCTATTATGCCTTTTGAAAATCCGCGCACTCGCGCATTAGCTCAACTTAACCGGCACTACGAAGCTGGTGCACGCACCGTTGAGAATCCGACCCGCGATCGTGAAGTCCGCAAGGTCTGCGACATTATTCACGCCGCCGGCTTCGCTACCAACGAGGAAGCCTTTGCGCTTTGTCGCTCCCATTCGCTCCTTTCGTGCACCGAGGACGAGTCTAAGCGTATCCGCGCTATGTATCGCACGATGCAAGCACACGCTTTGATGCCGGCATTCTGGTCGATGTTCAAAGCTTACAATACACGCAACGCCGCGTCCTCGAAGCCCTGTTTCGCTTTGATTGCGCCGCATACGTACGTTTGTATGGACACCAAGGTCTTGCACGACCCAAATGCCCGCGAACTGGTTGTCACCGACAAATATGACTTGTGTATCCGCAAGTGGAAGCTTTCGTACTCGTGGACACCCCTGCGTGAGGTCGACAAGCACGACCTGCAAGACCTGCATCGGGTCATTGCGACGCTGTCCCGCTCCGGCTTGAAGCGTCAAATCGAGCACGATATCAGTGAAGCTTACAGCGCGCCCACGGCGCCGGAGGCTCCCAATGTGTAACTCGAAGTCCCCTTACGTCCGTGCTAAGCGAAGGGAAAGCATACAAGAGACGATCGGCACTATTATAGGTACTATCATAGGCTATGTCTGTGCGCCTATGAGTTGGTTCGCTTATTACGTACTGTTACCTGCAACGGTAATTCTCAGCTTGTTGTATCCTTTTATCGTAGCGTACCTGTGCGTAACGCAGGACTGAAAGGAATGTCTAAGAATGAACGAAAATGAACATAATGAGCCTATGGCTCTTTGCGACCCTGCGCTTGCCCGCCTGCTTGCGTCCGGTGCCCCCGTGCCTATTCTGTGTCCCGACACCGGCTTACAACTGGGCGAGCTTGACGATGGCACGACAGCGTACCTGCTCGAGCTTGACGCGACCGGCTCTACGCTTACCCGCGTCGCGACCCAGCGTCGTCACCCTGCCTTGTGCGCAATGCGTAACGACTGGTCTTTGCTAGCGGACACGTGTCCTGTGGTGTACCTCTGTGCTTTGCTGATGCGCTTCGTACACTTCCCGTCCGTGCCGCGAGAGAGCTTTTCTTGGGCGCTGGCACAGCGAGATATCGCCCAGTGCATCTCACATATGTATGAAAGCGAAGCTCTTTCTGACACCGACCTTGTCGCTATCACGGAAGCTCTTGCGCTTACCTGCGTCACGGACAGCCCCCTTGCCGGCGCACGTCCTGCCGTTGCAATGCAGGCGCAGAGGAAAGGCGAAGCCTTTTACATATCGCGAAGCGATATTGACGCGCTTTGTACCTCTTGTATTTCTGGTGTCAACGGGCTTCCCCGTGCATCGGTGTGGCGTACGATTGCATCTTATTGGCAGGACACCCACCGCTATATTCCTACCGTACAGGCAATGTGGGGTGTCAAGGAAGCTCCAACAGAAACCTTGCGGCGTATCGTCAAGAAACGTACCGATGTTACGGTATCTGAACGTGAACTTGCGAAGCTGGATTTCTTGGACGCGATGCACCTGGGAGCTTTGCCCTCCTCTGCGTCTCTGACGAAAGCCCTTACGCTTGCACCATCTATGCCTACGGCACAAGCTTCACCCTCACGCACCTCCGGTACACAAAATGCACAAGCATCTCTTGATGCTTTCGTGGCACTGGCGTCCCTCTTGAAGCACGCGTAGCGTATGCTTCGTGCAGAATGCGTGTAACGCGTGCCTATCAAAAATTTTTTCTTGACAATAGCGCAACGATGTGCTATTGTCATACTCACCAAAGCAGAGAAGTCCGAGAGCGTACAGTATCTTTCATCTCCCTACCTGTTCTGTACACTTAAAGCTTCTCTGTTCTCATCGCAGGCTTTGCCTGCTTTCCGTGGGCGTAGCCCACTTTCTTGCACGCTTGCGTGCTTTCTTTAACAGGGCGTAACCCGCCCAGGAGTCAATGATATGTCTGAAAATGAAAAGAAAATTCCCGAACGCTTGCTGACCTTTGCGAACGTCGATGACGCGATGAACAAAATCGTCGAGAAAGAATACGCCGTTCCCGAAGATATGGAAATGGTGCCGTGCGCCACGTCCCTGCCCAAGCAGATCGCGGTTACGGTACGCGGTAAAGATGTCATCGCTATCCGCGAAATCCCGATGCCGCAGTTCGACCTGTCCCTGTTCACTCCGAAAGAAGACGAAACGGAAGAAGACCAGCGCGCCCGCGTCAACATGGCGCAGAAACTGGCATTGTATATCAACCGCGTCATGGACAAAGAAGCTATCCGCTTGGCGAAAGCTGACTGCTTGCCGGCGAACTTTGAAGCTTTCTTGGATGCGGTCTGCGCGACGCGTGGTGCTTCTGCGGAAATTACGACGGAAGCTACGAAGAAGATCATCACTGAATGGTTGCGCTTGCAGAACAAGGTGATGAAAGAACGTGGCAAGGGCGTGTTCTTCGAGTCCGCCGCCAAGCTGATCGACGCCATCAAGTCCGATGTCGCGGCGTACCAGTTCTTCCCCAAGTCCGACCCCGCCAAGGTCGACGAACTGATCTTGCGTTTCTACAACGCTATCAAAGCGTACTTTGATGCGATGCAGAAATCGACGCAGGTTCTGGATAAATGGTACACGAACCGCAAAGCCGCGGTCGCGTCGAAGGAAGTTGTACTGGACAACCTGGACGACTTGTTCTAATATCGTGCGTCGCTGGCGCGTGGAGGCAGGGGCTTCGGCTCCTGCCTTTTCTTTCCTCTGCTTATGCCCGTTGTATGTGGCTACACCACCTGGGCACCTCGATGTATTGCAAGTTTCGCTTGCACTTTAAGATACCTGCGGGCATATCCCGCTTTGATAGGAGTTACTGTTTATGACAATATCAGTTCAAGAATTACTGGCGCAGGTCGCCGCGCGTAAAGCCGCAGGAGCTACGCCTACACCTGTATCGGCGGAGCCGAAAGCTCCTAAGGTCGTCACCAATTACGGCTTTGCAAGCGTCCAGAAAGACGTAAAGAAGTCCGATAAAGCCGCGCTGTCTGCTCACGCCGAGGGCAACTTTGACGCAAGCAACATTGTTCAGACCAAAGATTTCGACGCTATCGAACTTGACGACAGTCAACGCGCGGCGTTGGAAATCATTTCGTCACATAAGCTTGTCGCCTTGACCGGTGCCGCTGGCACAGGTAAGACCACGGTCTTGCGTACGTTCATTCGTTGTAATCCTCCGCAGTATCATTGGAATCATCTGCGCGTGGGACGCGTCACGGATACCCTCTTCCTGTCTCTGACTGGCAAGGCTGTGTCTCAGATGCGCCTTGTCTTGCCGAAAGAATACGCTACGTCCTGCATGACCATTCACAGCGCGTTGGCTGTCGTTCCCGAAGTCCAGCCTGACGGGCGTCGCTTGTACGTTCCACGCTATACGGCTTCTAACAAACTGGAATGTAAGCGTGTCTTCATTGACGAAAGTACAATGTGCTCGGTCTCGCTGTGGAACACCCTGCGTGAAGCTTTGCCTGATGACTGTGCTGTGTGCTTCATCGGTGACATCAATCAGCTTCCGCCTGTCGGCGGGCAACCTATCTTGGCGCACGCCTTGATTTCGTTTCCGTATGCCGCCTTGGAAAAGGTGCATCGACAAGCTGACGCTTCGCCTGTCCTGCACGCTTCGCATCTTGTCCTGCGCGGTGAGCCTATTGAAACTACTCGTGGCTTGGTTATCCGTAAGGTTCCTAATGATCCGATGGACGCGCACTATGCTATCGTGCGTCATATCGTAGCACTGTTCAAGAATGACCAATTTGACCCGATGCAAGACCAGATTATTACGGCGGGCAATGGTGGTCCGCTTGGTCAAGAGGAACTGAACGCGGCATTGCTTCCGCATCTGGTGCGTAGCGAAATGATGAAAGTCTTTTACGCCCGCAGGTTCCGTGTCTTTGCTATCGGCACGAAAGTTATGTACACTGAGAACGATTACGAACTGGGTATCTTCAATGGCTTGCAAGGTGTCGTCGAGAAAATCGAACCCAACCCTGCGCGAGATGACGACTTTGAGTTTGAATGCATGACGTCTAGCCGTGTCCTGACAGATGACGACTTGGACGCACCCCTGCTGGAAGACATGGAAGACATCAAGCAACGCGTGGAAGACGATGCTATCGGCGTGACTGGCAAGGATACTCTCGACGAAGACGATGCCGGTCGTGAAGCTTCACACGTCGTAACTGTCTTGTTCAACGATGGCACACGTGTTGAGCTTCATAAGGCTAAGCACATCGGTAATTTGATACCTTCGTTCGTGTGTACCTGTCACAAGATGCAAGGCAGTGAATGTCGTAAGGCTATCATCGTGGTGCATAAAGACCAGAGCATACATCATTCCCGCGAATGGCTGTACACTGCGCTGACCCGCGCCAAGGAAAGCGCATTGCTCTTTACGTCCACGACCATTGCCAAGCGTCGCATCAACATCATCGCTGGTGACGGTGCTCCTACACAAGCCAAGTCCGACAAGGCTTCGTTGAACACGAGCATTCAGCAGTGCATAGACAGCCCGCGTATCTTGGGACGCACAACAGCCGAAAAGATCCGTGCGTACATTCGCATTGTGATGATGAACCGCGATGCGGAAAAGCCTCATTGGCTTCCGCACCCTGACAGCGACGAAGTCGCATAGAATGCACTTCGTACATAACCTAGGTGCAATGCGCCGCAATGGGGCGAAGCCCCGGGAGGAACTCCATTATGGAAACTAAGATTGAAATTCCGTCGAGTATTAAAGAACTCGATAAGTCTTTGAAGTGGGCACGGAAGGTTGCCCGCGACCCTGACAGCGCATCTAAGTTTGAGGTCGAGCTTGCCGCGTCCCTGCTTGGCATACGCAATATGCTTGCTGATGCTCGTATCTTTATCGGGCAATGCAAGCAGGCACGCAAAGTACAAGGCACGCGGAGCGTGAAAGATGCAGAGCAATGACGAAACGAAAAGTTCAGGCGAAGCCTTCACAAGGGCGTCCTCGGCACTCACCCATGCTTCATGCGATTACGACAATTCCTTGCGACCCAGACTTAGCGAATGCGATAGAGGAATACTTCACGATTTACAAAGCAATTCTGCGCGAGTCCGTGCTCTCTTGTTCACGCATGGAAACACCGAACGCAAGAAGGACTTTGTTGAAAGCGTGGCAGTCCTATCTGTTGCCGGAACATCAGAAGTCCCGCTCTTCAAAGCGTTGCTACACGGTATACCTTTGCCGAAAGCATATATGATGGCGGCGTGTTTGACGCCGCTGTATATGCTTGCGCATTGGTGCATACCCTTCTCGCTTGCCAAGCCTCAACAATTCTTTCAGGCTATCATGGTAGCGAAAACGCGTATGCTTGCCAATGCCTCGGCAGACCCCGGTCGCATCGAAATGTATAACGCGGCACGGGATAAGCTTTGGAAGGACTACGTTCCGAATGAAGCTGTCCCGCCTTCCGCGTTCCCTCGTGTACTCGATGCGCTCGGGGAGCCTTACTGGTCATTCACGACATACCGCACCCAAGTAGGGGAAAGCCGCGCCGCGGCTATGCGATACGTGCCTGTTGCGCCTATGGTGCAGGAAGCTTTCATAGCTTCTGCTGATGACCTGTCTGACGCTGTGTCTGCGCGACGTCCTATTCTGGCTACGTCCCCGCAACAACGTCACTACGATGTTGTCTTAACTGACGACGACCTTGATGACATACTTTAAAGGCGTGTCGCGCCTTACGAAAGGAGAACAATTATGTCTGTTAAAATTCCTGCCATTGACCTACTGAGCGTTTCCCAGCGCGCAGATATCCTGCGCTCCTACGGTACGTCTGCAACGCACATTCGCGTGACGCCGCACATCGGCAAGCAGTCCATCAAGATTGAAGCCCTGCGCGGTGGTGTTCCTGTTGCACGCCAGGAAATACTGAATGTGTATATTCCGCACACGATTTCGTCCGCGGCTATCACGTATGATCTGACTACGTTTGCCTACGGTGTGACGCTTATCACTGTTAACCGCCAGCCTGCGCTGTACTTCGGTATTGTGGACGGTCCTAAGCCGACTGCGGATGATAGGCAGTATATCTACTACGTCCCGCTGGCTTGCGAAGATGATGAAGCTTGTAGCATTCGGTGCGTGGCTGACGACATCACGTCCTGCGTTCAGCTGTATGCTCAGATTGCTGACCTGTCCGAAGTCTACCAGCCTAATGAGGAGGACGATGTATGACACCGGAAGAACTTAAAGCATTTCTTGCAACCGGCAAGAAGCCTACGCCTGTGGCGCAAACGCAAGAAACGCCCAAGCCTGCGAGCGAAGCGCCCAAGCCTACGGCACCTACGCCTGCGGCTACACCGTCTTCTGGGGGCGAAGCCCCCGTTCCTGCGTATGCTACCACGCTGCTTGACGAGCTTCGTTCTCTTGCGTCCGAGGAAGATTTCGCTGATGTTGAACTGTCTGCGGCGTCGCTTGCAGAGACTATGGCTGTCGTGCAAGAGATCCCGTATCCGCCCGCGATCTTTATTGATGAGTGCTTGGACGCGGCTGTCACCGCTCTGGAAAACCAGAAACGCGTGTACATTCAGCGCGTCATGAGTGGCGAAAAGCAGGCAGGTATCCGCAACAAAAAGAAAGCGGTTGCGCTTGCCATCGACATCAACCTTGACGACCTGAGCAGTCCCGACGGCAAAGACCTGAGCAACTGCTTTGTCCTGTGACGGAGGTAAGCGATATGATTATCTTGTCATCTTCAACGTTACATAGCCTGATTTCCTGCCCGCGGAAATTCATCTTGAACAACGCGTCGCCGGCACGCAGTGCTTCCCTCGCCACTGAGGTAGGCACAGCTGTGCATCAGGCAATGCAAGCTGGCACCGAGACCGGGACTAGCGCGTCGCCGGAAGCGCACCGCGCCGCGATGCAAGCACTCCTGCGCCGCTATCCTTTCGGTATGTGGCAGGACGCTAAGCCTGCGGAACGTAAAGTCCGTAGCATCTTGTCCTGTGCCGTCGCAGTGGATAATGCCTTGGATACGCTGGACGCTAATGGCTTCCGGCTTGCCGAGGTCAATGGTCGTAAGGCTTCGGAGCTTGACTTCTTGTTGAGCTTCCAGCATGCATACGGCGAGCATCGCGAGCATTCTGTTGCATCCGGCGTCGCGTATAGCGGCTCTATCGACAGTGTCTTCGTTGATGCTTACGGCGCGCCGGTCATCACAGACTACAAGACTACGGTCAAGGACATCGCACTTGCGTCCCTGCAATACGCCCACAGTATGCAGGCTTGCATCTACGCTATCGTCCTGTCCCAAGCCTTGTGTATTCCGGCGACGGATATTTCGTACCAGTACATCATCATCAAGCTTGACGATGGGCTGGGGGAAATTCAAGTAGAACGTAAACGCGTCACGGCGGAAAGCATTGCCGAAGCTACGGCGTACCTGCGCTTCTACATCGGTTGCTTGGAACGCATGATGAATGCCAAGTATTTTCCGCAACAGCATGATGCCTGCGTCGCATTTAACCGTCCGTGCTTCTTCGCAAATGAATGCGATGGGGCACACATGAAAGCAGCCATCGAGCAAGCGGAACGCGCTGACTGCTCTTATCGCTACGCTTATCTTGACACCGGCAAAACCGACTATGATATCCGTGGCACACTTACCCTGTAAGGAGGCTTCACCCTTATGAAAATACCTTCACGTGCTAATGAAGTCTTTGCCCTATTCTATGGTGCACCCAAGTCAGGCAAGACTACGTACTGTACCCAGCTCTGCGACGGGAACTTTGCCGTCACTGTGCTGGACTTAGAAAACAACCTGTACCCCGCGACGCGGTGGAAGAACGTTGGCAACATCAACGTCATTCCGCTGTACTGGCAGGGTGAGGCTAACCGCGCACCGGCAGTTCGGTTCTTAACTGCCTTGCGTGATGCTGGTCGCAAGCCCTTTGTCTGGGACATCGAGGATAAGACCATCGCCCCTGCGACGTTGGATCCAGAACGCGAGTATGTTCGCGTCGACCTGTCCAAAGCCGCGCCGCATGATGTCATGATCTTCGATAGCTGGACGGTCTTGTGTCAGCAAATCGTGGCGGGAAAGTTTAAAACGTATTTGGACATGAACGCCCAGATAGCGGAAACTTCTCAGCCTATGTGGGGAACGTATACCAATGATGCCGATGGCGGCTTGACGCTGTTGCATAGCTTCCGCGTCCCGATTAAGCTTATCATCGGTCACGAATATACGGAACTCACGAACAACAACCCCATCTCAGTGACAAAAGCGCACGGGCAAAAGCTTGCCGCGGCGTTCAATCTTGTCGCCCGCTTTAAAGATGGTGTGTTGGATATGGCTAAGGGTGGCGGCTTGTTGCCTCAGGATAAAAAATCGCTTGACAAATACCCCGCCACTATGTTATTATCCGACATAGGGATTAAGAGTCCTGAAGTATTTCGCCCCAGCGAAGCCTTTGTCTTTGCGAAGGGTGATGAGATGAAGAGCATCATTGCCGCCGCGCAGTCCGGCGCCGGCTCTTCGGTCTCTTTGACTGCAAGCAAAAACGTTAACGTTAACCTGCGCTAAGAGCGCTTTAAATAGGAGTACAAAATATGTCTATGGAAACCACGAAAATTCAGCTGAAATCGAATGACGAAATCGAAGCCCGCTCGCTGGGTTTGACCCCGGGCGTCTATCATTTCGCTATCCAGGAAATGCAGGTCTACTCCTGCGACGGTCTGGATAAAACCGGACAGCAGTACCATTTCATCAAAATGGAATACACCTGCGTCGCGGTTGAGTGCTTGGACGGCACGGTTCCTGCTACGTCCTGCGCTGGACAGAAAGTCCGAATGTCTGTGTCGACGGGCAAGGGCGAAGAAGATGCTGCTATCCTGGCGTACAACAAAGGCTTGTTGCAGGCTTGCGGCATCAGCGTTTCCAACTGGGGCGACACGGAAGCCATCGCGGCGGAGGTTGTCGGCAAGGAATTCAACGGCAAAGTCATCGAAGACAAGAACGGCTATCTGGACATCCAGAAACGTTCCCTGCGTATGCTGAACAAATAAGCAGTGGTACATACAACACGACGGGAAGCTTTCGGGCTTCCCGTTTTCTTTCTGAAAGGAGCTACGTTATGAATATTTTATTGCACTGGTCAAAAATCCCCGAAGAGGACTTATACTTTTTCATTCCGCAAGACGACCTTGACGGTATACTGATGGACGCGTTGCAAACCGTGGACGGGCATATTGGGGGTCTGGACGATGGCGAAGATAGCGACGAAAGCGAAGCCGATTTCTTGGCGCGCTGTGAGTCCATCAACGCCGTATCTGATTACGTCGATGCTCACCGTGATAACGCCTTGCGCACACCTTTCGCCATTCCTGCCGACACAATCCTGTATCACACGGGAGTCCTGTTATGAACTTCGCGCCTATGCTGATACGCAATACACCGGTCACAGAAAGTATGCTGAACCGCTTGCAGGGTCTCATCGCCCAGCCCAAGATCGACGGGGTGCGGCTCTGCTTTATGCGTCCCGAAGAGGGCACGACAGAGCAGTCTTCTCTCAATCGCCTGCGCATCTGGACGCGTAGTAACCAACGTATCTCGCCGAGGCTCTTCAGTATATTGGACTCCGTCTTGCCACGATACACCGGAGGAGCCATCATTGATGGCGAGCTTGTCTACAAGAACGACTGCGCTGCGACCACAGGTACCCTGCACAGCAAGACTGTGGACATCGACCCTGCGCATCTGCGCTTCTATGCTTTCGACATTATTGGACCGGACATGAGCTGTCCCAGCCCTTTGGAAAATCGTTTGCATATGCTTGACGATCTGTCATCTTTGGATGCTTGGGTATTCTCGGTGGGCAACATTGCGGCGGTCTTGCCGCATTGGCAACATCGCACGGCGCAGGAATCCTTTGAGCGCGCCGCGGAATATAGCTCCGCTTGGGGTTTGCCTTTTGAAGGCTACGTCTTGAAACCTCGCGGCTCCTTGTACACTTGCGGACGTCGCTTGGAGGGCTCATTCAAATATAAGGTCTGCGAGGAGCTTACTGGTGTTATACGTGCTGTGCATCCGCAAGTCGGGCAAGATCACATTGCCAAGGACCTCGCAGGTATTTTGGAAGTACAGGTTGGTGCAGGCAAGGATGCGGCTATCGTCAACGTTACGGCGTCTTGCGACAATGTCTTGCGCGCAAAGATTATGGCGAACGCTTCCCGTGCCGTAGGCACCACTATCACGTTCCGTGTCTTCTCCTGCCCATCGGGTGCTACTGCCACGGCATCATTACGTATGCCTCGGTACGTATCCGGTCTCGAATTTTTGTTGAAATGAAAGGAGTATAAACCATGCCTTGTGTAGATTGTGTTGAACGTTGGCGCTACGATAAAGTCGTAAAGAAATGTGAGGAACTTGCAGAAGCGTACAACCATGCGCGTAACGCGTATGAAGAAGTTCGTAGCGATGCCATGAAATATCTGGAGCAATCGTCGAAGCTGTCCCGTGAGATCGTCTTGGCGCGTGCCCAAACTGAGACTTTTGAGAAGCTCTTTAAGAAACGGGACGCGGCGTTGGTCGAAACGCAGGAGCAGGCGAGGCATTATGCAGAACAAGCAGATTACTATGAAACATGCATGACAAAACGCAATGCAGAGATATCTGCCCTGCGCCTCGAGCTCGCACAGTGGAAAGAAACCGCGGAGCGTACACGTGCTTGTCTCAACGAGTTCAGTGCAGACCTGGCGAAGACGTCCAAAAGTTTGTACGCAAGCAATGCGCTTATTCAAGTTTTGTTTCTTGCAACCGGTCTCAGCCGAGAAATGCTGAAGGAAATCTTCGGCGAGGAGTTCCAGTCTTGTGACCGTAGCTATGACGAACGGGTAGTTAAGCGCGCCATTAAGCATTGCATCAAGACTAACAGCACCATTATCGACCCCATTATGGACACAGCTTTCAGCATTGCTGAACGCCTGCGCCGTGCTCTTGCGACGCGGAATCTCGATGGGACACCGAAGGAAGCGAAACCTTGTGACGCGGAATCCAGCAAGGCGGAGGGCAAGGAGGAGGGAGCACCGCGACCGACGAACGCCCGACGCCGGAACAAAAGAAAGAAAAGAGATGCGAGGGCAACGCCCGAGCAATCTCAATGACGCGCGAAGCGCGGCAACAGGGAAACTTCAACACAAAGAAATTTGATATCGGCGGAGCCGATTTTCTTGGCGCCGGAAAGCTTCTCTATCCCTCTACAAGACAAAACAAAGAGGAGGCGCGCTAGCGCCTCCGTTCCACCAGCCCAACTAAGAGACGCGGGAGCGTCTCTTCCTAAGAAAGGAGACCCAATGATGAACGAAGATACAAAACGCGTTGTTGATGTCAGTGCTACCGGCGTCGATGTAATCTCGGATACCGGCGCCGCCGCGATGCTGCCGGAGGAGCTTATCATGACACTTGGTGCACCCACTGAGGAACTCGACGGTGAGCTGTGCAACGTCGCACGCATGGCTTCTGCTATGGTGCAAGACCTTTTCCCCGAAGCAACGTTGGACACACAGGTCTTGAAGCTTGCAGAGGAGTGCGACGAGATGTATTTCGGTGGCAACACCCGAGCTGGTCTTGTCGATGTCGCCATTGTTGCCTTGCAAATCCTTTATGACTATAAGTGCATGGTAGGCTTGTGCATACTGCGTGCTGCCTTGCAGGAAGTTTCCATGCACACGGAAGACGATTGGAAAGAATTCCTGTCAGCTTGTCATGACAAAATTGGCACCAGCTACATGCGCAATGCCTTGAAATTTTGGAAGTCGGATGCCTCGTCCCTTTCTGTTCCTGTGTACAGAAGGAGTTCCGATTATGCCGAATGATAAAAACTCTGCACGTAACATTCCTATGCGCAAAATGCACCCTTCGCTGTATACGTATCTTACAGCCCCTTTCGATCCCGTCACTGATGAAAGCCCTCTGTTGTTCTATGCAGAACGCGCTGTCATTGTATCTATGTGGTATCGTACAGATAAACTTAACTTTCGACGGGACGCTACCGAAACGCAGGTTCGTGAAGCTATCAACGATGCTGTTGCTTATATTGCGCCTGACTTTTTGTTTGCCGCGACTGGACTTTTGCGTCCCTCTGAACTCGCTGCGGAAATCTGGCATGATGCCACGAAACAGGAAGAGCTTTTAAAACGCTTACGTGATGCTGTTACGTCTTGCACTTCTTCGGTGCTTACGTTCCCGGCTTCGTACTGAAAGGAGCTTCACTTTATGTCTACTGAAATTTCCTACGTCCCGAAACCACGCAGTCCTTCTGTCGTATACGCCTTGTACGATGTTCACGAAATGTCCCGTCCTCAGCTGATGCGCGGTTTGATGAACGTCATGCAGAGCACGTACTTCAAAGCATTGACGAAAGATTTCGTGACCATCATTCCCGTGACCGATACCCGTGCAGTCCCCACCGGTTCCGCAGTTCTCGTGTACTCGTCTTCTTTTGCATCTCGTTTCATCGGGCGTAAGTCCATGCAGAACTATCGAGGTTCAGTCTATCATGCTGATGGCTTGGTGTATATTATCGGCATCGGCTTAGGCGGCATGCGCTGTTTGCTTATCTCGTCCCCGAAAGATGACGAGCAGGAAAAGATGGTTGTTAAGATGTTCTATGCTACGGCATCGGACATCTTCAAAGCTTACCGATTCAATCGTGGCGACTTCGCTTCGTATGCTATGCACACGGATGCTACGTTGGACTACACACTTATCCGTGAGCCGCAGGAATGGGACGCAGTCCGTGCTTTTATAGAATCGCGTAGTGATATTCTTGCCATCTCATTCGATATTGAAACCGCAGGCTTTCCCACGTTCATCTCAGCCTTTGGCTTTACGCTGGTTCTTGGCTCGCTGGAAGCTCCACATTTCAAGTCCTATACTATCGCAATGGGTATCCATGATTACTGCTGGCATCATACAGCTATGCGATACATTTGTTCCCACCCGGCGCCGAAGATTGCCCATAACGGAGCATACGATTGCACGGTTCTCCTGCGCTACCGTATCCCTGTTGCTAACATGCTGTTCGATACCATGTTGATGCATCATAGTATTCGTTGCGATGCATTAAAGTCCTTGGCGTACGTAGCCTCGACACTTCTGCCTGACTACGTTTTCTGGAAAGGGGAGATTAAAGGTGTCGAAAACAAGGGCAACGAAGGCACCTCTGAAACACAGCTTGAAACGGAAACGAAAGACCATGGCGTCCCGTCGACACCGGAAGGTCGCATTGTCTACTACAAATACTGCGCGAAGGATACATACTATACGGCACGTATCTGCTTGGAAATGATGAAGCTCTTTCGCGAAACGCCTTGGGCTGTACGCAACTATTGCTTGGTGCATTTCTTGCAGTATCGTGTCGGTATTTTCATGGGCTTAGCTGGCATGCCTATCGACAAGACTAAGTTCAATACCTTCGTCAAGGACATCTGCACGGAACGTGAGCAAGCTTTATCTAAGCTTCGCACATATGCTAAGGACGAACTCTTTAATCCGGCGTCTCAGTCCGAAGTCCAGAACTTCATTTACGTTACGCTGGGCTTGCCGCTTCCAAAAGGCATACGGCTTAAGCCTGAAAAGAAGAAGCGCGCTCCGAAACAAGCCAGTGTTAAGGCACAAAAGCTCTTAGGCTTGCGTGGTAAATTCGGCGCGCAGGTCTCTTCGGCATCGGCGTCTTCGGGTGCGGAGCCCTCCGCTTCTTTTGATCCCTTTGGCGACGATATGTTTGCCAGCTTGGACGACATGAAAGAAGCCTCGTCGAAGCCTAGTGCTATTCCGGAGGACCTCTCTCGGTATCCTACGGACAAAACTGCAATGCGCTTCTTGATTGACCAGAACCCTGAGGCGCGGGAACCTTTGGAACTCTTGGGTCGCTACCGGTGGCTTCAAAAGGTCATCAGCAACTACCTGCTTAGTTCCGCTCTTCTCGTGGACTCTGTCAATGACCCCAACGTAGGCGTGCTTTTGTACCACCCGTCAATCTGCGCAACGGTAACGTGCCGTTACGGCGGCGGTAAATCCAACCTAGGCTGGGGCGCGTATCACTTGAACCTACCACCTGGCTTGTGGGATTGCATCAAGGTTCCTGCTGGACATATTCGCTACTCCATTGACTACTCGCATAGTGATGACTACTTCGTGGCGTTCTATTCCGGTGTTCCGGCGATGATGGAAAACGTAGTTCGTACAGACCTGGACTTGCACATGAAGCACGCCTCGCTGATATTCCAGCGTCCCTACGATTACCTGATGGAACATAAGAAAGACAAAGCTTCGGAGGCTCCGCTTCTGCGTAAGCTTACAAAGTCCATCGGTCACGGCTGTAAATATCTGATGGGTGGCTACACGATGTACACGCATATGGGAGACCCGAACATCTGTGCAGCTATTGACGCGTTACATGCTGACGTCGATAAGGCTTCCTTGTCTGCCAAGACGCAGTTCGCTTCGCATCTGCAAGATCTTTTCTACAAGCAGTACGAGGGTCTCACCAAATGGCACAAGGACGTGTATATGCAACTCCTGCAAAACCCAGAACGTACTATCACGGTCGGAAATTGGACGCGACAAATTCTGTCCCCTGCGAACTGGTTCTCGGTTCACAGTGGTAGCGTCGCGCAGTATGGTCAAGCAGGTACCTCGTCGAATAGCAACGCTTTCTTGCGTAAGTTCTTTCGACGTAAGCTTGATCCTTCGTCCTATATCTTTGCGCAGGTTCACGATGCCATGGACGGCTTTGCACGTAACGAGAACGAAGTCCGTGAGATAGCGAAGCTTATGGAGGAGCCTATTACGGTGACGGACATCTACGGTACGACTCGTACATTTTCAGTGGCAACAGAAGCAGAGGAGTTTTATCCTGATACGCCCTGAAAATAATGCTTGACAAGTGCAAGCCTATGTGCTATACTGCATCTTGTCTGGTAATCTGTCTGCAAACAATACCAAGATAAGGAGATATCAAGATGGCTCAGTACTGGGAATCTAATATCAGCTCTGTTGTTGACGGAGTAGAAAACGTGTTCGCTTCCGGCGATACTTTGGCGCAGCGTTTGGTGAAAGCCAAGAATGCTATTGGTGTCGAAGTTGTATCCGGTGCCAACGTTATCGCGGGTGAGGACTTCACGCCGGTTGAACCACTGTTGTCCAAACTGTCCGTCGACCAGAAACTGCGTATCGCGAAGTTGATGGACTTAGTCGTTGGCAACGCCACTGACCCGACTGGGGGCTAAGCGAAGGCGCCAAAGTGCGAAAGCGCACGGTGCATAGCACCTTTATACGGAAGCGAGAGGTTCGCAAGAGTTTCTCGCTTTTCTTTTCTGCGGAGATTTAATTATGTTTCATAACAAGCTTTTTCAGGACGCGGAAGCTTTCTGTGTCCGGTATGAGTGTCCGTTAAGCTTCTCTTATTGGGCACTGTTACAGTGTGTATCTACGCTGTCCGCTGGCAAGAATACACTGGTCATTGGTTCAGAACGTGTGCCTCTTAACCTGTTCGTTATTCTGTGTGGCAATCCCTCAGTTCGTGCGACGCAGGCTCTGCATATGGTTCGAACCTTTTTGGACGATATCGGCTATGAGTCTTATCTGCCGGATAACCTGGGGCTTCGTAAGACCTCGGGTCTTTTGGTCGCGATGATGCGTAAAAGCGGAAACGTTGATGCCATTACCGATGAAGACTTGGAAGATGTCAGCAACACCTTCGGTGCATCTGGCGGCAAGCGCAAAGATGCTAAGGACTGCGCTGCATTTTTCGGTGATACAGGAGGTTCTTCTGGTCGCATCGTTGGAGACGCTGACCGCGCGCCGACAATTCAAGCCAAAGCGTATATCAGCAATGACTTCGTGTCCTTTTGTTCCGGTGCCCAGTCAGATTTTTATGGGCTTCTGCAAGCTTTGTGGGAAGGACGTAAGTACAGCATGTCCTCGCCGAAGGGTATACTGAAAGTCACAAATCCGTATCTCAACATCTTCACGAATATGACGCAGGTAGGCTTGATGGATACTTTTCCGGATACTTATGTAGGCTTGAATGCCCTGTCGCATTTTATTGTGGTCTTTGAGGAGAAAGCGCGTTGCCGGTGTCCGTACCCCGGCGAGATGGTGACAGAGGCATACCGTAGTATCGCTCAGCATCTGATTTCTGCACAAGATCTCGGTGCATCTGTACGCATCTCGGCGGAAGCTCAGATTCTTGGGCAGGAACTCTATGATGCTGTTGGTTCCTTCGAAGAAGACTCGAGGTTATACGCCTACGGAGAGCTGAGACAAACGCACTTGCACCGTGTCGCGGCATGTCTGGCTTTGTATGAGGGACGCCTGGTTGTATCTCGTGACGATATGCAGGACGCCAATGAGCTTCTGTGCATGGCAGAGGCCAAGCTTTCTGATGCCCTGGGTGAGTTCGGTAACAGCAAGATTTCAGCGGGCAGGCAGAAATGCCTTGATCTGTTGCGGCGTGAGGAAGTCATGCGCAAGTCCGTGTATCGTGCACGGTGTGCAAGTTTCCTGTACACGAAGGACTTCGAGATTTTCCTCACCGATATGTTGGTACAGAAGAAGATCGTCGAAGATTGGAACAGCGCAGTCAACGATTATATGGTCGCGTATAACCCCAACTGGCGTAAGAAGAATGGAGGAACATTAGATGGGATTGACTTTAACGATGTTGATGCTGTCGCTGACAGTGCTGATAATACAATGTCGAGTGTCACGGCATGAAGCCCAGCGCATGGCAGAGTACGAAAAGAGGCTTCGAGAATGGAGGGAGGTGACTGATGCATATTCACGTGCTTATTATATGGCTCAGAATGCCGTCGACTTGGTTCTGGATAGCGGCGATGTTGTCATTCCTGAGCATAGCAGGGTGTTCATCAAGTACAACAGGGACGCCCACGATGGCGCAACGGAACCCTTGCCTGAGCTTTTGCAGGACGTACCGTCCGATAACATTCAGCGCGACGCAGGACAGTCCGGCGACGATACAAGGCATACTTCGAAACAATCTTAAATGGGAGGCATATTGCAATGTCCAAGGTAGTAAACAAAGCGAACAATGAACTTAAAACGCAGTTAAGATCTCTGCGTCCGTGCCTTGACAGGCTTACCAAACAACGCTATGTCGGGAAGTCATTGCGGCTTCCCTTCTATGACATGCTCTTCGGCTCGCCGTTGGAGCTTGCCGCGGTCACCGTTTTCGCGCATACATTGGAAATGCGTATCATGACAAATTACATGGACGGCGGCAAGGAAGAGCTTCACAACGCAATATCCCGTTTTCGCATTAATAACGGGCTCGGAACCGCGGCTACGCTTTTACGTTTCTTGGCACGGGACTCCGTGCGCGAAGAGCTCATCAACCTGTGCATCGACATAGCGTATCCGCATCAAGAAGGAGATCAAGACAATGCAATGTAAAAACCCTATCATCGTTGGTTTCTGTGGCAAAGAGGGCGCGGGCAAAAGCACCCTGGCAGCATTTACTGAGGCAGCATTGAGCCTTAAAGGTTACCACGTCATGCCGGATAGCTTTGCCGCGCCCCTGAAAACTGGTCTCGCGGCTATCCTGAACGTCGATAAGCGATGCCTGCAAGGCAAAGAAATGCGGGAACAGCGCGAGGTCTATAACGAAGATGTTGCGACGTTGTTTGCTGGTGAAGCCACCACACTTCGTGAGGCTATGATTGTCTACGGACAGAAGCTTCGTACTATCAACAGCGCCTTCTGGGTGCAAGCATTGGCGTTGCGCCTGCGCGACGAAAATCCCGATATCCTTATTATTGATGATGTCCGGCAAACCAATGAATTTGCTTGGGTGCATTCGATGGGCGGATACGTTTTCGGTGTCCAAGGTATCGATGATGTAACACTGGATCGTGCGAAGCTTCCGTACGACTTGCTTCTGCGTAATGACAGGAAACTTGGGCATACCTCAAAGGTAAATTGCTGGAAGGTAATCTGGGAAGCTTTGCAGATGCAATACGCTGATCTTCGTGCATAAGGCATTACGTGCCAATAGGAAAGGGCGGGGAGCCATAAAGGTTCCTCGCCCTCTTTTTTACACGCGTACACATCGCGCCTACGGCACTTTACATCGCTTCGGTATCATCGCTGATGAGCATGTCCATGATTTGCATCATCAACGGGTCGATCTTCGTCGGATCTTTATCTGCTATCTCAGACCAGAACCGAGCTTCCCTGTCGCTACCAGCGTCCTCGATAAGCCCCGCGGCAACAACCAGCATCTGATTGATGTCGTTCCCGCAAGTTCTCAGAAGTTCTAAGTACAGATCGTCAGCGGTTCCATCACGGGACGCTGCCAGGAATTTTTGCCGGATAACCTTGGCGGCCTCTGCTTGTCGTGTAGATTGCGCCCGCTGTACCACGTTAATGTTACGCAACATGGCGTCCTTTTTAGTCTGTAAGCCCATAGCCAATGCCGCGATATCTTGCCAATTTTCAGCCTGCTTGATCATCTTGTGGTCTTGTGACACGGAGTAGCCAAGCATAGCAGACGAGATATTTCGGAACGAGGTAATCGGCAATCCCGATGCAATCTCCTCCCAGCCGTACTGATATCCCTTACCTTGCAACAGTGTACTTGCGAAGTTCTTAGCTGACTTTGCCATACCTCCATAGAAGCTTGCAAAAGCGGAACCTTCGACACCGGTCAACAGCTCCTTGCCGCGCAGTTCCATCTTGCGACCAACTGCGGGAGCAAAGAGCCACGGCATATTACCCCAAGCACCAAGTTCATATTGAACGTCAGCCGCGGTTTCATCGTCCAGCTCATGGGACGATTGGTAGTCTGCAACAAAAGGAGCTGTCTTGGCACCGAACAGGTACATGTTGATGATGTTCGCCGCAACAATGCGCCGGTACTGATGGTCAGCAAACATGTCCAGGTTTTTCATCAGCATGTTCGTAGCTGTGCCTTTAAACATCATCATGGACTGTGCCAATGCATGGTTGGTAGCACCAAGGCGTACAAACGGTGAATAAGCCGCCATGGACTCTTCGGTCATTCTCGCCGCACATTTGCTAGCGTGTTTGACGTCCATCTTCATGGCGTCCTGTGCATACGTAAACCACGTCGCGAAGGAGGCGAACCTCGAAGTCTTTTCCGTGAACGAGATCGGTGCAGATGCTTTCTTCAAGTATTTGTGCCAAGCCGAAGTATCCGACAACGGGTCAAGAAATTTCGCGATGTCCTCAGCTTGGTCGGTCTTAATGCTTTCAGCTTCCGCTAGTTCGTGTACCAGCCTCCGCCATTTCTTATTTCCGAGATTCTTCATGGTCTTCAAGCCCAACGAATATCTCGGCATCAAGCCTTCCTTAACCAGCTCTTCCATACCTTCGATACCGACGCGACGAGCATACTCCTCCGCGGTCTCACCTGTCATGCGTCGCATCCATGCGCCTGTCGTAGCCATCTGTGGAATAAACGACAAGACGTTATTTATCGCGCCGGTAAAGTTCAGGACAGAGTACAACGCATGGTTGATCTGCGAGCTTGCTTTCTGCAAAGCCTGCGCCGCGCTATATACCTGTTTATTCGGTATCGCGTGAAGCAGATCTTCGTCCTTTAACGCTTGCTTGTCGGCACGCCCATAGCCATACAGCCTCTCGAACAAAGCCTCAGTGGCATCGTCGATCTTCTGCAACACGGGGTTCTTCGGCATCACGCCTCGAATAAATTGCTTCATTTCGGCATAGGCTTCTTCGCTCAGCGTCCCAGCTATCGTCCGCAGTGCATTGTTCATCGACGAGGCAACTGCGGTACGAGCCGCCGTTGTCGCTGATGCAGTCTGTTGACGCATGATGTCAATCAAGATGTCTTCCGTTGCACGCGTTTGGTTTCCTTGCCAGAAGCCTCGTGCGTGTTCACCGGAGGTATCACGCAAGATACCAAAGGTTTCCATTTCCATGCCCTGCACCTGCCCGAACTCCTTACCACCTCGAACGATGTCAGAAGACCATGAATGGTCACCGGCAACCTCACGTTGTTTCAGGAACCGTCTCGCGCTTTCCTCGTTCGGAAATGCTACATGTTCAAGCCTGTCACCATATCGCTCTCGTTTAAACACACGGTAGATATGCTCGCCAGGAGTCTGCGGCTTACGGAAGTGTATTGCTCTCGTCGCCGAGGATATAGGGTCACCATGAAGCCTGCCGATTTCACGCAATTTCGTGATTTCTTGCTCGACACCAAACAGTGTATACAGCGTCTTGACGACATTATTGTCATTCGTCAAAGCAGGACGCACGTCTTCGAATAGCGTATGTACATCAGGCATCAAGAAGACACGCTTGCCGTTGCCGCCTATTATGGAATTTTCCATAAGGTCGTAACCGATCTGCTCAGCCTTCATTCGGTTGTAAGCTGTATCCATCAGCTCCAAGCCAACGCCGTGATCGGTCTGTACGATGCCGCTGATATCCCAGCCGAGGTTTCCTGCGCTGTCATACATCCGCCCAAATTCAGCGTAGAACTGCGTCGCGGCTTGCTTATCCTTGCGCAGATCTGCTACCATCTTACGCAGGTTGTCATGCCGCGTCCCGACCGTATGCGCCACAGACCTTGCCACGTTGTTGTTCAACTCGCCAACGTTCAGGACTTTGTGCAGCGTAGGATCAGCTACGGCTTCTCTGCGTGCCGATGACAACATTGCTGTATTTTTCAGCGGTCTGTTCGCGGTCTTACCGAAGTTCGCCAGCATTTCCATCGAGGCATCACCCAAGCCACCAACCAGCTCCGGAATATCCTTGTCAACGCCAGCAAGCAGACTGTTATCCACCATGTTCTGCAACTCGGCTTTCAATGCCGCGTTCTGACGTTCCAAGCCGGCGCTGATAGACAGTGAAGTTTTGGGGCTTTGCAAGCGAACCACTGCGACGTAATCCTTCTCAGGCGGAAGCACGTCACCAACATCGTGCAGGATTTCGTTGAAACCGGCATACTCCGGTATCTTCTCATTCACAGCACGTTCAATACTATCCTGGACATCCATCGGAATAGCTTCACGAGGAGTACGCTTATGCGTGCGCAGGTATTCACTGATCTTTTCCTCGCGCAGAGTATCCCGCGCTTTGGTGACCGCGACTTCTGACCTCGTATCAATCCAAGCGAATTGGCTGTCCTGGAATTCCGGGTCTAAAATATCGCTGGGTTTAGCACCTCGTAACGTCCGGTATTGCTCCGTCATATGCGGCAGGTCTGAATTCCTGTATGCCCACTGCATCATACGTTCCATGTACTGCTCATCAACGTTTTTCATGTCACGGTCAAGCACCTTTCCGAGGCTTTCTTTCAGGTTGATGGATGACTGACCGCGTACTCTTGCATCCTCAACGTTATGCATAACCCTGTACAGCATGTAATCTCGCGCCAGGTTTCCATCCGGTGTAGCTGCCGTTCCTGCGATTTTAGCATAGTGCTCATGCATCATTGTCAGCAGTTTCCGCGCATCTTCGTACCGCTTTTCGTTGGCGGCTGTCCGTGCGCGAGCAATTGCCTTATGCCCTGCCCAGATACCTCCGAGGCCTCCAAGGGCTGCGTCTGCAAGAAAAGCTCCCGGCATCGCGCCCCAATTCCGAATGTACTCGCCGGTGGCTTGGTCTTGTTCCATGCTCCAGCGTCCTGATAAAACGATGTCGTTGGCAATGTTTTCAGTAATAGCCTTCGCCGCATGACCTGCTTTGTAGCCCCAGCCCAGTCCTTCATTAGAAAGGGCAAAGGCTTCATAGGCTCCACGGGCACCTTCCGTACCGCGCTCAATGTTCAGTGAGTCTGCCAAGCCGTGTATGAACGGGCTGACCTTTCCGCTGTTCGCAGCTACGCGAGGCTTCACCAGTTTCGTCAAAGCTTTACCAACAGCGGCATTCGTAAGCGGCGCGGTAAAAGCACCCTCTGCCAACAGTTGCGTGATGCCATAGACACCAGGATGCCGTTCTTCCGCCGACGTGTAAGCATTGGCAACTTTCTTGCCCCATGACGTCTTACGCATTTCATTGCGCACGAATTCCTTTGTGCCGAGGTCAGCACCGAAGAACCTGCCGATGTCATCAGCCAGAGCATACGGCATCTCGGCGATGGCAGCAGCAGAGGTTCCCAGGGCATCGGCTAAGCCTAACGCAGTACGCGCCAGCCAGCTGTGGCTCTCTCGGTCGCCAACTGCGCTGTTGATAGCTTCCATGCCTTCCACTGTAATCGGTGTGGTGACCAGCGGCTCACCCAACGGGTTTTGTAAAACACTAAGATTGTTGTCTTCCAGTTCCGGAGCGGCAAAGGCGGAGGTATCACCTCCGCCCATGCTACCCAGAACATCAATGGTTTCGTTTTCCATTTACGTTCTCCTTGTTATTTCGAGACAATGGGTGCTTGCACCTGTGTCTGCAAAGACTGCGTGTATCTGTCAGCTACGATTTTAAAGTATCCGCGCAGGGTATCCTTTAAATGAGGACCGCACGTCGTTTCCAGTACTGACAAAGCTTTCGGGTTTCGCATAGACAGTATCGTCAATATCTGACCGTCAGTAGGAACTCGCCCTTCCGCGACCATCCGCTGGAAATCCAGACCGCAGTCTGCCATAGCTTGGTGCAATGCCGCGGCTGTCGGTGTAAGCATGACTTGATACGATCCATCTG
>ERZ1026850.143-NODE-143-length-47145-cov-13.279571_pt1 | contig 47145 bp, 45 predicted proteins | sample MGYA00380155_ERZ1026850 | MGnify/ENA primary metagenome ERZ1026850 (study PRJEB33269, sample SAMEA4719791) | human gut metagenome | biome: human-associated habitat; feature: organic feature; material: feces | place: Cameroon | collected 2013-10 ... | reverse complement strand
TCTGTTTTTTTACTGTTGCACTTCGTATGATAATCTATCCCCCTCCCCTTTCAGGTGAGGCTAAATTTGGCTCCCCTGAAAGGGGAGCTGTCACGGAGTGACTGAGGGGTTTTCTGCGGCAAGACTGAGGGAGTTTGTCAGATTGGCAGATACGCATAAGATTTGCCCTAATACGAACCTGTCCGCGTGCTGCTCCTTCCGTCACGGCTTGCGCCGTGCCACCTTCCTCAAAGAGGAAGGCTTTGTTTCCGCACAATCCAACTTGTCTCTCCCTCTGGGAGAGATGTCGCGGAGCGACAGAGAGGGCATTGCCATTTGTTTTTCTTGGCAGATACATTTTTCCATCAAAAAAGCACTCCGCGGAGTGCTTTTTTCTATCTGTTTAGTTGGACGATGTGCTGTCGGATGCTTGGGTGTTTGCGGTGCTGTCGGTGCTTTCCGTACTTTCGCTGTTTGCAGCCGCATCGGTCTCTGTGGTCAGTCCCAAATCCTCGTCTGTGAAACCGGTATATACCTGACCGGGCTCCAGTGTAACGCCTTTGATTTTTGCCAGTTCCGATACAGTGACAAATGCGTAGCCCTGCTGCTGCAGCTCGTCAATCGCAGCGAGAACGCCTTCTACGGTTGTTTCATATAAATCATGCTCCAAAACGATTGCGCCGTCCTGCGCGCCGTCCAGAATGTGCTGCTTGACAGAAGCCGCGTCGCGGTATTTCCAATCCAAGGTATCAACATCCCACAGAATCAGCGGCATGCCGAGCTGCTTCATGGACGCCTGCACGCTGTCGTTGTATTCGCCGCCGCACGGACGGAACAGCGTCGGTTTTTGACCGGTATACGACTGAATCAGGTCATTGTTGGAAGAAACCTGCTCATAATCACCATCGGAAACCTCATGTGCCAGCCGGTGATCCATCGTGTGATTGCCGACCTCATGGCCTTCGGCTAAGTATCGCTTCATCATGGAATTGAAATCCTTGACGCGGTAGCCGCACAGAAAGAAGGTTGCATGTGCATTGCGCTGTTTCAAGCCGTCCAGCAGCCGTTCGGTGCGGCCGCCTTCGTTGCCGGTCGGTCCGTCATCAAAGGTCAGGGCGATGTATTTGTCGCCCTTTGGAATTTTGGCGGCTTGCTCCTGTTCTTCCTTTTTTTTCTGTTCTTCTAATTTCTTTTGTTGTTCCGCTGCTCGTTCCGCGCTGCCTGCATCCGCAGAAGCGGTCTGCGCGCTGCTGCCCGTATCTTTACCGGCTGTCTGGCTGTTGGATGCACCGCAGCCTGCCAGCATCGCCGCACATAACACGGCGGCAATGCCGGAGAGAATCAATCGTTTCTTCCATTTTGTCATTTTTTACGCCTCTTTTTCGTTTGTCCATAAAAATATATACACATCATCATACAGTATAGTATAAAAAAGGAGGAGAGAAAAGAGGTTTTTCCAAAGATTAAGAAAGTTTAAGAAATGTCTTCTGTATGCGCTGCATCATGCTGCCGATGCCCTGCCAGAACAGCCGGACGAGCCGCGCGGCGATATAGGACAGCGCAAGTAAAACAAGCAGACACAAAATGCCCCAGCGCGGCGCAACGACTATTTTTACAACGGGGTAGAAGTAGTAGCAAAAAAACGGATGAATGAGCCACATGCTGGTGCTTTCCTTGCCGATGCGCAGGAGCAGCCAGCGGAGCGGCCGTATATAGCGCAGCAAATCCAGCAAGAATAAAATGAGAAACGGCACATAAATCACATCCGGCGTCTGTTCGGTCAGACGAGAGCGCAGCTGAATGATGACGCCGATGAAAAAAACATCAAGAACCGGATGGAGCAGATTGTTTCGGCGCAAAGCGTCCTGCAATTGTATCAACAGATTTCCTTTTGCAAAGACGGCGCCCATCCAAAAACAAGCGGTATACGGTGCGGACAGCAGGAAAAAGGCATGATACAGATAGTTGTCGTTGAGTGTGCCGAGAACCTCCAACTCGCCGATGGCGGGGAACACATTGGTGATGAGAATGGTGCCAATGATAACCGCCCAGATGTTGAACAGCGTAGAGTGCCGGCGGACAATGCGGTCAATGACCGGATACAAAATCAATGCACAGATATAACGGTTCAAAAACCACCACTCACTGTTGTAGGAAGTTGAAAAACCGATAAAATTGTTGAAGCATTCCTGTCTGGAAAATTCGGCGTATCGTGTGCAGATTTCCGCCTCCTCGCAGTACGTCGGCTGATGCGCACAGAAGAAAAACGCAAGGGGAATAAAAATCACAAAGACCTTCCAATATGAAAGATACAGCCCCTTGAGCTTGGCGATTAAATCATATCGCTTGGAATGAGTGCTGAGATATACGCCGTAGCCGCCGAGAAAAAAGAAAAAAGAAACGCATATTTTTCCAAAAGAACCGAAGTAGGTGAGAGAGCTTTCGCCGCAGATGCTCAGCACATGCCACAGCTCACCGCCTGCAATGCGTCCGGGAAAGCCCCACAGATGATGCATCAGCATCAAAACGATTGCAGCGCCTTTCATCAATTTGGTATCATCTCTTGAAAATGTCCGATCCATATCTCTTGCTCCTATTCCCTATTATCCAGACTATCATGTTTAGTATAAACACCGATACAGGGGAAGTCAATTGCAAAGGCACAAAAAAACAAGAGCCCGCCCCGAAGGGCAGACTCTTGTAAACAGTCAGAAAATTCTGTGCGCAGTATGCGCAGGGAATTAGTAATGACGAGCTTCGTACAGATGATCCTGCAGCTTCTTGTAAGCTTCCTGTACTTCCGGCTTCTCGGAAACAGAAGCAACGCCTACACGCCACCAAGCTTCCCATTCCTTGGACATGGACTTCGGCAGAACCTTCATGTCGATCAGGGTAGAAACGGTCTGCTTCTTGGAGTCTTCCAGTGCAGCAGCCAGCTCTTCCATGGTCTTTACGCGGTAAGCCTTGCAGCCGTAAGCTTCTGCTACGCCAGCGTAGTCGATGTTCATTGCCGGACCGAGATCGCAGCCATCGTACGGAGTGCCCGGGATGTGCATGTTCTTCTCGGTGGTACGGGACTTGTTGCCCTGGCCAACCTGCAGGTTGTTGATGCAGCCGTAAGCAGCGTTATCAAACAGGCAAACGTTGATCTTGTAACCATACTGGATGGAAGCGATCAGCTCAGAGTGCAGCATATCGAAGGAACCGTCGCCGCACATTGCGTATACTTCCTGATCCGGGCAAGCGATCTTGCAGCCGTAAGCGCCTGCAACTTCGTAACCCATGCAGGAGTAACCGTACTCGCAGTGATAGGTGTTCGGAACCGGAGCTCTCCACAGTGCCTGCAGGTCGCCCGGCAGGGAACCAGCTGCACCAACACAGATGGAATCCGGAGCGATATGGGTGTTGATGTAACCCAGAGCAGCGGTCTGTGTCAGCTTGGAGCCGATGGACTCGATGTAATGCTCAACAGCACGACGGTTTGCGTCCTGGATTTCCGGAACGTAGGACTCAGCGTCAACGTACTCGGTGTGATCCATGCGATCTACGTCAGCCCACCAAGCATCCTGCAGTCTCTTTACTTCTGCAGCGTACTCGTCGGAGGTGTGGTAGCCGCCCAGAGCGTCGATCTCAGCGCTGATTGCGGTCAGAGCCTCGTTTGCGTCAGCAACAACCGGATAAGCGTCCATCTTCAGGCACTGGAACTCAGACGGGTTGATGTTAACGAACTTAGCGGAAGTGTCGTACAGCCACTTGGAAGCAGTGGTAAAGTCGGTGTAACGGGTACCAACGCCGATAACTACGTCACAGTCATGTGCGAAAGCATTTGCGCACTCGGTACCGGTGATGCCCAGACCGCCCAGAGACAGCGGATGGGTCCACTCGATTGCGGACTTACCTGCCTGGGTTTCGCCGAAAGCAATACCGAACTTTTCAGCGAATGCACGGAATACCTTGTGAGCCTCAGCGTAGCGAACGCCACCGCCGCAGATCAGCAGCGGCTTCTTTGCGGACTTGATGATCTCAGCTGCCTTCTTTGCTGCCTTCTTGGTAGCCGGACGGCGCTCGATGTTCCAAACGCGCTTCTTGAAGAAGTCAACCGGATAATCGTAAGCTTCGCCCTGTACATCCTGCGGGATGGATACAGCAACAGCGCCGCAGTTGCCCGGATCGGTCATTACGCGGAATGCAGAGATCATATCGGTCATGATCTGCTCCGGACGGTTTACACGGCCCCAGTACTTAACAACAGCCTGGAAAGAGTCGTGTGCGGAAATGGTCAGGTTCTGCGGCTGCTCCATCTGCTGCAGTACCGGGTCCGGCTGACGGGAAGCGTAAACGTCGCCCGGCATCAGCAGTACCGGAATGTTGTTAGCAGTTGCGGTAGCAGCAGCGGTGATCATGTTGCAGGCGCCAGGACCTACAGAAGAAGTGCAGACAAATGCCTGCTTGCGGCGCAGCTGACGAGAGAATGCAACAGCTGCCAGAGCCATGCCCTGCTCGTTCTTGCCCTGATATACTTCCATGTCCTTGATTTCCTGCTCAATACCATTGCAGTAGCCAACGCAGTTGCCGTGGCCCGGGATCATGAAGATACCGCGAATAAACTTCTGTTCTACTTCCTTGCCATCCATGTCGATGTAGCTGACATACTGGTTCTCCAGGAAGCGGATGCACGCCTGGCTAGTAGTCAGACGGACAGTTTCCATGTGTCTCATTGGAATATTTCCTCCTCATGTAATTGTTACACAATTCTCACATTGTTTAAATCTATCTTATTTTCTTTCAAATAAGCGGGGGTAAGGGGGTAAAATGGGGGATTAGTAGCCGGTGGAGCACTTCCAGATGTGGTCGTCTGCGTCGTCGCGTACCAGCCATTCATGCTCTACGTCGTCAACACGGGTCTTGTCCCACGGATCGCCCGGCAGATGGCGGATGCCCCATGCATAGCAGCATGCGTAACCCGGAGCGGTTACCTGAGAATGCATCTTGCTGGTAATCAGAGACATGCCGTTGTGATGGGTCTCGTACAGCTCGCCGTTGCCCCAGCCTGCGCCGAAGCCCTGCGGCTTGTCAAAGCGGTAGAAGTAAACTTCCGGCTGCGGATGATGATGCGGCGGGTAAGAGGACCACTTGCCCGGCAGGTTGATAACTTCGCCCAGTACCATGTTGGAGTACGGAGCAATGTCGAGGTCGAAGCAGGTACGAACATCACGCTTGATGCAGTTCTGCAGAACGCCGCCAGTGCCGCGTGCCCAAGTATCGGTATCTTCCGGACGGAACAGCTTGTTCGGGAACTCCGGCTCGGTCTTATCGTTCAGGGTCTTCTGCACGTAAATGTTAGACGGGCCCTTTGCGGTGATGACAATCTTGGTCTGCTTGTGAACCAGCAGGCACCACGGGTTGTAATCGAACGGATTCGGGCGAACCATGTCTACGCTCTGGTCATCCCAGCTCATGTTGACGTCGCCGTCAAACAGCAGGCAGGCAACTTCCTTGTCTGCTTCTTCGATGGTATAGGTATCTCCAGCTTCCATAACCAGCAGAGCGACATCCATCATGCCGTCCTTGCCTTCTCCTTCATCAAGGCGCAGGTACTCGTTATAGCCGCGCTTGACTTCCTTGTCCATGTACATTGTAAAACACACCTTTCTCTATGCCCGACAGATTCGGACAGAACATTTGAATACAATGCTGCAAAAAGGCGTACAAATCCCTTTTGCATAATTTATGGTTTAATTATAGCATGGTGTGTGTTCTTTTTCAAGAATTCGCCGGATAAAAGCGGACAGAATTTTGTACAGCGTGACGGTTACAACTGTGCTGTGATAGCGTTCTGTTGTCAACCTGTCGGATAATACCGAATGCTGTCAATGCGTGCACATCTCTGCCGGAAAAGAACACGAAAATTTCAGGCGAAACGGTGGGTAAAACTTGTGAAAGCACCGGGCGGGTGTTATAATGGGGGTACTGGCAAATGGTTTCAATAATATGTTTGGGAAAGCTACTATTGTTATTATAGTACCAGATTGGTGCAAGAGAAACAAGACTGCACTTTTTGGTAAGTGACTATGGTTTTGGTGACGATAGAAAACGGAAAAGAGAGCGGTCGAGGCGGAAGGAGGAATCCTGATGAAGCGAGACACAAGAGAGATTTCCTATGATTGTCCGATTGAGGCAACATTGGGATTGATTGGGGGAAAATGGAAAGCACTGATTCTGGATCATCTGACAGACGGCGCTTTGCGGTTCGGCAGTTTGCAAAGGCTGATGCCGAAGGTGACGCCGAAGATGCTGACACAGCAGCTTCGCGAACTGGAAAAAGACGGTCTGGTGGAGCGGCATGTGTATCCGGTGGTGCCGCCGAAGGTGGAGTATGAACTGACGGATTTTGGTCAGACGGTTTTGCCGATTCTCGACGCAATGTGCGTTTGGGGACGAGAATATTTGGACGACCAGCAGAAAAAAGACCGAAAAAAATCATAAAAAACGGCGCATAGACAAAAAGCCCCCTGTGTGGGAAACGGAACAGCTGCGAAACCTGTTCGGAACCTACACAGGGGGTGTTGTTTTGCTCAATCGTCTAACGCAAAGCGATTTTCCAGACGGTCTTCTGCGTCATCCAGACTTTCCTCCAGATCCTCGATTTTACGGTCGCGTGTGCGGAAGTCCTCGTAGCGCAGAGAACCGGAACGGTACTGTGCCTCGAAATCATCCTCCAAGGCGTCCAATTCGCGATCCAGCGCGTCTAACGCGGTTTTGTGCTCAAAAAAGACGGAAATTTGCTCATTCAAAGAGCCGGAAGCGGTCGCGGCATCTGCTTTCTGTACCGCTTCCTGCACCTTCTCGGTCAGTGCATCCAGCGTGTCAGTAGATTCTTCCTGTGCGGAAGCCGGTGCGGATTCGCCGGAACCCGCACTTTCGGGATTGCCTGCGGCATCGGTCTGCAAGTCCTGTACCTGCTTCTGGAGCTGAGCGACTTGCTGTTCCAGCTCTTTTTCGTGGCTGCTGCCGCATCCTGCGAGCATGAGCGCGCAGAGAACTGCCGCGGAACAAATCATATAGGGATATTTTTTCATGGCGATGCCTCCTTTTCTGCAATCCTGTTTTTTGGTATTTACAACAGTATACCACAGAAAATTGGGTTTTACGCCTAGGCATATGTAAGATTTGTGGAAACAAATTGTGAATAATTGACAAAACGACGAAAAAGCAGCATGCGTTTGCACATGCTGCTTTTTCGCAAAGATATGTACCGTTATTCCCAAACGAGGCGAATATTGTGTGCGCGGCAAAATTCCACAAACTTCGGCGCCGGCTTCTGGTCGGTGACAAAGGTGGAAATGTCCTGCAGGCGGCAAAAGGTCACGGTTGCATCGTGGCCGAGCTTGGAGTTATCTGCCACGAGAATGACACTGGATGCGTGAGAAACAACACCGCGCTTGATTTCTGCTTCGAGAAATGTCGTGTTGCTCATGCCGGATTCAACGGTCACGCCTGTGGCACATAGAAAAGCCTTGGTGATGCGCAGATCGGACAAAGCCTGCTGCGCAAAAATACCGACAAACGAGCTGGTTGCCGGATTGAATGCGCCGCCGAGGGAAATGAGATTGATGCCGTCGTATTTTGCCGCTTCGACCATGGCCGGAAGCGAATGCGTGACGACGGTCAGTTTGATGCGCGGCGGCAGATGACGCAGCACGTTGACTGCGGTGGAACCCGAGTCAATAAAGATGGTATCACCATCGCTCAGCTCGCGCGCTGCCAGTTTGCCGATGAGATCTTTGGCAGCCGGATTGAGTCCGGAGCGAACCGGAAGCGGCATGACATCCTCCGGCGTAACCGCCGTGACGCCGCCGTACACCTTGGCGATGTGACCGCGTGCTTCCAGCTCATTCAGATCGCGCCGAATGGTGTTTTTGGATACGCTGAACACTTCGCAAAGATCATCAATGGAGACTGTCTTTTTGGATAGTACATATTCTTCGATTGCATTGAGTCTGCTGATTTTCATAGGGAAATCCCGCTTTCTTGGAACAAACAAGTAACTAACACAAAACCATTATGAAATCATTATAACAGAAAGGTGAACAAAATCCAACCGAAAATATAGAAAATCTTGAGCAGTTTTTTTGTGTGCGGTGCACGAACGCCGACGGAACATGCCGGCACACAAATACAAAATTTTTGCTCTCAGGGAAAATTTCTCTAAAAATCGGCGGGCGAGCATTGCAATTCGTTTACAGAGATGATAAAATCTAAGAAAGTATGGTATGGCATCGGGGAGAAAGGGTTTTCCCGAGCCGTGCTGACAATTCTTTGATTAAGGAATAGGTAGGTGTATTCAATGCAGAAAGCAGAAAAGATGCAGGCTCTCCGTGAATTCGCAGCCGAAATTCGAGTTGAGACCCTGAAGACCATCGGTTCGCTTGGCTTTGGACATGTAGGCGGCTCGATGTCTATCGCAGACGCAATGGCAGTCCTCTATGGCGATATCATGAAGATTGACCCGAAGAACCCGCGTTGGGAAGATCGTGACTGGTGTGTTCTGTCCAAGGGACATGCAGGCCCGTGTGCATATGCAACACTGGGACTGAAGGGCTTCTATCCGCTGGAAGAGACCCGCACCCTGAACAAGCCGGGCACCAACTTCCCGTCTCATACCGACCGCACCAAGACTCCGGGCGTTGATCTGACGACTGGTTCTCTGGGTCAGGGTATGTCCACCGCTACCGGCGCTGCTCTGGGCAACAAGCTGGACGGCCGCGACAGCCATGTATTCGTATTCGTTGGCGACGGCGAGTGCGATGAAGGTCAGGTTTGGGAGGCTGCTCAGTTCGCAGCTCATTACAAGCTGGACAACCTGGTTTGCTTCGTAGACAGCAACAAGCGTCAGCTCGACGGTGCTGTTGATGACATCATGTCTCACGGCAAGGGCCTGAGAGCAAAGTTCGATGCGTTCGGCTGGAATGCTATCGAGCTGGAAGACGGCAACGATGTAGAGCAGATCTACGACGCTGTTCAGGAAGCTTACGCTACCAAGGGACAGCCGACCGCAATCATTCTGAACACCATCAAGGGCAAGGGCGCAACCTTTGCTGAGTCTACCGGTGCGCACAGCTCTCAGCCGACTCCGGAGCAGTGGGAAGAAGCAATCGCTGCAGCAGAAGCAGAGCTTGCTGCTGTTAAGGCTGCAAAGTAAGGAGGACAGGCGAAAATGAGTTTTACTTTAATTGGAAAGCATGAGAAGGACTCCCGCAATTGCCGTGACGGTTACGTTACCGCAATGGAGGAGCTGATGGCGGCTGATCCGAGCGTTATGCACGTTGACTGTGACCTGTATAACTGCATCAACACCGCAAAGCTGGCTAAGGAATTCCCGAACCAGACCATCAACGCTGGTATCGCTGAGGCAAACGCTATGGGCGTTGCTGCAGGTCTGACTGCTACCGGCAAGAAGGTTTGGATGCATTCTTTCGGCTGCTTCTCCTCCCGCCGTGCATTTGACCAGGCATTCATGTCTGCTGCATATGCAAAGCTGGGCGTAAAGGTTCTGGGTTCTGACCCTGGCGTATGCGCTGCATACAACGGCGGCACCCATATGCCGTTCGAGGACTGCGCACTGTATCTGTCCGTTCCGGATTCCATCGTTATCGATCCGACCGACTTCACCATGGTAAACAACATTACCAAGAAGCTGACCGCTGTTGAAGGCAGACTGTCTTACATGCGTATGATCCGTAAGGGCGTTATCAAGGTATACGGCGACGATTCCGACTTCGAAATCGGCAAGGGCGTTACTCTGAAGGAGTCCGCTGACGACGTAGCTACCGTTATCGCTTCCGGCATCATGGTTGACGAGGCTCTGAAGGCTTACGAGGCTCTGGAAGCTGAAGGCATCAAGGTTCGTGTTATCGACATGTTCACCTGGAAGCCGATCGACGAGGATCTGATCGTGAAGTCCGCAAAGGAGACCGGCGCTATCGTAACTGCTGAGAACCACAACTGCACCTGCGGTCTGGGCTCTGCTGTTGCTCGCGTTCTGTCTGCTAAGTGCCCGACTCCGGTTGAGATGGTTGGCGTACATGACCAGTTTGGTCAGGTTGGCGCTCAGTCCTTCCTGCAGGAAGCTTACAAGCTGACCGCAGAGGAGATCGTTGCCAACGTCAAGAAGGTAATTGCAAGAAAGTAAATTTCGTTATGCATACCGAGCCGCCCCTGTTTTGTGCAGGGGCGGCTTTTTTTACAAAGGAGGAGAGACATGAAGAAAGCATATACAATCCTTCTTTTGGTTTTGCTGGGAACGTTTGCTCTGGGCAGCACAGCATTTGCGGCATCGGAATATGTGGAACAGCTCACGCCGGATTCTGCGGATTATGCAGAAGTATCCACGCTCACAAATCGTGTTTTAGATGCGATGAGCGGGATGTGCGCAGATGTGACGGCGGCAGACATTGACTGGAGCCGGACATATAAAGTCTACGCGGACGAATCGGATGTCTATAGTTCTTATAAAGAACAACAAATGACATACGATGAAATCAAACAACACATGGAATATTATGTCTGGGTGCTTCCGGTACAGGTAAAAAATGCATATTTTCACGTTACGATTTCACAGGGAATGCCGCTCACGGAGGATGAATCCGTGCTGGCGGTACTGACAGAGGAACAGAAAGAACAGATTCGGGAAGAAACAGGCAAATGGATTCCGGTTGTGACGGAACAATTGGATGAGGACGAGACGGCAGAACAGATAGACCGGCAAATCGCAGATGCAGTTGGAAAAGAGAACATCCATCGAGCGTTTATCATGGGAGGTTCGCCCAAGCTGCGTTCGGCGGTCGCTGTTGTCGAAACAGTCCATCGCGGCATACAGATCGTTGTGCTGGAAGAACCGCGGCTGACTGGCGTACAAAGCTCTGAAGGCGCGCGGACAGCCGAACAGCCGCTGCAATCCGGTCAGGCCTATGCAATGGAAGACATGGCGGACAGGATGAGCGAGTACACGGTGGATGAAACCGGTGAACGCACTGGCACCGGCGCTGAAAGCGGCGCAGATCATATGGTCATCGTATGGATCATACTGGGAGCTGCCGGAATAGGAATTGGCTGCTGGGCGTGGAAACGTGCAAGATGCAGATGAAATTTGTGCATACCGAGCCGTCCCTGCCTTGTGCAGAGACGGCTTTTTTGTGTGCAAATTTTGGTAATTTGAGGACAAATATTGTCAAGTTTGCAGGCAAAAACAAGGTTCTGTTGTGCAACATGAATTAGAACGTGCAGGAAATAAAAAATAGTTGACCAAATTGCACAAAACATTTGACAAATAGGCATGTATCCTATATCATAAAGAGTGTAGGAAACAAGCCTATTATCTGTTGCCGCGTGATACGGAAATTTGGAGAGGTTTTCGTCGGGAAAACAGGCGGCCGCAGAGGTATAAAATCATGGAGGTGTTGTGATTATGTTCACAAACAAGGATATCAAGCTGGGTATCTGCCCGATCGGCTGGACCAACGATGATATGTGGGATCTCGGCGACGAGAATACATTCCAGCAGTGCATTTCCGAGATGCGTCTGGCAGGCTTCACTGGATGTGAAATCGGTCATAAGTATCCGTCTGACGTAAAGGAACTCAAGGAAGCTCTGGATCTGCGCGGCATGACCGTTGCATCCAAGTGGTTCTCTTCCTTCCTCGGCACCAAGCCGTTCGAGGAGACCTTCGAGGAGTTCAAGAAGGAAATCGAGTACCTGTGCTACGCAGGCGCAACTGCTATCAACATTTCTGAGCAGTCCTATTCTATTCAGGGCAATCAGGATCTGTCCATCTTCGACAACAAGGCTCGCTTTACCGATGCTGAGTTCGCTCAGATGTGCGACGGCCTGAACAAGCTGGCTGAGTACGCAAAGAGCAACGGCATCCGTGCATGCTTCCATCATCACATGGGTACCTGCGTACAGACTCTGGAAGAGACCGAGCGTATGCTGAACAACACCAGCGACGACCTGCTGCTGTGCTACGATACCGGTCACTGGACCTTCTCTGAAGTAGATCCGATGGCAATTCTGAACGAGTTCCCGAACAGAATCGGTCATGTACATCTGAAGAACATGCGTAAGGACGTTCGCGATCAGGCTATCAAGGAGAGCTGGTCCTTCCTGAAGTCGGTTCGTAACGGCGCATTCACCGTTCCGGGCGATCCGGAAGGCTGCGTAGACTTCGAGCCGGTTCTGAGAAAGCTGGACGAGATCGGTTACACTGGTTGGATCATGGTTGAGGCTGAGCAGGATCCGGCTAAGGCTAACCCGTTCAAGTACGCAAAGATGGCTTACGAGTACATCACTGACCTGATGGCTAAGTAAGAAACAGAATCACGTAATGTTAGATGAAAACTGGATACCTGCAAATGCGGGTATCCAGATTTCTGGCTTGATTAACAAGTATAGACAAGGAGAGAAAAGGTCATGGCAAATTTGAGATTTGGCGTAGTTGGCTGCGGCAGAATTGGTAAGCTGCACATCAACAATCTGCTCAACAACATCGACGGCGCTGAGGTAGTAGCTGCAGCAGATCCGATGCTGGATAAGTCCGGCGCACGTGAGTGGCTGGCAGAGCGCGGCATCACCAATGCATCCACCAACTACATGGACGTTGTAAACAATCCGGACGTTGACGTAGTTATGGTTTGCTCTTCCACCGATACCCATTGTGAGGTTTCCATGGAAGCAGTAAAGGCTGGCAAGAATGTATTCTGCGAGAAGCCGATCGACTATGATATCGAGAAGATCAAGAAGCTGCTGGCACTGGTAGAAGAGAAGGGCGTAAAGTTCCAGGTAGGTTTCAACCGCCGCTTCGACCACAACCACAAGGCAGTTGCTGATGCAGTGAAGGAAGGCAAGATTGGCGATCCGCATTACATCAACGTAACTTCCCGCGATCCGGAGCCACCACCGGCATCTTATGTAGCAGTATCCGGCGGTATCTTCTATGATATGATGATCCATGACTTCGACATGGTTCGTTACCTGTCCGGTTCTGAGGCAGTAGAGATTTCCGCAGTAGGTTCCTGCCTGGTTAACCCGAACCTGCAGGAAGAGTCCGGCATTCCGGATGTAGATACCGCAGTTGTTACCATGAAGATGGCAAACGGCGCTATCGCTACCATCAACAACTCCCGTCAGGCAGTATACGGCTACGATCAGAGAGTAGAAGTATTCGGCTCTAAGGGCATGGCTTCTGATAAGAACGATCTGAACTCTACCGCTACCATCACTACTGTTGACGGTGCAGTATCTGAGAAGCCGAAGTGGTTCTTCCTGGAGCGTTACAACGACGCATTCATCGAGCAGATCAAGTACTTCATCGACTCCATCGTGAACGACAAGCCGACCGTAGTTGGCGCATACGATGGCCTGCGTCCGGTACTGATGGCTGCTGCTGCAACCGAGTCCTGCCGCAACGGCGGTGTTTGGGTTAAGGTTGCTGAGTAATTACCCAATTGCCTAAATAACACGATACAGAGAAGGCGTCTCGCGCGAGCGGGACGCCTTTTTTGCGCACAAAGAATCAAAACTGTTTTCGTGCAAATGCACGGGAAATGGGCTGAAAAAACAAAAATGTCACTCAAAAGCACGGAATATTGGCGTGTCTAACGAGAATTCCCTTGTAATATTGTGCAAATTTACGGGATTTTGCACGGAAAAATGATACTTGCTCGATTCTGTTGAACAAAAGCACGAAAAGTAGTATCATGAAACCACCGAAAGGAACACGCGTGAAAGAAAATATAGGAGAATTGGATTTATAGAAAAGAGTGTGATTTATATGAGTTTTTTTAGTTCGTTTGGATGGATAGCAATTAGCTTCCTATTTTTTACCGTGCTGGTTGCTGTTGTGGCTGCGTGGAAAACCAAGGGAGATAATCTGGAGACGGCAGAGGGATATTTCCTCGCAGGCCGCGGTCTGCCGGGCGTTGTTATTGCCGGTTCCTTGCTCTTGACCAATCTGTCAGCGGAGCAGCTGGTCGGAACCAATGGTCAGGGCTGGGGCTCTAATATGAGCCCGATTGGCTGGGAAGTAGGTTCGCTGTTTACCCTGTTTGCGTTGGCATATTTCTTCCTGCCGACGTATTTGAAGATGGGAACAACGACGATGCCGCAGCTGATGGAAGCGCGATTCGGCAGAAAGACCAGAACCATGTTCTCTCTGGTTATTGTCATCATGTATTCGATTTTGAATCTGCCGGTTATTCTGTACTCCGGTGCGGTTGTATTTGAAAATATCTTTGATATTTCCGGTATCTTCCATTTGAGCAAGTTCAGTTCAGTTGCTGTTCTGTGTGTCGTCATTGGTATTATCGGCGGTTGCTATGCAATCTTTGGCGGTTTGAAAGCTGTTGCCGTGTCCGACACCATCAATGGCATTGGTTTGATTATCGGCGGTCTGATGATTCCGTTCCTTGGTCTGGCTCTGCTGGGCAAGGAGACTTCCGGCGGCGGTATTATCGCCGGATTCCAGTACATGGTACAGACCGAACCGGCAAAGCTCAATGCATGGGCTGCATGGGATGCCGGTGAACCGGCTCTGCCGTGGCCTCTGATTTTCACCGGTATGCTGTTTAACAATCTGTATTGGTGGTGCTGCAACCAGTCGTTCGTACAGCGTGCGCTGGCTGCAAAGTCTCTGAAGGAAGGACAGAAGGGCGCAATTTTCTGTGGATTCCTCAAAACGCTTGGCTTCTTCTATCTGGTTCTGCCGGGTGTCATCGCTTACTTCCTGCCGTCTATTCAGGATAAGATTCAGGCGGCTGGCAGCAGTGCCATTGACTTTGCGTATCCGGCACTGGTTTCCGCTGTTGTGCCGAAACCGATTATGGGCTTCTTCGCAGCCGTTCTGTTCGGTGCAATTCTCTCTTCGTTTAACTCCGTGCTGAATTCTGCAGCAACCATGTTTACACTGGACTTGTTCCGTCCGATTCTGTGCCCGGGCAAGACCGATGTGTTCTATGTTCGCGTAGCAAAGATTTATGCTACCATTGCTGGTGTCATTGCCATTATTATCTCCCCGTTCGTTATGTACGCAAACGGCATCACAACCTTCCTGAACTCGCTGTCGCAGTTCGTTTCGATGCCGATTCTGTTTACCGTGCTCGGCGCGATTGTCTTCCGCCGCGTTCCGAAATACACCCCGTTCCTGATTACCGTTGTTCATGTGGTATGCTACGGCGCATTTATGATTATCAAGCCGTGCTATCCGACCAGCGGTGAGCCGATTCATTATCTGTATGCCATTGCTGTGATGTTCGTCATTGAGCTGCTCATCATGATGTATCTCAATAAGTTCAGGGCAGTGGAAGAGTGGAAGGCTCCGGAGGATGGAACTGTCGATTTGACGCCGTGGAAGTATCGCCACATTGTTTGCATCGTAGGCATTGCCATTGCTGTCGGCATTTATATCTTCTTCTCTCCGATTGGCATTGCTGCATAATTTTGATAAACACGGCACGATTTTTTCGTGCGCTCTCTCCAAAAAGCACCCAGCGGCATTGCCGCTTGGGTGCGACTCTCAAAATACAAAAAATCATCTATTTATTATCAGATAAAAAGGAGAATGACTTATGGCAAATTTAAAGTTTGGCGTAGTTGGCTGCGGCAGAATTGGTAAGCTGCACATCAACAATCTGCTCAACAACATCGACGGCGCTGAGGTAGTAGCTGCAGCAGATCCGATGCTGGATAAGTCCGGCGCACGTGAGTGGCTGGCAGAGCGCGGCATCACCAATGCATCCACCAACTACATGGACGTTGTAAACAATCCGGACGTTGACGTAGTTATGGTTTGCTCTTCCACCGATACCCATTGTGAGGTTTCCATGGAAGCAGTAAAGGCTGGCAAGAATGTATTCTGCGAGAAGCCGATCGACTATGATATCGAGAAGATCAAGAAGCTGCTGGCACTGGTAGAAGAGAAGGGCGTAAAGTTCCAGGTAGGTTTCAACCGCCGCTTCGACCACAACCACAAGGCAGTTGCTGATGCAGTGAAGGAAGGCAAGATTGGCGATCCGCATTACATCAACGTAACTTCCCGCGATCCGGAGCCACCACCGGCATCTTATGTAGCAGTATCCGGCGGTATCTTCTATGATATGATGATCCATGACTTCGACATGGTTCGTTACCTGTCCGGTTCTGAGGCAGTAGAGATTTCCGCAGTAGGTTCCTGCCTGGTTAACCCGAACCTGCAGGAAGAGTCCGGCATTCCGGATGTAGATACCGCAGTTGTTACCATGAAGATGGCAAACGGCGCTATCGCTACCATCAACAACTCCCGTCAGGCAGTATACGGCTACGATCAGAGAGTAGAAGTATTCGGCTCTAAGGGCATGGCTTCTGATAAGAACGATCTGAACTCTACCGCTACCATCACTACTGTTGACGGTGCAGTATCTGAGAAGCCGAAGTGGTTCTTCCTGGAGCGTTACAACGACGCATTCATCGAGCAGATCAAGTACTTCATCGACTCCATCGTGAACGACAAGCCGACCGTAGTTGGCGCATACGATGGCCTGCGTCCGGTACTGATGGCTGCTGCTGCAACCGAGTCCTGCCGCAACGGCGGTGTTTGGGTTAAGGTTGCTGAGTAATTACCAAATTGCCTAAATAACACGATACAGAGAAGGCGTCTCGCGTGAGCGGGACGCCTTTTTTGCTGCCAATCTATTGACAGGACACTCGCCGTGCGATACGCTAACAAAAGAGTGATGCTATCACATGGCTGAAAATGCGGCGCATAAAAAAGGCTCTCCTTTTGGGAGAGCCAATGTCGATTAGTGCATATCCTTGAGCAATTCCAGAGAATCCTTTGCCCAATTCAAATCAATGGTCTGGAAACCGCGCGCCGGTGTGTACAGATAGTCGCGCACATCGTTGGCGAACTTCTGATAGGTTTCCGGCGGCAGACGCAGATACTGTTCGGCACCGTCTGGGTGCACCAGAACGAATACAAAGCGTCCGGAGGTATCTATGCTGTGGAATACGACGTCTACGACGTCCACATTGTCGCGGGATAGCTGCATGATGAGGATGAGCTTGGTCAGCTCCAAGGCGCGGTCATCCAAATGCCGTTCCAGAATATTGATTTTTTCGCGGAACTCGTTCGGAGTCTTGGTGGTGCGCAATGTGTAGTCATTGAGCTGAGAGAAATCACGGGTGTCATCTGCGACTTCACCGTCCGGTGCGAACCATACCATGAATTCATTGGCAGGGTCATGATACAGACAGGGATGCAGTACCAGCGCTGTCTTTTTGCAGTTTGGGCAAGTCCATTCGAAAACAGACAAATCTTCAATGCGGCGGCGCGCATCCGGATCGTGTGCGACATTGATGCTCGTCCACATCTGGAGCGGGCCATCTTCGCCGCACTGCGGACAAGTAAACGTATTGTTCTGAATTTCAGACATAACATACATCCTTTCTGGAGGAAACTATGAATTTATTTGACATACCGGAACAGTTGCCGGAACAGGAACTGACAGAAATTTTATTGACGGGAAAAACGCGCATCGAACGCATTGTTTCCAACGGACAGACATCCAGCTGGTACGACCAGACCGAAGATGAATGGGTATGCGTCTTGCAGGGTGTCGGGGAACTGACTTATGCCGACGGCAGCAAGCAGCGACTGCACGAAGGAGATAGCGTGTATCTTCCGGCGCATTGCCGTCATCGCGTCAGCTATACGAGCAAGCCGTGTATTTGGCTGTGCGTGTTCCGTCAGGAGGAATAACCAAAAAATAGAACTGTATTTAAACAGTTCTATTTTTAAAACAATTTTTTCATAATTGCCTTATAATTTGCATCGTTAACTTCTAACAGACTTTTTTTGCCGTCTTTAAAATACAAAGCAATTGTATGAATGTTTTTCTTTTGCGCAGTAAATCCAGCAGCCAATCCAATAGGGCCAAAAAGCAAAGAACCTGTTGCAGCTCTTCCAAACGCGCTAGATATGCTGGTTTCATTGTTCTTATCTACAACTTCATATCTTTCTACAGTTGTCTTATCAATTATTATTGGTGGTGGAAGGATTCCCATTAGATGTATTTTCCCGAACAATCTAATCATATCATACCCTTTGTAATCTCCTGCAACCACACCATTTTTAACGCTCATTAGTTATTCAACTCCAATATCATGCGTTTCAATTTTTTTGTGTTTCTTTTGTTTTTCAGTATATCACAATGGACATAGTGATTACAAGTTATCTCTGATAAAAATTGTTTATAAGTAGCTTGTATTTGGCTGTGCGTGTTCCGTCAGGAGGAATAGTGCGTGCGCAGCAGCTCTTTGCCGGTCTTTGTTGCGGCGACAGTCTCATAAAAATGCTGGATTTGAGGCTCTGTGTACGGTTCTTCAAACGCGTTGACCAAAAAATCCGCTTCAAGCAAAATCTGATGGTCGATGCCGTTAATCGGCTTGTACACGTGATGGTGTGCGATGAGCCAGCAAATGCGGTCGATGTCCTCTTGTTCGAACGGAAAATCTTCAAGAATCTTTCGTGCCACAGCAGGGCCTTCCATCTGCTGATATTGTCCGGCGGACGAATGATGGATGCGCTCCGCTTCGTGAATGCCGATGTCATGCAGCACGGCAGCGGCCTCCAGCACGAACTGGGTGTGTGCGTCCAAGCGTTCGCCGTCTGCGATCATACGGGCGTAGTTGTGTACCTTGATGAGATGCTGGTTGCGTGCCGGATCGGCGCCGTTGTATGCGCACGCGGCGCGCAGCAGGCGTGAAATCTGATGATACATGAAGATACCTCCCCTTGTACAAACAAATTGGAAAATAGCTCCCTAGTGAGGGAGCTATTTGGGTTTCTGTTCTGTTTTAGTATAGCATATCCTGCGGGGAAAAGGCAAGAGTTAGAGGATTTCCAGCAAGCAGGCCAACATGCGTTCTACTTGTTCTTGTTTTTTCGGAGAAAGTGCTTGCAGTTGTTCTGCGAGCGGCGACCAGCGAATCGTACTATCCGCCTGAATGTATGCGGCGAGAATGCTGTCTGCGCTGGTTTCTAGGGCATTGCATAAATTGCAAAGAGTTGCAACAGATGGCATGAGCAATCCGCGCTCTATTCGAGAAATGGTATTAGACGAAAGAGCAACTTGTTCAGCGAGTTGTTCTTGAGTCAGATTCTTCTGTTTGCGAAGTCGCTGAATCGCTTTTCCGCCGGATTTGAAGTCCATAGTTATGCCTCTTGCTTCCTAGAATATCAACTATTATGAACGAATTCGGCGTATTTCGTCTACAACGTATTTGACTTAATTAGACGTATATAGTATAATACGGATACATATTATACAGGGGGATGACAAATGAAAGATCTGAAGAAAAAATTTCGAGAAGATATAACCTTTCGAAGAGCAAGCGCGATAATCGGATTGATTATCCTTGCAGCAATTTTATTTGCAGGTGTACACATGCACCGCGCAGCTGTATATGAGCGGGTGATTCAAGAGGTGTGCAACGAATCATATAGCACTGCGGAACAAGAATTGTCAAAACTACCGGAGAATTATAAGGAGTGCGGACAGATTCGGCCGTATATCGCGATTCGAGAAACATATGCAACATATATAGGTGCGCAGTGCTCAAAAATTCTAAAGAGTCTGAACGAATTGGATGCATTTCAGGATGAGCGTTTGAGCGAGAATTATGCTGCATTTCAGGCGGACGTATCTCAAAAGGAGCAAGAATACCAGCAGGACAAACAAGCAGCTGCGGCTGTTGAGAAAAAGATTGCTGCGATCGGAACTGTTACGACAGAGAGCGAGCAGGTAATCAGTGATGCTCAGTCGGCATATGATGCGCTGAACAGTGAAGCAAGTACACTGGTTTCTTTAAACAGCCGTGAGACATTGCGAGATGCTCATACGCTACTCGCCGCGGCGAAAGTCTCTGCGCTCATTGACCAAATTGGCACGGTTACACTGGAGAGCAACGAAAAAATTCAGACCGCACAGACAGCTTATGATGCGTTGACGGCGGATGAAAAAGAAGCAGTCAAAAATGCAGATACGCTGTCGAATGCCAAAACCAAATTAGAAGAGTTAGAGAAGAAAAAGGCGGAAGAGGAGCAGAAAGCTGCTGATGCAGCAGCTTCATCTTCCAACGATGATTTTTCTTCTTTGCGCAATTCATCCGGTAACTCGGAACCCGATCCGGATGCGGGTTCCGGCTACAGCACATATTATTGGGTACAGAGCGGAAAAGTATACCATGTGTCACCGGATTGTCCGACGCTGGCACGGTCGAAAAATGTTCACAGCGGCGGCACACCTCCGGCTGGAAGGCGTGTATGCAAAGTGTGCTCGTAAGTAAAGATTGGAAAAGTGCTCCCGAATAGGAGCGCCTTTTACGCAAAAACTCCCCTGAGAGCCGTGCTCTCAAGGGAGTTTCGTTCGTTATTTGGGGAAAGCCGATTACTCCTCGTAGTCGTCCTCGTTCTCCCAGTTGTGCCATACGTGCTGTACGTCGTCGTTGTCCTCGAGGCTGTCCAGCAGCTTGCGCAGCTGAGCCATGTCCTCTTGGCTCTCCAGCGTGATGGTGTTCTGCGGAACCATTTGGATTTCAGCCTGTGCGAACTCGAAGCCTGCTTCGGTCAGTGCATCGCGGACAGCAGAGAAATCTTCCGGAGCAGTGTAAATCTGGAAGCAGTCCTCATCAGCCTGGAAGTCATCGGCACCGGCATCGAGAACCGTCATCATGGTTTCGTCCTCATCCAGATCGCCGCGCTCGATAATCAGAACACCCTTCTGCTCAAACTGCCAGGATACACAGCCGGCATTGCCGAGACCTGCGCCGTACTTGTCGAAGTAGTGGCGGACGTCAGCAACGGTACGGTTGCGGTTGTCGGTCAGGGTCTCGCAGATAACAGCGATGCCGGACGGACCGTAGCCCTCGTACGTGTTGGATTCGTAAGAAACATTGCTCTGGTTGCCCTTGTCGAGCATGCGCTTGATGTTGTCGTTCGGGACGTTGTTTGCCTTTGCCTCTGCGATGCAGTCGCGCAGCTTTGCATTGTTGTCCGGGTTGTTGGAGCCGCCTTCTTTGATTGCTACAGCCATCTTACGGCCAATCTTGGTAAAGATTGCTGCTTTCTTTGCATCGTTTGCGCCCTTGCGCTTTGCGATATTATTCCATTTCGAATGTCCAGACATTGGATGATACCTCCATATAATCGTAAAATCATGCTGATTTTATTAAAAATTCCGTTGTGTACAACACCTAATTATAACATTGGAACAGGTAATTGGCAACTGTATATTTTCACAATCCATGGCCATACTAAGGGAAAAAGAAAGCGAGGTGACACAGAAATGTGCCATAACAACAGCAGCAATTCGGGAAAACAGAAAAATTCCGCGCAGTCCCAGAATCCGCAGAGCAGCAACCAGCAGGCGAAGAATCAGAAAAACAGCCGCAACAAGAATAACCCGTCGTTTTCTTAACGGCACAGGCAGACGAAAACCCGCTGTGGCATCAGCCGCGGCGGGTTGGTCTCTGGTTGTCTGCCCATTCCTGTGCGGCTGGGAGCAAAACCGTGAATAATTCGTTGAGCCGGTCATACGAGCCTTGCAGATACAGCCAGCCAAACAGCGCTTCTACAGCTGTGGCAAGAGCATATTCTGCAACAGAGGAAGATTTCGGTGTGCTTTTCGGCTTGGCATTGCGTCCACGACGAAATACCTCTTGTTCGTCCTCGGTCAGCATCGGCAAAATCGCCTGTGCACCGGCTGCCTGTGCGCCGGCACAAACCAGATGAATGGTTTTGCGATGCAGATTTTTGTTGGTGACAAGACCGGAGTGAATGAGGTATCCGCGGGTCATCAGTTCATAGACACTGTCGCCCATATGAGCAAGCGCCAGAGAGCTGCACTGCTTGAGTGCTTGTTCACTCATCAGCGGGTGGAAAAAATCTGTCATAATTCAAAAAACCTTTCCATTTTTGATAAAAACGGGGTATAATAGATAGGTAATATATAATACCCAATGCAAACGGCTTCTGCATGAGATGCAGTGCTATTATTATACCGCATTTGCAGTAGATTGCAAGCAGCCGCGCGTTTTAGGAAGGACGAAGAGGAACATGGCTACAATATTACATATTACACAGGAAAACTTCGAAGAAGAAGTTGTCAACGCATCCAAGCCGGTTTTGCTGGATTACTGGGCAGATTGGTGCGGTCCGTGCCGGATGCTGTCTCCGACCATTGAAGAACTGGCGCAGGAGTACTGCGGCAAAATTCGCGTCGGCAAGATCAACATTGACGAACAGCCAACTTTGGCATTGCTGCACCGCGTTGTGTCGATTCCGACTGTCAGCATTTATTCGGAAGGCAAGGAAGTCAAGCGGCTGATTGGCCTGCGCGACAAGCCGGAGCTGATCGAGGCGATTCAGGAAGTGCTGAAGAAGTAAATCAAAAGATAATCCCCCTTCACGCGAAGGGGGATTTTTGATGCCTGTAAGAGCCCCAAAGCCTTCCTCTTTGAGGAAGGTGGCACGGCGCAAGCCGTGACGGAAGGAGCAGCACGCAAACAGGTCTGCATCAGGGCAAATCCTATGCGTATTTTGTCAATCTGTAAAACTCCCTCAGTCTTTGCCTGCGGCAAATCCAGCTCCCTCAAAGAAGGAGCCAGCCCTCTCTGTCGCTGCGCGACATCTCTCCCAGAGGGAGAGACAAGTTTGGTCTGCACGTAAGAGGGAGCCAGCCCTCTCTGTCGCTGCGCGACATCCCTCCCAAGGGGAGAGACAAGTTTATGGACTAGGGACTGTTGCAGTCGGCTGATTGTTTTCACCCAAGATAGAAACGCTGCAATTCGGATGCGGTTCGCTCATAGATAGATACGGATACATGGCGGTAGGCTGTTTTTGACCGGACAGGAACTGAATCAGACGGTGCGGTACGGTTACAGACGCTTTTTCAAGGGCATACGGTGATTCTTCGGTATCCGGCTGAATGGTAATAGTGTCCGGCGCGTTGTCTCCGTAATAATATAAGACGCCGTCCCAAGTGTTCTTTGGGTCAGTCACATTGGCATAGTTGGCAATCTGCCAGTGACCATCTGCGCTGACAGAAGATACATCGTAATTGCGAGCGACGATACCTTTCGCCGCGAAAAGCGCAGCGATAATCATGGCGAGAAAAATCAGTCGTTTTTTCATGATAACTTTCCCGATGTATGCTTGCGGATGCAATGCAGCGCAAAACCGCCGAGAACAAAACCAACGACAGAGAGAATAACAGAACTCATGTCAAACACACCGGAGCAAAACAGCGGCTGCAGCCATTCGAGTAAAAAACAGCTGACAACACAGATTACTCCGAAAACCATGTTGTTTTTTACAAAAAATCTGGTGAAAAATCCGCCGGGAATCATCAGAACGATATTGGCAAGATAGTTTGACCACTGAATCTTCCAAGTGTACGGATCTATGAGAGGATTCCAGTCATATTGCAAAGACCAATCATCCCAATGCGGCGACAGGGGCTTGACAACCTTGAGAAGAACGACGGCGATTACATATAGGACAAAAAGGACGGCAAAAAGCAACTTTGTGTTTTTGGATTTGAAATTCATGAGTACTCCTTATGTCATGGGATTTAAGATATCCTTCCGCTTAGACCGGCAGATATACCGTCTGTTGTTTTAGAGAAGAGCACATAATAATATGAGTTTTTATCAAGACCATAGAACGTATACGATAACTTAGCACTTTGCGTATATTTACCATTAGATATCTTAGTAGTTAAACCATTGACTGTTTTTACAGAGCTACCCCTACGCTTATATAAAGTGGCGGTAAATTCTTTTTGCATAGTATAGTTATCTGGCCAAGACGTAGTGGCTGAAACATGGATTTGCCCAGCCGAATTCGGCTTAAAATAGTAATTTGTATACAGATTCACTTTGTATGTGCCGGAAAAACTGTATGGAAGACTGGTTGATGATGTGGGAACCTTTGCACCACGACCAAAAGTTTCGGTTAAAATATCAGTGTCGTTAGGATTTACCCCCTCTGCCTGTTGAGCAATACGTACCAACTCGCACAGATTGTTGTCTGTGTCTGTATTTGATCCCAATGCAAATGCTTCAATGCCTCCGGTCATAACAATAACCATTGACAGAATCATGGCGAATATGGTTTTCAAGTGCCGAGTTGCCATCGTTTTTTCTTTCATAACATTCATCTCCTTTACAGATGTTGAAGTGTATTTCCAATTGTGGTATGATAAATTATCCACATAATCCGTACTGCCGTGAAAACGGCAAGGTGTCCAGCCTTTCGGTTTTATGTGGATTTTTCTATGCAATCATACGCATCACTCCTTTTAATGAGAATGTATATTGTTAAAGGTCAATCCAATGAGAATCAACCCAACAATGCTTAGTTTCATTTCGACGGCGATATTGTTTTTTGCCGTTGTGTATGCGATATTTTATAACGATTTTATCTGCGTACGGCGAGACAATAGAGTAGCCGTTTAGGGTAAGATTGGAATCTTGTGCGGCAAAAAGGTCAACTGCCTGTACGGCGGGGAATGCGGTTGCCAATGAAATTCCCATGAGTAAGGTGCAAAGAAGTTTTTTATACATACTTATTCTCCTTCCAGATAAATACTGGGAATATCCTGAAAAATTTTTGTATTGTCTGCGATTGGAGTTTCTGTGGTTTGAAACACGGCAAACTCCTGTTCCGTAAGATCAGAAAACCATTCCCCATCTAAATATAATTGATACGTTCCGTCAAATTCTTTCCGAAGTATAGTGTGTTGTGGATGCAAATCAATGGTATTTGTCTCAGTGCTTGGCGGTGTATTATATAATGGCTGAAGCTGAAAAGCATAAGAGATGCGAAAAAGAGAGGCAAAGAGAAACAACGTGCAAATAATCATAGGAATATGTGATAGTTTCCTTTCGTCGTGCATCACGGCGTCAAAGCGTTCTTTGATGTCATAGTCTGCATGTTTGTAAGAAAATGCAGTCGTAGAATACGGTGTCTGTTTTTGGGCACAGGCATGCTGCAAGGTAGAAAGCATGGTTCGGAGATACTCTGCACGCTGCTGCTTGGAGAGACGGCGGGAGACAGACCTGTCGCACCGCAGTTCTATCAGCTGTTCCAAATCCCTTTTTAGCAGATATACCACGGGATTCCACCAGAACATGATGCAGAAAATCTCGACCAATGTTTTCAGCAGTGTATCATGATACAAAAAATGGGTGTATTCGTGCAGCAGAATGTATCGCAGATGTTCGTCTGAGTATGCTTCATCGGGCAGAATGATGATTTTACGAAAAACGCCGAGACTAAACGGAGAACGCAGGTTTTTGACGACATGACCGCTTACACACATTTTGTGCTTGCTTTGCGCTTGGATTTCTTGGAATTGTTCGTCTGTGCGGACATCCCAAGGCGCTGCATACTTGCGAATGCTTCGTGACATACGAAAATATTGGTAAAAATACCGGAGCAGCAAAAGACAGGAGACAAAAAGCGAGACAATTCCCAACGGAATAAAGAATTTTTTGTAAAACAACCAATCCCAGAATGCTGCGTACATGCGCATAGAATAGCTGTCAATAATCGTTGTATGCGGCAATTCAAATGGGAAAAATATACGGAGCACACCACAGAGATAAAGCGCAATCAGGCTTGAAAATCCTAGAAAATTTGTTTTAGGCATGGTGCGCCGAAACAGGTAGAGTACAGAGATAAAGATGCTGCTCCATATCACCGCAGAAAAGCCGGAATAGAAATTCAGCTGCATATCAATCATCCCCTGTATCCTCCGATTCGTATTGTTCAATCATCTTTTCCAATTCTTCCAGCAGAGCGGTATCCTGTTCGGACACGTGCTCCTTTTTTTTGGTAGCTTTTTTGACAAAAGCTACAGCAATTTTTGCAAAGGATGCTGCTGTAACCCCCTGATTTTCCAACAGATCCGAAATGTATTGCTCCTTATCGAAGCAGGGCAAAAATTGTCTGGAATAGTGAGAACCTTCCTGTACCATGCCGCAGACCGTCAAAAACCCCTTTTTTTGCAGAGATTGTAACATTTTATGGATATAATTGGCGCTCCAATTGGTATCAGATGCCAGTTTGCCAATCTGCGCGCTGGTCAGCGGTGCGTTTTCCTTCCAAAAAATGTTCATCAGACGCTGTTCGGTATTGGATAATGCGTGCGTGCTCATTTGTATTCACCTACCTTTCTTGCCAATCACCTAATTGGTGAATTATGGCTATAGTATACGTGCTTCTTTTGTGTTTGTCAAGGCAAATTCGTATTTCACAAAACATTTACATCTCTATTCCGTGCGCTGCTTGCTTTTTGTATAGGCGTATGATTAAATAAAAGTACACACATACGGACACAAAAGAGAGACAGGAGGAGAGACAATGGGAAGATCTGGTGCAGGAGGCGGCGGAGGCGGCTTCAGCGGCGGTGGCTTTAGTGGCGGCAGCCGAGGCAGCGGCGGTTTCAGCGGCGGCGGAGGCAGCGGACGCAGTGGACGCAGTGGACAAGGCGGATTTGGCGGTGGATTCGGAGGCCCGCCACCCGGAGGATTTGGCGGCCCGCCACCCAGACCGCCGAGATACCACGGAAACAGCGGTTTCTGGGAAGGCATGATACTCGGCAGCCTGCTCAATGACCGCAGAGGCGGTGGAGGCGGCGGACATCGACCGCCGAGCAACAACAATCAAAATAACAACGGCTGCGGCATTGGCTGCCTGATTGTGATTCTTTTGGTTTTTGCGCTGGGCATTTTTTCCGCCGCGCTGGGCGGCTCATCGGATTCCGTGACCAAATCGACGGTGCAGCGCGAGGCACTGCCTGCCAGTGCGGTCACAGAAACTGCGTACTATACCGATGAAGCGGGCTGGATCAGCAACAAAAATGAGCTGACTAGCGGCATGAAGGATTTTTACAAGCGCACAGGCGTCCAGCCGTATCTGTACATTCTCAATGACTTGAATGGCAGCACCACACCGAGCACGACCGAGCTGCAGCAATTTGCCGAGCAGGAATATGATAAGTTGTTCACAGATGAAGGCCATTTTCTGTTGGTGTTCTGCGATACCGGCAGCGGCAGTTACAACTGCGGCTATGCCGTTGGTTCGCAGGCTAAGACGATTATGGACAGCGAAGCGGTCAGCGTGCTGGCGGATTATCTGGATCGCTATTACAGCAGCGACATGGAGGACGAGGAGTTTTTCTCGACCGCATTCCAAAAGACCGGCGAACGCATTATGACCGTGACCAAATCGCAGACACCGACCGTGATTATCGTCTTTGTGATTGCAGCTGCTGTCGTTGTGGTTGTTTTCCTGCTGTATCGCTGGCGGGAAAAGGCGCGCGCGGAAAAGCGCCGCCGCGATAAAGAGATGGAAGATATTTTGCAGACGCCGCTGGACAAATTCAGCGATGAGGACGAAGCGGAAAATCTTGCGAAAAAATACGAGAAAAAGGACGAAAAATAATTTTTTCGAACGGAAAAGGAGGAAGTTATGGGTATTCTTTCGAGATTTGGAGACATTGTACAGGCAAACGTCAATGCTGTGCTGGACAAGATGGAAGATCCGTCTAAGATGATCGACCAGTACCTGCGAGAGCTCAACGAAAACCTTGCAGAGGTCAAAAAAGAAACCGCCGGTGTCATGGCGGAGGAGACGCGCACCAGACGGCTGATGGAAGAAAATCAGGCGGAAGTCGCGCGGTATGAAGATCTCGCCAAGCAGGCACTACTGGCGGGCAACGAAGGCGATGCAAAAGTCTTTTTGGCGAAAAAGCAGCAGCTGGAGAGTGCGGGTGCCGGTCTGGTGACGGCATACACGGCGGCACATGAAAATGCCGTCAAGATGCGCCAGATGCATGACAAGCTCGTGAGTGACATTGAGGCACTGAAAGCGCGCCGCGCAACCATCAAGGCGACGGTTTCCGTGGCAAAGACGCAGGAGCGCATGAATAAAATCACGTCCAATGCCGATAAGGCACACGGCGCGATGGGTGCGTTTGACCGCATGGAGGACAAGGCGAACCGAATGCTTGATGAAGCCAACGCGATGGCAGCGCTGAACACGGAGCCGGTCGATGAGGCCAAGGCGCTGGAAGAAAAGTACAGCAAGGGCGCATCGAACACGGCGGTGGATGCCGAGCTGGAAGCGCTCAAAAAATCCATGGGACTGTAACAGAAAATAAAGAAAGAGCCGAAAGTCATCGACTTTCGGCTCTTTTGTTGTCTTATTGCTCAATGACAATTGGATAATACACACCGTCTGCGTATAAGTAATACGAATCAGTCGCCTGCAAATCACGGGACATGCCGTCCGCGTCAAATACCAGATGTGCGGTTGCACTGGTTCCGGCAGGAATGGAACCGGTGTACTGAAGATCCATATCCGATTCCAACAGCGGTGTGCCCAAGCGGCTGATGAAATCCATCGTCATGCGTCCGCTGAACAATGTGCCGAGCGGTAAATCCGTATCGCTGTTGTTTTGGATGGTCAGCACGACATCCACCATGCTTCCGCCTTCCATGAGCTGAACCGACGTGTCACCGCCTGCGCTGGTGACCGGATCGATGGAGGAGACGAGCTTGGCGGATTCGATGGTCAGCATGGCGCCGCTGTTGGTTTTCACAGCACCGCCGACCGGCAGGGTGCGGTCTGTGACGGCGAGCTTCGGAAATGCAACGCGGTAAACGGTTTCTGCGGACGGAAGCATAAACGCGACATCCAGCGCGTTTGCGTCAACATCAGCAGGAAGGATAATGGCGTAATGGACGCGGGCGGTTTTTCCGACATCCAGCGTATCCGCATCGGCAAGCTCTGCGCCGCCGTCGGCTTCCGTAAACGCCATGTAATCGCCGTATACCTTGCCGCCGGTGATGGCGTAGAAGAACAGATCATCCTCCAGATCGAGCGCCTGATCGCCGGTGTTTTTGACATCCGCGGTGCAGTCTAAATACACAGAATCCTTGTCGGCATCCTGCTCTTTTCCTGTGCCGTCCTCTGTGTAATACGCCGTGTATGCGCCTTCACTGTCCGTGGTCAGCGGTGCATACACCGCGTCAGACAGCGTAATCGAGCGAACGGTCAGTGTCATGGAATCGTCTTTGACCGGCTTGTCTACAGCGAAGGCGATGCCATCGTCGGAAGAAAGCAGCTTGTCAGTAACCTGTTCGGTCAATTGATCGCTGCTGCAGCCAGTCAGACCGGTCAGCAGGCATACAGCCAGCAAACCGGCGGTCAGTCTCTTTTTCATAAAAAAATACCCCTTTGCGTTCGGACGACAGCATGTCGTCGGAATTGTTTTGTATATTGTAACATGGTGCCGTGCGAAACGCAACGGAAACGGCATACAAAATACAGACAGGGGGAATGCTGAGGGTAGAAAAAAATCAGGCTTTCTCCGGAGAGAAAGCCTGGTAAAAATTTTCAGTAAGGAAGGATTACTCAGCGTCAACCTTAGCCATGTGCTGCAGCAGCATCAGCAGCTTGTTGGAGTAGCCCCACTCGTTGTCGTACCAGGAAATTACCTTTACGAAGTTGTCGGTCAGGTAAACGCCAGCGGTAGCGTCAAAGATGGAGGTGCGAGCATCGCCCAGGAAGTCAGAAGATACAACTGCATCCTCGGTGTAGCCCAGAACGCCCTTCAGGCCGCCCTCTTCGATCGGGGTCTCAGAAGCCTTCTTCATAGCAGCGCAGATGTCTTCCTTGGAAGCCGGCTTAACCAGGTTAGCGGTCAGGTCAACAACAGATACGTCCAGGGTCGGAACACGCATGGAGATACCGGTCAGCTTGCCGTTCAGCTTCGGGTAAACCTTGCCTACAGCCTTTGCAGCGCCAGTGGAAGACGGGATGATGTTGCCGGAAGCAGCACGGCCGCCGCGCCAGTCCTTCTTAGACGGGCCGTCAACAGTCTTCTGGGTGCCAGTGGTGGAATGAACGGTGGTCATCAGGCCTTCCTTGATGCCGAATGCTTCGTCCAGAACCTTAGCGATCGGAGCCAGGCAGTTGGTGGTGCAGGAAGCGTTGGAAACGAACTGCATGTCCTTGGTGTAAACGTTCTGGTTTACGCCGTATACGAACATCGGAGTGGAATCCTTGGACGGAGCGGACATGATAACCTTCTTAGCGCCAGCCTCGATGTGGCCCTTAGCAGCTTCCTGAGTCAGGAAGAAACCAGTGGACTCAACAACGTACTCTACGCCGATCTCGCCCCACGGAATCTGCTCCGGCTTGAACTCAGCGAATACCTTGATCTCCTTGCCGTTTACGATGATGGAGTTGTCGGTGTAGGAGATGTCACCGGTGTACTGACCATGCATGGTGTCGTAACGCAGCATGTAAGCCATGTAATCCGGAGTCATGCCCGGGTCGTTGATGCCCAGGAACTCGATGTTTTCGTTGTCCAGACCAGCACGGAAAACCATACGGCCGATACGGCCAAAGCCGTTGATACCTACTTTGATACCCATAGTAGTAATATCCTCCTTATTGAATATAAAATCCTGTTTTACTGGAACGACTCCATTATACACGGAAAAAAACATTTCTGCAATGACAGATTTGTATAAAATGCAGCGAAAAATAAAAATAATTTCATATCTCATGTTCAGGACAGTATAATTTCTGCTATAATGTAGGAAAAATGACTGTCACATATTGACGAAAATCAGAGAGAGGAGCGCGTGCGATGGAAAAAGAGACGAGAAACGAACGGATGTTGTCGAATCGGGAAGACGATGTGTTTTTCGCACAGCAGACGCCGGAGATTTTATGGGCTGTTTGCCGCGGACTGGGCGGTGAGCAGTGCCCGGCGGTGCATGTCTCACAAGCGCTGATGGTGCTGGGACAGACCAAAGCGGGCGGCAGGCTGTTTGCCAAGCACGCGTTCTATTGCATCGAGAGCTTTCTTCCCCGCGAGGCCGGTCAGCTCATTCGGCAGTGCATGGCGCAGCGCACGGAACAGGAGCAGCTGGTGCTGCTCGATGGCAGACAGTGGAACATGCATGTCATACCGGTGGAAAGCGGAGCGGTGCTGGTATTTGCGGAGGCGCAGCGCACCACGGCGGGCGTCACCTTGGCGGCGGCGGATTTGCGCGACCGCGCAGCCAACCTGCTCATTCAGGCGGATCGGCTGGACAAGCTGGAGCAGCCGGATATTGCGGCGGAAATTCGGCGGGAGGCGTATCGCATACTGCGCAGCATCGGCCATTTGGAATTGCTCACCGGTGCGCCGGAAGGCATGCAGTGGAAAGAGCGCAGCATTTCTTCCTTTATAAAAGATCTGCGCAAGCAACTGAAACGGCATGCGGGCATTCGCGTGATTGCGCCGCAGTGCGATGAGAAGATGCAGGCGGATACGCACCTGCTGTGCGCTGCCATTCTGTCGCTTGTGTCCAACAGCCTGCGGCACGGCGGCGAACAGGTGCACGTGACGGTGTCGGTTGAGCTTGCGGAGAACAGTGTGACGTTTCGCGTAGACGATGACGGCGCCGGCATTCCGGATGCCGTGATGCAGCGCATAAACAGCACATGGGAACAGGCGGATGCCCTGCCGGGCGGCTGGGGACTTGGCATTCCGTATGTGCGCCGCATTGCGATGATGCATGGGGGGCTGCTGGTCTATGTGCAGACGGAGCAGACGGGAACACACGCGCGGCTGCGCATTCCGCTGCGGCAGAGCGATCCGGCGATGCTGGAGAGCTGCGGCGCGTATCGGCGGAGCAGCGCCAACGAAGCGGACATCGAACTGTCATCCGCGCTGGATGCGGCGTATTTCCGCCGAGACTGATAAAAAAACTACGATCTCGCAGGAGCTGGCATCAGCTCCTGCATTTTTTCGGGAAAATGACGGAATTGTGCGAAAAAACCAAAGTATGCACGAACGAACTTAGAAAGTTGGACGAAATTTGTGCACTTGTTGTTGCGGGTGTCTAATTTGAAACAATTTGCCTCTCGTCTGGCGGAGGTAGTATGGCTGAAAATGCAGGAAACGATGCATGTCAAGACGAGAATTCACGAAAAAATCGAAAAAAACACAAAGTGAGCGTGCGCTAACGAACGCAGGGCAAAAAAACTTGTTGATTTGTGTTATTTTTTTTGCAAAATTCCTTGCGTTTCTGGCGGGAATGACGGTATAATCTAAAGTATACAATTGTGCTCGAACAAAAACGGGCACAGCGGAATCGGCGGCGCAGCCGCAGGAGCAACGCAGCGTGTTTGTCGGCATCTGCCAGCACGGCTGTTTCAGCAGAAGGCTTGTACATTCTGCGGGGAACCAGCCGGATGTGCGGGTGTGGATTTTTCATGGGCGAACGCCGAAAACTGCCTGACGATTCCGAAACACGCGAGATGGCCGTGCCTGATTTTGCGGGGGGACGGCTGTTCCGCAGTACAAGTATTTGTCTGCCGTGCGGCTGATGGAAGCCGCACAAAATGAACAGAGAGGTGAATCCATAATGGCGTACACGTTTCGTGGCGGTATCCATCCTGGCACAAAAAATGATCCGGGATTTAAGGCCGCAACAAACAAAAAGCCGATCGAAGTCCTGAAGGCACCTGACAAGGTCATTCTTCCGGTTTCGATGCACATTGGCGCACCGGCAAAGCCGCTGGTGAAGAAGGGTGACATCGTAAACATGGGTCAGATGATCGCAGAAGCAGGCGGTTTCGTCAGCGCTCCGGTTCACGCATCGGTTTCCGGCAAGGTCGTAGACGTTGTCCCGATGCTGCATCAGAATGGCTCGAAGGTACTGTCGATTGTGATCGAGAATGACCATGAGGACAGACTGGACGAGTCTGTCAAGCCGAAGGATTTTGAGGCAATGTCCAACGATGAGCGCATCCAGGCAATCTGGGACGCAGGTATTGTTGGCCACGGCGGCGCAACCTTCCCGACACACGTAAAGATCAAGTCCGGTATCGGCAAGTGCGATACCATCCTGATTAACGGTGCGGAGTGTGAGCCGTACATCACATCCGACCATCGTCTCCTGCTGGAGCGTCCGGAGGAGATTGTAGAGGGCGTTCGTTATCTGGTAAAGATTATGGGCGTCAAGAAGGCTTACATCGGTATCGAGCTCAACAAGCAGGATACCTTTGCGGGCATTGAGAAGCTGATTGCAGGTGACCCGGTCATCGAGCTGGCTCCGCTGGAGTGCCGCTACCCGCAGGGCGCCGAGAAGCAGCTGATCAACGCAGTCACAGGCCGCGAGGTTCCGTCCGGCAAGCTGCCGGCAGACGCAGGCTGTGCTGTATTTAACGTAGACACCGCTGGTGCGGTATACCGCTGCTTTGCAAAGGGCATGCCGGTTATCCGCCGCGTCGTTACCATTTCCGGTTCCGCTGTCGCTGAGCCGAAGAATCTGGAAGCGCGCACCGGCACCCTGATTACCGAACTGATCGACGCTTGCGGCGGCTTCAAGGCTGCTCCGAACAAGCTGCTGGCTGGCGGCCCGATGATGGGCAATGCACAGTTCACCACCGATGTTCCGGTACTCAAGGGCACCAACGCATTTCTGGCTATGGCCGGCGATGAGGACAAGCGTGTCAAGAACCCGACCTGCATCCGCTGCGGCCGCTGCGTAGGCGTCTGCCCGATGCACCTGACTCCGGTATACATGAACATGTATGCGGCAAAGAACGATCTGGAAGGCTGCGAGGAATATGATGTCCTCGACTGCATCGAGTGCGGTTCCTGCGCATATGTATGTCCGGCACGAATCCCGCTTGTACAGCAGTTCCGCGTAGCAAAGATGCGCGTACAGGAAAAGCGCAGAGCTGAGGCAGCAGCTGCCAAGGCTGCGGCTGAGAACAAGTAAGGAGGGTGAATGGCATGTATGATTTTAGCAAAGTAGTAATTACATCCTCCCCTCATATTAAGAGCAAAGAGGATACCAAGTCGATTATGCTGGACGTGCTTCTCGCACTGATTCCGTCCCTCGCTGTATCGACATATGTATTTGGACTGCGCGCCATCCTGATGACCGCGGTTTCCATCATTGCCTGCATGGTATTCGAGGCAATCTACGACAAGATCGTAGGCAAGGAGAATACCGTTATGGACTTGTCCGCAGCCGTTACCGGCGTGCTGCTGGCATTCGTTTGCCCGGTAACGCTTCCGTACTGGATGCTGATTATCGGCGACGGCATCGCAATCATTTTTGCTAAGTGCATCTTCGGCGGCCTTGGCAAGAACTTCATCAACCCGGCTCTCGCAGGCCGTGCATTCCTGCTGGCTTCTTGGCCGGTAGCTATGACGACTTGGGTTGCAGCTCGCGGCCATGTTGGTCTGGGCTCCACCGCGGACGTTGTCTCCGCTGCTACCCCGATGGCAATTCTGAAGGGTTCCGCAGAAGGCGACCTGCCGAGCGTAATGAGCGTATTCCTCGGCGTGACCGGCGGCTCCATGGGTGAAGTTTCTGCTATTGCACTGCTGATTGGCGGCATTTACCTGCTGGTTCGCAAGGTTATCACCATCCAGATTCCGGCATCCTACATTCTGACCGTTGCTGTTCTGGCTGTTATTTTCCCGGCTGAGGGCTATGGTCATCTGGAGTACATGCTGTACGCAATCTTCGGCGGCGGTCTGATGCTCGGTGCTATCTTCATGGCTACCGACTACAGCACCACACCGGTTTCCAAGAAGGGTCAGATCGTATTCGGCATCGGCTGCGGCCTGCTGACCACCATGATCCGTTTCTTCGGCGGCTATCCGGAAGGCGTTTGCTACTCCATCCTGCTGATGAACACCACAGTATGGCTGATTGACAAGTATACTCGCCCGACCAAGTTCGGTGCACCGGCAAAGCAGAAGAAGGAGGGCTAATCCATGGCTGGCAAGCAGAAAAATGAATTTGTACAGCTCGGCGGCATCCTTTGCGCCATCACGCTGGTAGTCGCTCTGGCTCTGGGTGCTGTTAACGCAGTAACCGCAGGTCCGATTGCTGAGCAGAACGCACAGAAAATCAAGGATTCTCTGGAGAACGTTATGCCGGGCGCAGAATCTGAGCAGATCGACGTTCCGGAAGGAACCACCGTTACCACCGAGACCAAGAACGCAACATCCGTTACCATTCTGTCCGCATACAAGATGACCAAGGACGGCGCTGACGCAGGCTACTGCGTAGAAGTCGGCCCGACCGGTTTCGGCGGCGCAGTAGATACCATGGTTGGCATCGACAGCGATGGCAAGGTAACCGGTATTTCGGTTATTTCCGCATCTTCTGAGACCCCGGGTCTGGGCGCTCGTTCTACGGAGCCGGAGTTCCAGGCACAGTTCGCTGGCCAGGTCGGCACGGAAGTCGCAGTTGCCAAGGACGGCGGTTCGATTGATGCACTGACCGGTGCTACCATCACCTCCCGTGCTGTATCGGAAGGCGTTGTTGCAGCGGCTCAGTTCGCTGCTGAACAGGGTTAAGGAGGCCTAAACATGAGTTTTGCAAAAAGTCTGAAGGAAGGCCTGGTTACCAATAACCCGGTACTGGTTCAGCTGATCGGCATGTGCCCGACGCTGGCAACCTCGACTTCCTTGACAAACGGTATCGGCATGGGCCTGTCCGCTACAGCCGTACTGATTTGTTCCAATATTGTAATTTCCCTGCTGCGTAAGATTATCCCGAGCAAGGTTCGTATCGCAGCATACATCACCGTTATCGCGGGCTTCGTAACCATGGTTGACCTGCTGCTTCAGGCGTTTATCCCGTCTCTGTCGGCATCCCTGGGTACCTTTATCCCGCTGATCGTAGTTAACTGTATCATCCTTGGCCGTGCAGAGTCCTTTGCATCCAAGAATTCCGTTGGTGCATCCGCAGTGGACGGTCTCGTTATGGGTCTTGGCTTTACGTTTGCCCTGATTCTGATGTCGGTTGTCCGTGAGCTGCTGGGCGCTGGTACCATCGGCGGCGGTGCAATCACCGTATTCAGCCAGCCGGCTACCATCATGATCCTGCCGGCAGGCGCATTCCTGACCCTCGGCTGCATCATCGCTGTTATGCAGAAGCTGCTGAAGAAAGGAGAATAATGCATCATGCTGACATCTATTTTATCCATTTCGCTTGGTGCGATTCTGATTAACAACTTCATCATGTCCCAGTTCCTTGGCTGCTGCCCGTTCTTCGGCGTATCCAAGAAGATTGACACTGCTGTTGGCATGGGCATGGCCGTAACCTTCGTTATGGGTCTGGCTTCCGCAGTTACATATCTGATTAACAACTTTATTCTGGTTCCGCTGGGTCTGGAATTTATGCAGACAGTCGCATTCATTCTGGTCATCGCAACCCTCGTACAGTTCGTTGAGATGTTCCTGATGAAGTCTATGCCGGCGCTGTATCAGGCGCTGGGCGTATTCCTTCCGCTGATTACCACCAACTGTGCCGTTCTGGGTGTCGCACTGCAGAACGTACAGAACAGCTACAACTTCATTGAATCCGTTGTCTACGGCATCACCGGCGGCATTGGTTTCACGCTGGCTATCGTGCTGTTCGCTTCCATCCGTGAGCGTCTGACTGCATCCGCAGACTGCCCGAAGTGCTTTGAGGGCTTCCCGATTGCACTGATCTCCGCTTCTCTGATGGCAATGGCATTCCTTGGCTTCAGCGGCATGAAGATTTGGTAAACCCGACTGTCAAAGAATAAGGAGTGAATAACAAATGATGACGATTGTTTATGCAGTGCTGGCACTGGGCATCATGGGTCTTGTCTTTGGCCTGGTCCTTGCATTCGCATCCAAGATCTTTGCGGTCGAGGTCGATGAGCGTATTCCGGCGGTACAGGAGTGCCTGCCGGGCGCAAACTGCGGCGGCTGTGGTTATCCGGGCTGTAACGGTCTGGCAACTGCAATTGTTGAAGGCAAGGCACCGGTTAACGGCTGTCCGGTCGGCGGCGCTGCTGCAGCAGAAAAGATCGCAGCGGTTCTCGGCGTAGAAGTAACCGAGAGCGAGAAGATGGTAGCACACGTACACTGTTCCGGTACCTGCGAGAACGTCAAGAACCGTGCACAGTACGAGGGCATTACCGACTGTCTCGGTGCAATCCGTGTAGCAAACGGCTTCAAGGACTGCGCATTTGCTTGTCTGGGTCTGGGCACCTGTGAGAAGGCTTGCCCGTTTGACGCCATTCACGTTGTAAACGGCGTGGCAAAGGTAGACGAAGATAAGTGTGCTGCATGCTCGAAGTGTGTATCCGCTTGCCCGAAGCATATCATTTCTCTGGTTCCGCAGGCAAATCCGATCCGTATCGATTGCTCCTCCAAGGCGAAGGGCAAGGAAGTTATGGATTCCTGCAAGGTTGGCTGTATCGGCTGCGGTCTGTGTGCAAAGACCTGTAAGTTCGGTGCCATCACCATGGAAGGCAACATGCCGGTAATTGATTACACCAAGTGTAAGAAGTGCCAGATGTGTGCAAAGGCTTGCCCGCGCCACATCATCGAGCCGTGGAACACCCCGGAAAAGGTGAAGGAGCTTGCTGAGATCAAGGCAAAGCAGGCTGCTGCCAAGAAGGCTGCAGCAGAAAAGGCTGCCGCTGCTAAGAAGGCTGCTGAGGAAGCAGCAACGGCAGAAGAGAAGTAAGATTGCTTCGAATCTGAATTTTTGAAACAAGAAGGAGACGCTCATGAATCACAACAGCAAACACAGTCATTCCCGCATCCGCCGCACGGTGGCCGCTGTCTTGATTGTGGCAGCGCTGGTTGTATTCGTGGGCGTCTTTCTGATTTTCCAGTGTCTGTCTTTTGACGAGAACGGCGCCCATGTCATCGACCGCTACGGCATTCTCGCGATGGAGCAGAACGCAAACCAGCCGAAAAAAACAGCTGCGGGAAGCGGCAGCGGCAGCGCACAGCCGGCGAAAAAAGCCGATACGGTTTCCAGTAAGGCATTGCGCGGCGCCATGCTGTCAGCAACCGACCTGTCGGACTCTGACACGGCGGAGCAGCTCATCCAGCTTGCGGAAGCAGGAAAGCTCAACACAGTCATTGTCAACATCAAGGACGACGAGGGCGAGCTCAACATTCCGGTAGAGACCGATATGGTATCTGACGTGGAGAACTTGCAGGCAAAGAAGGCGGAAAAACTCGCACAGAACATGCGCGAGCTGAGCAAAAACGGCGTGCACGTTGTCGGACGCGTATATTGCTTCCAGGACGAGGCGGCATCCAAACAAAATTCCGACCTGTCTATGGAGTATCAGAATGGCGGCAGATGGAGTGACTACAACAGCGAACACTGGCTGGATCCGACCAATCCGGACGTTGTGACCTATCTGTGCGACATTGCACAGAGCGCTGCAGATGCAGGCTGCGATGAAATTTTGCTGGATGAATTTACCTTCCCGCTGCGCGGACATATCGACCGCATTGAATTTTTCAACGAGCCGGACAGTCAGGCGGCGGCGCTGCTCGATGTCATGCAGGAGATACAGAACACCGTTGGAGATTCGGTTGCTGTCAGCCTGACGGCGTCCGATGCATCGGAACTGGTGACGCAGTCGGAGACCGCGGCAGAGGACGGGGTTAAACTCGGCAACGTGAAGAAGCTGCTGACAACCGCGCATCGCGTCTATGTGCCGGTGGGCTCGGATGATGCAAAGTCCGTCATAGACAGCGTGCAGAAAACCGCGCCGAAGGCACAGGTTGTTCCGATTTTCACCCGTATGACGGATTGGACGGAATACACCGAGGATGCCGTGGTCAATGCGGTTGACGCAACAGAGGCGGCCATTGCGGTGTTCGGCGGCGATAAGACGGCGAAATCGTATGACGGTGCGGGCGAAACGACCAGCAGACGATCTGCATCTTCCTCGCGCAGCTCGTATGATTCGGATACCGAGGAGGACGAAGAAGATGACGAGGAGTACGACTCCGATGATTCGAGTTCGTCCAGCTATGATGCGGAAGAGGACGATTCCGATTCGTACAGCGATGAGGATGAATAACTTCAAACACTGGAAAATTCCGGCTTTTGCCGGAATTTTTTTTGTGTATTTTTTGCATACTTTTACAGAAATGTAATGATTTGCTTTGACAAATGACGTATAATAAAAGAAGTATGATTGATAAAGATTGATAAACTCCAAGAAAACAGGAGGTAAATATGAGTAAGAAAATTTTGATTGTAGAAGATGACGGCAATATTCGGGAGCTTCTGCGCCTGTATCTGGAGCGCGAAGGCTATGAAATTACCGAGGCGGCAAACGGAGAAGAAGGCGTTGAACTGTGGCGCAAAATCAATCCGGACATGATTTTACTCGATGTCATGATGCCGATTATGGACGGCTGGCAGGTGTGCAAAATTATCCGCAAGGAGAGCAAGGTGCCGATTATCATCATGACCGCGAAGGGCGAGACGTTTGATAAGGTCAACGGTCTGGAAATGGGCGCCGATGATTATATCGTCAAGCCGCTGGAAATGCGCGAGGTCATTGCGCGTGTGCGTGCGATTTTCCGCCGTTTGGCACCGGAGGACAGCGGCAAGATTTCCTTTGATAAGCTGACCGTGGACAAGCAGGCATACGACCTCATCGTGGACGGCAAGCGCGTGGACGCGCCGCCGAAGGAGATTGAATTGCTGTATTTCCTCGCCTCCAACCCGAACCGCGTGTTTACACGCGCGCAGCTGCTGGACGACGTTTGGGGCTTTGACTACTTTGGCGATACGCGTACCGTCGATGTCCATGTCAAGCGTCTGCGCGAAAAGCTGGAAGGCGTCAGCGACAAGTGGGACCTCAAGACGGTATGGGGCGTCGGCTATAAATTCGAGACCAGAGACTGATGAAAAACTTTTTTATCAAGAATTATGTGTGCTTTGCCATGCTGATTCTCGTCAGCTTTACCTTCGCGGGCGGCATGTTCATGGCGCAAATCAGCCGCTATTCCGTGCAGGAAAAGCAGGAACAGCTGGAAACGACCGTCAATTACATTGATGATATTGTCAAAAACAACTTGGAGTTGTTCCAGAACAAGGACTACGACATGTTTTTGGACACGTATCTCGACCAGCAGGCCGCAGTCAGCGGCTGTACGGTCATGCTGACCGATGCAGACGGCAAGGTGCAGGCGTATTCGACACCGAAAGATGACGATACGTTTCGCGGCCAGATGTCGGGGACGATTAGCAGCCAGCTGGTACAAAAAATTCGCAAAGACGGCTCGTTTTTTGCCTCCGGCAATGCGAGCGGCCTGTTTTCCGAAAATTATTTTATCGCGGGCACGACCTGCAAGGATGCGTCCGGCAATATCGCGGCACTCGTGATTGCGGCATCTCCGGCGACATCGACCACCGATTTGATGCATGACATCATGAATAGTTACCTGCTCATTGTCTGCGTCACGCTGGTGCTGACAATGATTATCAGCTGGTTTTTGTCGGATATGCTGACGCGTCCGCTCAAGAGTCTGGTTTCCGCTGCAAAGAAATTCGGTCACGGCGAATTTGATGTGCGCGTATCCGAAAACAATAACTGCGATGAGATTGATGAGCTGGCGGTTAGCTTTAACAATATGGCGACCTCCCTGCAGCAGCAGGAAGAACTCAGCCGCGGATTTGTCGCGAATGTTTCGCATGAGCTGAAAACGCCGATGACATCCATTCGCGGCTTTGTCGATGGCATGCTGGACGGCACAATTCCGCCGGAAAAGCACACGCAGTACTTAAAGATTATCTCGGAGGAAGTCGGCAGACTGTCGCGTCTGGTCATGCGCATGTTGGATGCTGCGAAGATTCAGGCGGGAGAGCTTATCATCACACCGGCACCGTTTGACCTGATTGAAATGGTTGCGCGTGTGCTCATCAGCTTTGAAAATCAAATCAATGAGAAGCATCTGGACATGGATGTGGAAATGGCGGACTCTCTGATTGTTTACGGCGACGGAGATCATATCTATCGTGTCATTTACAATCTCGTGGACAATGCGGTGAAATTCGTCAATGACGGCGGAACACTGACCATTCGCGCCGAACAGGAGGGCACGATGAGCCAGTTCCTGATTCGCAATACCGGTTCGGAGATTCCGGCCGAGGATTTGCCGCACGTGTTCGAGCGATTCTATAAGGTAGACCGCAGCCGCAGCCGCGATAAGACCGGCGCCGGTCTGGGATTGTATTTGGTAAAATCCATCGTCAACATGCACGGCGGCGATATCTCTGTTCGCTCGTCCGGCGGAGAGACGGAATTTATGTTTACGATGCCGATGGCAGAGAAAAAGCCCATGGCAGAAATCAAAGAACGCGTGAACAAGAAAACAGATCTGTGAACAAAGGCACGATTTCAGAAAAATCTGAGATCGTGCTTTTCTGTATGCTGCGCAGAAGTCACACAAAAAACACAAAAATACCGGTGAAAACGGGAATATTCCTGCAAAATCGGCGCAAATGTGTAGATTCACAGAAAATTAACATTGCAAACAAGGAATCACCATATTATAGGCGTACAATGAAGCACATAAAAGAAATGAACGAGTACATCCTGACACCTAAAGGAGGATACACATATGGACGAGTTCCGCAAGAATACCGAGCAGGACGCATCGGAACAGACGACACCGTTCCAGACACCGGTGCGCGGCGCAGATGAGCAGCCGGGCGCAGGCTATCAGAATGCCGGTGCGTCCTATACACATACAAATAGCACAGCTGACAGCAGCAATTTTACCGACGCAGGAAACGGCGGCAGCACGCCTCCTCCGCACAGCAATGCATATGAACAGTGGAGCGGCGGCAAGAAGCCGGGCGGCCCAAAGGGTCCAAAGGGCCCGAAAAAGAAGTTTCCGTGGAAGCCGGTGGCGGCGGTGGTTATTGTCGGTGCGCTGGCATTTGGCGGCGGCTGGGCAGCCAACGGACACATCTCACTGCCGACGCTGAACAGCTCCTCTGACAGCTCGACGGACACTGGAAGCGGCACGTCCTCCAATACGACAAAGGTACAGCTGAGCAGCACGAGCGAGGATATGGCAAGCTATTCCGAAGTGTATCAGAAGGTTTCCCCGTCCATCGTTGCGATTGTCGTAGATTCTGTGCAGCAGGGTACGGAGTCCTCCGGTTCCGGCGTCATCATGAGTGAGGACGGCTATATCATCACCAATAACCATGTCGTCGAGGGCGGCGATATGTACAAGGTGGTTTTGAGCGATGGAAAAAGCTATACCGCGAAGCTGGTTGGCACCGATGAGCAGACGGATTTGGCAGTGCTCAAGATTGACGCAACCGGCCTGACCGCAGCGGAATTTGGCGATTCCGATAACCTGAAGGTGGGAGACCGCGCGTTTGCCATCGGCTCTCCCGGCGGTCTGGAATATCAGAACAGCTTCACCGGCGGCTTTATCTCCGCCATCAATCGAAATGTGACGATCAATGACCGCGTCATGACGCTGATTCAGACGGATACCGCGATTAACCCGGGCAACTCCGGCGGCGCACTCATCAACTCTGCCGGTCAGGTTATCGGCATTACGAACTCTAAGCTGAGTGCTTCGTCCTCTGACAGCGCGTCGATTGAAGGCATGGGCTTTGCCATCCCGATGACGACGGTGAAGGAAGTAGTGGATGAACTGATTGCAAGCGGGCATGTGACCGGCCGTCCGGCAATCGGCATCAGCGGCTATGACATTGACTCGACCCGTGCAAGCTATTTTAACCTGCCGCAGGGCGTCTATGTATCCAGCGTAGATCCGGCATCCGATGCATACCAGCAGGGTATTCAGGCGGGCGATATTATCACCGGTGTAAACGGCAAGGACATTACCAGCATGACCGACATCAACGAGGTCAAGAACGAGCTGAAAGTCGGTGACACGATGAAGCTGACCATCTATCGAGACGGCAGCACCAAGGAAGTTTCCATCAAGCTGATTGACCAGTCTACGCTGAGCGGCACAACGTCGTCCTCCGGCAGCGACAGATCTTCTTCGGAAGACAACAGCAGCGGTCAGAGCGGCAGCCAGAACGGCGGCAGCACCAATCCATATGGCAGCTACGGATACGGCTATACCATCCCGTAAAATTGCATCTTTTTGCTCCATTCGGTAAATCAAAGCCGAATGGAGCTTTTTTGCGTTCGGGCGGGAGGACAGTGTGCAGGAAAGTGCATATATCTGTGTGGAATTTTGGTTGAATCTAACAAAATCCTGTCGTTTTCACGTAAGAGCATTGAAAATAGGTAGAAAAAACGGTATGATTAAAATATCTATTGTAAGATTTGCAAAACTTTTTGCAAACGATGTTTGACGATACTATGGTAATTCGAGGTGCAACATGGCAGTATTAAGATGCTATACGGAAAAGCGCAAGGGTTTCGACAGTGCATCCCAGTCGCTGTGCAGCAGCATGCGTGAATTGCTGGAGATTCCAGCACTCACTTACGTGCGTGAGCTGTGCCGCTACGATGTGGAAGGCATTGATGCAGAAACCTATGCAAAGGCGAAAAACATCGTGTTCTCTGAGCCGATGGTAGATGATTGCTACGATGAGCAGTATCCGATGCCGGAAGGCGATTACCGCATTCTCGCGGTTGAACCGCTGCCGGGTCAGTACGATCAGCGCTCGGATTCCTGTGCGCAGTGTATCCAGCTGATGACACAGGGCGAGCGTCCGAAGGTAGCAGCAGCCCATATCTATGTGCTGGGCGGCAAGCTGACCGATGAAGAGCTGGACAAGATCCGCGGCTATCTCATCAATCCGGTTGACTCCCGCGAGGCCTCCGCAGCAAAGCCGGAGACGTTGGAAGCAAACTATGCAATCCCGACAGAAGTTGACACCGTAGAGGGCTTCATTTCCATGGACGCTGCCGCACTGGAGCAGATGCGCACCAGTCTGGGTCTGGCAATGGAGCTGGATGACCTGCAGTTCCTGCAGAGCTATTTCGCAGGGGAAGAAAAGCGCGACCCGACCATCACTGAAGTGCGCATGATTGACACCTATTGGTCGGATCACTGTCGTCACACCACGTTCCTGACCGAGATTGACGAGAGCACAATCGACGATCAGATGGTACTGGACGCGTACAACCGCTATCTGGCAGGCCGCGTCGAAGTATACGGCGAGGAGAAGGCTGCCAAGCGTCCGATTACGCTGATGGATATCGGCACCATTGCAGGCAAGGTGCTCAAGAAGCGCGGCTGCCTGCCGAATCTGGACGAGAGCGAAGAAATCAACGCTTGCTCCATCCGCATCAATGCAACCGTAGACGGCAAGAAAGAGCCGTGGCTGCTCATGTTTAAAAACGAAACCCATAACCATCCGACCGAAATCGAACCGTTTGGCGGCGCTGCTACCTGCCTTGGCGGCGCAATTCGTGACCCGCTGTCCGGCAGAAGCTATGTATATCAGGCAATGCGCGTGACCGGTGCAGGTGATCCGACGGTTCCGCTGAGCGAGACGCTGGAGCACAAGCTGCCGCAGCGCAAGCTGTGCACCACTGCCGCTGCCGGTTATTCTTCTTACGGCAACCAGATCGGTCTGGCTACCGGCTTGGTTCATGAGATTTACCATCCGGGCTATGTCGCAAAGCGCATGGAAATCGGCGCAGTTGTCGGCGCAGCACCGATTGAAAACGTCATTCGTGAAGTGCCGGATCCGGGCGATATTGTCATTCTGCTCGGCGGCCGCACCGGTCGTGACGGCTGCGGCGGTGCAACCGGTTCTTCCAAGAGCCACACCACCGAATCTCTGGAAACCTGCGGCGCAGAGGTACAGAAGGGCAATCCGCCGGAAGAACGCAAGATTCAGCGTCTGTTCCGCAATCCGGAAGCAACCCGCATGATTCGCCGCTGCAACGACTTTGGCGCAGGCGGTGTATCCGTTGCCATCGGCGAGCTGGCAGACGGTCTGGACATCAATCTGAACGCCGTACCGAAGAAGTATGACGGTCTGGACGGCACCGAGCTGGCTATTTCCGAGTCTCAGGAGCGTATGGCAGTTGTCGTAGCCAAGGAGAACGTAGAGAAGTTCATCGAAATGGCAAACGAGGAGAACATCGAAGCAACGGTTGTTGCCGTTGTCACCGATACCAATCGTCTGCGCATGACTTGGAACGGCAACACCATTGTTGACGTATCCCGCGACTTCCTCAACACCAACGGCGCTTCCAAGCACACCAAGGCACATGTATCCTCGCTGCCGACCCCGTCTATTGAGGTTCCGACCGAGGGCGCAAACCTGAAGGAGAAGATCCTGAACCTGTCCTCCAAGCTGAACATCTGTCTGGAGCGCGGTCTGACCGAGCGCTTTGACGGTTCCATCGGCGCAAGCTCGGTATTTATGCCGTATGGCGGTAAGAACCAGCTGACCCCGACACAGGTTATGGCGGCAACCCTGCCGACCGCTGGACAGTGCTCCACCGCCTCTGTCATGGGCTTTGGCTTTGACCCGTATTATATGGAGCAGAACCCGTATCTGGGCGCTTCCAGCTCCGTGATTGAATCTATGGCTCGTCTGGTAGCCGCTGGCTGTGATTACAACACGGCATACCTGACCTTCCAGGAATATTTCGAACATCTGAACCGTGATCCGGAGAAGTTCGGCACGCCGCTCGCAGCACTGCTCGGCGCATACGATGCACAGATCATGCTCGGCCGCGCAGCAATCGGCGGCAAGGACTCCATGTCCGGTACCTATGACGACATGCATGTTCCGCCAACGCTGGTATCTTTTGCAATCGCACCGGAAGAAGCTGACAATCTGGTATCTCCGGAATTCAAGCAGGCTGGTCATCCGGTATACTTCCTGGATGCAACCTACTTTATGGATGGCTCTCCGGACTATGCAGCAATCCGCAACACGTGGGAGACCGTACAGGCACTTATCGCACGCGGCAAGGTTGCAGCATCCTGGGCACTGTCCGCAGGCGGTATTGCAGAGGGCATCGTAAAGATGTCTGTCGGCAATGACATCGGCTTTACCTTTGCACCGACCTTCACACCGGACGGTCTGTTCCTCAAGAACTACGGCGGCATCCTGATCGAAGCTACCGAGGAACTGGAGAACATGCCGCTGTGGCTCATCGGTATGACCACAGACAAGCCGGAAATCGACGCATTCGGCGAGATTATCCCGCTGTCTGACCTGAAGCAGTCGCTGGAGGGCACGCTGGAGAGCGTATTCCCGACCCGCGCAGCGGCTTCTGATGACAAGCTGGTGAAGCCGGTATACACCGAGCGCAGCACCAAGGCTCCGGCAGTCAAGACTGCACGTCCGGCAGCTGTTATTCCGGTATTCCCGGGCACCAACTGCGAGTATGACACCGCAAAGGCAGTCGAGACCGCTGGCGGCGAGGCAAAGATCGTCGTTGTCCGCAACCTGTCCCATGATGCCCTGATGCGTTCCGCAGAGGAGCTGGAGCAGGCAATTCGCGGCTCTCAGATGATGATTCTGCCGGGCGGCTTCTCCGGCGGCGACGAGCCGGACGGCTCCGGTAAGTTCATCGCTTCGTTCCTGCGTGCACCGGCAATCAAGGACGCAGTACATGACCTGCTCAACAACCGTGACGGTTTGATGCTGGGCATCTGCAACGGCTTCCAGGCACTGATTAAGCTGGGTCTGGTACCGTATGGCGAGATTCGCGATCTGGATGACACTTGCCCGACTCTGACCTACAACCTGATTGGCCGCCATCAGTCGCGCTATGTACAGACGCGCGTGGCATCTGTCAAGTCTCCGTGGCTGTCCTCCTGCGAGGTTGGCGATGTACATTCCATCGCAATTTCTCACGGCGAGGGTCGCTTCGTGGCACCGCAGGCAGAGATTGACCGTCTGGTTGCAAACGGTCAGGTAGCGTTCCAGTATGTCGACTTCAACGGCGAGCCGTCCATGGACATTGCATTCAACCCGAACGGTTCCATGTGTGCCATCGAGGGCATTACCTCTCCGGACGGCCGTGTTCTCGGCAAGATGGGTCATACCGAGCGTTACACTAAGTACGTTGGTCAGAACATCTTCGGCGAGAAGTACCAGCCGATCTTCGAAAACGGCGTCAAGTACTTCAAGTAAAACAGACTTGTATAAAAGACAATCTCCCGCAGGATTTTCCTGCGGGAGATTTTTTTATCGTTCGCACAAACCAACTTGTCTCTCCCTTTGGGAGAGATGTCGCGCAGCGACAGAGAGGGCTGGCT
>ERZ1026850.133-NODE-133-length-48472-cov-5.731974_pt1 | contig 48472 bp, 37 predicted proteins | sample MGYA00380155_ERZ1026850 | MGnify/ENA primary metagenome ERZ1026850 (study PRJEB33269, sample SAMEA4719791) | human gut metagenome | biome: human-associated habitat; feature: organic feature; material: feces | place: Cameroon | collected 2013-10 ... | reverse complement strand
GGACTATATCCAGGTCCTTCTCCAATGCACGATTGAGTCTACTATAGAGCCTTCCGATACCAAAATAGCTGTCTATCTTGCCTGAGTCGATGAGTATATCCACATCACTGTCTGGAGTCGCCTCGCCACGGGCATATGAACCGAAGAGATAGATACGCTCCACTCCGAGCTCTTTGGCGATAGGTGCGATTATCTCGGCCAACTCATCTATGGAGTAGACTTTTCCGTTAGGATGGACCTTTGACCTCAATTCCTCACCATATCAAGAATTGCCAGAAAAGTATAAAATAGAGTTCTCTACGGTCGTAGACCGTCAATATTGATGTATCGTCTGTGCCTCAGAACAGATAAAGCAGTAACGAGGTGTAGGAAAGAGGGTAAGATCCCCGTCCGAAGGGGCGGGGATGGGTTTCCAATACCAGGCTCAGAACAATACCGAAACTCTCCGGCCTGATCGCCTCAGATGAAGTTCGTGAACACCTTCGGCTCGTAGACAGGGAGGTCTATGCCCGTGGCCCTGCCGGCCTCGATGCACTTGAGGAGCCAGGCCATGTTGGCTCCGAGCGTCCTCATCGTCTGAAGACCCTCCTCGTCCTGCTCCACCTCCTCCGGCTTGTTGCCATGCACCTGGTTCCAGTACTGGGAAGAGACCACGGGCATGTTGCTGATCATGAAGTACTTGTTCAGGCGGTCGAAGGATGCCGATGCTCCTCCACGACGGCATGAGACCACGGAGGCCCCGAGCTTGCCTGCCATCCTCCCTCCGGCGGAGAAGAAGAACCTGTCCGCGAACGCGCAGATCTGCCCGGACGGGCCCGAGTAGTACACAGGCGAGCCGAGGACGATGGCGTCGAACTCGTCGAGACGGGCCGCCAGCTCGTTCACCTGGTCGTCGATGACGCATCTGCCATTCTTCTTGCAGAAGCGGCAATCCCTGCAGCCGGGCGTGTCGCTCCTGACGTGGACGATCTCGGATTCTATGCCTCTGGAGCCGAGTTCCTCTGCCAGTTCGATCAAGGCTCTGTGCGTGCACCCGCTGGCATGAGGGCTGCCGTTGAGGAGAAGCGCTTTCATACCGGGAACGAGCGACGGAATCCGATAAAAATCTGGCGAAGAACCATGGAGAGGTTGTGGAATCCCCGTCCGGAAGGACGGGGATGGGGTTTCACTGGCCCAGGAGCTTGGAGATCGACTTGGACAGCAGCTCGTTGGCCTGCTTCCCGTCGATCTTCCCGCGGAGGGCGCCCATGACCGGCCCCATGAGGGGTCCGATGGCCGCCATTCCCATGGATCTGACGAAGTCGGCGCGCTCGTTGACGATGCCGTCGATGACCGCCTCGGCCTCGCTGGAATCCATGGCTCCCAGCCCCAGCTTCTCGATGGCCTTCTCGGGAGCGGTGCCGGAGCACATCTCCTTCAGAAGGGCGGGGAGGGCCTCCTTGGCGAAGCGACCTGCCTTCAGCATGCCGAACGCCTCGATGAGGGCATCTTCCGCTATGGCACCGGGATCGAGCCCGTCGTGCTCCAGCTCGCCGAAGGTGTTCAGAACCGTGGTCGCGGCGATGGACGCCATGCCGTCGACGGCGAGCATCTCGAAGAGCTCGTCCATGCCCTTCCTGACGATCTGGGAGGACTGCTGCTGGTTGACGCCGTAGTCCTTCACCAGGCGGGCCTCGATCTGCTCCGGGAACTCGGGCATGTTGTTGCGGATGGATTCCATCCTGGCCTCGGTGATGCGGGTAGGGGGGACATCCGTCTCGGGATACATCCTGGCGGCTCCTGGGAGCGGCCTGGAGTACTTCGTGGTGCCGTCCGGAAGCGGATCGCGGGTCTCCTCAGGTACACCGACCAGGGCCTCGTTTGCCCTTGCGACGGCCACGTCGAGGGCGTCCCTGGCCTTCTTCTCGGGGGCTGCGCAGATGACGAACGCGTCGTTCTCGCCGGTCATGCCGAGGCGCTGCCTCAGAGCATCCACGAACTCCTGCGAGATACCGTAGTTGGGGAGCTCGTCGGAGTGGAATATCCCCTTGACGCCGCGGGTACGGGCCCTCTGGGCCATCTCGGAGCCCAGGCGGAGCCTGCCCTCGCCGCCGTTCATGACGCCGGCGAATCCGGGGAGACGGACCGCCAGGACACGTCCCTTGGAGGACAGCGCACCCTGGATGACCTTGGAATCGCACTTCTCGAAGACGTCGGTGACATCCTCGGTGACGAATTCGACCGGGGCGGTGCCCCTGTCGTTGAGGATGCCCTTGATGCGGATGAGCATCTTCTGCCTGTTGACCTCGTTCCTGACGTAGTCGGGGATGAGCCTCAGCTCGCCCACGCCCTTCAGCTCGATGCGGGCGCCGCCCGGGATCGAGATGTTGAGGTCCTGACGGATGGTTCCGATTCCCCTCTTCACCCTGCGGGTTGCCCTCAGGAGGGTACCGATGCGGTATGCGACCTCCTGAACCTCCTCGGGCGTCCTCATGTCGGGACCGGTGGCGACCTCGATCAGAGGTATCCCCAGACGGTCGAGCCTGTAGAGGATCTCGTCGCCCTTGGTCTCGACCTTCCTGGCCGCGTCCTCCTCCAGGCACACGGACAGGATGGAGATCCTCCTGTCGCCGGCCATGACGTATCCGTCGGTGGCGACCAGGGCGGTCCTCTGGAATCCGGACGTGTTGGATCCGTCGACCACGATCTTCCTCATGAAGTGGATCTCGTCGATGACGTTCGCATGGAGCATCTCGGAGAACGTGAGGGAGATCTGCATCGCATCGCGGTTGACGGTGTGAGGCGGCTCCTCGTCGAGCTCGACGAGACAGCTGGTGCCCTCGCAGCACTGATACCTGTAGCCCATGTGCCTCTGGAACTGGGCCAGGGCGGCGCGGTCAACCTCGCCCATCTCGCTGGTGGTAGGCCTGAGCTTCCTGAAGTACGCCCCCTCCCCGTCCTCGCAGAGATGGCTCTCGCAGTCGCAGAAGAGCTTCCTGGTATCGAGCTGCTGGTGGATCTCGATGCCGCACATCATCTCGTAGTCTTCACTCATCGATGGTCCTCCTGTCGGACATCTCGTTCGCGAGCGGGGTCTGCATGACCTCCTTCGCGGCCTCGACGGAATCGGTGTTCGCGAGGGCCCACATCAGCTTGACGTAGGCGGTCTCTGGGAGCATGTCGAGAACGGTGATCGCACCGGCCTTCAGCATGTCCCTTCCGGTGTTGTACACGTTGAGGTTGGTCCTTCCGTTGAGGCACTGGCTCGTCATGACGACCACGGAGCCGTTGGCGACGGCCTTCTCGATCAGAGGGATCATGCCCTCGCAGACGTGACCGAGTCCGGATCCGGAGATGACTATGCCCCTGGACTTCATGAACACGGGCTCGAAGAGCTCCGGGTCCATGCCGGGGAAGTACTGGAGCAGGACGCAGGACGTCTCCATCCCAGTCCTGACCTCGGCCTTGGCATCGCGGATGACCGGGCCGTCGGTGCGGACCTCCGTCCTGCCATCCCTGTCGAGATGCGCTACGGGGAGGGCGTTGATCGAATGGAACGCATCCCTGCGGGAGGTGTGCATCTTGCGCACCCTGGTTCCGAAGTGGACCGCGAATGAATCGTCCCCGGGCGTGTCGTGCATGACGACGAACACCCCGGCGCGGTCGGCCTTGGTGGCGAAGCGGACGCAGGCCATCAGGTTGCTCGACGCATCGGAAGAGGGACGGTCGGAGGAGCGCTGGGCTCCCACGAGGATGACCGGCTTCGGGACATCTCCGAGCATGAAGGACAGCGCGGCGGCGGTGTATCCCATGGTGTCGGTCCCGTGAGGGATGATGATCGCATCCGCACCCTTGTTGATCTCATCGGCGACGGCCACCGCGAGCTCCTGCCAGTGGGCGGGATCCATGTTCTCGGAGAAGATCGAGAACAGGACGCGGGCATCGATATTGGCGAGCTCCCTGATCTCGGGGACCGCGTTCACCATGTCCGAAGTAGAGAGCGCTGGATGGACCGCTCCCGTCCTGTAGTCGACGTACGATGCGATCGTTCCGCCGGTACCGATGAGGACGATCTTGGGGAGCCCCTTGCGGAACTCCACGGGGGCCTCCTTCCTGACCCTCTCGGCGGGCTGGCCCAGAACCTCGATCCTCGCGGAATCGGTGATGCTGATACCGACGTTGTACCCGCTCTTGACCTTGAGGATCAGCACGTCGGGGGCACTGAACTCGTGATGGGGCATCAGGGTTCCTTCGAAGGACCTTCCGTCCTTCTCGACCCTGAGCCTCGTGCCCTCCGTCGCACCCAGCGACGACAGGGTCTTGGAAAGCGAATCCGAATAGCTCATGTTACTGAGCAACAGCATGGGCGCGTTGTTTATTTGGGTTGTGTCGCGCGCGCACGACCAGATGGATCCCGATGGCGTAGCACGAAGGTTATTTAGCGTATGCGCTAGGTTACAGGCACCATGCACATAGTCCAACCCGGAACAGAGATCGATGTACTAAAGGAGAACAACAAGATCGCCCATGAGAACTACCGCCTCATGAAGCAGCACAACATCAAATCCATCGACTTCATGGGCTCGATCGGTGCCGGGAAGACCTCTCTGATCATCAAGCTGGCCGAGAAGCTGAGGGCCAGGGGCCTCCGCGTCTGCGCCATCGCCGGCGACGTCACCGGGGACGACGACTACACCAGGTTCGAGAAGTCCGGTCTGGAGTCTGTGAACTGCAACACCGGGCACGAGTGCCACCTGGACGCCAACCTCGTCAAGAAGACCCTGTCCGGCATGAACCTCGACGACTACGACATCATCTTCATCGAGAATGTCGGGAACCTCGTCTGCCCCGCCGACTTCCCTCTGGGAACCGACCTCAGGGTCGTCGTCATCTCCGTCACCGAGGGGGACGACATGGTCAGGAAGCACCACGACATCTTCATCCACTCCGATGTGGCCATCCTCAACAAGGTGGACATCGCCAGCGCCGTCGACGTGGACCCCGAGGTCATCGCCAAGGACTACAACAAGCTCACGGGCGGGGTAAAGAACATCTACAAGTGCAGCGTCAAGAAGGACGAGGGGCTCGATGAGATCATCGCCGCCCTGAAGCTCTGAGGTGCACACAGATGAAGGTCCTTGCCGTCGGAGGAGGCGGAAGAGAGCATGCGGCCGTGGAGGCCCTTTACCGCTCCGGCTCCGAGATCTACAGCGTGATGAAGAACGCCAACCCCGGGATAATCGCCAGATCCGCGAAGCATCTCCTCTGCGACGAGAAGGACATCGAGAAGGTCGTCTCCTTCGCGAAGGAGAACGGTGTCGAACTGGCCTTCATCGGTCCCGAGGCTCCTCTGGGGGTCGGGATCGTCGATGCTCTCGAGAAAGCAGGCATCAGATGCGCCTCCCCTACGCAGGTGGCGGCGAGGATCGAGACATCCAAATCGTTCATGAGGGAGCTCGTGGAGAAGCACGGCATCGCCGGCAACCTCTCCTTCGCCAGCTTCGACAACGCCGAGGACGCGGAAGCGTATCTCAGGACCGTGGACCACGAGATCGTCGTGAAGCCCGTCGGACTCACCGGCGGGAAGGGCGTCAAGGTCCAGGGAGAGCACCTCCACTCATTCGAGGAGACCATGGACTACATCCGCGAGATCTTCGACGGCAACATCGGAGGCGCCGGAGTCATCCTCGAGGAGAGGGCCGTGGGCGAGGAGTTCACCCAGATGGTCTTCTCCGACGGGAAGAACATCGTCCCCATGCCCCTGGTCCAGGACCACAAGAGGGCGTACGAGGGCGATGTCGGGCCCAACACCGGAGGGATGGGGTCGTACACCGATGCGGACCACCTCCTCCCCTTCGTGACCGAGAAGGACAAGAAGGACGCCCTCGCGATCGTCCAGTCCATCGTCGATGCGCTGGCAGCGGAGGGATGCCCCTACCGCGGAGTGATGTACGGACAGTTCATGCTCACCGTGGACGGACCGAAGATCATCGAGATCAACGCGAGATTCGGTGACCCCGAGGCGATGAACGTCCTGACCGCACTGGATTCCGACTTCGAGGACATCTGCAACAGGATGGCCACGGGAACCCTGACCTGCGATGTGGGATTCAAGAACGAAGCCACCGTCTGCAAGTACGTCGTCCCCAAGGGATACGGCGTCAAATCCGAATCCGGACACGAGATCTCCGTCGACGAGGAGGCCATCCGCGACTGCGGGGCCGTCGCCTACTACGCCAACGTCGACATGAAGAACGGGAAGCTCGTCACAGGGACCTCCAGGTCCATCGGGGTCGTCGGCATCGGCAAGACCATCGAGGAGGCCGAAGAGAACTGCGAGAAGGCCCTGAAGCACGTGAAGTGCGATGCCGTCTTCGTGCGCCATGACATCGGCACCCGCGAGCTGGTCCAGCGCAGGGTCGACCACATGAAGGCCCTCCGCTCCGCATGACCGACCTGGCAGTCAGAATAGCGTACAGGGGCGAGGGGTTCTCGGGCTCCCAGATACAGCCCGGCCTCGCCACCGTGGAGGGAACCCTCCTGTCATCCCTGATCAGGGTGACGGAGCTCCCTCCGGAGAAGATCGACCTCAAGCTAGCGAGCCGCACCGACAAGGGCGTGAACGCCACCGGGAACGTCGCATCCTTCGAATCGGGCGGGGCGGACCCCGTCCTTCTTCTCAAGGCCCTCAACTCCGTAGGATGGAGTGTCCTCTGCACCGCATACGCGCGCGTGGGCGACGACTTCCTTCCGCGTCACGCCGACATGAGGACCTACGAATACGTCACGAAGTCCGAAGGCGTCGACATCGACCTGGCGAGACAATGCATCTCCCTGTTCCAGGGGGAGCACGACTTCGCCGGCTTCTGCAAGTCCGAGGGCAAGGGCACGGTCATCGACCTGGTGGAGGCGAGCATCCGCGAGGAGGGCGATGTCCTGGTCATGACATTCATGGCGGACCACTTCCTTTGGAACATGATCCGCAGGATCGCATCCTCGGTCATCAGGGTCGGCACCGGACGCATAGACATATCGCGCGTGGAGGCGGGCCTCGACGGAGGATGGTCCAACTTCGGACTGGCTCCTGCGGAGGGGCTGACGCTGACCGACGTCCGCTACGAGGGATTGGAATTCACCCCGTCCCCCGATCCCGCGCTCAGGAAGCGCAGGGGAGACGGACTCTACCGTGCGCATCTAGCGGACAGATTCTACAGACAGTTGTGAAGAAGGGTCCCCTGCAGCCCGACATGACGGCTGGACGGGTTGACCTTCGGCCGGCATGCCACTTGCAGGGGTGAGGAACGATGTCCCTCCCGGGACGAACCCGGTTCGGCGACGGAGCCGGAGAACTCCTCCCGCCACACCGTCCGAGGACGGCGGAGCCGCGCTCGCAGGGCCTTCATCTCCTTTCGGTCGGACCCCTCTAACAACGATTCGGATGGAACAACTGGCACGGACTAATAACTGTACCGACGAGATGCTCCGGAACCGCAGCGTGCCGCCTTGCAAAGAACGGGATGGGAACGGATCGGCGGAACCGATCACAGAGCCTCCGGAAGGAGGCTCGGAGAAATGAGAAGCGGTTTCCAAAGGGTTTGGAGAGGTTTGCGGGGGCCGGAGCCCCCATGGCGCATCAGCGCCTGGACTTGGGCTTCCCGTAGTTCTTGACGGGCTTCCTGTACACCCACACGAGCACCAGGATCAAGATGATGACGAAGATCACCAGCAGTGCGATCCATGCCGTGTAGCTGTTGTCGCCGATGTAGAAGGTGTACTCCTCTCCGAGGCCGGTGATCTGCACGAGATTGCCGGAATCGGCGGGCTGGACGGAATAGGAGTACTTTCCGTTGGACGAGTCCGTGACCCACTTGTAGGTCACGGTGGCGGTTCCCTCCTTGGCGAGGTTGACGGTGGTGTAGCTGTCGTCCACCTTGTCTCCGTTGATCCAGAAGTAGACTCCGTAGCCGGTGAGGTCGATGTTGGAGTCGTTCTTCAGGGTGACGGACAGGGTGATCGGGGTGACGACCTTGATCCTGAACTCCTTGGGATCGAGCTTGAGATCATCAGATGGTACATTGACGGTCTTGCCCTCGGAATCCGTGTAGGAGATCGAGGCCTTGTACTCCACGACGAGCTTGTAGCTGCCGGTGGTCTTGGGTGCGGTCACCGTGACGGTCGCGGAGACGTCGTTGGTCAGATCGCCGGAGCTGGGGCTGACCCCGCTGCTCACGGTGGATCCGGACGAGTCGACGAGCTTGGCCGAGTAGGTGACGGACATATTCACGTCGGCGTAGCTGTCGTAGTCGTGGTTGGAGTACGATATCGTGTAGTCGGCCTTGTTCTCGGTGCCGATGACGGAGTCCCCGTCCACATTGTAGTAGACGGCCTCGGACTCCGCCAGGGGCGCGAGGCAGAAGGCGGCCATCGCCACGAGGGCGACGGCCATCATGATCTTAGTGTTCACTTGCGTCCAAACACCCCCCTCTTGCTGGCGAGCCAGAAGATCGCGATGAGCATCAGGATGATCACCGCGACGAGGAACCAGACGCCCGCAGGCATTCCGGACCTCTCCATCATGGCATCTCCGCCGGAGACGCTGGTGGAATCGGTCTCGACTGCGACGGCGGTGGACTTCAGCTCCTTGCTGGCGGATCCTCCGTCGTAGGTGAACGTGACGTTCGCTGTCGGAACGGTATCCTTGTCGCCTTTCTCGGACGCCTCCTTCATGAAGGAGATGTAGTAGGTGACGGTCTGGAGACCGTAGACGGTGATCGGCTTGTCGATGCCGGTGACGAGCTTTCCGTCGGCATCGACGATGCTGCAGGACCATCCGGTCGCGGAGATTCCGGACAGGCTGACCTGCTTGGCGAAGACGTCCTTGTTGACGAACTTCACGGCGTACATGTACTGGGATGCGGAGACCTTGTCGTTGGGGCCGTTCTCATCGGCTGCCGTCAGCACATCCATTCCGAGAGATCCGGTCTGAGAGGCGCTGTTGGCTGCGACCTTGACGGTGACGGTGTTGGTTCCGTTGATGTCCTTGACGATGACAGTGACGTTGTCGAGACCGGGGGCTACGCGGGTTGCATCGTAGGTTCCAGTGATATCGACGGTCTTGGACGAGCCGTGCTCGACGAAGACGGACCATGCCTTGTCGAGGGACCAGGCGCTGCCGGCAGAGATGAGATACGTCATGTCGCGGTCGCTGTTGTTGACGACCTTGACGGTGGCGGTGGCGATTCCGTTGGCGAAGTTCGCTGCGGTGACCTCTGCTTCCAGATCGGGCTTCTCCTCGGGGACGGCGACGGTCGCGTCGACGACGGAGATGTTCCTGATGCTTCCATCCTCCATGCCGGTGAACTTGCCGGTGGCGGAGTACTCGTAGTCGGTGGAGTCGACGGTCACGGTGGCCTCGACTGCGACATCGACTTCCTTCGCGTCCGCGGGAAGCTCGAGGGTGTAGGCACCGTTGGTGACGGTGAACTCGCGCTCGAATCCGCTTCCGGTGACGGTGATGGTTCCGCTGGCGGAGATCCCGATGTATCCGGTGACCTTGATCTGCTTCTCGGTGGCCTTCATGTCGATGGTCACGGGGGCGGACGAGGAAGTCAGGTCGATGAATCCGTACTTGAGGGTCTGGTCATCGCCGGACTTGCCGACGGACTTGAGGTAGTACTTGTAGCCCTGCTCGAAGTAGTATCCTCCGACGAAGGCGTTGTAGCTGCCGTCCTCGGTCGTGATGGTGACCGCGTCGGTCTCGTTCTTGGCGATGGTGACGGTGACGACCTTCTTGACATCCATTCCGGACATCTCGGTCTGGCCAGGGTACAGGTAGGCTGTTCCCTTGAAGTAGCCGCCGGTGGAGCCGTCGATGGTGACCTCGTACTGGCCGGGGTTGATGTTCTTGGTCTCTCCGGCGTTGAACTTGATGGTGCTCTCGCCCTTCTTGAGGTCCGCGTAGTAGACCATGGTCATGGGGTACTCGGCGGTGATGGCGATCTGCTTCACGACATTGTCCTGGTCCTTGTCCTCGTAGCCGACGTACTGGATGGTGACGGTGGCGGAGGATCCGGAGGAGGTGATGTCCCTGATCAGCTTCTTGCACTCGAACACGGCGTTCTCGAGGGTTCCGGCCGCGTTGTTGAAGTAGGCCTTGGCCTCGGTGCTGCTGGGGATGTAGAACTTGGCTGTTCCGCTCGTGTCGGTCATGGACCTGAGCGTGTAGTCGGTTCCGATGTAGGTGTAGGTGAGCAGAGCCACCGCGAAGGGCAGGTTCTTGTTGCTCTGACCGCTGATGGCGGGGTCGTACTTGAAGTAGGTCGTGACGGCCCTTCCGTCGACGGCGGACATGTCGCTGACGGTGGTCTTGGCGCCAGTGGCGCTGACGGATCCGTATGCGACCTTGTTGCTGCCGTTGTTGGCGTAGATCGTGTAGGATCCGGCGGGCAGGAGGGCGGTGTACTTTCCATCGGAGTCGGTGGAAACGGAGTACTGGAATCCGTTGTAGTCCTTGACGCCGCCTGCGACGAACATGACGGTTCCGCTCATTCCCTTGTCGCCGTTCTTCACGGTTCCGGTGACCTCGACGTAGTCCTTGCCGTCGATGCTGACGGAGTCGCCTCCGGTGTAGACGCCGGAGTAGACCTTGCTGCCGTCGATGGCGTAGATGCTGTAGTTCATCTCGCCGGTGGCGAGTCCGACGGGGACGTCGAAGACGTACTTTCCGTCGGAGACCTTGACGGCCATGATGCTGAAGGTTCCGGAGTAGACTGTGACATTGGATGTCGTCGCTCCGCTGAGGGACAGGTCCACGGTCTTGGACTCGTAGGCGGTCATGGTGACGGACCTGTTGCTGCTGCTCGTGTCCTGGACGGTGGACTGGATGGCGACCATTCCGTTCCCGAGGGACATGGTGTACTTGCCGGGGATGACGTTCAGGACGGCGGTGCCCTTCTCGCCGACCTCGGTGCGGAAGACCATTCCGTTGGAGGTGTTGGTGGCGTAGACGACGGGCTTATCGGTGAGCTTGCTGACATCGACGTTCTTGCCGTAGATGTCCTGGACGGTGGCGGTGATCGTCTTGGTGGTGGGCGCGATGGTGAATCCCTCGGATGTTCCGGGGTAGATCGTGACCGAGCCGGTTCCAAGGGATGTTCCGGTCTCGCCGTACAGAGTGTATGTGTATGTTCCAGGGAGGACTCCCTTGATGACGAACCTGCCGTCGACGACCTCGAACTTGGCGCTGTCCGCGTCGCTCTTGATCTCGACGGTCATGGCCTCGGCGTTGTAGATCTGATCGTTCGCCATGACGGTTCCGTTGACGACGGACTGCTCGAGGCTGATGGTCGCAGGGACCGATCCGGAGCTGTAGGATGCGACCGCCACATCTCCGATCTTGACATCCAGCCTGTAGGAGCCGGAGGCGGGGATGATGGCGGAGTAGTCGCCGTTGGAGTTGGTCTTGGTCGAGGAGAACAGGACGTACTTCTGGTAGACGTCACTGTACTGGTAGACATCGATGGTGACTCCGGATGCCATCTTGTCGACGCCGTCGACAGAGATGTTACCGTTGAAGGTGGTGGGCGAGGAGACGCCGGTGTACTGGAGCATGACGATGGCGCTGAGGTAGTTGATCCTGCCTCCGTCCGCCTTCTGCTTCGCCATGGCGGCGGTTCCGTCCATGTACTCCCATCCGTCGTCGCCGAGAGCGGCGTCGTTGCTGGGGTTGTACATGACGCGCCAGCTCTTGACCTCGAATCCGGCCAGTCCGTATCCGGGCATGGCGACCGCGGATCCCTCCTTGCCGTCGCTGTTGGACAGGGCGACGAGGTAGCTGTAGGAGCTGCTGTAGCCTGCTTCGGTGGCGGAAGGTCCGACCATGGCCTTCCAGATCATGGTGTTGTAGATCTCGGAGGTGTACTGGGTGGTTCCGTAGTACGTGTTGTAGGAGAAGAACTGGGTGGCTGCTCCGTACTTGTCGATGGAGTAGTTCGCGAAGTACGCGATGGTCGAGAAGCTGTCGCTATCGTTGTACTGCAGGGGGAGCATGGATGCATCGAAGAGCATGTATCCGATCTTGTTCCCGCTGCGGTCGCAGACGCTGTCGTAGGCGGCCATGATCTCGGTCTGGTTCATTCCGGAGGTGATCTTCTCGATCGAAGCGAGGTAGACCGCGTTCTCGTCGGTGATGTCGGACCTGAGCTTCCCGTAGGTGTCGGGGTGGCTGTTGATCTCCTCCACGGCTGCGGCGGGGTTGTCCATGAAGACCTTGACGGCGTCGTAGACGGACGTGTTGCCGAAGCAGGTGCGGAAGTCGGTGTCGCAGTTGGCCATCATGATGCGGAGCATCATGGCGGCGACGGCGGATCCGGATCCGTCGGAGAGGTAGAACTGGGCGGCGGCGCTGGAGCCTCCGCCGATCGTATCGGTGACGCTGTTGAATCCGCCCTGGGTGACGGCATCGTAGGAGCTGTCGATCCAGGTGATGATGGCACCGTCCTTGTCGACGTTCTTGTAGCCGGCCCACACGTCGCCCATGGGGTACGAGTCGCCGGTCTTGATGGTGAAGTTCGTGTTTCCTGCGTAGAACGCATCGCCCTCGGTGTTGGAGGGCTGTCCCGCGTCGACAGCGAAGCTGAAGTTGGGGACGACGACGAGGAGCGCGACGATGACAACGGTCGCGAGGGGGAAGGGCTTGACCATCTTCCTGAAGCATCCGGGGAATCCGGCAGCCTTGACATCGGACATCCAGTCCCTGGTGTTGGACCACCTGATGATGCCGACGATGGCGGCGGCGGATCCTACTGCGAAGACGCTTCCGACGACCGCTGCGGTGGCGTAGCTGGTCCAGACGGCGAAGAACATGATGAATAGCCAGACGACCATGAAGAGCCTGGTTGCGGACTTGTCCCTCCTGAAGTAGACATAGGTCTCGTAGATGGCGAGACAGATGGGAAGCCACATGGTCAGCCAGCCGTAGTACGCGGCCACGTTGGACATGGACACGCGGTTGCTGGAGAGCTCCTGCATGATGGAGGTGTAGACCGAGTTCCCGAAGATGAAGTCGTCGAACATTCCGGGGGCTGCGATGGCGAGGACCACGCAGAACGCGATGAATGCGATGACGAGTGCAGGGATCGTCACGACCCAGGGCTTGGCCTTGAGAGCGACGAACGCGAGAGCGAACACGACGGAGACGATGGCGATGAGGAATGGGCCGGAGTAGGCTGCATCCATCAGGCCGGCAGGCACGTAGTACGCGGCGGGAACCAGGGTTCCGATGAGGATGATCGCAGCGTAACCGAGGGTCAGGTCTGCGAAGTCCTTGCCCCTGATGCGGGAGGCGATGGCCTGGAGGACCATTGCGACTGCGAGGAGCACGACCGCGAAGCGGAAGCCGTTCCAGGTGAGCGCTGCGAGCATCAGGAAGATGCCTGCGATGACCCCGTTGACGAGTATGGCCTTCTTCGAGGCGTCCTCCGCATCGGCAGCCTTCACCATCTTCACGGCGAAATAGGCCATGAAGGCGATGAGGAAAGCCGCGAGGGCGTACTCGTTGCCGCTGGAGAACACCGAAGTGCTGATCGGCAGGGCCATGAACGCGATAATCAGGGCTGCAACTACACCTATCGTCTTGTCGAACATCTCTTTGCCGATCAGATAGACCGGGATGCACAGAAGAGCCCCGAAGATGGGATTCAGCACAGCCAGGGACAGTGATGCGGCCTCGGTGGTACCCATTCCGCCCTGGAACAGAGCGGCGACGCCGGCCCCGAGGAAGTCCATGAGGGGCGGGACGAAGAGGGATCCTCCGATGGGATAATTGACTGCTGCGTCCGTGAAGGCCCATGAGCCGTTCAGGATGCTTTCGATCACATGCAGATGGTATTGTGCACTCGATCCGCCGGAGAGGGCATAGTCCCCATCCGCGGAAACGCCGTAGGCGAACACGAAACGCAGCAGGAATGCCACGATAACGATGACGCCCAAAATGAGTGCACACCGATGGCCGCTAAGCCACCCGTTGCCGCTGTCGCGGTCGGCCCCCTTCTCGGCGGGGGCGGTAGACTCTTTTCCGAATTTGCGCATTCTAATAAGTCTCCGTCTCTTTAGAATGGGCGTTCATACCTGAACTCGTATAAATAGAGTCCAGTCGCGTTTCTTAATATTATTATAAGGGCGCGCACACACGCAAAATATCCTGCGCGCCCCTGTTACGATGGGTTTCACCGACCGTTCAGAGAACGGTGCGGATGTCCGCAGCGAAGGCCTCGGCGGATGCGCGGGGGTCGTCGGAGCCGTAGATCGCCCTGCCGACGATGGCGTAGTCCGCCCCTGCGCGGATGGCGTCGGACGCCTTCCCGCCCTGGGCCCCCACTCCGGGGGAGAGGATCTTCTTCCCCTCTCCGACCACGGATCTGACCGCCCTGATCCTGTCGGGTCTGGTCGCGGGGGCGATGAAGCCGTCCACTCCGCACTCGACCCCCAGCCTCGCCATCTCCTCGGCGTGCTGCGCCGTGAACATGACCGCTCCCGGATGGCTCATCTCGGTGACGGCGTAGATCTCCGCTCCGCCGGACGCCTCGACGGCGGCCCTCAGGGAGTCGTCGCCGGTGAAGGCGTGGACGATGATCGCGGAAGCCCCTCTCGACACGGCGTTCTCGACGATCAGCCTGACAGTGTTGGGGATGTCGGCGACCTTGAAATCGCAGATCACATCGGACAGCTCCGAGAGCCTAGTGATCATCTCCGGCCCTTCGGAAAGAACCAGGGGCCAGTTGATCTTGATCGCGTCCACGATTCCGGAGACGGACTCCGCCACCGCCAGGGCCTTCTCCCCGTTCGTCTCGTCGAGCGCGAGAACCAGCCTGCTGTCCTTCTGCATGGGGGATGCGACGGCCACGAGAGATATTAATGCATCGAGCCATGCGAAGTGCCATGCTCAGGAGGATGGAGTGCAGATCCGCCCGCTGCGGGAAGGTTTCCGAAGGCTGCGTCAGATGCATCGAGGGCTCGAAGATGGTCCTCTTCGTCACCGGCAGGTGCAGGTGGGGCTGCGACTACTGCCCCGTGTCCCTGGAGAAGAAGGGTAAGGACGTCATCTACGCCAACGAGGGCCTCGTCCATACGGACGAGGAGGTCATCGCGGAAGCGGAATCCATGGATGCGACCGGCACCGGGATAACCGGAGGCGACCCGCTCATAGACATGGACCGCACCATCCACTTCATCCGCCTTCTGAAGGACCGTTTCGGCCCCGACCATCACATCCATCTGTACACCGCGACCCTCGACAAGGACAAGGTGAAGCTCCTGGAGAAGGCGGGACTCGACGAGATCCGCTTCCATCCGAGGGACGATCAGTGGGCCCATATGGAGGATTCGGGGCTGGACGAGATAGTCCGTTCCACGGGGATGAAGGTCGGGATAGAGGTCCCCGCGCTCCCCCGCAGGGAGGCCGATCTCATCGCTCTGATCGAATATGCCAGATCGATAGGAATCGACTTCATCAACCTCAACGAGCTGGAGTTCTCCGAGAGCAACTGGGACATGATGGACATCCACGGCTACTCCGTGAAGGACGACATATCCTCGGCCGTGGCCGGCTCCGAGGAGACGGCGATGAAGGCCATGAAAAGAGCCAGAGGTGCGAATGTCCACTTCTGCTCGTCCGCTTTCAAGGACGGTGTGCAGCTCCGCAGGAGGCTCGTCCGCAGGGCGATGCACATATCGGAGGCGTATCAGCAGGTCACCGAGGACGGCACTTTGATCCGCGGATTCGTGCGCGGAGAGCCCGATGCGACGGTCGCGAGACTGAAGGAGCTCGGAATCCCGGAGGACATGCTCCATCCGATGGACGATAGAGTCGAGGTGGCGCCCTGGATGCTCGAGAGGATCGCTCCCGATCTGGAGCAGAAGGCCTGGCTGTCGGAGCAGTACCCTACGGCCGACGGTCTGGAAGTGGAGAGGACCCCCCTCAACCGAGGGGAGCCGATCGAAAAGGTTTGAGGGGGAGGCGCCCGAAGGCGCTCACTCCACACTCAGGCTCTGGATATCGTGATGCCTGTTCACGATGTCCCTGGCCAGGCGGAGGTTCTTTCCAGCCTTGCCGATGGCGCGTCCCTTCAGCTTGGGGTCCACGGTGACGGTCGCGTGCGTGATGTTGCCGCGCTGCTCGATGACCACCTTCTGAGGGCCGTAGATGTGGAACACGTTCATCACGAACTGCTCCGGGTCCTCGGAGAACTCGACGACCTGGATGTTCTTCCCGGTGAGCTCCTTGAGCTTGATGACGTGCTCGCCCTTCTTCCCGACGGCGATGTTGGCCTTCCCCTTCTCGACGATGAACACGAGCTTGTCCTCGGTATCCATGCAGTCGATCGCGCTCGTCTTTGTGACGGTCTCGAAGAGGGAGATGTATCTCAGCGTCTCTTCCGTTAACACGATGTCGGCAGGCATGTTGCATCACAGCGTAAGGATGTTGGACGTGCCCTTGTCGATGATGACCAGAGCGGACACGGAGAAGGGTTTTCCGCACAGAGCACCGAGCTCCATGTTGTTTCCATCGTAGACGTGCACCTTGACGTCGAGGTCGCCGGTGAGGTCCTTGCAGGGGCAGTTCCTTGCGAGAACCACCATCTGGGCCTTTCCGCCCTTGACGGCCTTGAAGGTCTGGTCGACACCGAACTCCACCTTTCCGGTGGTGATCGCGGTCTTCAGCGCTCTGCTAATATCAATCTTCTCATCGCTCATCTTCATTCACCTTTCTTCTTCTTGGGTGTGTAAATGATGTTTACAGCGCCGGTACCGAGAGTGACCGGCTGACCGACGATGATGTTCTCGGTGACTCCCTCGAGGGAATCCGTCTCACCCACCATCGCGGCGTGCAGCAGATGTGCTGCGGTGATCTCGAAGGCCGCTCTTGCGAGCACGGAGGATTTCTTTCCAGAGACTCCGTGCCTTCCGATGGCCTTTACGTATCCGTCATTCGTCATGAGGTCGGCGACCAGCATGATGTGTCTGATGTCGACGTCCAGACCGGCCTCTCCGAGGGTTCCCATCGCCTCATGGATGATGGAGTTCCTCGCGGCCTCGATCCCCAGGACGTCTGCGACCTCCAGGATGCTGTTCGTCATGACATTGTCAGCATCGACGCCTTCCACCTTGAGGACCTCCTTGAGGTTGCTCCCCTCGGTGACGATCTTCCAGGAGCCCTCCGTCTTGGACAGGATGGCCCTTGTGATGCCGTCGATCCCTTTGATCTTGGCATTCTTGATGGCGTCGAACATGACCTGCAGTTTCTTGTACGAGGGCTCGTCGGATGTAACGACGATCTCGAACCCGTCCTTCTCGACGAGTCCCTTGACCGCCTTGACCTTCTTGAGCCTCTCGACGATGTCGTCCTCGGTGATCCCCTTGTTCTCCATCTTGCGGACGTCGGGAACGATGATCAGCCTCATGTTGGTGATATCGGTCTCCACCTTCGCGATGTCGAGGAGGGTCGTGATCTCGATGTTGGAGGCCACGAACCTGGCGACCTTCTCGTCCTGAGCGGCGGTGCCGGTCAGGGGGATGTTCATCGACGGGGTCGACGGGATGCGTCTGGCATCCACGATCTCGATCAACCTGGGCAGACCCTGGGTGACGTTGACGTTCGCGACTCCCGCGTAGTGGAATGTACGCATGTTCATCTGCGTACCGGGCTCTCCCAGCGAATGGGCGGCCATGACTCCTGCGGACTCGTTCTGGTCCATCAGGTGATTGGTGTACATCTCGCCCGCGCGCTCGAGCAGCTCCCTGCATTTCTCATCGGACAGCTCGGCATGCTTGATGCGGTCCGCGATGTCGACGATGATCTTCAGAGGGAGCCTGACGCCCATCTCCTCGGCCATGGCCTTCAGCTTCTCCTCGCCCTCGTTGAGGCAATACTCCTTGACTACCTCCTCCATGGGCTCGGCGGGGACGATCTCCTCGACCTCCTTCTTCGCCTTGGACGAAGAGGAGGGCTTCCTCTTGCCGATCTTGGCAATGACCGAGACGGCCTCCTCCTCCATCAGACCGAGAGCGACGAGCTTCTCCTCGCCGGCCTCCGCGATGGCGGAGAGGGACGAGTACTCCGTGAGGAGCAGTGCGGAGGTCTCCTCGGAGATCCCCCTGTTAGCCAGCGCCTTCAGCGTATCCTTTCTTGCCATATCACTCGCCTCCTCCGTCATAGTCGTAGTCCATGTCGTCCTCGGACTCCTCGGACTCCTCGTCCTCGACGTACTCCATCTCGTCCTTCTCGAGGGATCCGTAGTCTCCTCCGACGTCCTTGTCGTCCAGGTGGAGCTGGTCCTCGAAGTCGTCTCCGAGAACCTCGAAGAACAGGTCGTTCAGATCGATGGCCTTTCCACGGACGGCCTTGGACGGGTCGACCCCGTCCTCTCCGTAGAGGAACTGGACGACGGTCCCGGCGGTGTTCCTGACGGTACCGTCGGCGGTCAGCTTGAGGTCCTCCAGAGCGGAGACGAGCCTCCTCTGCATGTATCCGGACCTGGATGTACGGACGGCGGTATCGACCAGACCCTCTCTTCCTCCCATAGCGTGGAAGAAGAACTCGGTCGGGGAGAGACCGGACTTGTACGAGTTGGAGCAGAAGCCCCTGGCGTACGCTCCGAGGTCCCCTTTCTGGAAGTGAGGCAGGGTCCTGCCCCAATATCCTCTGGACAGCCTCTCACCACGGACGGCCTGCTGACCGACGCAACCCGCCATCTGGGACAGGTTCAGCATCGATCCACGGGCACCGGCCTTGGCCATGATGACGGCGGGGTTGGACATACCGAGGTGCTTCCCGGCGATCTTTCCTGCTCCGTCACGGGCCTCTCCGAGGGTCTTCATGACGCTCACCTCGAGGGTCTCCCTGAGGGACCTTCCGGGCATCTGCTCCAGGGTTCCGTCCCTGTAGGACTGGACCAGCTCCGACACCTTGTCGATGCAGTCCTGGGTGTTGTTGGCGATCTGCAGGGCGGCCTCCTCGGGGATGTCCTCGTCCCCGATTCCGGTGCTGAACCCGTGGTTCATGATGGCGCCGAGGGCGAGCCTGGTGACCTGGTTGATGAACAGGGCGGCACGGTCGGAGCCGTAGTCCCTGGCGATGCGGTCCAGGATCTTGCCCTTGCTGTTGCCGATCGCCTTGACGTCGATGGTTCCGCAGAGGAGCTTCCCGTCCCTGATCTTGACGTATGCGTCGTAGGGGCACTGGTCCTTCTGGCACCTGTCGCAGCTCTGGCAGATGTTCGCCTTGAACGTGGTGTTGAAATCGTCGGGGAGGACGACCGAGAACAGCTGCTTCCCAGTCCAGTACTCCGCTCCGTTCTCGTCGACGAAGGGCGTGGGGATCTCGATGCCCATCTTGTCGCCGGGGTTCCCCAGCTTGAACAGGATGTTCATGGCCTCGGCCCTGCCGAAGCGGGGGTTCCCATGGGTGAGGAAGTACGCTCCAGTGATGTGGTCGTGGATGGCTCCGATGATGGGTCCGCCGTATCTGGGCGACAGGATGTTCTCCTGGACCTGCATGAGGATGCGCGCCTCGGCACGGGCCTCGTCGGACTGCAGGACGTGCAGGTTCATCTCATCGCCGTCGAAATCGGCGTTGTACGGAGGACAGACGCACAGGTTGAACCTGAAGGTACGACCGTCCATGATCCTGACGCGGTGTCCCATCATGGACATCCTGTGCAGCGAAGGCTGCCTGTTGAACAGGACGACGTCTCCGTCCACGAGCTGCCTCTCGACGGTGTAGTCCACCTCGAGGCCCTCCGCGACGGTCTCCTTGTTGGTCTCGGTGACCCTGATCCTCCTGCCGTCGGAACGGATGACGTAGTTCACTCCGGGGACGTAGGGGTGGTCGCTGAGGGGTCCGGGACCGCGGGCCACGAACTCGCGCATCATGTCGAGGTTGTGGGCGTTGACGTGAACGGGCACGGTGAGCTCCCTCGCCGCGATGACGGGCACTCCGACCTCGTTGATCGAGAGCAGAGGGTCGGGGGAGATGACGGTACGGGCGCTGAAGTTGACACGCTTACCGGACAGGTTGCTCCTGAACCTTCCCTCCTTACCCTTGAGCCTCTGGGCCAGGGTCTTGAGGGGACGACCGGACCTGTGCCTTGCGGGCGGGATACCGGACGTCTGGTTGTCGAAGTAGGTGGTGACGTGGTACTGGAGGAGCTCCCACAGATCCTCTACGATCAGCTGGGGCGCTCCGGCGTCACGGTTCTCTCTGAGTCTCTGGTTGATTCTCAGGACATCGACCAGCTTGTGGGTCAGATCGTCCTCGGATCTGTCTCCGGAATCGAGGGTGATGGACGGCCTGACGGTCACAGGGGGAACGGCCAGTGCGGTGAGCACCATCCACTCGGGCCTGCAGGTCTCGGGATCGAATCCCAGGGCCCTCAGGTCGTCGTCGGGGATGCGCTCGAGCCTCTCGCGGACCTCTTTCGCGGTCAGCTTGTGGTTGTCGTTGACCTCGCGGAAGGTGGTGGGCTTGTCGAGCTTGATCTTGATCTGCTCGACTCCGCAGTAGGGGCACATGCCCTTCCCGGACGCGTCCTTGGCGGTCTCCTTGGAGTAGTTCTTGAACTCCACGGTGTCCCCGCCGTACTCCTCCATCTTCTCCATGCTGTCCAGGCGGGCCTGGATCTGGTCCTCGGAGAGCATGAGCCTGCCGCAGGAGCTGCATGTGGACTCCAGGAGCATCTTGATGTCCTTGATGAACCCGACGTGGATGACGGGCATGGCCAGATCGATGTGTCCGAAGTGCCCGGGGCACTCGTCCACCTTGCATCCGCAGGTCTTGCAGCGGAGGCCGGGCTCGATGACTCCCATATGGGGGTCCATCAGACCCATCTCGATCGGGTATCCCTCATCGTCGTATGTGTCCGCCGTGATGATCTTGGTGGCGGACATCCTCCTGATCTCGTCGGGCGAGACGCAGGAGAACTTGATGGATCCAATCCTCTTGGTGATACCGGCTGTCATCTCAGGTCCTCCAGCTGAAGCCTCATGGCGACACCCATACTCAGGAGCTCGTCCATGAGCAGCTTGAATGCATAGGACGTCTGGACGGGGTAGATGTGGGTGTGGTTCTTGCACACCGGGCAGTACAGAGCCCCGTTCCTGTCCTTGATCGCGATATGTCCGCACTTCGGGTTGCCGCAGATGTACTGAACGGTTCCGTCGGACTCGTCGAGCAGCCTGTCCTTGATGACCATGGCGGCTCCGTGACCGATGAGACAGTCCCTCTCCATCTCTCCGAACCTGAGACCTCCCTGCCTGGAACGTCCCTCGGTGGGCTGCCTGGTGAGAATCTGGACAGGTCCCCTGGACCTGACGTGCATCTTCCCGCTGACCATGTGGTGCAGCTTCTCGTAGAAGATGACTCCCGTGTAGACCTCGGTCTGGATCATGCGTCCGGTCCTGCCGTCGTACATGACCTCCTTTCCGTCCCTCTTGAATCCGTTCCTGAGCAGACCGTCGCGGATGGAATCCTCGTTCTCGCCGGAGAACGCGGTACCGTCGATGATGCGGCCCTCCATGGAACCGACCCTTCCCGCGATCATCTCGAGCACGTGCCCGATGGTCATACGGGACGGGATACCGTGGGGGTTGACCACGAGATCGGGGGTGACTCCGTCGGATGTGAACGGCATGTCGCACTGGTCGACGAGCCTTCCGACGACTCCCTTCTGTCCGAACCTGGAGCAGAACTTGTCGCCCAGCTCGGGGATCCTCTCGTCCCTGACCTTGACACGGACGAGCCTGCATCCGTTCTCGGACTCGGTGATCATGACGGAATCGACGTATCCCTTCTCTCCGGGACGGACGGTGACGGACGTCTCCCTGCGCTTCTGCGGGGTGAGGAAGTCCGTGTCCTCCTCGAGGAACCTGGGCGGGGATGTCTTTCCGATGAGGACATCGGAACCGTGGACCTCGCTCTCGGGGGAGATGAGACCGTCCTCGCTGAGCTCCGCATAGGCCATATCGGCCCTGGCGCCCATGATGTCGGGGGACGGGATCTCGAAGTGGTCCTCCTGTCCTCCGGGGTAGCGGCGCTCCTCGGCACGGTAGGACCTCATGAACGTGGACCTGCCGAGACCCCTCTGGACGGAGCTCTTGTTCATGATCAGCGCATCCTCGATGTTGTACCCGTGGTACGAGAGGACGGCGATGCAGAAGTTCTGTCCTGCGGGCCTGTGCTTGTATTTGATGTACTCCATGGTCTGGGTCTGGACCATCGGGACCTGGGGGTACTGCATCAGGTGGCCCCTGGTGTCGGGCCTGATCCTGTAGTTGGAAGTGGGGACTCCCAGCGCCTGCTTACCCATTCCCGCACCCATGGTGATACGGGGGGCGGAGTTGTGCTCCGGGTACGGAACGATTCCGGCGGCGACTCCAATGATGACCATGGGGTCGACCTCCATGTGGGTGTACTCAGGAGTGATCTTGGACGGGACGGTGAACTCCTGGCCGCACCACCTGCACCTGAGGGTCGCATCGCCCTCCTTGCCGGGGTTCATCCAGTCCGCATCCGTCTTCGAAAGGGCGTGGCTGCAGCAGGGGCACCTGCGGGGCAGGTCGTAGGGTTCGACGAGGACGAGCGCGTCCTCCTCCTCTTCGGCGTCGACCCACTCGATGATGCCCTCGCGGAACAGGTCGTCCCAGCGGATCCTGTCCTCGCGGATCCCCTCGATGTGCTTCCTGGAGAGGGCGAGCCTGCCGTTCTTGACGATGAGCAGGGGCCTTCTGAGGCGGCCCTCGTCGCAGTTGATGATGATCTCTCCCATCTCCTCGTCCCAGCGGATGTTGATCTCGTTGGACAGAAGGCCGCAGCGCCTGCGCTCCCTGATGTCGTTGACGAGCTTGGCGGGAGAGGCGTGGGTTCCCACGAGGTCTCCGTTGACGTAGACCCTGGCTCCGGCGCTGGACTTGACGGTCTCGAGATCCATCTCCCTCAGCATCCACTTCACATCGGCCTCGGGGAATCCCTCGGAGACGTCGATGATCAGGGCGGCGTTCTTCACCAGTCCGCAGTTCTGACCCTCGGGGGTCTCGGACGGGCAGAGCCTTCCCCACTGGGTGGGGTGAAGGTCACGGGCCTCGAAGTGGGGCTGGCTCCTGGTCAGGGAGGAGGTGATCCTCCTGAGGTGGGACATCGCGGAGAGGTTGGACGTCCTGTCGAGGAGCTGCGATACTCCTGCACGTCCGCCGACCCAGTTGCCGGTGGCGAGGGCGTGGAGAAGCTTGTGGGTGAGGAGGTCGGGACGGATGGACGAGGCGATGTTCATCTCGGACTTCTTCCTTCCCCAGTTCCTCTCGAGCTGGTACTTCAGGTCCTTCATGAGGCTGCTGAAGCTGGTCCTGAACAGGTCCTCCATGAGGTCTCCGGACAGCTTGAGCCTCTTGTTGGCGTAGTGGTCCTTGTCGTCCTCCTTCCTCTTGCCGAGGCTCAGCTCCAGAACGGAGCGGGCGATGCGTCCGAGGAAGATGGCCTTCTTCATGCGGTCCTCCTGGGAATCGCCGAGGTGGGGCAGCAGGGACCTGTCGAGGATGCTCTCGACCTTCTTGGTCCTGTACTCCTTCGCCTGACCGGCGGCGAAGTTCCTCTCGAGGAACAGAATCGCGTCCTCCTGGGTGTGGTATCCGTTGGGAGCGTAGGTCTTCTTGTCGAAGGATGCCTCGATGTTGGCGTAGACGATGTTCGCCATGGCCTCGTCGGACACGATGGTCTCGTAGATCTCCTCGTCGGACTCCATCCCCAGGGCCTTCATCAGGGCGATGAGGGGGATGCTTCCGGAGGCGACGGGCACGGAGACCATGACCATGCCGTCCTTCTTCTTCTCTACAAGGGTGAGGGCGCGGTATCCGTCCTTCTGGGAGAACACCTTGGCGACCTCGACGGCTGCGCCGTACTTCTCGTTGTACTCGACCATGACCCTGTTGGGGGCGAGGTCCTCGAGCGTGATCAGGACCCTCTCGGTTCCGCCGATGATGAAGTATCCTCCGGGCTCCCTCGGATCCTCCTTCTGCCTGATGAGCTCCTGCTCGTACTCTTCGTCGGAGAGAGGGCGCTCGAACTGCTTCTCCATGACCTGGCGGTTCACGTTGCAGCCGGAGGACTTGACCATCATGGGGAGGTCTCCGACGTGGATCCACCTCTCACTCTCGATCGCCTCCTTCTCGACGCCGTCCTCGAAGACATCGAATCTCACGAAGACCTTGGACATGTAGTTGAGATTCCTGAGCCTGGCCTCCATAGGGGTCAGCTCGTGGCTGTATCCGTTGGCCTCCATGACTGTGGGGGCCTCGACGCGGATGGTGGGCCTGGCCTGAAGGTCGACGTTCCCGTCCTCGTCCCTCCTCCTGCCGATGCGGATCTCGATGTTCCTCTGGCCGACCCTCTCGGGATCGAGCCTGATGACTCCCCTCTCCGCATCATCGGTGGGGACACGGATGTCGTCGACGATCTTCTGCATCCTGCTGTTCGGGTTCTCGGGCGTAGCCAGGAAATCGTCGAAGGACGAGGTGTGGTGGCTGACGATGTTGTGGTCTTTGAAATAGAGCTCTACAAGATCCCTCAGCCGCTCACCCCCTCGTGACGAGCCTGTAGACCACGAACTCCTGCGCGGTCTCGCTCTTCCTTACGATTTTGATGACCCTGCCCTCTTCGATGGGCCCGTGGATGGTCTCCAGTATCTTGATTCCAGGGTCGCTTTTCCTGATCTTAGGAAGCTGGCCCTTCGTGATATGGAGCTCCGCGAGCACCTTATCCGCCTCCTCGGGGTCCAGGAGGTGATGCTCAGGTGTGAGCACGTGCCTGAGCACATTGAAGCTAGTTTCTGCTGCCAAGTGATTCACCTACTCTTGCCCAGCCCGGTCAGCTGGTAAATCGGTTTCAGAGAAATGCTACGCATGCCTTCCTCATACTTGATCCGCCGTTCGATCGCTCATGAAGTCCATCTGGCGGGCCTGAAGGGATTCGAACCCTTGACCACCTGATTAAAAGTCAGATGCTCTACCTAGCTGAGCTACAGGCCCATGGATAGCTTAAAGCTTGTAAGTGTCGGGGAACGGGTGATTGTATTTAATAGAATCGGTCCCTTCGAAGCCCCGTTCCACCGATTCCGCCCGTTTCATCCGAAAAACGAACGAAACAGGCGTTTCGATGATAATATCAGGCCTTAGGAGCCCTCTTCCTCGCGAATACGAGGTACCCCGTATGGCCGAGGGTATCGAAGGAGGGCCTCACGCCTCCGGGGTGGACCTCCAGATATCTCTGTATATTCTCCAGAGCACGGACGTCGGCGTATCCCACCTCCCTGAGGGCGATGACGGAGCTCTCGACCTGGTTCATATTGGGCACGTAGATGCAGATCCTGCCTCCGTTCCTGAGGTGCGGATCGAGATTGGCCAGGGCGAGCCACGGGTCGGGCATGTCCATGGTGAGGATGTCGGCCTGCCATTCGATGCCGGGATCGGCCTCCCTCGCATCCCCGATGGCATAGGACCAGAATCCTCCGAGCTCGGTGCGGTTGACGTTCTTCTCGACCCTCTTGGCGTTCTCCTCCTTGAGTTCAAGGGTGTGCACATGGCCGGTCGGCGCCACGGCGGACAGTAGCGCGGTGGTCAGTCCTCCCGAACCCGCTCCGATCTCCAGGACGCGGTCCCCTGAACGGACGTCGCAGTTCATCAGGATGGTCGCCGCATCCTTGGGTGTGATGATCTGAGCGCCGCGGTCGAGGGAACCCATGAGATCAGTCGTACCGGGGCGGAACACCGTGTACTCCTTCCCGACGATCGTAACGGAATCGCCGTCGTCGAGGCCTTTGAACTTCGAACCGTCCACCGCCCCGAGGCCCTGGACCTTCACCATGCCGAAGGACACCTTGAGCCAGTTCCTCCTTCCCGTCGCATCCTCCAAGAATACAGTCTCGTTCTCCTGGAACTCCATGGACCGGCATGGACGACCCGAACATAATCGTTTGCGGGCAGGCATCTCTTATATCCAACAGTATCGATATTGTAACATGACCAAGGGGAGGCTAGGGGTCATCGCATGTCCCATGCTGGAGGACGAACTCATCGCGAGCCTCGATGAGGATCCGGAGGAGAAGCGCATCATCGTCATCGGAACACCCTACAACGACAGTCTGAAGCGCAAGATGGGCGCCAAGGGCATGAAGTTCGAGGAGATCGACGAAATGGACTTCATGAACGGGTGGATCGACATCGACCAGGAGAAGTACAACGTCATCATCAAGATGAACAGCCTGGGCCTCCATGCCGAGCCTCAGAAGCTCAGGGAGTTCATACAGGACGAGCTCACCATGCTGAGCGGAAGGGTCGACGCGGTCGGCCTCTACTACGGCATGTGCGGGAACTACGGGTGGGATATCACCAAATGGTCCGAGGAGAAGCTGCCCTTCAGGGTCGAGGTCTTCCGCGACTGCAAAGGGAGGGTCTGCGACGACTGCGTGGGTGTCGCCGTAGGCGGACTCGACGGCTACAAGGAGCTTCTGAAACGGTACACAGGGATGCTGCTGCTCACACCGGCGGTGGCAACCAATTGGCTGGACTTCCTCAGCGCCGGGGAGATGGGTCAGGGATTGAAGGTCATGCCGAGCAGCGGCGATCCGAAGAAGGACATGAAGGACCTGCTGGTGATGTGCGGATACACATCGGCGGTACAGATCGATACGGGCCTGGAGGATCGCGCCGAATTCGACAAGTGCACGAAGGACCTGGTCGACTATCTGGGCTTCAAGCTGTACCAGGCGCCCGCGGACATGGCTGACAGGGGTCCGATGAACAGGATATACGAGGAATGCAAGAGGGACCTGTCGGCCTGACAGGCCCCTCGGTTTTCACACGATCACATCGTGTGGGCGGCGTAGGCCGCCTTGTCCACGGGCTTGCCGCAGATGATGCACTTGCCCGAGTAGGGCTCGGGGACGTAGGGCCTTCCGAGGATCTTGAATCCGTAGGTATCCTCGAACTTGTGGCCGCACTCCTCGCATCCGCACCATCCCAGCCTGAGGATCTTGTCCTCGGGGATGTTCTCGACGGAGTCGATGTCCTGGATACGGGACTTCTGGACCTCGCAGGCCTTGGCGTACATCTTCTCGGAGATGTCGTCCAGGAGCATCCTGATGCCGGGTACGAGGGAATCGATGGCGATCGTTCCCTTCTCGCCGGTGTCCCTCCTCGCGAAGGAGACGACACCGTTCTCGATGTCCCTGCCTCCGAGCTCGAGCCTGAGCGGCACGCCCTTCATCTCCCACTCGAAGTACTTGGCTCCGGGACGGGCGTCGCTGTCGTCCAGCTTGACCCTGATGCCGCCGTCCCTCAGGACCTTCACGAGGGCCTCGGAGGCCTTCTTGACCTCTTCGGCGTTGTCCTTCTTGAAGATCGGGATCAGAACGCACTGGAATGGAGCGATTCCGGGAGGCATGACGAGACCCTGGTCGTCTCCGTGAACTCCGATTAGAGCTCCGACGAGACGCTCGCTCATACCGAATGTGGTCTGGTGGACGTACTTGTGCTCCCCGTTCTCGTCCTCGTAGGTGATGTTGTAGGGGATGGAGAAGTTGGTACGGTAGTGGTGGATGGAACCCATCTGGAGGGTCCTGCCGTTGGGCATGGAGGTGTCGATTCCGACGGTGTAGTGCGCTCCGGGGAACTTGTCCCACTCCGTGCGTATGCAGAGCATGTACGGGAGGCAGATGGCCCTGGCTACCCTCTCGAGGATCTGGATGTCCTCCTCCACCTGGAGCTGCGCATCCTCCTCGGACACGTGGCAGGTGTGCGACTCGAAGAAATGGATCTCCCTGACCCTGATGAACGGACGGGTCTGCTTGGTCTCGTACCTGAAGGTGTTGACGATCTGGTACGTCTTCAGCGGAAGGTCCTGGTGGGACCTGACCCATAGGGAGAACATGGGGTACATGGCGGTCTCGGAGGTGGGCCTGACGACCAGTCTGACATCGAGCTCGTTGAGGCCGGCGTGGGTGACCCAGTAGACCTCCTCGTCGAATCCCTTGATGTGGTCCTTCTCCTTGGCGAACTCGGTCTCCGGGATCAGCAGGGGGAAGCATACCTCATCATGGTCTGTGGCGTCGAACTCCTGCCTGATGTAGCCGTCGATCTGCCTCATGATCTTCCAGCCGTAGGGCGTCCAGACGTTCATCCCCTTGATGGGGTATCTCTTGTCGCAGAGGTTGGCTTTCTCGACGATGTCGAGGTACCAATCGGCGAAATCATCCTCTTTCATGGACATTGTATCATTCCTTCAGGGCGTCGGCGATGAGACCGGCGACGGAGATGTGCGACACCTGGTTCTCCAGGGTGTTGCAGCAGAGCACCGCGGAGAGCGCGGAGCCGGTGAGCTTCTCGATGGCGTTGTTGACGAAAACGCCGTGGGTGCATGCGACGGAGACCGACTGAGCGCCTGCCTCCCTGAGGGCGGAAGCGGCGGCCACGATGGTTCCTCCGGTGGAGATCATATCGTCCACGATGAGCACGTTCTTGCCGGTGGCGTCGAACTTGGCGGGGGCGATCCTGACCTCGACTCCGGAGAGACGGGTCTTCTCCAGGTGGTCGTAGGGAACGCCCATCCTCTCTCCGACATCCTTTGCGCGTCCTGCGGCGCCTATATCGGGGGAGAGGACCAGGTCGATCTTCTTGTCCTTGAAGTAGTCGGCGATGACCGGAGCCGCCTTCAGGTCCCTGTGGGCGCAGGTGAAGTAGTCGAGAACGGCCTCCTTGTGGATATCGATGGTGATGACCGCGTCGCAGTCCATGTTCAGATGCCTGCACATGACCTTGGCGGACTCGGGCTCGCCGGGCTTGAAGACACGGTCCTGCCTGGCGTATCCGAAGTAGGGGATGACGAGGGTGACCTTCTTCGCTCCCAGCCTGCGGACGGCGTCCTGGAGCAGGAACATCTCGACCAGATTGTCGTTGGGATAGGTGTTCTGGACGATGACGACGTCGTCATCGAGGGATTCGGCGTCGATCCTCGTGTAGCACTCCCCATCGGGGAATTTCGTGGAAGCAGCCTGGATATAGGTGCATCCCAAGATACCCGCCAGCTCCTTGGCCAGGTCTCTCGAGGATGAACCGCCTACGATTATCATGACCGCGTGTAACGCGTACCTGTTCTTAAGAGGATGCGAGAGCGGTGCCCATAGGAGGATGGCTCGGGGCCGAAGCCCCGTAAAGGAGGAGGACACGGGGATGTCCGAACGCGAAGTCCGGGAAAGCAGGAATCGGTTTGAAGCATTAACCACCAAGAGACCCGTGCCCATTGTGGACATATCATCCATCCATATAAATCTGATGGAAATGGAGGTATCCGAACAGAAATTCCTGCCTATGCGGAATCCGGAGCAACGTCATCGTTGTGTGCCCAGAGATATTCTTCGTATCTAGGCCGCATAGGCCAGGAGGTCCGACGACAGATCGTGCCCGCAGACCGCCGGTATGCCGAAGATCCTCTCGACCATGCCTCTGACACGGTCCTCGTGCTCCGGATTCCTCACCGACAGGTAGCCTGCGATGGCGACGCTGTCGATGCGACCGCGCATGGATTCCAGGAACCCCTCCACCGTCGCCTCGTCGAGAGGCTCGGTCTCGTCCCCGCGTATATCGTGGGCTCCTGCCACCCTGATCCTGAAATCGGCGGGATAGGAGCTCTCGTAATCCCCTCCCATGCAGACGAGCGCCACCCTGGCGCCCTTCCCTTCGACGATCGAATTGGTGGCCAGGGTCGATGAGAGGGATACGACTCCGACCTGCTTCAGGAGACCGGGGTCCATCTTGCCTATGGCCTTCCTGATCCCTATGCAGAGGTCCTCGCGGGTCGTCGGCGCCTTCGCCTTGCATAGGACCTCCGTCCCGTCCAGATCCATTATGACGGCATCGGTGAAGGTGCCGCCCGTATCCAATCCCAAACCTACCCTCATGAAAGCCCTCCTTTCAAACACGACGCAGGACCGCGGATGATGCGTTCCAGCGCCTTCCAGCGGTTGTTACGACGTGCTGGAGGAAAAAACGAACGGTCGGAATCGGGTGCTGGCGACCGATTGTTTCCTCTACCAGCAGAGCAATCGACCGTGCATGACCGAGAAGAAGGACGTCGTCACCGACGAGCGCATGGAGAAGTACCTCGACATAACCGCGAGGGCTCTTGCCAAGATCGAGATCGCGGCGCCTGAGAAATCATACAACAGACGCCTCGCGGACAGCTTCCTCGAGATGGCGAACTGCTACTACGCCGATGCCAAGCACTTCAAGGAGTGCGGGGACTATGTCACGGCCTTCGCTGCCGTGAACTACGCCCATGCATGGCTCGACTGCGGCGCCCGCATCGGACTCTTCGACGTGGGCGGCGATGATGTACTGTTCACCCTGTACGAGTGATCGCCGGCGCCCGCGGTTGACGATTATCTCCTTGGCGCTGGAGGAGCAGGCGAACGTGCGGGCATGACCCCTTCCCAGAAGGGCCCACACGGCCTCCTCCGGAGCGTCGGTGAAGACGCTGTTCCCGAGCATGCACATGCCCGCGTTGAAGCCCTTGGAGTTCAGACCGGATATGACCCTCCTGATCGCGGGACTCTCCAGTCCCGACTCGGAGGAGAACCTGTTCGACATAGCGAACAGGTTGTCGTAGGTCGGATCTTCCAGGAACCCCTCCAACGTCGAGGCGGACGCCTCGTGGATGACATCCACCTTGCGGGTGTTTCCGATGACGGAATCGGTCTCCATCTTCGGACCGAGGACCACCAGGGTCAGCCGGGGGAACGAGAAGTCCGCGCTCACGACAGTACCGTGAGGCGGGAATCCCGCCACCATCCTGATCGGCACGTCCCTTCCTGCCACTATGGCGCTGACGTCGCCGAGTCCTCCTCCGCACATGACCTCGGCGGCATGGGCCGCCGCGAATGCACGGGTGCGCGACTGTCCGGTCATCTCCGCGATGCACAGCGACGCGGCTATCGCACCGGATGCGCTCATGCCGAATCCCTGGCTCACGGGGAGGTCGTTCTCGATGCGGATATCGAGCCCCATCCCGGGCGCCAGATCCTCCGCGGCCTTCCTTGTGACATGCGCTATGGATTGGAGGCCGTCCAGCCAGATGTTGACCGTGCTGTCGTCCCTGGGCTCGACGGTCGCCCTGGAACCCAGGTTCAGACGGATCCCGACCCCCCGGGATCCCGAGCACATGACGTCGTAGGACGAAATCGGCTGGAAGATGCACGATACGTGCCCGGGACAAAATGCCGTGACCATGTTCAGAGCTTCTTCATGCAGAAGTCGAGAATCGCGTCCGAGATCTCGGCCTTCGTTCCGGTGATCGCCTTGGCATCGTCCTTCGTCACCAGGATGGAGGACGACGTGGTCCTGCCGACCGCATCGATGTCGTTGGCCACCACAACGGCGAGATCGTACTTGTCCAGACGGGACCTGGCCCGATCGGTGAGCTGCTGCTCGGAGAGGCCGGATTCGGCCTTGAATCCGACCACCAGCGGACATTTCTCGCGGATCAGCGGGAGCACCTTGGGGACGGGGTTGAGATCGAGCTCGAACCCGCTGTCGCTGGAGATCTTGCCCTCGGCGGCCTCCTTGGGGGAGAAGTCCGCGAGCGCCGCGGGCACCAGGACCGCGTCGTGATCGATGTCGTCCATCATCCCCACGAGATCCTCGACGGTCGCGAAGCGACGGGTGGGGATGTAATCGGGCAGAGGGACGCTGCATCCGCCCATCCACATCTCGACGTCCGCACCCCTCTCGAAGGCGCGTTTGGCCAGTTCCACGGCCATGGTCCCGGAGGAACGGTTGGTGATGATCCTCATGGAATCTATGGGCTCCTCGCTCCTGCCTCCGATGACCAGCAGGCGCTTGCCCTGGAGGTAGTTCCTCGAGAGCATCTTGAACACCCATGCGACGACCTCCTCCCTGGAGGCGACCTTGGCCCTCGGTCCGTCTATGCGGGGACCGATGAATCTGACGCCCCAGGAATCGAGCTTCTCCAGATTCGCCTTCACGGCAGGGTTCCTGTACATCGAATCGTGCATCGCGGGGGCGATGGCGACCGGTATCCCCGACCCAAGGGCGACGGTGGCGAACGAGGTCACCGGCGTGTCGTCGATGCCGTTGGCGATCTTGGACACGGTGTTGGCCGTGGCGGGATAAATCAGAAGCAGATCCGCCGAACGGGCGGCCATCATGGTGACGTGCTCGGTCCCGCCTGTGAGGTCCGTGACGGGCTTGTGCCCGCAGGCGAACTCCAGCGAATCGGGTGTGACCAGCTTCTGGGCCTCCCTGGTCATGACGACCTGGACGTCGGCGCCGTGCCTTATGAGCTCCCTGATGGTCCCGAAGCACTCCACCGCGGCGATGCTGCCGGTGATGCCGACGACCACGGTCTTGCCCCTGAGTTTGGTGCTCTTCTCGCAATAGATCTCCTCCGACGGATGCATTCACAGAACCTCCTTGACAATCCTCAGGACGTCTTCCGCCACGTCCTCTGCGGAGCGCGAGGCGTCCACCACCTCGTATCCGTACTCCCCGGCCAGGGCCAGATAGGCCTTCCTGACCTGCTCCTGGAAGCACAGCTTCTCGAATTTGCTCTCCTCCTCGCCGCGGACCCCCACGCGCCCCATGGACGCGTTCGGATCCATATCGAGGAGGATCACCTTGTCGGGCACCCCGACGAAGGGCTCGCAGAGCCCTTTGAGCCAGCCCATGTCGGCGGAATCGCCGTCGAGCTTGGCGGATTGATACGCCAGTGTGGAAGCGTAGTAGCGGTCGCAGAGCACGACCCTCCCTTCCGACACGACCTTCGCGATGGATGCCGTATGCTCGTAACGGTCGGCGGTGAACAGGAGGGACTCCGCCCTCTGCGATATGCGCCCCGCCGAACCCGAGCGGATGAACGCCCCGATCCCGTCATGGGTGGGCTCCGCGGTGACCTCCACGTCGTAACCCTCCCTGCGGAGGGACTCCGCGACGGACCTGCAGACCGTGGTCTTCCCCGAACCGTCTATGCCCTCGATGACGATGAATGCGCCCATCCCGTCTCCGTAGGCCCTCTCCGTTAAGGTAGTTTGTGCGCGCGTCGCCAGCAGCGAGACCACCGAATCCAGGGACTCCACGTCCTTGCAGAACGGGCGGCACAGGGCGGACAGGTCGCGCCTCACGGAGCCGTCCCATCTGACCCCGAGGGAATCCAGGTTGTCGGCCAGCGTCCCTGCGAGATTGCCGCCTCTTCCGTCCCAGTCGGTCATGATGACCGCCGGACGCTTCCTCCTCCATGCGTACTCGGCCGCCCTGACGGGGCCTCCACCGCTCTGGACGCAGAACATGTCGCCGGTCACACCGACAGCTTCCAGAGCGGAGACGTCCTTCGATCCCTCCACCAGGATCACGTGGTCGGAGGAGAGCATCCTCAGTCTATCGAGGGTCTCCTCGATCGCCTCGAGCCTCTCGGCATCGTCCATCCACTGCCTCCAACGAGGACATTATGCGCTTCGGATCCCCGGTCATGCGGACGGTCTTCTGCCTGGATGTCTGGCCCGCCGTGACCTCGGCCTTGGAGCCGGTGAGCCCGGAGAAGTACTGGCAGACCTCCTTGTTGGCCCTGCCGTCGAGGGGAGGAGCGGACACACGCAGGATCAGCCTGCGCCTCCATTCGTCGTATCCGTCCGGACCCGGGCGGTTGGACCTCGGAGACACCGATATGTCCACGTCGACGAAACCGTCGCCGGCCCTGCAGACGTCGGATACCTTCATACAGGGGGCGATACGGTGCAGAGCAATCAACCTGACGGCCGTATGGAAGGCGTTATCTATCGAACGGGACATGGGCTGACGATGAGCGCTGCCTTGGGACCCATGACATTCGACGAGCTGTCGGAGCTCTACAGGGTCGAGATGAAGAGCGCGTCGCTGACGCAGCGCCGCAAGGACCTCTTCAGAGCCATGGCGAACCTCCTTCTGACCCTCCGCAAGGAGTACGACAGACAGATGTCCCTCGATCCCGATTCGGTCATGACCGAAGGCGCTGAGCAGCGCCGCAAGAAGGCCGAGAGGCTCTGCAAGGATATCATGGTGCTCCGCACCAGGAAGATCGCGTCGATGGCCATCCGCGGTGCAGAAGGCGCCCGCAACGTGCTCGACTGCCTCACCGACGAGGAGCACGAGTACTACGACAGGGTGCTGGAGCTCACCAAGGGCCAGCTCTCTGAGATAGACCGCCTCAGAGGGAAGCGCACCGTCGTACCCACCAGGATAGACGAGCCCCCTGTCGCGGAGACCCCTGTGGAGATCGAGCCCGAGCCGGAACCCGTTCCCGAGGAACCTGCGCCGACCCCCGTCGCAGAGATCCCTCCCGCGGAGGAGCCTCCTATGGAGGAGATGTTCGACGAGGCGTTCGACGAACCATTCGATCAGCAGGACGATGCGATAGAGCCCGAGCCTCCTATGGAGGAGCCGGTTCCCGAGGAACCGATGCATGAGACCCCGATCGTCCATGAAGAGCCTCCAGCGACGGCGGACGCCGAGAATCCCGAGCTGACGCCCGTTCTGATAAGGATCCTGGAGGACCTGCCCGAATTCGCGGGCCCGGACCGGGACTACAGTCTCACGAAGGAGGACGTGGTCACGCTGCCGAAGGTTCTGGCCGATGTCCTCATCAATACGGAGAAGGCCGCTGCGATCAGGCCTACGCCCTGAGCGTCCTCGAATCGCCCAGGAACTCGAGGCAGTCGATCGTCATCCTCTTTATCCCGGTGATTTCGGCTACCGTCTCCCTGGCGATGTCCGGCTCGTTGTTGGTCCTGCTCAGGTGGGCGAGGAACAGCTGCCTGCGGGCATCCGTCATCGTCCTCCTGATGGCCATGGCGGTGTCCACGTTGCACATGTGCCCGCGATCGCTGCCGATCAGCTTCTTCAGCGCCGGAGGGTACGGACCCTCTACGAGCATCATGTTGTCGTAGTTGGCCTCGACGACGGCGATATCCGCCTGCTTGAGGGCCTCCATTATCGGGAACGTGAATGTCCCCGTATCGGTCGCCAGCAGGACCTTCTTATCATCGACCTCGGTGAAGAACGCATTGGGCTGGACGGCGTTGTGCATCGTCGGCAGGGGGGTCACATGGAACTGGCCCACGTCGAAGCTCCTCGAGGGATCGAACGGCACGAAATCCACGTTCCCGAGACTCAGCTCGTTGAAGGTCGGCTGGTTGCACATTATCGGGACGCCCAGCTTCCTCGCCGTGGCGCCGGCTCCGCTCACGTGGTCGCTGTGCTCGTGGGTGAGGAGGATGGCCTTGATGCATTCCTTGTCGACGCCCTCCTGCTCCATCTGCTTCAGGATCTTCCTGCAGCTGATGCCGGCGTCGATCATTATGGCCTCGCCATCGCTCTCGATGACGGTGCAGTTGCCGTCGCTCCCGCTGGCCAGTACGTGTACCTCCAACATCCGGGTGCGCCTCAGACCTTCCTCTTGTAGAGAGCGAAGATGATGTCGCCGCGGGTGATGATGCCCACCACGACGCCCTTCTCCAGAACCGGGAGGCGGTTGACCTCCATGTCGATCATGGACCTGAGGACCTCCATGATGGATGCATCGGGGGATGTGGTCAGGACGGTACGGGTCATGATCTCGGAAACGGGCTTGTTGGAGATCTCCTCGGAGATCGTCCTGAGCCTCTCATCGGGTTCGCTGGAGGAATCCATGGAGTAGGTGAGCATGACCGAGTCCGAGTTCTCCCTGTCCAGCTTGATCTGGTATGCCATGATCATGTGGAGGATGTCGTTCTCGCTCAGAATGCCCAGGAGGTGGTTCCTGTTGTCGACGACAGGCGCCCCGGAGATGTTGTCGAGAGCGAGCTTCAGCACAGCCTTCTTGACAGTCTCGTCTGCCTTCAGCGTGACGACCTGTGTCGTCATCAGATCCCTTACCTTCAACTTGGACATCTCCCGAGGTATCCCGCCATCTGCATTTATTGGTTTGCCGATTCCGAGCCTCGATGAAATCGCCCTAATCTGATCCGGCCGAATGGCGGGATCCTTTCTCTCTTTCATATCCTTGTATCTTCAGTGACCTTCTGCCGGATGAAGCAGATCACTGAAGATACAAAGTCCTAATCCGAACCTGTTTCCTCGAACAATTGCAGAAGAACAATTGTAGACGCGGAGCGACATCGCGAAGCGAAGATCCCATCAGCGGATGCTGAATCGACCCGACGACCTCCTGCTACGGCAGACCAGCAGCACGACTAAGATCGCAACGACCGCGACGGCGACGAGCAAAGCCTTCATGATCCCTTTCGTAGGCTCCTTAGCGATTCCTCCGTAGTCCGAGGGGACGTATCCTCCGCCCGGCATCGCCTCAGCATACAGGAGCTGCGATTGTCTCAGAGTGCTCCAGTCCTCGCCCCACTCCTCTAAGAGGTCCCGATCCGTGAAGTAGCGAGACAGACCGGGAGACGGCCCGCCCAGAACAAGCACCGTGCAGTGCAACATAGACCATGTCCCCGTGTCCCCATATCCGACAATGCCAGTCGCTTCGAGTGTGTGGCAGCGGGTCCGTCCGCCGACGGACACGTCCGAATAGGAATCACAGAACACCCTTCCTGAGAAGGTCCCCCAGATCGAAAGTCTCGAACGATCCAGATCGACATGTGCCGAATCCCTCTGCGGATACTCGGTGCCGCCCCATGACGTTAGATCTTCGAACTTCTCGTACACCGCCAGGAATCCGGATTCGTCCACAGTCAATGAGGAATCCTTGACTGATATCGTCCCTCCGGGCATGATTTTGAAGCTCTCCGACACATAATATCCGCCGTTCTTCAGGATGAGATCGATGTCTCCGTCGATCGGCATCACATAGTCGGACGTAGATATCGAGCGTCCCGAGTACGACAGCTCCGACGATGAGAACGTCGCACCCCCGTCGATGGAAACGACGGTCCTTCCCCCGGAGCACATCTTCGACAGCGACGCTCCCTCGGAGAGCCTCACTAGGCCGTTCAAATCGCCCACGAACGGGAACTCCGCGAACCTGAATCCGTCGCCGATGTACAGCTTAGCGGTTCCGAGGAGAGATGAACCCGCATCCATGAGGACGGGACAGGAAATGGACCTCATGGAGTACTCGTTGAACGGAAACACTCCGTTGCGCATCTGCACCTGCGCGGTGGAGCCGCCTCTCCAATGGACGACCATGAACCTGTCCCTGATGGTGGAACCATCCTCAGCGCGGAGTGTGCCATCCCCGGACGTCTCGCCGAAGTTGTCCCACGTCCCGCCGCCGCACACGACTATCGCCCCATGATTCTCAACACAGGAGTAGCCTCCCGTCACCCCCTGATCGCAGTTCCACTCGGCCCAGCAGGTCTCCGCGTTGACCAAGAACGTTCCATTCACCGTCAATGTCGCACCTTCGGGGACCACGACCCTGGTGATCTCCGTCCTGTCGGCGCCCTTGGATCCGTCCGGGTTCCTGCCATCGACGTATCCCGTGCCCTTCTCGTCGCATGCCAGCACGACGGTGACGTCCGCGGGGACGGTCACGTCCCCGGACAGGGTCCATGGTCCCGAGACGACGACGGTCGATCCGGGCGACGCGCCCTCGATCTCCGCTGCCCAGTCCGTTCCGTAATCCGCGTCCGTCGGGGAGGACGGGACCAGAAGCAGAACGACTAGAGGAACCAGCAGGAGGAGAGACATGCCACGCATGCCGTCAACTCCTTTCGACGCGTGATAATATCGACATTTCCATGACACGGAGTCATGAAACCTGCGATGATGACTGCCAGTCATATAATAAAGCTGATAAAAATCTAAGAAAGATTAACTTGGGACCATGGCAAGCAAATCGCTGAAGGCGTTCATCGCCATAGCCATCGTCGCCGCCCTCGCGTTCACGGCCGTTCCGACCATGAGCGACGAGTCGGATGCGGCGACCGTCTCCTCCGCCACAGGGACGATCAGCTTCCACATCACAGGAAGCGACGCATACCTCGGAGACGCCAGCACCATGGTCAGCTTCACGCTGGTCTACAGCTACACGCCCTACGACGCAGGAACCCCCGACCTCAAGGTCGAGTATTCTGCTAAGGCCATCGACGAGAACGGAAGGATCGTCGACACCATGGCCGGGACCGAGACCATCACCGGCCCCGCCTCGAACGTCACTGTCGACGGACCGTCGGCGTACGCCCGCGACGTGTTCTCCCACTCCAGCGGAACCGCCACCGCGACCGCCACGGTCACCGGAGCCGGAGAGCTCACTGGAACCGTCTACATGTACGTCGGAAGCCAGGTCTACGACACCCAAGACATAAGCATCAAGGTCGGATCCGTCTCAGAGGACGAGGACGACAGCACGATGATCGTCGTAGCTGTCATCGCCTGCGTCATCATCGTCGTTGCAGTCGTGGCAGTCCTGTACACCAGGAAGAACTGAAGGGAATCGCATATCGGACGATACCCAAAACCATTTTACGGCGGGGACGGGAGTCTCCGTCGTGATCCTCTCCCATGACAGGCCCGAGGAGCTCACCCGGGCGTACCGGAGCGTTCTTGCCCAGACCGTCAAGCCGGAGAGGATCGTCATCGTGTTCTCCGGAAAGGAGATAGCTGTATCCTATGGAGGCATCCCCACCGTCGCCGTCCGTTGCGAAGGGACGGGAGGAGCCGCGCGCAACGCCGGCGCTTCTCTGTGCGATGACGGATTCATAGCATTCCTCGACGACGACGATGAATGGTCTCCGGGGAAGCTGGAGAGCCAGCTCCCAATGTTCTCCGAAGGGGTATGCATGGTATGCTCCCCATATTTCGTGGAATCCGAAACGGGAGCGGACGTCTTCCGCCCCCGCATCCAAGGGAGCATCCTGGAGGAGAACGTCCTCGGATGCACGTCCATGGTCCTGCTCAGGAAGGACGCCTTCGATGCGGCGGGGGGATTCGACCCCCGGATGCAGAGCAACCAGGAGTGGGACCTGTGGATCAGGATGCTCGATCTGGGAGAGACGGAATGCAGCGACAATATCGTCGGAACGAAGCACGATTCCGCCGATTCGATCTCGTCGGACGGAAGAAGAAGGGAGAGAGGGTGGATCAGGCTCCTGTCCAAGCATCTGCCCAGATACCTGCACGATCCGCGTGCGCTGGAGAGGGCTCTGTGGTTCTTCTACAGGGACATGCTCTTCCTGAGGCGCTGGATCCCCGCTCTGATCGGCACCGCCCTCTACGGCGCAGTAAGGGTGCCTATGATATTGCTGGATATCGCCCGCGGGATCGATCCGAACCGCGGTTCAGGCGGGAGACGACGTCGGCAGCGATCCTCTTCAGCATCGCCGGAACGTCGGATGTCCTCGGAACAAGGTGCATCCAATCGGAATGGTCGGGAGCGCTGGCCCACCGCATGTGATCGAGAAGAGGTCTAATCGAGGGATCCGATACGGACAGCATGGACCACTCGGCAACCGATCCGTAGGACATCCCGGGAAGCATGCGACCGAAGACGCGTTCTATCCCGAGAGCGTATTCCAGCTCCCCGTCGGAGATCTCCAGATACGCATCCATGCGCTCCTTCTCCCATGCGGGAGGATTCTCTTCGAAGACCGGCCCTCCGGACCATCCCCTCAACGGAGGCTCCGGAGAGCACAGAAGGAACTCCGGTATGTTCACCCTGGTCCAACCGGCTACGGGAGAACGACGGCGTCCGAAGGACGTGTGCGGAAGACCCGAATCGGCCAAAGCGACGAGATAGTGCCCGACCGCAGACCTCCCGATCATCTCCTGGAGAAGACGCTGCGATGTGAACCTCATCGTGGTCGAATCCACGATGTCGACGCTTCCGTCTCCGCACATCGACGACAGGTATCCGCGGTATTCGGTGGCCTTCGTCCTGCGAAGGGAATCGATCTCATCGATCCTCGATCCGTACATGCGGACGATATCGTCATCAGCGGAAGGAGCGGCATCGATGCCCAGGTCGTCCTTCAGGAATCCGATGACATAGCGCATCCACGACACGGCCCGATCGTGGCGGAAGCGCTCCCGCCGACGGGACAGGACGTCCATGGGCCCATAAGGTATGCCGTCGTCCGATAGCACATAGGAGATGATCCTCTGGATGTGCGCATAGCGCATCGTCGTCCCGGGGACCTCCAGGCCGCGCAGTGACGATATAATCCTCATCGGGGTGTATCCGTCACGGGATGCGAACAGGACGACGGAATCGGGACAGATCGTTCTCGAGAGATGCTCCGAATAGGCGTAGGCCAGCGGACCTCCGTACCTGCGACCGAGATTCCACCAAGATGATGAGGGGGCCGAACCGATGACACCTGCCTCCGCCAGCATGTCCATGGACACGATGACGGAACGGTCCAGCCCGCATGTCCTCTCGTAGAACCGCCTCTGGTCCGGATGGGTGCGGAGATACGTGTCGATGCGGGAAGGACGACAGGTAGCGTCTATCCCCAGCGAACGGGGCACCCTGCGATCGGAACGCGGATTGTCCCCTATATGGCTCATACGGTCGAATGGGACCCCGGTCTCCTCCGAGACGATGCGGAACAGCCCGCCGGAATGCTTCGATTCGCCATATTCGGAGGAGACGAAGAGACGGTCGCATGGGATGCCGCATCTCGAGAGGATTCCTTCGAGAACAGTCCGTGGAAGATACATGTCCGAGACGACCGCGACGCGGGATCCCTCCAACGAAAGGTCCTTCAGAATGCCGACGACATCCGGATCGGGAATCGCTATCGCCGTCTCGGCTTCGATCTCGACCTCCAGGAGATCGTCGAAGCCGTCTTCCAGATAGGAATAGATGTCGTCGATGGAGACCTCTCTGCGGAGGACCCTGCGGGCCTCCTTCTCCGCCGATATGCGTGCTTCCGCGAACCCCTGCCTCCCCTCGTGCTCCTCTATCAGACGGAACAGATCCGTCGGACGGACAAACGGGCGGACGATGAGGGTGTCGAAGAGATCGAAGCATGCGACCTCGGGAGGATCGCATCTTGGAGAGCGCAAGGACCGCATCGCGGCTCCCGGCCTCCGCGGCCTGCGAGAAGAGACTCCTCGCCTTCTCCGGATCCTTCTCCGTCCCGATGCCGTCGCGATACAGGACACCCAGCTGGTACCTGGCGGTAGCATTGCCGTATCCGGCCGCGCGGGAAATCAACTCCAAGGCCTTTCCGACGTCCCTGGGCACGCCGTTGCCGCGGAGGTTCATCAGACCAAGCTCCAGAATGGACTGGACATGCCCGTGCTCCGATGCCTTCCCGAAGAGCTTGGCCGCTTTGGACGAATCGGCAGGAGATCCTACACCGTCCCTGTGCATCGTCGCGAGCTGGAACATCGCCTGAACGCTTCCGTGGGATGCGGCGCGCTCCATCCAGCGGAACGCCTCGGAATGCTCCTTCTCAGAGCGGTAGGACTTCAGGAGGATGTCGGCGACGGCGAACTCCGCGGTTGCGCCGGACGCGGACGAGAACATGGATATCCAACGCTCCGATTCGGCAGGATCCGGATCCACGCCCGTGCCGTCGCGGAAGATCGATCCGAGCTGGAACATGGCGGATGCATCGCCCGCGGATGCGGACCTCTCCAACCAATGGATAGCGGCCTTCATGTCGCGTTCGACGCCCATCCCCTTGCGGTACATGGAGATGAGCTCGTTGCGTGCCCTGGCATTGCCGCGTTCGGCAGCTGACGAGAGCCATTGGATAGCCTTCTCCGGATCATTTCCGACTCCGGCGCCGTCACGGTAGGCGAGGCCAAGCATCAGCATGGACTGGACGTCGCCTCTCTCCGCAGCAACGGCCATCCATCTAACCGCCTCGGAGCGGTCCTGTCTTACCGTTGCTCCTTTGGAGTAGACGTCCCAAAGAGCGGCGGAGGCTCTGACGCTGCCTTCGGATGAGAGCTTCTCCAGAACGGACACGCATTCGGAGAACGCTCCCGAGGAGCCGAGGCGCAGGCCGGCGTACTGGTTGCCCCTGGATGCCGCTTTGAGGTACAGATCCCTGGCCTCCTCGGTCTTGCCTGCGGCATCGAGGATGTCGGCGAGATTCACCGTCGCATCGATGGATCCGAGGGATGCCGCCTTCCTGAACCAGGCCTCGGCTGCCTCCGGATCCTTCTCCACGCCCGATCCGTCGCGGAGCATCGTTCCGAGACGGTTCTGCGACACGGCATCCCCGGCCTCTGCGGAAGCGCGGACCATATCGGGGGAATCGACAAGGCATCTGGTGTAATGGAAGCATACCTCCTCCGGGTCGCCCGATTCCCTGACGGCTCCCTCATCGATCCAGACGGCCCTGTCGCACATGGACTCGACGGATCCTCCGACGTTGGATGCGAATATTATGGTCTTGCCGGCCTTCTTGAACCTCTCGAAGAGGGCGGCGCACTTCTCCTGGAATCCGACGTCTCCCACGGAGAGGATCTCGTCCACGATCATGATGTCGCATCTGACATTGATGAGGACGGAGAAAGCCAATCTTCCGACCATTCCAGAGGAGTAGGTCCTGAGAGGATCGTCTATCTGCTCTCCGAGCTCTGAGAACTCGATGATGCCGTCGATCATCGAATCCGTCTCCTTCTTGGAGAATCCGAACATGGAGCTCTTGATGTAGATGTTCTCGCGGCCGCTGAGATCCTGGTGGAACCCCATGCCGAGCTCCAGGATGCTGGCCACGTTCCCTTGGATGTCGATCGTTCCCGAATCCGGATAGATGATGCGACTGATCAACTTGAGCAGCGTGCTCTTCCCGGATCCGTTGCGGCCGACCACACCCAGGCACTCGCCCTTCCTGACGTCCAGGTCCAGCGATCTGATGACCTGCCTGCTGACGTCCTTCCCGTGACCGTCCACGGTGCGCTTCACGTCGAAGGACTTGCAGACGCCACGGATCTCGATGCTGTTGCGAGGGTCCATCACAATCTCTCCGCGAATCCCTTCTCGAGCCTCTTGAACACATAGAAACCGACCATGAGAGAGAGCATGGCGAACAGCATGCCGATGACCACGATGCGGAGGTCCGGCAAGGTGCAGTAGTAGATCGAATCATGGAACATCTCGACGTAGTAGGTCATCGGATTGAGAGCGAGGACCACCTGGAGAGTAGGATTGTCGATGTAAATCGTGTACATGATCGGGGTGACGAACATCAGGAAGGGCAGGACGCGGCCCAGAGCGTACATGGTGTCGCGACTGTAGACGCTGACCGCGCCGAGGAAGAAGGCGACACCGAGCGCGAAGGCTGTCTCCAGCACGAGGGCTACGGGGATGAACAGCAGCGAGATGGCATCCATCGGAACGCGCATCACCGCCATGGCGGAGATGAGTATGGCATACGAGATGACGAACGTCAGAAGGGCGTTGAGCACCACGGAGAGGACGAGGATCTCCCGTGGGAAGTACATCTTGGTCACCATGTCCTTGTTGCCTACGACGCAGTTCATCCCGCCGGTGGCGCATTGGAGGAAGAACGTGAACGAGAATACTCCGAGCGACAGGTACGCCCAGTAGTCCCTGATGTCCTTCCCGATTGTATCTTCAGTGACCTCGACTAAATGAGGCAGGTCACTGAAGATACAATTTCATCGAGGCTCCAGCAATGCATACATTTATGTATAAGCAGGATATCAACAGGATTCGTGGGCCTGTAGCTCAGCTAGGTAGAGCGTCCGACTCTTAATCGGACGGCCAAGGGTTCGAATCCCTTCAGGCCCGCCACTTACTCATCCAGATATTCTGAAAAAATTGGTTCTTCAAGATTTAAGGTAGAAACGTCGAGACGAGAGGATGTTGTCAAAACCGGAATGTCAAGTCCCTCTGTCTCAGCAGAATCATGTTGAAGATGAATCGACGCCCTTGTATCCGCATGCCTGTCTGCGGATGTCTGTACTAACCACACAGTTTGTGAACAAGACAGTTTCAGCGACTCGAGTCACTGAAACTGTCTTGTTCACGGAAATATGAAGAAAGTGGACTTCATGGACAAAGTGGAGAAACCATGACCAGAAGTCCATTTTTAAGGAAGACAGAAGTCAATGATATAATTGACGAAAGGAAAGATGCTGAAGGATCCGCGTGGGACACGAAGATCCATCCAGAATCCGAGTTGAATTACCTCGATCTGAGGTATAGAGTGGGAGAAACCGTTGTCAAGGACGGATACACCATTAGGAAAGCAAGTGCCCAATTCGGCGTTTCTGTAGGGTTCGCAAGCGAATGGTTCCAGGTGTTTAGGGCCAGAGACTCTGTCGGAATAAACGATGTGAAGAGACACAACGATGGACTGACCTGTGCGGATCTGTGAGTACCTGAGACCCGGGCCCGGCGAACCATCACCGCACAGATCTGTATTGGACCGAATGCAGGACCGCACTCATGCATCGGAAAGACTCCGGAACCTCTCATTCGCGACCGATGGGTCGATCGGACCGATCTCGGCCACTTCGCTCTCCTTCATGAAACATACTCCGTACAAGGGCAGGTGGATCGCCCCGTTCTCATCGGTGGAGATGTTTCCCTCCGAAAGCTTGAATCCGATACGCTTCCGGTCCTTCTCCGCCAAGAGGGTATTCAACGACTTGGACCTCTTGCTCCTTCCGGATTTTGTCTCCAAGAGGTTTATGACGCCCCCGATATTGAGAACGAAGTCTATCTCCAGTGTACTGTCGCCCTTCTCGTAGAAACGGAGGTCGTATCCTTTTTTTACCAACGCCGAAGCAACCGCGTTCTCCAAGAACGCCCCGTTGTTGGCATATGGGTCGCGATTCACCAGTGCATCGATGTCTGCATCCTCTATGAGCACAGACATCAGCCCCGTATCGCACAGATATATCTTGAAATCGTCCGTGCACACCTTTCCGGACAGGGGCGGATTCGGTTCGATGACATTATAGCAGTAATGGATCAGCCCTGCGTTCCTCAACCAATCCAGGGCGCTGCCGTAATACCTCGAACCGCGCCCGTTCCTCTTCTCCACGGAAGCGTATGTGAACTTCTTGTTCTTCCGGGCCAGCTGATTCGGGATCGATTCCAGGCAATTAATTATCTTCATCCTGTCCGTCTTCCCCGAGTATTTCCCTGCATCCCGCCTCATTATCCCCACGATATCCCTGAGTTTGCCGTATGCGCTCATGTAACTTCCTGTAGCGGCATATTCCCTAACAACTTCCGGCATGCCGCCGACGACGATGTAGCGTCTGAATGCATCACTCATGGCCTTGTTGATGAGAGGATCTATGCTCTCCAGCGACCTGACTTTGTTTTCCACGGAATCTATCAACCCTTCGTCGTAACCCATAGCCCATAGGAATTCCTGGAAATCCATCGGATACATCTCCAGCAGATCGACATGCCCCAAAGGGGATATGTGATCGTCGTCACTGAGTCTGAGTCCAAGGAACGAACCGAGGGCTATGATGTCGATGTCGTTCTGCTCCGACAGTGATTTTAAAGAGTAATATGCCGCATTACAGGATTGGATCTCGTCCAGGATCACCAACGATCTGCCCTTCCTGAGCACCTTCCTGTTGACTGTCTCGATCCTGTCTATTATCGTTCTGTGATCGAGATTGCCTGAGAATATTTCCTTCTGCTCGGGCATCTCCTCGAAATTGATGTAGACGACGTCATCATAATTGTTCTGACCGAACTCCTTCACCGAGTATGTCTTTCCAATCTGCCTGCAACCCACGAGGACCAGAGGTTTATGAGAGGGATTCGACCTCCATGCGGACATTCTCGAAATGATCTTCCTCTTCATGATATGGTCATTGTTTGATATCATATATAATATGCAACAAATACCCCCCGAAGTTTGCTTGCAACTTGCAACAAATACCCCCCGAACTTTCGGGGACTGTTGCAACAAAAAACGAGTTCAAACTTTTCAAGAAGTGAGAACTTTGCCACGCGGATTAATAAACTTGAATTTCCGTTATTTGAGGTATAAGTTTCCCAGTCTACCATCCAACTTTCTCAAGTCAGCAGGAATGTAGTCGAGTGGGAGGGTGTGACCCCTCCCACTCGACTCGATTCATCCGAAAATTGCAGACTGCATAAAAACTGCATTTTGATGTTTTGCAAACCGTATAAAATCGATGATTTCAAAATTTGCAAACTGCATGTCTTTAAATATGATTTAAATATATTAGATTATAATGAAAAATACCAATCCTCCGATATTCAGGAGGAAGTTCTATGATGTACTCCTCGATTGGAAAGAGAACGATTCGTACAGATATGCATTGATGATCGAAGGGGTCAGAAGGGTCGGAAAGAGCACCATAGCGGAGCAATTCGCCAAGAACGAATACAGATCATACATCCTGATCGATTTCATGAATGCGAGTGATACCGTCAAAGAGATGTTCAACAGATACTCTGACGATCTGGATAAACTGTTCCTGATGCTCTCCGGTTACTATAACGTGATACTATACGAACATGAGAGCCTGATAATATTCGATGAGATCCAGGAATTCCCACGCGCCCATCAGATCGTCAAATATCTTGTGAAGTACGGAAAATATCCAATCCTGGAGACGGGATCGCTGATCACACTGAAAATGAAATCCAGAATGACACAGCCTTCGGAAGTCATCACCAGATCTATGAACCCCATGGATCTGGAAGAATTCATGTGGGCCATCGGGAAGGATGTTCAATATGGGATCATCAAAGATTCGTTCGATTCCATGGAACCTCTGACCGATGGGATGCACAAGGAATTGATGGACACATACCGCACCTATATGATCGTCGGAGGTATGCCGCAGGCCGTATCGGCATTGATAGAGACGAACAGCTTCTCAGAAGTGGAGAAGGCCAAGACCATGATCCTGGATATCTATCGCAGGGATGTCTGGAGGGAGGACGACGGGATACTGGCGGAATTGTTCAACAGCATACCCTCGATGCTCAACAGGACCAGCAAGGTCTTCTCTCCCAGCGTTGTGAAGAAAGATGCCAGGAAAATGCGTTATATCAAACGCATCTCATGGTTGTGCGGTTCAAAACTGGTCAATCCTTGCTACAACTGTACGAATCCAGACCCTGCCATTGCGCAGTATGAGGACAGGAACGATCTGAAAATGTACTTCGTTGACACGGGTCTGCTCATCACGATGATGCTGGAAGCTAATATCGCCGATCGCGATGAACTGTACCAATCCCTTCTGTCAGGGGACCTGTCCATGAATCAGGGGATGATATTCGAGAACATGGTCTCGCAGGCACTGATTGCCTCCGGAAGGAATCTCGATTACTGCCGCTTCGCATCCAATGAATCAGATCGCACCCAGGAAGTGGATTTCCTTGTTGCTGACGGCAGAAGGATCAGTGTGATAGAGGTAAAATCCAGCCGTGTGAATCCCCACAGATCCCTCGATCGCTTCATACGGAAATACAAGGATAAGATCGATCGTAAGTACATCATATGCACCCAGAATCTGAGTGAGAAAGGAGGCATCATCATGGTCCCGATATACATGACCGGCTTGATCTGATGGACATCGGCATATCCAAGGTCCGCAACCACTCTTCCGGATCCTCGCGGACCACGGCCAGTTTCACGTCATGGGGTCATTTCGGCGTTTCGAGGCCTTTAGCGCCTCCGATATCGAAAAGTGCACTCGAATCCAAGGATAGATTCGAAAGAAGGTGGGTCCGTCACTGCTCCTGTTGCCCTTTGCCGAACTGGATCCTCTGCATCCCGCACATTAATTGCGTAAAATCGATTTTTCGCAATCAACGCTAATTATAACTGCGCGGACGCAATCATCGGGTTATGAGGGAGGACAACTACCATCCGGAGAAGTCCGGTGAGATCAGATACTCCAGCCATGGAGGATTCAGCTACTTCTGGCCGTACGACCTCCCGTTCGAAATCGAGCTGGATAAGAAGATCTACAAGAAGGCGGAGACAGCGATCATCGCCCTGTCGAAACTGGATGGAAAGGTCTCCCAGATGACGGAACAGGAGCGGAACATCCTTCTCGTACCGTTCGTCCTGATGGAATCGACCAAATCATCCGCCATCGAAGGCACCGGTACGACCATGGAGGACATCTACAGGTCGGAGAGGGTCGAGGAGAAGGACCCCCGTAAACTTCTGGACAACATGGAGGTGCTGAACTACCGGGACGCGTTGAACCACGCGACCGACGTCGAAGGCGACGCTATCGACGAGGATCTCCTTCTGGACCTGCACAGGATACTGCTGAAGGGCGTCCGCGGGAAGAACAAATCGCCGGGCAGCTATCGCGAGGTACAGGTACTGGTGGGCAACAGGGGCGACACACTCGATACGGCAGCATTCGTCCCGATGCCCCCTGAAGAGGTCTGCTGGAAGATGAGGAATCGTGACTATTCAGAACCCCCTCGTTCAACCCTTCTTTTGACTTTACGATCCTGCCG
>ERZ1026850.129-NODE-129-length-49126-cov-14.978990_pt1 | contig 49126 bp, 57 predicted proteins | sample MGYA00380155_ERZ1026850 | MGnify/ENA primary metagenome ERZ1026850 (study PRJEB33269, sample SAMEA4719791) | human gut metagenome | biome: human-associated habitat; feature: organic feature; material: feces | place: Cameroon | collected 2013-10 ... | reverse complement strand
GTCGACAAATCAAAATATTGCAGTCAGAAATTTGAAGAACTATGTCATGAACTTATAAAAATATATGAACAGGAGTGGATGTAATGTCGAACTTTGAGTTCTTAAAGAGTACAAATGAATATGCGTTGTTTGCTCCGGCGGCAATCGAAGCGGAACGAGTTTATTCCTCCGCTCCTGCCATGTGTGCAGTAGGATGCAGAAAAGCGCTTGAACTTGCCGTGAAATGGGTTTATTCTGCTGACAATACGATGCAAATGCCGTATAAGGATAATTTACAGTCGTTGATTCATGAACCGAGTTTTCGGTTTGCCGTGGACTACAATACATGGGGAAAACTGCCGTTTATTATAAAATTGGGTAATTTGGCTGTTCATACAGAAAAAAGCGTACAGAAAAGTGATGCACTTGCATCTCTAAAAGGACTTTTTGAGTTTATTCAGTGGGTCGATTATTGCTATGGTCTGCACTATGAAGAACGGACATTTGACGAAAATCTTATTCCAACAGAACGAGTAATTATTGACACAAAGAAAATCAAAGAACAGGAAAGCCTGCTTGACGAAAAAAATGCAGAAATAGAAGCTCTGCGTGAACAAATCAAGCAGATGTCAGCACAGTATACTGCAGAAAAGGGAGAGCATCAGCAGAATCGTACATTCAAATCTCAGGATTTGTCTGAATTTAAAACACGGAAAATTTATATTGATGTTGACATGAAGCAGATGGGATGGAAATTTACCGGAATAGATGCGGATGTGCAAGAAGAATATCCTGTAGAAGATATGGCAGGAGTAGTCGGTCAAAAAGGATATTGTGATTATGTCTTGTTTGGTAAAGACGGTATGCCGCTGGCTGTTGTAGAGGCAAAACGAACCAGTAAAGACCCAAACAGCGGAAGAAAACAGGTTATGCTCTATGCGGATTGCTTAGAACGAAAATTCGGCCGCCGTCCAATGATGTTTACTACCAATGGATTTGAAACATATTTCTGGGATGATCAAACTGCACCACAGCGTCGTGTCAGCGGAATTTTCAGCAAAGACGATTTGCAAAAAATGATAAATCGCCGTTCAGAATGCATGGATTTAATGGCTGTACCGATTGATGATAAGATTACAGATCGTTATTACCAGAAAGAAGCAATTCGTGCGGTATGTGAACAGATTCAGCGTGGATTTCGTAAACATCTGCTTGTTATGGCAACCGGTACCGGAAAAACACGAACAGCATCCAGCTTGACAGATGTACTCAGCAGAGGAAAACAGGTAACAAATATATTGTTTCTTGCAGATCGTACTGCATTGGTAAAACAGGCAAAAGATGATTTCAAAAACTATTTGCCGGATATGTCTTTGTGTAATCTCTGCACGAATAAAGATGATCGAAATGCCAGAATTGTATTCTCTACATATCCAACAATGCTCAATGCGATTGATGATATTAAGAGCAAAGACGGCACACGGTTATTTACACCGGCGCATTTTGATTTGATTATCATTGATGAAAGTCATCGCAGTATTTTTAAAAAATACAGAGTGATTTTTGAATATTTCGATGCAATTATGGTTGGCCTGACTGCTACACCAAAAACAGAAGTAGATCGAAATACATATGATTTCTTTGAAATGGAGCATGGTGTGCCGACCTATGCATATGATTATGAAACTGCTGTATATCAGGATCACGTATTGGTTCCGTATTATAATTATGAAGTGCATACAAAATTTCTTGACGAGGGAATTGTCTATGATGACCTGTCGGAAAAAGATAAGGAACGATTCGAGGAGGATTTTGGAGAAGATGGCTTTGTGCCGGAATACATTTCGTCTGCTGCTATGAATAAGTTTATTTTTAATGAACTGACTGTGGATACTGTTCTTCAGGATTTGATGGAACGCGGGATTCATGTGGCTGGTGGTGATCGTATTGGCAAAACGATTATTTTTGCACAGAATAAACGTCACGCGGAGTTTATCGTAGAACGATTTAATAAGCTGTATCCGAAGTATAAAGGCACATTCGCGCAGCGTGTAGTACATGATGATGCATATGCACAGACTGTTATCGATGATTTTAAAATAGCAGATAAATTGCCTTTTATTGCAGTTTCTGTAGATATGATGGATACCGGCATTGATGTCCCTGAATGTGTGAATCTGGTGTTCTTTAAAAAAGTTCATTCCAAAACAAAGTTTTGGCAGATGATCGGACGTGGCACTCGTTTATGTAAAGGACTTACTTGTATTGACCGGATTGACGGCGAATATACGGACAAAAGACGATTTCTGATTTTTGATTATTGTGGAAATTTTGAATACTTTCGTGCGCATAAGGAAGGTTTTGAATCCAAGGAAACTAAGACGCTGAGTGAAAATATTTTCGGAAAACAAGTCCGATTGATTTCGTTACTACAAGAGAATGATTATGCGGAAGAAGATTACCGCAATTGGAGAAAGGTTCTTAGTGATACTTGTCTACAACAGATTAGAGCATTGAATACAGAATTGACTGCCGTAAAGCTGAAACTTCGATATGTTGAGAAATATAAAAAAGAATCTGCATTTGCTTTACTTAGCGAAGGGGATAAAGGTGAATTGCTGCAGCATATTGCGCCGTTGATTCAAGTGGATGATACAGATGAATTGGCGAAGAGATTTGATAATTTTATGTACGGTATGATGCTTGCATGGGCAGAGCATACACCTGCATTTAAGTATGCGAAAAAACAACTGTGCAGTATTGCTTCTGCATTGGAGCAAAAAGTAAGCATCCCGCAGATAAAAGAAAAACTTGATATGATTCAAAGCATCAATTCGGACGATTTTTGGAATGCCAATGATATTTTACTATTTGAAAAAATTCGTGAGGAACTTCGAGAATTGATAAAATTCCTTGATTCTGATGCCGGAAAAGAGCCAATCATTACTCGACTGACTGATCCGATTATCTTACAGCAAGACGGTGAACAGCTTGATTCTGCGTATGATTTTGAAGATTATAGAAAAAAAGTGAATCGATATATTGATGAGCATAGCAATAGTTTGGTAATTCATAAACTGACGCATAATATTAGACTGACAAATGACGATTATCAAGAACTGGAACGTATTTTTACCAGTGAACTTGGTAGCAAAAACGATTATGAACGTGAGTTTGGAGATACCCCGTTTGGACTTCTAGTGCGTAAGATAGCAAAACTTGACCATGAAGCGGCAATGCAGGCTTTTTCTAAGTTTATCAATGATGAATCGCTTAATCAGCGACAGATTGCCTTTGTGCATAAGATCATCAATCATATGGAACAAAATGGTTATATGGATAATGTATCGGATTTGCAAAGACCACCGTTTGATAAACCGATCAGTTTTATCAGATTGTTTGACGCGAAAACAAGAACAGCATTAATGCAAGCCATTAATGCTGTGAGAGATAATGCGGTAAATACAGCGATATAATAAATCGTTGGAAATTATGCTTTCTGTTACCACTGATAGCGTTTCTGATTACGGATATATGGAGCAGTATGCAAAATCTAATGATTCGGAAATATAAGCAGTATTGAGCGTATTTGGATTCAAAAGAAAAAACAGATGCTCCTACTATGAGTAGACAAAACAAGATAGCCACCTAACAAACACCATTGGAGGTGAGAAAAATGGCAAAAAGTAAGAAGTCAAAAACTTTTATCAAGATTATTTACTTTGATGAGAGTTCAGCAACAGATTTGCTTTACATCCTTAGTGGCGGAAAAAGCACCGACAAGGAAGAAGAAATAGTCACAAAGACAACACAATTCACAGCTGGCGCAGAAGCGCAGGCTGGCGCTAAAATCAATTTTCTAACTAAAATAATTGCTGGAATAGGGATTGATGGAAGTGCCGATGTCTCAAGAGAAGGTTGCTCTATTCTCTCTAAAGCAATAGAAAGCACTGTTTTAACGGATTATATCCGCTGCGCAGAAGAAGAAGCTAAAACCTATATAACTGTCTTTTCAAAGTGTAAACCTTACGCTTTTCCTGGATCATTTACCTACTTCAAAATGCTTACCCCATATTTAACCATGACGGATGGTAAAGTGGAGATAGCTAAAGGATTAAACTTCAACCTTGCGCTAATGGATCAGGCGTTAAGTTCTGGTCGTGGTTACTATGAACTTGTCGTTCAACAGTCTTCGGAGAAAGTTGTTCTCCGTTTTAATATCAATGCTTTCAGAAATAATTATTCTATTTCTGATATTGTTAAAATGGAATTGGATTATCACGCAATATATGTTGGAACAATTTCTGAGGACTGTCTGGATATGCAGTCTGAGTTTAGCGAAAAGAAGGAAGAAATAAGCGGCTATGACATTGTAAAATCGGATATAACTGCGGGAGCACCTATCTCTCTTAAAGTGTATGATGTTCTTCTGGCGGGAGTCTGTGTATGAAAATCCGAATTTACTATGGCAGTCTTGCGACCTTTGCCGAAAAACTGCCTCGCAGCTATGACTCGATCGTTGATCTGGCGATTCGTGACGATGAGAAACACAGGAAATTAAAACTTGATAACGGACGAGAAGATCCCGGCGAGGAGTTGCCCTATTACGAAAATGTTGTTGCATTTTCAGATGACTATCCAGCACTGACGGAAAGCCTTATTGAAAGCTTTGTAAGTTTTGTTTTCCGATTTAACATCGACAATTTGTATTTGCAAAATCCTCCGGACAGTATAGCAAAACATATCGAGAAACTTCCATCTGTTGAACACTTCATAGAGCGCCAAAACTATAAAGTATTGGATATAAATATGCTTAGAGAAATCAAGAAAGACTTTCCTGATGCAATTATCGGCCAATCCGTTGCGCAACGACAAACTATTGGTACATTGTACGATGTGGCAAAGGGACGCTTCAATAAACCGTGCGTTATGCTATTCTACGGAAATACGGGTATAGGAAAAACGGAGACAGCAAAATATATCGCGGAAAAGCTCAATGAAAGGCTGTTCAGAAAACAGTTTTCTATGTTTCACAGCGAAGAATTCACCTCGTACCTATTTGGTGGAAAACACAATCAAAACAGCTTTGCAAAGGAACTTCTTGAGCGTGAATCGAACGTCATTCTTTTGGATGAATTTGACAAACCAAACCCTGTTTTCTACAGTGCTTTCTATCAGCTATTTGATGAAGGCGTTTTTGCGGATAAAAATTACACAGTAACGATGAAAAATGCAATTATCATTTGTACATCGAACTTTCTATCTAAAGAACAAATTCGTGAGAGGCTAGGAGATCCCATATATTCCAGATTTGATGCGATCATTCATTTCACAGATTTGCAGCTTGATGCTATACAGAAGCTTTTAGATCTTGAGATTGAACGGCAGTATACAAAGCTGGATAAAGATGAACGGGCAATTATCGATTCAAGAAAAATCGTGCCTTTACTTAAGCAAAATGTTCACAGTCTCTCTAATGCTCGCCAAATCAAGAAGTTTGTACGAGAAGCGTTTAGCGCAGCCATAACAGATACAGTATTATGACAAAATAGCTCACCGATCATTGTTGGCCGGTGAGCTATTGCTATATGTTTAATTATTCTTCCATGCCTTCCGACGTCATTCTGATGCCTAGCCTAAAGCTGTTCTGGGAGATCAGATAATATCTGTGATGATTTGATGCTCTCGCACGCAATCCGTGTATTTCTCAAAAAACTCTTTCTGCTCATTTGTCATGGCGGCCCAAAACTTTTTTTCATTCCGGCAGATTGGCTCTTGCAGTTTCTTGAACTCCTTAGAAGATTGAAGCATTAAGAGAAGACTGCCATAAGGATGAGGTCCAGAAGCTAATGATATATTTGCTTAGATCTAAACGGTTTGAACACAATAGAAAAATAACAGCAATAGGGCAAACATTTAATTTAGAAAAATTGAAGAAAGAGTAATGTTTTATTTATTCATATAGAACATTTGACTTCTTTTTGCGAGTGATGCTTGGTTTTGCTGAATTTATTTGATATAATGTTATGTGTTAACTGATATCAGTATAAAATGGGAAACAACGATATAAATTAAAAAATATAGTATAGAAAAGTTGAGATGAAGTTATCGCTTTGGGAACAATTTGGGAACAAATCCCTGCTTTTTCTGGGAACAATTCGGGAACAAATGGGACAAAACGGTATAATTTGGGAACATCGAAGTTCAGAAAAATCCTTATTTCGTACACAATAACACGATATAACACCAGAAAAAGTTCGATAAAACGGTCAGATTGCTGTTGGTAAGGATGAGGTCGGCAGTTCAAATCTGCCTAGCAGCTCCATTAGAAGCCTGATTTCGCAAGAAATCAGGCTTTTTTGGTGCTTTTGAAGCTACTTAATAAATTGGGTTTTGTTCGTGGGAACATTTGGGAACAAACAGGAATAATTCCTATTTGTTGTCTTTCAAAATGTGAGACATTTGCAGAAGCGGATCTGCAATCTCCGGCGAACTTTTTAGCAGCTGAATCAGCTGTTTCGTGGAGAAATCCATGGGAAGTTGGGCGGCTGCTTTTTTGCTTTCTGGGGATGTTAGGAAAAATGGAGGGCATCTCCTACCTCAGCAGAAAGCTATGCTTTGGTTTAATCACGCGAACGGCGTGAAATATCGAAGAAACAACCACAATACCGAGCGCAAGGGCACCGGAAATTGCCACAGTGTTGACGCCCTCAGCGAGTGCTTTGGCAGTATCGCTGAGCACACAATAGTACATGGTTTGATAAATGCCGTTTCCCGGTACAAGCGGAATGAGAGAAATGGTGAGAAAAATACTGGTCGGTGCGTGATGCATGCGCGCACTGCACTCGGAATACAAGGTAAATCCGACGGACGAGATGAAATAACTCAAAATATCATGATGCGGAAAAAGCAGGGTGCTTCCTAAATACAAAAACCAACTAATCATTCCGCCGATTGCAGCAAAGATGAGCTTTCGTCCGCGCAATTGAAATAAAATACCGAAACAAAGACTGGCGAACAAACTGATAACGCTCTCATATAACAAGGCAGCCATATTATCCTCCTATCATAGCCAAAATACCCAGCGGGAGCGCCACGCCGACGGCAATGCCAACGGCAACAAGCAGCGCTTCGGTGAATTTACAGATACCAGCCATGATGTCTCCGGCGATTAAATCGCGGATGGCATTGGTCATAGGCAGGCCGGGAACCAGAAACATAATGGAACCGATAATCATTGCGCGATACGTCTCAATCACATGCAGCTTCCAGCAGATGACCGCACAAGCCGCGACCCAAGTGCCGCCGATGATGTTGGTAAACAGCAAATTGGCGGGCAGTGCCTGCAAAAATGTCATAATGCCCCAAAGGATAATACAGGTAAACAGACTGCATATTGCTTCGAGAATCGAGCCGTGAAACAGCAGCGTAAAGAAAAAGCCGATGCCGCCGGTGGCAAGACACAAATGATAGCGGTGAAATGGTTTGTCATGGAGAATGTAAACCAGACGTTCTTGGATTTGTGCATAGGTCATTGACGTTGCGCAAATTTCCCGACACAAGGTATTCAGTTGATCCAGCCGTCCCAGATTGGTTCCGCGCCGGTAAATGCGCAGAACACGCGTGACCGGATGAGAATTTCCGCGTACAAATGAGGCGATAATAGCGGTTGGTACGGCATAAATATTGGTTTCCGTTGCGCCATAGGCATAGCAGATGCGCGCGATGGACTCCTCGACACGGTAAATTTCCGCGCCGTTTTCCAAGAGTGCCGCACCGATGTCAACGGAAATGTCAATCAATTCATTGGAGGTCATAGCCGGCTCCTTTTTTGGTTTGATATAAGACTAGTATACGAAAAAATGCGCAAAACAGCAACTATCAAAATTTTGCAAAAAAAGGGGTTGGCAGAGAAAGAAAAGTATGGTATAGTAATTTACATACTAAACATAGTAATTAACTAGGAAAAGGAGGGGCGGCAATGCGTCAAATACTTTGCTTTGGAGATTCCAATACATGGGGATTGGATGGAGACAGCGGAAAACGACTGCCGTGGGGCGTTCGTTGGACCAGTCTGCTGCAAGAAAAATTAGGGCAGCAGTATCATGTGATCGAGGAAGGGCTGTGCGGACGCACAACCATTTTTGATGATCCGCTGCGCGATGGCAGACGCGGCACAGAATTGCTTCCGATTTTGTTGGAAACACATGCGACAGTGGATGGTGTTGTTTTGATGCTGGGCACGAACGACTGCAAAACGGCATTTGGTGCATCGGCAGAAGTGATTGGAAAAGGTATCGAGCGATTGCTTCGACAAATCCGCTATGCTGCACCGCAGGCGGAAATTCTGCTGATTTCTCCGATTTATCTGGGAGACAATGTTTGGAGACCGGAATGCGATCCGGAATTTTCGCAAGCATCTATTATCGTTTCACAACGTCTGCAGCCGGTTTATGAGAACATTGCAAAAAAATGGAATGTCGGATTTCTGCGCGCAGCAGACTATGCTGTTTGCAGCGCAAAGGATCAAGAGCATATGAATGCGGCGGGTCATGCCGCTTTTGCCGAAGCAGTTTCACGCGAAGTCCGGCAGTTGTTCGCTGGGAGACAAGCGGTCGGCGCAGCATAAAAAAGAGAACTGCCGAAGCAGTCCTCTTAGGATGTTGGTTGTACAAGCGAAGAAATACCTTGCAGACACCGCGAGACTTGCGCGCGGTTTAAAACCTGATGCGCCAGAGAATAATACTGTCCGAGATCGTTGTCCTGTAAAATGGCATGCTTGCGCATCCAATACATAGCCAGACACGTGGTATCATCCAATTCTGTATATCCTGCTTGGATTTGTGCCAGCTGGGTTTTATCCGTTTCTGTCAGGGAGACATCTATTTTCCGGTCTGCAAGATAGCGCAGGAACAAGCGGCTGACAGAACCATAGGTCACGGTATCCTGTGCAGAGACATCGTCAGAAATCAATGCGTGTTCCTGTGCCCAAGTTATCACAGCATCGTCAGAAAGGTTCTGCGTGCCGCCTGCCATGCGATACAGAGCGCGCAGGACTTCTCCATAGGTTGCAGAGGTTTGTGCGCCGAATTCCGTGCGGGATTTTGCCTGCATATAGCCGTTTTCTACGGCAAATAGAGCGCTTGCCTCCTCAAAAGGATTGGTGATGTCAGAAAAATCATAGGTTTGCGTTTGTTTGGCTGCTGATTTCCCAAATACATGGGCGTAGTAGTCGTTGTTCAGCACTTGCGTGGAAAACGAAAAAATATTGCTGACGTACTGACAGTATGCTTGGACGTCAGCATCTTTGACAGGACGGGTATCATACGATTGTGCGGTACCGGTTTCCGCATTGTAGCGGAAAGAATCCGTCAAATAACTTTGGTCAGCCAGCACAGCAACATGGGTGCTGTCAGACAAAATATCTTTTCCGGCGAGCAGGCGGGAATCGTAGGAAACACCAAACAGATTGAGCAGAGTCGGCAGAATGTCGATATCACAGCAATAGGTATCTACATCGACCGGCTGCATGTTTGGAATATAACACAAAAACGAATTGTGATATTTTTCAAATGTCGTGTCAATGTCCTTTCCGGCAAGCTCATTGTATTGGCTTTCGGACAATCCGTATGGATAATGGTCAGCGGTCAAAACAATCACGGTGTTGTCTGCCTGCTCTGCGCGTTCAAGCTGCTCGAACAAATCTTCCAAAGCATATTCCAGCTCCATGTTGCAGGCAAGATACGCCTGAACGGTTTCTGAATATGGCAGATTGCAAACGGCATCGCGGTTTTTTGCACTCATGGCGTTGTCCCAGTTGTACTGATAATGACCGGAAAACGTCATGTAATACGCACAAAACGGCGTGCTGCTGTCCAGATATTCTGAGACCGAAGCATCTATCATATCCTTGTCAGAGGACGGCCATGACAGCGGCATATCCAGACCGCTGCCGACTGCCCGAAACGTATAGCCCATATTGGGGTGCGTGTGATTGCGGTCATAGAATGTGCCGTAATAATTGTGATAGGCATAGGCGGGATACCCGCGGGAGGCAAAGACGTTGCCCATACAGTATGGCAGGTAGTTGCTGCGGGAAACATCGAAGCTGGAAGCAGTCTTTGTGCGCGACATGTCTGGCATCAGTCCCATGCACAGCGCATATTCTCCATTTGTCGTTGTGTTGGGAAAACTGCAATAGTAGTTGTGAAAGCGAAAGCCACCGTTTGCCAGCTTGTACAGTGCAGGCGTGCGCTGCTCGTCAATGACATATGGACTGAACGATTCGGCACAGATTACGATTAAATTATAATCCTTGGTGAGACCGGTGTATTGATTTTTAGCGGTCGGCGCAATGGACGCGCAATACTGGTCAAGGGCAGATACCGGATCATGCTTGGCGCTGTCAGCCAATGCGGAAAAATCCAGCGTGGAATCCACATTGTCAGCGCCGGATGACGCTTGCTCCGAATCGCCATCTAGGGCACTGGCGGTCAGCGTGACGGAGGAACCGCCCAGCTGTGCCAGACATTCTTCGAACATGGTGGCGGTGAGACCGGCATGGCGCACGCTGCTTTCTGTGGACGTACTGGTATTGGTCAGCAGGCGATATACCGTGCCGCCGTCCAGCAGGCGCAGAGCGCCGCTGGTCAGCACACAGATACCCGCCAAAGCTCCTGCCGCGGGAAGCAGCGTTTTGCGCGTCAGACGCGGCAAAACAACGCGGCGTGACCGCAGCAGATACCATGCAAGCGGAATCGGCAGGCACAGCGCAACGACAGGAACGATTTGCTGTAAGATGCCGTACACAACTTGTTCTTTGAAGTTGGTCAGTGCGTCCGCGCCGAGCGTCAGCTGGGACAGCGGCATAAAGCTGCCGAAGATACCGTGATAGACGCATTGCACCGCGCAGCAAACGCACAGGAAACTCAAACAAGTGAGCGCAAGGCGTCCGCCGGCTTTGGACGGAAACAACGAACCAAAGCAGGCGATTGCACTTCCGATGCAAATGCCGAACAAAATCGGAAAGAGCACATGTGCATCTGCGCTGTGAAATACGCTTATGTGCAAAACCAACTCCAAGTATGCGCCGCATCCGGCAAACAGCAGCCAAGCGGAAACCAACGGATTATTCCGCAAGATCGTAAATGTGAATTTCCGCGTTTGTGACATAGGTTGCCTTCAAGTCGGACAGCTTCTGATAATGGGCGGTCGTGCCGTGAATCTTTTGTGCTTCGCGGCTGTCCCACAGCTCCAACAGGCACAGATCCTGCTCGGAATCCGTCGGATAGTAGTAGTCATATTTGCGGTTTCCGGCTTCTTCACGAGATGCCGTGTCGATGCCCTGCTCGACGATGTGACGGTAAAATTCTTCGCGCTTGCCGTCCTTGACGGTATAGCGAACGGTAACAAGAATGGGATTGCTCATAGGTGTCAGCTCCTTTTTTGAAAGTACTTTTAGTTTACCGTGAATTTGCCGCATTGACAAGAGGAAGTTTGCGAATTGTACATAGATGAATACCTATAGATAATGCAAAATATAGAAAGAAAAAATTATTTTATGGTTGAAAACCAAAAATACCGGTGCTACAATAAAAGCACGAACGAAAATGGCAGAAACCTGCATGAAATCAATAAAACAATAAGGGATGCATTATCCCGTCAAAGTGAGGAATTGTTATGAAGAAGATTGACCCGCAGAGCTGGAAGGCGGATATGCCGCTGTTCCGCGAAAAGGCGATCGCTTACTCCAAGGGCGAAATCAAGAAGGCAGAATACAAGGGTTTTTCCGGCCGTTACGGCAGCTATGCACAGCATGATCCGTCCCAAAACATGCTGCGTCTGCGTATGCCGGCTGGCCGTGTGACTGCGCAGAAGCTCGCATACATTGCCGAAGCCATCCGCAAGTACAATGTGCCGCGCGCGCACTTTACCACATGTCAGACCATTCAGCTGCACGATATGGATGCAGAAACGACCAGCGACATCATGGAAGGCGCTTTGGATGTCGGCATTGTCACAATGGGCGGCGGCGGCGATTTCCCGCGCAACACCATGTGCGCACCGCTCAGCGGCGTGCAGAAGGGCGAATATTTTGACGTTCTGCCGTATGCACAGGCGGTCGGTGAATTTGCAATGAACTTTATCAACGCAGAGCCAATGCCGCGCAAGCTCAAGGTTGGCTTTTCCAATTCTCCGGAAAACGTAACCCATGCGACATTCCGCGATATGGGCTATGCCGCGCGTCCGGACGGAAAGTTTGACATCTATACCGCAGGCGGTCTCGGCAACAATCCGCGCTTTGGCGTCAAGGTGGCAGAGGCGGTAGAACCGGATCAGCTGCTGTTTTATCTCAAGGCAATGTGGATAACCTTCCGCACCTACGGCGATTATCAAAATCGCGGTCATGCCCGCACGCGCTATTTGCAGGAAATTCTGGGCGGCGCAGACAAGTACAAGCAAGCCTATCTGGAAAAGCTCAAGGAAGTATATGCGTCCGGAGAGGATCTGACGCTGCACGTCGACCCGATTGTCTTTACCAAGACCGGAGACGGCAGCACGGTTTCCGATCCGCGTGTCATCGAGCAGAAGCAGGAAGGTCTGTACGCTGTTGCATGGCATCCGATTGGCGGTATGCCGGCAGTCGAGGATCTGTGCGCAGTCAGCGACGCCATGTCTGCGATGGAGCAGGTAGAGATGCGCATTGCGCCGTACGAGACGGTATATATCATCAACCTGACCGGCACAGAGGCGAAGAAGATGCTGGAGCTGACACGCAACACCGCAAAGACCGTCTTTGAGACCTCGGTTAGCTGCATCGGTGCATCGACCTGTCAGGTTGGCGTGCGCGACTCGCAGGCACTGCTGTGCGCTTGCGTAGAAGCTGTTCGAGAAGCAAAGATTCCGGACGGCGCGCTGCCGCAGATTCACATTTCTGGATGTCCGTCCTCCTGCGGCACACATCAGACCGGTGAGATGGGCTTCCGCGGAGCCATCAAAAACAAGCAATCCGCGTTTATGTTCTATCTGAGCGGCTGCGACCGGCAGGGAGAAGAAAAAATGGGTGCAGAGCTGGGAACGATTCTGGAAACCGAAATTCCAAGCTTCCTCGTGGAGCTGGGACAGACGATTGCCGCCAGCGGAAAGGACTATTTTGCTTGGAAAGCAGAGAATCCGGACGGCGTGGAGAAAATCGCGGCACCGTACCTCGCAGAGTAACTGTATTTGCATAACACAAAACGGACAGAGACCGAGACGGCTTCTGTCCGTTTTTTTGCAAAAAAATAAAATTATAATAATCGTCCGTTTTCCTGTCCAAATAGCGTTTTGACAAGCTTTCCGTCTCGGATGAGCAGCACGTGCACCGGCGTGTATTCGTGAAAGCAGTTGACAATGACATGTGCCGCGCCGCGCGATTGTCCGTCCCACAAGACGAGAACCGCGTCGCTGTAGCGAATGATGGATAGATTGCGCTGCAACGGTGCAGACTTATGATAGGTCTGATAGTCCGGACGAAAAATTTTCATCGGCAGATGGTTGCGGCGGGCATATTCTTCCGCCAGCTCATCGGCGCCGGAGGCACCGCCGGATACGATCTCGCTGGCTCCGCGCGGGATGTAGGCTTCTAAAATTGGATACGCGTCCTTCGTCACGGAACGAGAACCGACGATGGCAATTCGCATGATTATCTCTCCCTCATACACGTTCTGTCTGTACTATACCATAAATAAAAAAGCGGTTCAATATCTGCTGCGGCGTTTTCGAAATCTGGATGTGGATGCAATGGCTGGACATGCCGCCAGACATGGGCACGCATAGAGTCCGGAGGCGGCGGAAAATCTAAAGAAGAAGGGAGAGGATGCGATGAACAGAATCAGAACGTGTTGGGGCGGTGTGCTGGCGGCTGTTTTGCTGCTCTCGTGCACTGCACAGGCGGCGGATCTCATTGCGCTGGGCGTTCCGGCGGGTGTGCGCATGACAGCGGAAGGCGTTGTGATTTCCGGCATGTCGGAGCTGGATACACCGGCGGGTGCGGTGAGTCCGGGACAAGCGGCAGGATTGGAAACCGGTGATATTTTGCAGGAAGCGAACGGCGTGCCCATTGATTCGAGCGAAACACTGGCGGATATTGTGCGAAACAGCGGCGGGCAGCCGATTCAGCTTGCGGGACTGCGCGGCGATACCGAGATTTCTGCGGCGGTACAGCCGGTGCAAACCACATCAGACGGCGCCTATCAAATCGGGCTGCTGATTCGGGACAGCATGGCGGGCATTGGCACGCTCACATATGTCGACCCGAAAAATGGGGCGTTCGGTGCGCTGGGACATCCGGTCACGGACGTTGACAGCGGGGCGCGGCTGCCGTTGGAAACCGGCTCGATTATTCCGGCACAGGTCATTCGTGTTGAAATGGGAACGGCAGGAAAACCGGGAGAACTGATCGGCACGTATGACTTTTCGACACAATTGGGACAGCTGGATGATAACACGGCGTGCGGCATTTTCGGCACGCTGACGAATCGCAGCCTGTATGCGGGACAACCGGTGTTGTCTACGGCGGAAGCCGAGGAGGTGCACACAGGTGAGGCGGAAATTTTGACCTGTGTTTCCGGTTCGCAGCCCAAGCGGTATGCCGTTGCCATTGAAAAAATCGCGCCGCATGCTGCGGATAGCCGAAACCTGTCTTTGCGCGTGACGGATCAAGCACTGCTGGAACAGACGGGCGGCATTGTGCCGGGAATGAGCGGTTCACCCATCATACAGGATGGGAAAATCGTGGGCGCTGTGACGCATGTGCTCGTCAATCATCCGAATCGGGGATATGGAATCCTCATTGGAAATATGTTGGAGGCAGCGGGATAATCAGAAAAAATCGAAGCGCGGCGCGTGTGCCGCGCTTCGAATGCTGTCTATGCCAAATAACGACAAAAATCACATAAATATAAAAACACGTATATCGCGGAAAAATTCGGAAAAATACGGCGGTAAAATCGAGAACAAATTAAAAATACCGGATATTTTTTCGAAATATGTTGAGTGCGGGCGAAATGTTTTTATGAAAAAATGATTGAAATTTATTGTCTTTTCCGAAAAATTGTGATACGCTGATGCTGCCGGAAAACGGTAAATTCTAACGGAAATGCTGGAAGGCAGGGAATGATCACATGGAGAATACGATTCGTGTATTGATTGCGGATGAAGATAAGGAGTTTTGCGCGATGCTGCGCGAAACGTTCTGTATTGATGAACGCATGGAGATTATTGGAACATACGGGGATGGAAACGGATTGGCGCAGCGCATTTTGCAGGATGCGCCGGATGTCGTGCTGATGGATCTGGTTTTGCCGGGAGTGGACGGCCTGACCGTTTTGCATGAGCTGAGTGAGGCGGAACCGGCGAAAATGCCCGTCATTTTTGTGGTGAGCAGCTTTGCATCACAGGAGACGACGGAAGAATGCAATGCACTGGGCGTCAGCTTTTATCTGCGCAAGCCGGTAGATTTACAGGCGCTGGCACAGCGCGTGTGCCGCTATGGCGGGCAGAGAAACTATATGCGCTCGGCTGCGGTGCGCATCCCGAATGAAGAACTGGAAATTGAAATGCGCGTGACGGATATCATCCATCAAATCGGTGTACCGGCACATATCAAAGGGTATCAGTATTTGCGCGAAGCAATTATTATGACCATTCACGACATGGAGGTAATCAATGCGATTACAAAGGTATTATACCCGACTGTCGCGAAAAAATTCAAAACAACATCCTCCCGTGTGGAGCGCGCCATTCGCCATGCGATTGAAGTGGCATGGGATCGCGGAGATGTGGACACCTTGCAGGAGTATTTTGGCTTTACGGTGTCAGGCGCAAAGGGAAAACCGACAAACAGTGAATTTATCTCTATGGTTGCAGACCGTCTGCGGCTGGAACTCAAAATCGGATGAACGCAAAAAAGCCGAAGACCGCGCGGTCTTCGGCTTTTGCTTATCTGCGGTAATAATCGCTGGATAGTATTTGATTGTTCGCGGCGAGATACCGCGAAGTCCGTGTGTTCATGGCTGCAATCTCGGCCTGTGTGATGGTATGGTTGGGAAAGGTGTATGCGACTGCGCCGTTTTGATAGACGGCGTCGCTTGTAATCCAGCTGCCGTCGCTAAAAATCGCATATCCCGCATAGGTTTCGTCGAAGATATCATGTCCAAGGTATCCGGCGCAGTCCATGCCGAAAAGATTGAGCAGGGTCGGCGCCAGATCTGCTGTATTGCACGGCTTGGAGACGGTCATCGGCTGCATATCTGCGGACCAAATAAAACAGGGCGTGCGTTCCACAAGCAAATCTGCGGGGATATGGGACAGCTCCCGCACGCGCTGCTGATCGTTCATTGTGTAAGCGTAGTGGTCGGTCACGCCGATAATCACGGTGTTGTCCAATAGACCGCGCTGCTGAAGCGTTTGCAGCAGCTGCGCGAAGAAATCATCGAGCAGCCGGATTTTGGCATAGTAATACGGAACCTCGGAACAGCTGTCGCAGTTGGCGTACTGCGGGTACTTTTGCAGCGCATATGTGCCGACGGAATCTCCGTTTCCATACGGCATATGTGCATTGCGCGAGATGACAAAGTTGAAAAACGGCTGGTCTGTGGGCAGCAGCTTATTTTGCAGCGCAGGATTCGTCAAAACAAAACAATCCTCATATAGTTCGCTGGAAAAAGAATTGTCTGTGTAATCCATATAGCTGATGTATTGCTTGTATCCCATAGCAGGATCCATGACGCCGCGGCTGTAAAAGGACGGGCTGTTGTAATGGAACGCATTGGCAGTATAGCCGCTCGCTCGAAATTGATTGGGCAGGCTCTCGGAAAAATCGTTTGTCTGATAGGAAGTCACGAGTGTTCCGTCGGTTGGAGAAAAAATGCCGGTGTTCATCGCAAATTCTGAATTAAACGTGCGCGCGCTGCCGTACAGCGGCGTGTAAAAATTGGTAAACCGGATGCCCTCCTGCATCAGCCGCGTGATGGTCGGCGCAGAATCCTGCGTAATTGTCCAATCGTCGGCACTTTCCATCAATACCAAGATGACGTTTTTTCCGCGCAGCTTTCCGGTCATGGAATTGGCCGCTCCGGAGCTGCCGTAGGTGTTTAAATACGCGGAGACCTGTGCCCGTGCCTGTTCGGCATCGGTCTGGCACAGCGCGGGCTGAATAAAATGCTCCGAAATATCATATGCGGCTGTTTGATATAATCCGACCGTTTTGCAGACACCGAGGGTATCATAGCGCGCGTTGTCCGGCGCGCAGAAGGACACCAGAGCGGCGGCAGTCAGTGCACCAAAGCACACCAGCACGAAACGAAAACGGTTTGGCTGTGTACGTGGACGCAGCCGGCAGGCAAGCAGTGACAACGCAAGCAATCCCGCTGCACCTGCGAGAAAACCAACGGATAAATAGGAAAACACAGAATTGGCAAATTCTGCACCGTCACGCAGATAGGCAACATCGCGCAGCCATAGAAATCGTTGGAAGATACAGAAATAACCGGCTTGTATCAACGCATAGCAAATGACAAGCAGGTTCGCAAGGGTGCCGAGCAGGCGGGCAGCAGCCTGCGGAAGCAGAGACAGCAGAGCCGCACATATGGCAGCCCATACGCCGGAGCAGAGAAGCGGAAAAAATGCCGCTGTGTGGGATATGCACGACACAAACAGTGCCGGTGCAAACCATGCGAGCCACGGCAAACCATATAATCGGACAACATAGCAGCGAGACAACACATCGCCTTCTTTCGTGGGAGAATACTTGTATTATAGCTGTATTCCGTGCAGGACGTCAATTTTTATTCGCTCGCCCTAGTAAATTGCCTTGCATTCATGGTATAATCAATAGTTAGAAGAAATGGAGGGCATACAATGAAGCTGATGGCAATAGATGGCAACAGCATACTCAATCGCGCCTTTTATGGCGTGCGGCTGCTGACCAACCACGAGGGATTGTTTACCAATGCGGTATATGGTTTTTTATCCACACTGTTTAAATTACAGGACGAGCACAAGCCGGACCGTATTGTGGTATGCTTTGACGTCAGAGAAAAGACCTTTCGGCATAAAGAATATGCAGAGTACAAGGGAACGCGAAAGGGTATGCCGGACGAACTGGCGCAGCAGCTTCCGCTCATTCGGGAAGTGCTGGACGCAATGGGAATTCCGTATATGGAAAAGGCGGGATTTGAAGCGGATGATTTGCTCGGCACATTGAGCCGGCAGGCAAATGACCATGGAGATACCTGTCTGATTGTAACCGGAGATAAAGACGCCCTGCAGCTGATCGGCGGCGGAACCAGCGTTCTGCTGTCTATTACGCGCAAGGGTCAGACCACCATTACGGAATACACGACGGATGTATTCCGCGAGCAGTATGGCTTTGATCCGATTCATATGATCGATCTCAAAGCACTCATGGGTGATACGTCGGACAATATTCCGGGTGTGCCGGGCATCGGAGAAAAAACCGCCATGGGACTGATTCAGAAATTTGGTTCTGTGCAGGCGGTTTATGAAAATATTGAGGATCCGTTTATCAAAAAAGGACAGCGCGCGAAGCTGCTGGACGGCAGAGAAGCGGCGGACAAGAGCCTGCATCTTGTGACGATTGTGCGCGATGTGCCGCTGGCGTGCACGGCGGCGCAGCTGCCGGAAGTGCAAATGGACGAGACGGCATTGTATCGGCTGTTTACGCGTCTGGAATTTAAAAACTATATCACGCGGCTGGGATTGCACGCGCCGGAACAAGACGCCGCGCCGAAAAGAGAAATCGTGCACAAAGAGCTGCACAGCGGAGAACAATTGTTTGCGGCGATTGCGGACAAGCAGGAGTTGATTTTGACCGCCCCGTACTCGCTGGAGGCTGTCTGCGTGCTCTCGGAAGATACCGCCTACCTGCTGTGTGCCGATCAGGTCGGAACGCAGGGCTGGCACACGGTTTTACAACAGTTGTTTTCCGGAAAGTATCCGCTGACCGTGCACGACGGCAAGCCGTATCTTTTGGCGCTGCTGCGAGAAGGCATCCAAGCGGCGGATTTTGTCTGCGATACGGCGCTGGGAGCCTATCTGCTGGATCCGTCTGAATCCGGATACGGATTGGAAAAAGTGGCGCTTGCGTATTTGAATCGAGAACTGGCGCCGGTTTCGGATTATGAAGCGGAGGACGCCTTTTCTCCGCTCGGCGGGCGGGAAACTGCGCTGCGCACGCTGGTGGAACATGCGGCTGCCATACAGGAAATGGCACAGGAAATTGTGCGGAATATCAAAAAGCAAGGCATGTATGACCTGTTTTGCAGCATTGAGCTGCCGCTGGAAGGCGTGCTCGCCTCGATGCAGTTTTATGGCTTCCAAGCGGATGCAGATGCTCTGCGGGCGTTTGGCGATACACTGACACAGCGGATTGATGAGCTGACGGCGGAGATTTACCGAGAGGCCGGACGGGAGTTTAACATCAACTCGACCAAAATGCTTGGTCAGATTTTGTTTGAGGAGCTGGAACTGCCGGTTATCAAAAAAACCAAAACCGGCTATTCCACCAACATTGAGGTTTTGGAAGCTCTCAAGGGCTATCATCCAATGGTCGGCATGGTGATTGAATATCGCCAGCTGACCAAGCTGCGCTCGACCTATGTAGACGGCTTGCTCAAGGTCATCGGTGACGATGGGCGCATTCACTCGACGTTCCAGCAGATGGTGACGGCGACCGGACGCCTCAGCTCTACTGACCCGAATTTACAAAACATTCCGGTTCGCACGGAACTCGGCAGTGAGCTGCGGCATATGTTTGTGGCAAAGCCGGGATGCGTGCTGGTTGATGCTGACTATTCGCAGATTGAACTGCGTGTGCTTGCGGACATCGCAAAGGACGAAACGATGATGCAAGCGTTTTGCAGCGGCACGGACATTCATGCCATGACGGCATCGCAGGTGTTCCATGTGCCGATTGAGGAAGTGACGGCGTCTATGCGCCGCTCGTCGAAGGCGGTAAACTTTGGCATTGTATACGGAATATCCGGCTATTCGCTGTCCAATGATATTGGCGTTTCCGTGAAAACGGCGACCGAATATATCAACAAATATTTGTCGGTATATCATGGCGTGCGAGAGTATATGTCGCGCATCAAGGAGCAGGCAAAGCAGGACGGTTTTGTCCAGACGGCGTATGGCCGCAAACGCTGGCTGCCGGAACTCAAGTCCAAAAACACAAACATCCGCAAGCTGGGCGAGCGCATGGCGCTCAATACACCGATTCAGGGCACGGCGGCGGATATCATCAAGATTGCCATGCTGCGCGTGTACCGCAGATTGCAGAAAGAGCACATGCAGAGCAGACTGGTCTTACAGGTGCATGACGAACTGATTTTGGAAGCACCGGAACAGGAAGTAGAGCAGGCAAAGCGCATCCTCAAAGAAGAAATGGAAGCGGCCTGCCAGCTCAGCGTACCGCTGACTGTCGATGTCGCATGCGGACACGACTGGTACGCCGCAAAGGGTTGACGGTATGATTCTGTTTGTAGATTACAACGATGTATTTCGCGCACCCATGGCGGCAGCGCTGTACACACAGAAGCATGGCAGGCGAGCGTACAGCGCCGGTGTTTATGCAGAGGAAGGTGCGCAGCTCGGGGATGCCATACGGCCGAAGCAGCTGCGCACCCATTTGGCACGGCAGCTGTCCGCGTCTATGCTGGCAAAAGCGGATGAAATTTGGTGCGTCACCGCAGCGATTGCGCGGCATCTGACGGAAGAACATCCGGAGGCGAGCAAAAAGATTCGTGCATTGCCGGAGATTTCCGATCCGGCAGGAAGCGGGCGCGACGGCTATGCGCGGTGCGAACAGCGCATTCGCCGCATTGTGGAGGAAATGCCATGACAGATATACAAATCACACGGTTTGAACAATCCCATGTCCAAGCCGTTGCGCAAATAGAGCAGGCGTGCTTTGCCGACCCGTGGACGGAGGACGGTCTGCGCGAAGAGCTGGATAACAGCTGTGCGCGGTTTCTCACGGCGGTGACGGCAGACGGCACTGTGGCGGGATATATTGGCTGCCATACCGTGCTGGACGAAGGATATATTGCCAATGTGGCGGTGTCGCCGGCATTTCGCAGACAGGGCATCGGCAGACAGCTTGTCCGAACGCTGTTGGAGCGTTCCAAAGACCTCGCGTTTGTCACGCTGGAGGTTCGCGCGTCCAATGCGGCGGCAATCGCCCTGTATACGGAGTGCGGCTTTCAATCCGTCGGTGTTCGCAAAAAGTTTTACAGCCATCCGACAGAGGATGCGCTGCTGATGACAGTATTTTTACAGGCTGAATAAAGGAAAGAACGATTATGAAGATTTTAGCAATCGAATCGTCCTGTGACGAGACCGCAGCGGCGGTCATTGAAGACGGACGAAAGATTTGTTCCAATATTATCAACTCGCAGGCGGAAGAACACGCGCTGTATGGCGGCGTCGTGCCGGAGATTGCGAGCCGCGGTCATGTGGAAGCGATTTCCGGCGTAGCACAGGCCGCTGTGCGTGAAGCCGGTCTCACGATGGAGGAAGTGGATGCCATTGCGGCAACGTGTGCGCCGGGACTGATTGGTGCGCTGCTGGTCGGCTCCAATTATGCCAAGTCGCTGGCGTGGGCGCTGCAAAAGCCGTTTATTCCGGTGCATCATATTCGCGGCCATATCGCGGCAAATTTGCTGGCGTTTCCGCAGCTGGAGCCGCCGTTTTTGTGTCTGTCTGCGTCCGGCGGCTCGTCTATGATTGTGCTGGTCAAGGACTATACGGATATGGAAATTCTCGGCGGAACGCGCGACGATGCCGCAGGCGAAGCGTTTGACAAAGTTGCCCGCGTGCTGGGTGTCGGTTATCCGGGCGGCCCGAAGATTGACAAACTGGCGCAGGGCGGCAATCCAAAGGCGTATAAACTGCCGCATTCTCATGTAGATGGTGCGCCGCTGGACTTTTCGTTTTCCGGTCTCAAGACAGCCGTTATCAATCTGGCACACAATGCAGAGCAGAAGGGAGAGCCGCTGGATCGCCATGACCTCGCGGCATCGTTCCAGCGGGCGGTCAGCGATACGCTGGTGCCGCGTCTCAAGCTCGCTGCAGAGCAGACCGGTGTGCGCCGGTTGGTCGCAGCCGGCGGTGTGGCGGCAAATTCTCAGCTGCGTGCAGACCTCGAAAAAATGGCAGAGGGATTCGGCGTGCCGATTTATATGCCGCCGCTCAGCCTGTGCGGCGACAATGCCGCGATGATTGGCGCACAGGCATATTATGAATTTCTTGCAGGAAATACCGGCACAATTTGGCAAAATGCCTTTGCTACAGCGGAAATCTCGGAGAAAATCTGTCAAAAGAACGGAATTGCAAAAAGACGGGCAAAAAGGTAGAAAAGTTTGACGAAAAGGTGTAAAATGAAAGAGAACTTCCAAAATTCTCTCTGAAGAATTTCAGAGTACCCTGTTTGGATGAGATAAAAAATCGTGCAGGATTGCGCGAGTGAAAATTCAAAGCAGCTGCGGGCGAGCGGAAACAGCCGCCGCGCACGGTACATAAGCAGGAGGAGACGATCCGTCATGGAAAAGATTAAAATGACCACACCGCTCGTCGAGATGGACGGCGACGAGATGACCCGCGTCATCTGGCAGATGATTAAGGACGAGCTGATTTGCCCGTTTGTAGATCTGAAGTCCGAATATTATGATCTGGGACTCAAGCATCGAAACGAAACCGATGATCAGGTAACTGTTGACTCGGCAGAGGCAACCAAGAAGTACGGCGTTGCCGTCAAGTGTGCAACCATCACACCGAATGCAGCACGTATGACCGAGTACAACCTCAAGGAAATGTGGAAGAGCCCGAACGGCACCATTCGTGCCATTCTGGACGGCACCGTATTCCGTGCGCCGATTCTCGTCAAGGGCGTTGAGCCGTACGTTAAGAACTGGGTGAAGCCGATTACCATTGCGCGTCATGCGTATGGTGACGTATATAAGGGCGTCGAGATGAAGGTTCCGGGCCCGGGCAAGGTAGAGCTGGTGTACACCGCAGAGGACGGCACGGAGATGCGCGAGACCGTGCATGATTTCCAGTCCGCAGGCATTGTACAGGGTCAGCACAATCTGGTTCCGTCTATTGAGAGCTTCGCGAGAAGCTGCTTTGGCTTTGCCGTTGACACCAAGCAGGATCTTTGGTTTGCAACCAAGGACACCATTTCCAAAAAGTATGACCACACATTTAAGGACATTTTCCAGGAGATTTACGACAACGAATACAAGGAAACCTTCGAGAAGATGGGTCTGGAATATTTCTACACGCTGATTGATGATGCGGTAGCCCGCGTCATTCGCTCCAACGGCGGCTATATCTGGGCGTGCAAGAACTATGACGGCGATGTTATGAGTGATATGCTGGCGACGGCATACGGCTCTCTGTCTATGATGACATCGGTGCTCGTTTCTCCGAAGGGCGTTTACGAGTACGAGGCAGCACACGGCACCGTACAGCGTCATTACTACAAGCACCTGAAGGGCGAGGAGACCTCTACGAACTCCATCGCAACCATTTTTGCATGGACAGGCGCTCTGCGCAAGCGCGGCGAGCTGGATCAGCTGCCGGAACTGTCCGCATTTGCTGACAAGCTGGAAAAAGCTTGCATTGACACCGTAGAATCTGGTAAGATGACTAAGGACCTTGCACTTATCACCAAGTTGGAGCATGTCACAACTCTGAATACGGAAGGCTTCATTAAGGCTGTCCGCGAGACGCTGGAAGCTTCTCTGTAAGAGGAATATCAGGAGGAGTAATCAGTGGCTAACACAAAAAACGTATCCAAAGCAGTCGTGAACCGCCTGCCGCGGTATTACCGCACGCTTCGGGAGCTTGCCGATCAGGGCATTGGACGCATTTCGTCTAAGGAACTTGCCCTGCAGATGGACCTGACTGCCTCGCAGATCAGACAGGATTTGAGCTGCTTTGGCGGCTTTGGTCAGCAGGGATATGGTTATAGTGTAGATAAGTTAATCGTGGAGTTGGAGCGCATTCTCGGTGTTGCCGGAAGCCAGCGGGCAATTTTGCTCGGCGTCGGCAATCTGGGACGGGCACTGCTGCGCAACTTCGATTTCTCCTACTGCGGCGTTCGTCCGATTGCGGCATTTGACACTGCACAAACGGTTGTGGGCAGCGACTTCCGCGGCATTCACGTACATGCCCTGCAGGAGCTGGAAGAATACTGCGAGCGCGAACGGCCGGATATTGCGGTTCTGTGCGTGCCGGCGGATAAAGCGATGGACATGGCACAGCGTCTGGTCAAGAACGGGATTCGCGGCATCTGGAATTTCTCCAATGTCTCGATGAAAGAAGATGTGCTGGGCGTTCCAGTACAGGATGTTCATTTTTCCGATTCGCTCATGACGCTCTGCTACCGCATGAAAGACACCGATCCGTTTGACGAAATCAACGAGATTGAGTAAAACATACCATACAAACCTCCCGCGGGTGAAAACCTGCGGGAGGTTTTTTCGCGTAAAAAAATGTATCACCTTCTGGTTGTCCCTGCGATAGTATGGGAATGGAAAATTTGAAACAGGAGGAATCTGTTATGTGCAACAACTGCAACAATGGCTTTGACTGCTGGTGGATTCTCATCTTGATCCTGCTCATTTGCTGCGGCGGATCCGGCTGCGGCGGCTGGAACTGTGGCTCCTGCGGCAATTGCGGTTCCTGCGGTTCCTGCGGCGGCTGTGGCGGCTGCGGTGGATGCTGTGGCGGCGGCTGCAACAATTCCTGCGGCGGCTGCGGTGATTGCTGCTGACGAAGCATGACTTTCCTGTGAACTGTTGCTCGGGACATTGCATCGCGCCATTTTCTGTGTTAAAATGATAAAAAACAAAGGAAAGTGTGTTTTCATCCATGGCTAAAAATAAGATAAAATTTTCAGAGGACAAAAAGTATCACAAATGGCGCCGCATCGGTTTTTATTGCCTGTATGCAGCCATTGCATTGGCAGTTGTCTGCATTGTGCTGGGGCAGGTGTTTGGCATGGACAGCAAGCCGTGCCTGTATTCCGGCTATGCGGCAATCGTGCTGGTCATCTGGTTCTATCTCATCAACTTCTTCAAGTGGCGCTGCCCGAGCTGCCACAAGACGCTGCCGCTGCTCGGACCGGTGCTGGAGTGCCGTGTCTGCAAGCGTAAGTTTGTTGATGACAAGGGCAATCAGGTTTGGTAACAGGAATGAAAATGCGGTACGGGTTTCCGTGCCGCATTTTTTATGCCCTGTAACATAAGAGACAAAAAATCCGCAGAGCTTTTTGCGCGCTCTGCGGATTTTTGCGTGGAATTTAGAAATTTTGATAAAATAACCCGTGCTGATTGCAGTACCAGACGAGAATGCCGTGGCGAAAGTACGGCAGACGGGTTTCCATGTTCCACTCTGGATATAGCTTTCGCGTCACGACGGTATCTCCGGTGAGCAGCGTGACGAAAGCAATCGAATGCTCCTTGGTCATGGGGTGATCGGAAATCACATGCCATTCGTTTTCCAGCTTTTCCAGTGTCAGTTTTTGGTCATCAGATACCTTTTGTGGCGTGAGCGGGAGCAGCCTTTTGCCGCAGCAGCTCATCTGTGCTTCACCGGAAGCGGTGATGAGATTGCCGCATGTCGGACAGATGTAAAACAACAGTTTTTTCATGTTGCCTGCGAGGACGCGGCGCGTGGGCAGTTGCCCGTCCAACAGGGCGGACAAATCCAATCCGAGAATTTCCGAGAGCTGCGGCAGCAGGGATAAATCCGGACAGCCTAAGCCGCATTCCCACTTGGAAACGGTTTTGTCACTGATGTTCATTTTGTCCGCAAGCTCCTGCTGCGTCATGCCGTGCTCACGGCGGGCGGCGCGAATGAGTTCGCCGATTTTCTTTTGATTCATGATATAAACCTCCTGCGCCTATCATACCGCAAGTGGAGACAAAATCCAATCTACGCTCCGCAGAGTTCTTGAAAAGCTGGACAAAGTATGATATATTGCTATGCGGATTGAAAAGGAGCGGGATTTTCATGAATACGAAACAGAGCTTTGCAATCAAAGGCGACATTTGTTTTTGCAAGACGAAAGACCAATGGACAACGATGGAAAACGCCTATGCCGTGTGCGAAAATGGTGTTTCTCAGGGCGTTTTTGCGCAGCTGCCCGAGCAGTATGCGCATTTTCCGGTATACGATTTTACCGGAAAGCTGATTATTCCAGGCTTGGTAGATCTGCACATGCATGCGCCGCAGTATGCATTCCGCGGCATGGGCATGGATTTGGAATTGATGGATTGGCTTGACCAGCAAACATTTCCGGAAGAAGCAAAATATGCAGACCTTTCCTATGCCGATAAAGCATATACGATTTTTGCGGACAATATCAAGCACAGTGCGACATCTCACGCATGTCTGTTCGCTACGCAGCACCGCGCGGCGACGGAATTGCTGATGGATCGCATGGAGCAGACGGGGCTGATCAGCTTTGTCGGCAAGGTCAATATGGATCGAGAGGCGCCGGATAACCTGCGGGAAAGCAGCGCAGAGGCATCCGCACAGGAGACCCTGCGCTGGCTGTATGAAATCGCGGGAAAGTATCAGCGCACGAAACCGATACTGACGCCGCGCTTTATTCCGTCGTGCACGCCGGAGCTGCTCGCAAAGCTGCAAATTATCCAGCAGGAGTACAAGCTGCCGGTGCAGTCGCATCTCTCGGAAAACACGGGAGAAATTGCGTTTGTACACGAACTTTGTCCGGACGCAAGGTTTTACGGCGATGCCTATGATGTCTATGGCCTGTTTGGCAGACAGCATCCGAGAGAGCGGATTTATCCGGCGATTATGGCACACTGTGTGCACTCGACGGAGCAGGAAATCAAGCTGCTGCGGGACAACGGCGTGTTTGTTGCACACTGCCCTGCATCCAACACCAATTTGTCGTCGGGTATCGCGCCGATTCGCCGCTATTTGGAAAACCATATGTCTGTGGGCTTGGGCAGCGATGTCGCGGGCGGTCACACGGAATCAATATTGCGGGCGGTCTGTGATGCTGTGCAGGTTTCCAAATTGTATTGGCGGCTGGTCGATGACGGCGCAGCGCCGCTGACCTTCTGTGAAGCGTTTTATCTGGCGACCAAGGGCGGCGGTGCGTTCTTTGGCAGCGTAGGCAGTCTGGAGCGCGGGTATGATTTCAGCGCTGTCGTGCTGGATGACAGCAGCTTGCGGCATCCGTTTGCGCTGACCATTCCCCAGCGCTTGGAGCGCGCGGCGTACAGTGCGTTGGACGCGTATGGTATCTGTGCAAAATTTGTATCCGGTGCGCTGCTGTTTGACCGCACGCATTCAAAATAATCCCATCGCTTTGGCGTCAGGATAGACGGCGAGCAGGCATTGAACACCAAGGCGCGTCAATAGCTGTGCTTTGGCCTGCAGCGTATCTGCGTCATCAAATAAGACGAAATGCGCCTGATCGTCTTTGGTGTAGGTAAAATACTTGGCGCACAGTTCGCGCGAGAAAAAGACCGCAGAACCGGTCGCCGTTCGCAGTGCCTGAAATTGCTCGGCAGTCAGCACTGTTCCGCTGGGAGAAGGACAAGGGAGCGGAAAATCCATGCAGGTGCAGGTGAGCTGTGCGGCGAGCCGATGCTCTCCGAAGCGCGAGAGCAAATCGGAAAAGTATTCTTCCAAGCTGCCGCCGGAAATGACGGTGTCCGCGATCACTTGCGCATGCGGCGCGTAGTCCGCCAGCGGGAGCGGAACGAACAGCGTGAGGTTTTGCTGCTGCGCCTCGCGATTCAAACAAGCCGTCAGCTCTTGCAGCAGTGGCCGCTCGAAATCCGCCAAAATTCCCGTGCAGTGCCGATTTTGCGCGGCACAGACTGCCTCGCGCGCGAATGCGGCGCAGTGCTTGGGAATGCCGCGGCTGTCCGCGATGCCTAGATAATCGCCGCGGGAACCGGCGGGCAAAGCGGTCAGAGAAAACGTCCCTTCTTCGGACAGGCGGGAGCAAAAATGGACACAGGAAAAGCCGGCTTGTCTGGTCTGCTGGGCGTCCGCTCCGGCGGCTGCGATAATCCAATGGGTGTTTGATGCCATGCGAGATCCTCCCTTCGTTTTTTGCGTGTCTTTGGTTGCAATTTAGACGGAAATCCAGTACACTATATGAGGTGATTACATGAAAACGATATTTGGCCCGGCGGGCAATGCAGCGTCCTTTGCACAGGCGGGCTTTCAGGCGACGAAAGATGCGCCGGCATGGATCGCTGCAAAAGGTCTGACTGCGTATGAGTATCAGTGTGGACGCGGCGTTCGCATTGGGTCAGAAACTGCGGGTCTCATCGGACAAGAGGCGCAAAAGCATGGTATTCAGCTGTCGCTGCATGCGCCGTATTTTATCAATTTGTCCACCGATGAGGCGGAAAAGAAACAGAAAAATATTGGCTATGTGTTGGAAAGCTGCCGCGCGGCGCGCGACATGGGCGCAGACCGCATTGTCGTTCATACCGGCGGCGTGGGCAAAAAGCGCACGCGGGATGCCGCGATGGCAAACAGCCGCGTCAATGTCCGCGAAATTTTGGCGGCAAAAGAAGATGCAGGCTATACCGACATCACGATTTGTCTGGAGACAATGGGAAAAATCAATGTCATTGGCACCGCACAGGAAATCATGGAGCTGGTTGCGCTGGATGATCAGCTGCTGCCGTGCATTGACTTCGGACATCTCAATGCGCGCACACACGGCGAGATGGCGACACGAGAAGAAGTTGCCGCGCTGTTTGATTTGATGGAACAGACCATCGGCATCGAACGGGCGAAAATCTTTCACAGCCATTTTTCTAAAATTGAATACAGCAAGGGCGGAGAAGTCCGCCATTTGACATTTTCTGATGAAATCTATGGTCCGCCATTTGAGCCGATCGCCGCGGAGACGGCAGCGCGCGGCTATACACCCAGATTTATCTGTGAGTCTGCCGGCACGCAGGCGGAAGATGCCGTGACCATGATGCATATCTATCAAAACTATATGAAGCAAACCGGTTGAATCAGAAGCAGAATCGAGGCAATTTTTTATGCTGAAGCAAATTCAGGAAGCCCTGCGCCAGGCTGATTTTGACGCAATTTTGATTACCAGTCCGCAAAACCGACGCTATGTGACGGGATTTCCGTCCTCGGCAGGCGTCTGCGTGGTGACGGAGAAGGGCGGGTATCTGTTTACGGATTTCCGCTACATCGAAGCGGCAAAAAAGCGCGTCCGCGAGGGCATTCAGGTGGATATGGTGCGCCGGTCTTATGCGGCGATGGTCAATGCGGTGTGCCAGCGCGATGGCGTCAAGACGATTGCATTTGAAGAAGGATTTATGACCTGTGCAGATCATGCACAGTGGGAACCGGCGCTGATGGCAAAGATGCAGCCGATGGGCTCGCTCATCAGCGACCTGCGCGAGATCAAGACGGAAGAAGAAATTGCGTGCTGCGTCAAGGCACAGCGCATCGCAGAGCGCGCGCTGGCAGAGACGCTCAATGACATTCACGCCGGCGTGACGGAAAAACATATCGCGTCGCTGCTGGAATTTCGTATGCTGGACTACGGCGGAGAAAAGATGTCGTTTGATCCGATTGTAGTCTCCGGCAAAAAATCGTCGATGCCGCACGGCGTTCCGTCCGAAAAAGTGATTGAGGACGGCGACTTTGTCACGATGGATTTCGGCTGTACCTATGAGGGCTACTGCTCGGACATGACGCGCACTGTCGCTGTCGGCCATGTGACGGAAGAAATGGATAAGGTCTATCACATTGTGCTGCGTGCGCAGGAAGCCGGCATTGCGGCGGCGAGACCCGGCGTTACCGGCGCGTTTGTCGATAAAGCGGGCCGCGATATTATCGAGGCAGAGGGATACGGCAGCTGCTTCGGACACAGCTTCGGTCACGGCATAGGCATTGACATTCATGAACTGCCGCTGGCTGCGCCGCGCTATGAAAAAATTCTGTGCGCCGGCAACATTATTTCGGCAGAACCCGGCATCTATATTCCGGAAAGATTTGGCGTTCGTATTGAAGATATGCTATGCATTACGCCGGATGGATGCCGAGATTTGACAAATGCGCCGAAACAGCTGACAATTTGTAAGTAAGGCTTGCAAAAGTCGATATAATAGGGTAGAATAATAAGAGATTTACTGAAAATTTATAACTTGTTTTATATGGAGGAATTGTTTTATGCAGGCAGGCGAATTTCGTAACGGTGTTACCTTCGAGCTGGACGGCAATGTATTGCAGGTCATTGAGTTCCAGCATGTAAAGCCGGGCAAGGGTGCCGCTTTCGTTCGTACTAAGATGAAGAACGTCATTACCGGTGCTGTTACCGAGCGTTCTTTCAACCCGACCGATAAGGTAGAGGAAGCTTTCGTAGAGCGCAGAGACATGCAGTATCTGTACAACGACGGCGATCTGTACTACTTCATGGATACCGAGACCTACGAGCAGGAGCCGGTTTCCAAGGAGACTCTGGGCGATGACTTCCGTTTCGTAAAGGAAGAGATGATGTGCAAGATCCTGTCCTACAAGGGCAAGGTATTTGCTGTTGAGCCGCCGATGTTCGTAGAGCTGGAGATCACCGAGACCGATCCGGGCTTCAAGGGCAACACCGCAACCAACACCCTGAAGCCGGCTATCGTAGAGACCGGTGCTGAGGTTAAGGTTCCGCTGTTCATCGATCAGGGCGAGAAGATCAAGATTGACACCCGTACCGGCGAGTATCTGGCACGCGCAAAGTAAAAACATAATCAGCTGACTGTACAGCATTGATCCGAAAAGGAGGAATGGAACCATGACTGTAACCGAACGTGTTGCGTATATTCGCGGCTTATTTGAAGGTTTGGAGATCAACGTGGATAAAAAGGAAGGCCGTCTGTTCAAGGAGATGATTACACTTCTTGAGGATATGGCACTGTCCATCACCGATCTGGAGGAAGAAAACGATGCATTACAGGGTGTTCTCGATGCAATGATTGAGGACATTTACGATGACGATGATTCGTACGATGAAGAGGACGTCGACGAGGACGATGCAATCTATGATCCGGACAATGAACTGTTCGAGGTTGTGTGTCCGAGCTGCGGCGAAGAAATTTACATCGACGAGGCAACGTTGGAGCAGGGCAATATTTCGTGTCCGGCATGCGGTGAAGAGTTGGAGTTTGACATGTCTTCTCTCGATGAGGACGAACCGGCAGATCCCGATGCGGTTCCGGCAGATGATTTTGAAGATGCCGATGTACCGGAAGGCGATCTGACAGAGATTTCCTTTGAGGAAGAAAACATTCCGGAAGATGATATTCCGGAGGATGAGGAAGACGACGACTGACGCTGATTGAAAATTTGCAAGGATCGCATGGCTGCCCGCGTGGCCATGCGATTTTTTGCCGAATAACAATGGAAAATCACAGTAAAAAAGTGTATGATAAAGACAGATAGGAAGGAGGGGCTGCGATGACACTGGCTGAGGCGATTGTCCGCGCAAAGGCAGGAGAGCAGGACGGCTTTATCTGTCTGTTTTGGCATACGGTGCCGCATGTTTGGCTGGCTGCGGCAATGTTGGGATGTTCCAAGCCGGGTGAAGCTGTCGTACAGATTTACAGGGATGCGAGGGCATCTTTGGACTCTTTGCGCTCCCCTAGCGATCTGCGCGTATGGATTGGTACACGGGCATATGCGGTTTTGTTGCGGCAGGAGGAGAGAGAGGGGACGGAAATCCCATCGCTGTCGGACGCTGCGCAGGCGGCATATTCATTGATGGGCAAGCTCCCCCGATTGGAACGGCTTGCGCTGCTCGTTTTGTGCGGAGAGGGGTGCTCTGCGCCGCAGGCGTCGGAGATTCTCTCTCAGCAGGAGATTGAAATCAAACGAGCGCTGCGGCGGGCGCGTCAGCAGCTCTCGGAACAGATGAAGCAAGCGTATCCGGCTGTCAGCTGCAATATGAATGGGCTGATTGCGCTGCTCGAACAGATGCGCACAGAACAGACCGAGGCTGACAAGGCGCAGCTGCAAGAGATGCTGGGCTGTGTGCAGACCGGCGAAGCCTATACGCAGCCGGAAGCTGCGGAACAGCCGATCGCAGTCGATCATGCGGACATAGAGGACAAATCGGAAGAAAAAAGCGGATTTTTTCATAAGTTATTCCGTTCCCACCGATTTGGATAACAGGATTTTCGGAACGGAACGAAGGGTCTCCCTGCGTTCCGTTGCTTTTTGGGCGGAAAGAAGGAGTGGCTGGCAATCAAGACGCAACATTGGGATACTGCTGACAAATCAAACCATTACGATGCAATAAAATTTGCGGCGACTTTCTTGGTCGTTTTGGCGCATGCATCCAGAATGTATACGGGAACCGGCGTGGTCATTCCATACAATGCCAGCGACGGACTCAATCATTTGACCAATATCATCTATTCGTTTCATATGCCGCTGTATATGTCGGTTTCCGGTATGGTATATGCGCTGTGCATTCATGACTATCAAAAATATCAGGACACCGCACGATTTTTGAAAAACAAGGCGGTTCGTCTGCTGATTCCGTATGTGTTTTTTGGCATTTGCTATGTAGCACCGGTCATGTGTCTCCTGGGCTTTACCGACCAATCTTATTTGCGGTACTGTTGGGACGGCATTGTTCTGGCGCACAATAACAGGCATCTTTGGTATATCATTGCCCTGTTTGAGGTGTTTGTCGTGTGCGGCGCAGTCAAAGCTGTGGCGGAAAACGGAATGCCGCACGGTTCGCATACCGGCGGAAAGATTTTGCGGCATCCGATTGTGTGCGTCCTGACCATTGTGCTGCTGCTTGTCGTTTCCCATGAATCCGGCAGAGCGCCATATTTCTTCTCGCTGAGCAGCTGTGCATTTTATCTGATATTTTTCTACTTCGGATACTGTTTTCACACGCAGTATGACACCATGATGAAGTATCTCAAGCATCCGGCAGTCATTGTGATTTGTCTGGCGGCATTGCTTGTGCTCAGCGAGCAGACGGCTTGGCACATGCGCATGATAAAAGCACTGTTCGGCGGCTGTTTTGCCATCGGCGCAACATATTATATACCCAAGCATATCATGCAGTGTGCGTGGGTCAAAAAGCAAATCAAGAATGGATTTGGCATTTATCTGTTTCATCCAATGATTATTTATGTGCTGTATGTCTGGCTGGGACAGCGGGATATACAGCCGTGGGTATTGTGTATTGGCATTGCTGCCGCGGCATATCTGGCATCGGATTATTTGACGCGGCTGCTGCGCCGATGCAGATTGGGTGTTCTGATTGGCGAAAAATAAATCCCGCAAAAATGATATAGGAGGAAATTATCATGTCTAAGACAAAAGAAGTTCAGCAGCAGATGATGGCTGCAATGAAGGCAAAGGATGCAGAGCGCAAGGCAGCGCTGTCGCTGTTGCTGTCCGCCCTCAAGGCAAAGGCAAAGGACAAGCGTGAAGATCTGACCGAAGAAGAGGAGAACGCCATCATCCAGAAGGAAATCAAGCAGACCCGTGAGACGATGGAAGCTGCTCCGGCTGACCGCGATGACATTCGCAAAGAATGCCAGTATCAGCTGGATGTCTATAAAGAATTTGCTCCGGCAGAAATGAGCGAGGAGGAAATCCGCAAGCTGGTACAGGGTGTTCTGGATCAGCTGGAAATCACTGCACCGACCATGCGCGATAAGGGGCCGGTTATGAAGCACCTGATGCCGCAGGTAAAGGGCAAGGCAGACGGCAAGTTGGTCAACAAGATTGTTGGGGAGATGCTGCAGGGATGAAGCGCCTGATTTTTATCGGAGAGCATATCAAGCAGGCGGCAAAAATCTTGTTTGCGGAAGATGACCGCTATACGCCGCAGATGGCGGCGCGGTGGCCGGAACTGGAGGTCACGGTGCATCATGACGGCAGATATGCCGTTTGGGTCAATCTCATGGATGACGCCGAGCTGCTGCAGGATACCATTCCCGATCACAAGAATCTGGTGCGACAGATTGCAGGCTTTGCGGACGAAGTCATTGAGGACTGAGAGAACAAATGAGAGCAGCGCAGGTACGATACCTGCGCTGCTTTTTTGTGCGCGGGGAAGCACTTCGACCGCCTTTTTGCACGGCGCATGCTACACTGGCAACAACGAGCAAAGGAGGGTGGAACATGCTTACATATATCCGCACAGAGCAAAAAGATGACCGACAGCGCACATGGTATGGGGTACTGGCACTGCAAGACGGTGAGCCTGCCGCACGGGCGGATCTGCTGACGACAAACGGATGGTCTGCACAGGCATTGGTGGCGCGTATGAACGACTTTCAGGCATCGCTGATACATTTTCATGAGCTGATAGATGACTATGTTGCATTGGGCATATGAGGACATAAAAAAAGCCCCGCAGAGCATACGCTCTGCGGGGCGACTGATTGCTCAGTCATAAGGTCTTTTGACCGGATGTGTTTACTTGCAGTATCTCTGGATATGCTTTGCAGTCTCTGCAGCAGCGGTCTTGATGTTCTCGTCGGTGGTCATCTCGTAGTAATCCGGACGGAATACTTCCATGGTGATGAAGCCGTTCTCGAAGTCGTAACCGATTGCCTTCAGCGTATCAGCGAAACGCTTGTGATCCAGGCAGCCGCGCGGGTCGGACGGCCACAGACGCTTTGCATCGGTGTTGTAGCCAGCGCCAGCCGGTACATCCTCGGTGTCGTTCAGATGCCATACGAAGATCTTGTCGCCGTCAGCCTTTTCCAGCTTAGACCAGTCAGAACGCATGCCGTTGAAGTGGTACTGGTCGAGGGTAACGCCCATCAGCGGGGAGTCAACCAGCTTAACAATCTCGTAAGCGTCATCGAAGGTGTTGATGGACATGGACGGAGCGCCGCAGAACTCGAGGGACAGCTTCAGGCCGGTCGGCTCGCACTTCTTAACCATTTCCTTCAGAACAGCAACAGCGTCGTCGCGGATTTCCTGACGGGTAGCTTCGATGCCCTTCTCGTTCAGGTCGCAGGACGGAACAACAACTACCATGTGGCAGTCCAGTGCAGCGCACTTCTTGATGATGTCGTCCAGCTCGTCCATGACTGCCTGCTTCTCCTCAGCAGTCTGCTTCATGTTGAAGAAGCACAGTGCGTTGTAGGACAGCGGAACGATGTCGTTTGCCTTCATGAAAGCGTTCAGATCTTCCAGCGTGCCGCCTTCTGCCAGATACTTGTCCAGGCAGTCGAAACGGATGTCGATGCCCTTGAAGCCGTACTTTGCACAAGCCTTCAGGTCAGCCATCAGGGACTGATCTGCACAACCGCGGTTGCCATCCCAAGTGCAACCCTCGTTAAAACCCATCTTAAGCATGATGTGTAGTCTCCTTTTCCTTGTTGTTGTCGGAGAGCAGATGCCGTGGCATCTGCTCTCTTGTATTTCGTTCGAAAATTGTGTCTAAGTAAAATTACTTCTTGTAGAAGTCCGGAGTGCCGCCGGTAACAACCTTCTCAGCCTTGCCGGAAGTCTGGGAAGCAACCAGAGCGTCAGCGGTGATGGAAGCTACGTAGCCGTCCCAAGCAGAGGAACCGCCGGTCTCACCCTTCAGTGCATGGTCAACCCAGTCCTGAATCTCTACATCGTAGGAATCCATGAAGCGCAGGATCCAGTTGTCCTCGATCTTCGTGGATACGTTGTTAGCAAAACGTACGGTCGGGAAGGACGGGCACGGCAGGTTGATAACGCCGTTCTCGCAAACAACTTCGCAGTTGATGTCGTAGCCGAAGCCGCAGTTTACGTTTACTTCCAGCATGGTTACGATGCCGGTCTTGGTCTTCATGATCATAACCTGCGGATCCTTCAGACCTGCATGAGCCTTGGAAGAAGTCTTCGGCATGATGCACTGTACTTCGTCCCACTCGTCGTTGATCAGCCACGGCAGAACGTCGATCTCGTGAATTGCGGTATCGGTAACAGCCATTGCGGTGGTGTAGTCCTCAGCAACGCCGTCAGCGCGATGGGTGCACTTCAGAATCATCGGAGCGCCGAACTTGCCGTCGTCGATGAGTTCCTTTACCTGGTTGTAGCCGCGGTCGTAACGACGCATGAAGCCAACCTGTACCAGATGCTTGCCGGAAGCCATCTCAGCGTCGACGATTTCCTTGCACTCTGCAGCGGTGTTGGTCAGCGGCTTCTCGGTGAATACCGGCTTGCCAGCTGCGATAGCCTGCAGGATCGGGTTCTTGTGGAACTGACCCGGAGTGGTAACTACAACTGCATTAACGTCAGGATCGTTAATAGCCTCAGCGGAATCAGTGTAAACCTTGGTGCCCGGGCCAGCAATCTCTGCTGCTGCCTTAGCGCCTGCCTCAAATACGTCGCATACTGCTACTACAGTAGCGCCCTTGATTCTGTTCTGGATACGGTCGATATGCTGCTTGCCAATCATGCCACAGCCGACCAGAGCGATTTTCAGTTCATCCATGTCAAAAACCTCCAAAATCGAAATACGAACCGGCGTCGCGCCGGTGTTCTCTGTTGTTGTGACTACAGTATAGCGAATTTTCTTGTGCAAATCAATAGAACAAAATGCCCAAAATTCAAAATATTTGTACAGAAACACCAGACAAGCGCCGGAAAATCGCCAATTTTACAGAGAGAAAAGCGTAAAATATGGATAATTCAAGGAAAAATGCAACTTTTTTCTCTTGTAAAAATAATTTTGACATTGCGTTCACGTGAACGCATACACGTCAAAGTGACGAAAAACGACTGGAATTTTTTATAAAATTTGACGAAAAAACTCTGCCGCGCGGCTTTTCCGAGGAAAAACAGCGGGCAGAGTATCGTCAAATTACACATTATATTTGTTTTTAATGGAGATATCGGTGTAAAAATAGCGGGTTTCCGGCGATTTTCCGGAGAATACACGGTCAAAAAGTAGCATAACCGGTTGAAAACCCTGCGTGTGCGCATCCTGACCAATCAAGAAGTCTATACGACTGTCAAGCAGATTCTGTATGTTGTTTGGTACGAGGTCGAAACAAATGACGCGTACCTTGCCTGCATATCCCGTGCGCTCCAGCGCGCGGCACACGCCGGCCTGACCGCCGGCAGCCATGTAAATTGCCTTAAGATCCGGATGCCGGCGCAGCGTCTGCTCGGTCAGCTCCTGCGTGGTAATCTCATCATCCTGACAGTATACGGCGGGCAGTGTGCGCAGATTCGGAAAGCTCTTTTTGATTTCGTCGCAAAAGCCGTGAATACGCAGGGCATGCGAATGATTGTAGTGATAACCGGAGATGGGGAGAACCAAGCCGCCGTCGTTGGTGATGGCGTTGACCAGTCCGGCACAGGTACGGCCGGCAAGCTCACTATTCTGACCGACAAAGCACATGCGCTTGGTGTCGTCAATGTCAGCGTTGAACGTCACAACGGGGATGCCTGCGTCTACCAGCGCGTTGATTTTCTTTTTGATGCGCGGGTCGTCCGCCGGACAGATTGCCAAGCCGCTGATGTCCTCTGCGAGCAATTCGTCAATCAATTGCAGCTGTACATCCACATCCAGACCGATGCCTTCTCGAATGAGAACCTCACAGCCCATGGTGGACACTTCGCGTGCGGCGTCATCAATGCCGGAGCGCAGCAGGTGCATAAACGGTGTTTCGGTTGCCTGTGCGATGACACCCAATTTCATTGGTCGGTGCGTCATTGCCAGCGCTTTTCCGGCGCGATTCGGCTGATACCCAAGATCGTCTGCGATTTTGCGAATGCGCTCCGCGACCTCCGGTTTGACGCGGCCGCGGTTATATAATGCACGGTCTACCGTGCCACGAGATACACCGGCAAGCTCGGCGATTTGTTTGAGTGTGACAGCCATGTTGAGACCCCTTCCAGTGAATATACGAAAGAATGATTGTACCACATTATCACAGTGTGCGGTAAAACGTTCTGAATGAAATCATTCTAACTATTTTAATCTAGCATGACTGGGAGAAAAAAGCAAGTATTTTTCGCCAGAACGGTTTGACACGTCCGCGCAAGAGGTCTATTCATTACTGCGAATTGCTGGATTTTGCCATGGAAATACCCAGTGGTATTTGGCGGGATTGTCTGGTATAATAAAATAACAAATTTCAAGAGGAGAGACATATATGAAAAAAAGAATATTGGCTGGATTGGCGCTTGCTGCAATGGCAGCGCTGCTGCTGTGCGGCTGTACCCGCAGCACGTACACGCAGGAGGACATCGGAGAGCCGCCGGCGACCATTGATGAGACGACCATTCTCGGCACATGGTATTTTGAAGGCCATGAATCCGCGACCATTCAGTTTCATGAGGACGGTACCTATGAGACCGATAATGAAGGCAAAAAGGGCAACGGTACCTACACGCTGAGCGATGACTGCAAGACCCTGCATCTCAAAGAAGAAACATCTTCCGTGGATGAAGACGTCTCTGTTATGTACGGCGATGATATTTTATATCTGATCTGGAAGAGCAGCAGAGAACAAATCTTTACGCGCAATATCGGTCAGGATGCACCGGGCAATTCCAAGTGACAAACAAATCCCATACCCGCACTTCAATTTGTGCTGGGTATGGGATTTTGTGCGTTTTGCGAGTGTTTTTCTAAGACGAAAGCCCCCTGCATCAGGAACTGCAGGGGGCTTTGGAGATTGTGTTATGTAATTTTAAAAGTTACCATTGGGGATAAAGGAGCTGGAAAACAGCTTATGCTGCCAGTACCAGCGGGGAGAATACGATGTAGAAGACAGCAGCGACAATCAGGCCAATAATGGTCAGATGCCAACGATACTTCCACGGAGTCAGATCGACTGCACCAACATCCGGTACGACATATTCCTCGCACGGACGTACCTTCTGCAGAATGAACATAATCAGCAGGTACAGCGGGAACAGAACAGCCATTGCGTACAGGTAATGGATTTCTTCAGTGGTTCCCGGATAGCACGGCTTCAGGAGCAGGAATGCGCCGTAAACAACGAAATGGATAACAGTAATCAGATACGGAGTGAACTTCGGTACGCGGCGGAACCACATAACACCGAGAACGGTGCACAGTACCGGCAGGGACAGGAAGTTTGCCAGAGAGTTCAGGAAGGTGGTAATGCCGTTTGCGTACATAACGAACGGGGAGATAACGATAGAGATAACTGCTGCAAAGGTGCCGTAAGACTTGGAAATCTTAATCAGCTGTGCGTCGTCCTTGCCCTTGCCCATCTTGGTATCCTTGACAATATCCAGGGTGAACATCGTGCAAGCAGAGTTCAGAACGGAGTTGAAGGAAGACAGGATAGCACCGAACAGGACTGCTGCGAAGAAGCCCATGATCGGGGTCGGAACAACGTGTGCAATCAGTGCCGGATATGCCATGTCGATCGGGGAAGAAGAGCTGTTGATCGTCTCCTGGATGGACGGCATATGGTAAGCAATGATACCCGGGAAAATCAGGTACAGCGGGCCAAGGCACTTCAGGAAGCCACAGTAAATGGCACCCTTCTGGCCTTCAGCCAGGTTCTTAGCAGCGAGGGAACGCTGAACGAAGGACTGGTTGGTGCACCACCAATACAGGTTGGAGAACAGCATACCAGTGAAGATCAGCGGCCACGGCAGGTTCGGCTGTGCAGAGTTCCAAGCGGACCATGCATTCAGCTTTTCCGGCTCGTTGTGCAGGATGTAAGTCCAGCCGTCAACGATGCCGGAGCCGCCAACTTCGTGACCCAGAACTGCCAGAGCAATGAACGGGATCAGGAAGCCTGCAATCAGAAGACCAATACCGTTGATGGTATCGGATACAGCAACGGCCTTCAGACCGCCGAAGATTGCGTAGCAAGCGCCTACAATACCAATAACTACACACAGAACGGCAATGGCAGCGAACTGATTGCCGTTGAAGATAGACAATTTGTCAAAGTTAAAGATTCTTACAAATGCAACGGAACCCGAGTACAGGATAACCGGCAGGTTCAGGAAGGAGTACATCAGTACGATGATAGCGGAGAACATGAGCTTAACGCCCTTGCCAAAACGCTCTTCCATCATAGCCGGAATGGTAGTGGTACCCATCTTCAGGTAACGCGGCAGGAAGTAATGAGCCAGGAACAGCAGAGTGAAGATGGAACCAACTTCAAATGCGGACGGGCTCATGTTGGTCTGCCAAGACTGGCCGTTCAGGCCAACCAGCTGCTCAGCAGACAGGTTTGTCAGCAGAAGGGAACCTGCGATGACGTAGCCCGGAAGGCTGCGGCTTGCGAGGAAGTATCCGTCTGCGGATTCGAGGTTATCGCCCTTGGTCTTTACACTGGCAATGACTGCTACTAAGATCGTGAAGGCCAAGAAGGAGATGATAACCCAAATATTGGAGTTCAGAAAACCCATTTATTTTTCCTTCTTTCTTTATATTTCCTTTTGTTTCGCATACTTGTGTTTCCCCAAAAGATCGCTTTTAAAATTTTTTATAACACTCTCTCCATAAAAGAACATATCTTTCGTATATGGGAAAAACAAAGTAAGTACAAACGTAAACTTTGAAATTCGGAATCGAATCTGAGTAACCTTTTCCTTTGTTGTTATGGATGCATAGGTTCGTATTCTATGCCTTTATGAAATTATAAAGGTGCAACGGGAAGGTGTTACATAATGTTGCGTTCACGTGCACGCAATTGGGAGAAAGAAAAGCGGATGATTACTGGCGATTTCCTTTTTGCCAGCATCCGCTGTTTTGGTATCCGTCCAATTGTACAAAGTGTCCGCGCCACGCCGGAGATGCGATGTCGGCACATTTCAAATAGAAACTTCTACTATCCTGTGCGAGAACAAGAATTCTCTTTTGTGCATTATGCTTTCCACGCTTATAAATTTACCATGATATGCCTTGAATTGCAAGAGAAAAGTACGACTTTTTTCACAGCAGAATCACCAGATATTTTTGCGTCAAATTGTGACAGCGTACAGAGAACTAGACAAGTGCGGAAAGCGGTATAATGTACAAACTATGCACGTAATATGGCATTGAGGTGGAGAAATGTGCTATTTTAAGGTGATATCCGGCAGGAAAATGGCGGCTGCACTGCTGATAGGCATGGCGGTGTGCGCTGCGGGTTGTCTGGTTTTTCGGGCAGGAAATTGGGTCAGTGTGTCAGCTGCACAAAAGGAACTTCCAATCTACAGCGTAGAGCGAAAAGACAAGGTCTGTGCCCTGACCTTCGATGCGGCATGGGGCAATGAGGACACCCAACAGCTCATTGACATCTTAAAGACAGAGAACATTCAAGCGACGTTTTTTGTGGTAGGTGCGTGGGTTGACAAGTATCCAGAATCCGTCAAAGCGTTATCGGATGTCGGACATGAGGTGATGAATCATTCCGCAACGCATCCGCACATGCCGAATTTATCCGCAGAACAAATGACAGCAGAAGTACAGAGCTGCAACGAAAAGATCAAAGCGATTACCGGCGTACAGCCGACGCTGTTCCGCCCGCCATACGGAGATTATAATAATGCGGTTATTTCTACCATGCGTTCGATTGGCATGTATTGCATTCAGTGGGATGTAGGTAGGATAGACACAAAAGTAAAAACAGGCTATTTCCATTCCACGCGCGGCGGGGCGGTAGGGGATATATAGACTTTATCTATAGTAAGTGCGGCAAGGTCGCGCAGCTGGTCACGTGTCAACTCGTCTAAATCAAAGTAGCAATCTTTGCTCCACGCTGCGCTGGGTGTCTCTGTCAACTCTGCAAGCTGCTGTGTAATATCTTTGACTTGCTCGTCCAGCCGCTTGATTTCCGGCATCATGAGCCGCATTACTTCCGCGCCGCCGTCTGCGATCGCGGATGCAACATTTGATTGCTTTTGTTGCACGTCTATCAGCTGCAATTTTAGCTCATTTCTGCGCTGTTCCGTCCGCGTGTCTACGCCTGATTGCTCCGGCTCTGCGTCGCTCATATACTCTTTGAGTTGAGCCAGCACCGCTGCCTCGATGTCCTCTATCCGCTCGCTGTGACGCATTTCGCACCGTGCAGCTTTGACGCTCTGTCCGTACCTACCGCTACATTGTATATATACGCGCTGCGTCCGTTTGCTCAGGTGCGCCGTGCAGCTGTAGCCGCAAGATGCACATTTTAACTTGCCGGACAACCACGAGTATTTGCCTTTGCCACTGTTTTTTATCTGCTTGTTTGCAGATAATTTTTTTTGCACAGCAATCCACGTTGCGGACGACACAACCGGCTCGGCGGGGAAGATGCACAACTGCTGCTCTTCGACCGGTCTGCGCGCGCGTGTATCGTTTGACCGACTGCCTACCTGTACGGCTGTTTGCGTGCCGTCAAAAGCCGTGAGAGGTGAGTCTATATTTATGCCATGCGCTGCAAAATACGCATATAAATCAGCATCTGCGGCGGCGTAAATCGGGTTTTTGAGTATGCGACGCACAGACACATTAGTCCACCGTGTGTCGCGCGTCGGGTGCTTGTCATATATTCCGCTCGCAACCCATCCAAGTGACCGGATGCCGGTCGCGTACTCCTCAAACATCCACTTGACAATATTTATGTCGTGCGGTATCGGTTCCAGCGCCGCCTGCATCTTGCCGTCTACCAGCCTGCGCGACAGCTTAAAGCCGAACGGCGGCTGACCACCTCCCCACGCGCCATGCGCGGTTCGGGTATAATAGTTATCCGTGATGCGCTGGCTGATTGTCTCACGCTCCATTTGAGCAAATACCATTGCTATATAAATCATTGCCTTGCCCATCGGAGTTGTCGTGTCAAATTGCTCTGACACGCTGACAAACTCAACCTTGCGTTTTTGCAACATCTCCCAGACGTTTGCAAAATCCAACAAATTGCGGCTTATTCTGTCCAATCTGTAGCAAATGACTTTATTTATTAAACCATTTTCTACATCTTGCAGCATCCGTTGGAAATCAGGACGGGCGGTATTTTTGCCGGAAAAGCCGGCATCAGAATACACCTCTACCGCTGCACTGTCCGCACAGCGTTTGCACATTTCTATCTGTTGCTCTATTGATATAGAGTCTTTTTTCTCGACTGATTGTCGCGCGTATATCGCTATCATATTCCGACATATCCTTTCTTTCCTTCCTGCACGGCATCCTTGCCCTTTTCCACTGCGTCCCGCAGGTGGGAGAGGTCGGGCGGGATGTCGTCTGCGCTGACCAGCATACCTTGCGATTTCTCCATTTCGTAATTTTCCAGCACCGCCCGTGCCACGGTCACGCGGCTGCGCAGGGTCGTGTGGTCATGCGCGGTCAGCATGTCCAGCTGCGACCGCCACGAGCTGCCGTGATTGCCAAACATGCAAAATGCTAGCTGTCTTACCTCTTTTTCCGTGGCTATATCCTCAATATATGCCAATAACGCGCTTTTTACATCCTCTATGCTGTCTGTTGCTGTCAGCCCGTCAAAGTGCGCTGGGTCAAGCCAATTAAGCACGTACCGGATAGGATTGATGCCGCACGCGCGGAACCAGCTGACCATCTGCACGACGTTCGGCGCGCTGCTGCCAGCCTCCCAGTTTTTTACCGTCCGCTCACCGACTCCGATTGACTGCGCGACAAACCTCTGCGAGAGTCCCGCGTCATTCCGAGCCTGCGCAAGCATCAAAGCTGCGCTTTGTGTTGCTTCTTGTCTTGTCATTTTTCTGCCTCTTAACATCGTCTTAACGGGCAATTTTTTTCTGCCCGTCCGCAAGCAAAAACGAGGCACTAAATTGTGCCCCGCTGCATTGAAATCCTGTGTACATTTTTTTGCACGCATAGACAAAAATTTAGTGATATGCACTAAATTTGAAAACGTGCTATATTGATATTACCGAGAAGGTATTTTTATTGTAACAAAAACCACCTTTTTCGACAATCCGCAAAATGCACAAAAAAGAAAGAAGGGCACCGGCATGAAAGACGCAGACACGCGCACAAGGGCGGAAATAGAGCGAGAAATCAAAGAAAAACTGAATAAATTGACTTATAGACAGCTAATACATATCTTGTCAATTATACCAGATAAAAGCCAAGAGGCAGGGAATTAACCCTGCCTCTTTTTTTGCTCGTCCAGCAAGCGCCGTGCCATGCCCTCCATCAAGCCCCAGTGCTCGTCCGGCAGCTTGACCAACATAGATATGATGTCCTGCTTAAAGCTGTCATCACCGGCAAACATCTCACTGACTGCTCTTATAATCTCCTGCTCGCGGGACAAGTCCTGCATCATCTCGCCCTCGCCGTCGATTAACCACGCGGGACTTATTCCGTATTTGTCGCAGATCAGCTGCAATAGCGGCTTTTTTGCAGTCATGTTTGCAATTCTGCCCGCCTCGATGTTTGCGATCATGTCCCGTGATGCGCCTATGCTCTGCGCAAATGCCGGTTGTGACATGTTTTCGCGCACGCGCACACTCTTTACACGCTCTCCAATTGTCATTTAGTCACCTCCTTGCATTATATAGTAACACGTCCGTCCGTGTAGGTCAACACAAAAAAATAAAAATATTTTCAAGAATAGTGTTGACAGACACGGTATAGCGTGGTATACTGTGTTCACAAACACAAGAGGACAGCAAAAACAAAGCTGTCCAACACAAAAACAGGAGGAAATGAAAATGAAGGAATTTAACATCTACACCATGCGCGGTGCATCCGCAGAGGACAACAAGGTACTCAATGAGTATCTCAACAACGACCTTGAGGACACGCTTGAGTGCGACGAGTACGGCCGCGTGTTTAACGCATCCGGCTGCTACGTTGCTGATTACATCGAGACTGACGCCGGTGACGGCATCGGCTGCTGAACGGAGGGAAGAAGCATGAACGTTTTGGAGAAGAAGTACACCGTCGAGTTGACGGAGAACGAACTGCACATCTTGCAGACGGCAATGTGCGACAGAAATCGATTACTCTCGGAAAAACTCATCGCTGCGGAAGAGAGCAGCGAAAAGCATCCCTGCGAATCTGATTTGCAGGCTGAAATGCGCAAGCGGCACAGAGAGCGCCTTGAGCGCAAGAGAGTTGCCTGCGATCAGTTGCTTAGCCGCCTGTTCGGCGCGGAAATGAGAGGTGAGTACGACGGATGAGCGTGTAAGGCTTGAGCTTGACGCTGTGGTTGACAGCGCAGGCAACGACGCACTGCACGCGGCAGTGAGCAAGTTGTTAGATGCAAAAATCGACCAGCTGGCAGACGAACTCGACTGGCTGGTCGAAGAGTACACAGGGGCGTGCAACACACGTGAGGGTGCGTATTACGCACGTTTCCGCCGGAAAAGAATGAGGTGACAGATGGATAACATCAAAATTTTTGAAAACGAGCGGTTTGGAGCAATCCGAACCATGACGCTCAACAAGCGACTGCATGAGCTGGGCGTACAGTATCGGCAGAGCGGGCAATGGTATCTCTACCGCAAGTATCAGGATAGAGGGCTCACAACGACGCGCACTATCCCGATTGTCCGATTTGACGGACAGCCGGACGTGCGGCGCGAAACGCTGTGGACAATGGCAGGGCATCGGTTTATCCGTGACCTGATGGCAAAAACGGAGGTGTAAAAAATGCGAAAGATTATTGACGACAACGGTAACATTGTCGCTGAGGTGTTAGGTGTCGTAGAGACCAACCCGCACTGTGACGAGCGCTTGAGTGCAAACGGCGGCGGCTACTCCCAGCCGACCACGGTTGTCCGCTGGGAGGACTGGACAGTGTCAATTGCTGACACGTCGTGCGGCGATTTCGGCACGCGCATCTCGGTCAACGCGCACCAGTCCGGCTCTGACAAAGAGCTGACGGCGTACTGGGGCAGCATGGTGCCGGAGCACCTGTGCTACTCAGAGTTTACCGAGGTGGATATCCGGATGCTTGATGACATCCGCTCGCTGACCGGTTACAAAATCCCCATGCGGGATGATTTTAGAGAGGAGGAGGACGAGGATGACGTATAACAAAATCGACGTCCGACAGGCGGCTCAGATTTTTGAGATCGTAAACCTGCTTGATGACGATAACATCCGCTGCTGGTTGATGTACGGTGAGGGCATGGCTGCGGCGGCTAAGGCTTACGCGGCTAAGGCAATGCTCAATATCAAGCAGTGATGGACAGCAAAACACAAGCGGCTACATGGCTGCTGACGCACTGTCAGGAGTGCGTAAAAATCAAAAAAACAAGCAGAGAACAGGAGGAAAACAAATGATTTGGTACATCACGGGGACGCTTTCGGCTGCATTTATCGGCGGTGTAATCGGCTGGGTGCTGCATCATTACCGCACAAAAGCAAAGATTGATGTCATTCGCCGCGCGGCGAATGCTTATCGCAAACTGTATCATATTGCGATAAGCGATAACCGCGCAATGCACGACGAGCTGGCAGCGCTGCGCGGAAACCAGCGGCGTGAGGTTTACGATTACAAAAAAGAGGAGGCGCAGTGATGGTTGTCGGCTACAATCGCAGGCTCAAGCAGCACTTGCAAAAGACAATGGAGTACACCGCGTGCTACTCAAAGACGACCAACCCGCACATTGAGCGGGAGACTGCACGCAGATATGGGCTAACCGCATCACAGTTCCGGCGGTGCATCGAGCTTGACATTTCGCCGCGCGTTGCGGCATCTGTCGTCCGCTACAAGGCAGGTGAGCGTGATGGTTAATCTGCCAGACCCGCCGTACATCCGCAACGCAGAGCGCACTGGATATGAGGACGGACGAGAGGACAGACCGGTGATTTGCCCGGTCTGCGGGGAGCAAGACCCTGACTTTATTTATGTATATAAGTCAGATAACATGATTCTCGGGTGCACTGAGTGCATCGAGAGGAAGGTGCCGGAAGAGGTGGAGATATGAATATTTACGATAAGCTAATTGCCATGCAGACGGAGCTTAAGGCTCCGAAAAACTTGTACAACAGTTTTGGAAAGTATGCCTACCGCAACGCGGAAAGCATACTTGAGGCTGCAAAGCCCCTTGAAAAGAAGCACGGCGCCGCTCTGATTGTATATGACACAATCGAGGATAAGGCGCACGGCACTTACATCACCGCGCACGCCCGTTTGACGGATGCCGAGAAGCCGGATGATTACATCGAGGTGACCGCATCGGCAAGAGAGGCGGAACAGAAAAAGGGCATGGACACCATGCAGATTACAGGCTGCGCGTCCAGCTATGCGCGGAAATACGCCCTGAACGGCTTATTTTGTATCGACGATACAAAAGACTCGGACGCCCTGCCGCCGGAGGAAAATACGCCGAAAAAGTGCGGTCGATGCGGCAAAACAATCACGGACAAGCGGGTCAAGTCTGGTAGCTACAGCGCTGAGCAAATCGCGCAGAATGCTATCAAAATGCATGGTATGCCGCTGTGCTGGGATTGCTACCTTGCGGCAAACAAAGAGACAGCAAACCATGCAGGCACGGCAGATTAAGGCGGTCGAGTACAAGGACGGCGGGCTCTGGCTACAATTTGAGAATCGAGCAACCGCCCGCCGCCTTGCGCTCGAACTGCAACCGGACATCAAATCTGGAAAGATATACGATTGCGAGATAAAACGCCACAGAGAGCGGCGCAGTCTTGATGCAAACGCATACTGCTGGGTGCTGCTCGGTAAACTTGCCGAGGTATTAAATATCCCCACAAAAGAGCTGTACAGAGAGCTTATTCGCGGGATAGGCGGCAATTTTGAGATTTTGCCGCTGAGAAAAGACGCTGTTGAGACTTTCTGCGCAGCGTGGGAGCACAACGGGATTGGCTGGGTGACAGCCAGAACCGGAAGTAGCAAGTTGCGAGGTTATGAAAACGTCATTGCTTACTACGGGTCGTCCACATACGACAGCAAACAGATGGCAAATCTGATAAACTTACTGGTTGAGGAGTGTAAAGAGCAGGGGATTGAAACCCTACCGCCTCACAAACTGGCAGCACTACAGGAGGACTGGGATGCACAAAAGAACGAAAGCTCTTAGTATATCAAAACGTGTGAAAGACGTGGTTTGGGAGCGTGACGGCGGATGCTGCGTGCTGTGCGGCAATCCCCGCGCTCAGCCGAACGCGCACTACATCAGCAGGGCGCAAGGCGGTCTGGGCATCGAGCGCAACATTGTCACGCTCTGCCCCAACTGTCACCGGCGGTATGACCAAACGGCAGACCGTGCGGAAATCCGCCTTGACCTACGGGAGTATTTAGAGAGCAAATACCCGGGCTGGGACGAGTCTCAGCTTATATACAAAAAAGGAGATTGACATGCAGAGAGAGTATTTAGAGGTTAAGCATTACAACAAGGTTGAGATCGCCGGCATGATTGCGCGGGCGAGAAGCAGCTATCTCGATTGTAACGAGTGCGAGGTTACCGACACTTACGCGGCAATTGACAACTTTGTCAATTATCTTTACGCGCGCATTCTTGCGCCGGAGGCGACTGCCGCGGATGACTAAATATCATAACCGCAAGGTGCGGCGCGACGGCTTGACTTTTGACAGCAAAAAAGAGCACAGGAGATACAACGAGCTGCTACTTTTGCAGCAAGCCGGAGAGATTACAAATCTCCGGCGGCAGGTCAAATTCGTACTCATCCCGACACAGCGCGAGCCGAGCAAAATCGGCACGCGCGGCGGGGTGAAAAAAGGCAAGCTGCTTGAGCGTGAGTGCGCATATATTGCAGACTTTGTGTATATCCAAAACGGCGAAACCGTCGTCGAGGATACAAAAGGCGTGCGCACAAAAGACTATATAATCAAGCGCAAATTGATGCTGTATACGCAAGGCATCCGCATCCGCGAGGTATAGACATAGCGTAGCTGAGCTGAGCAGTGCAAAGGCGCTGCATCGGATTGCGACGACAGGCAACGGCAAAGTAGAGCTGTGAGCGGCGAAGGCGGTGCAAGGCGCAGATAAGTGACGGAATCGCGACGAAATCATAAGAAATCATAAGCAACGCAAAGGCATTGCAGAGCAGTGCGTGGACAGGCGAAGGATTGGTTGTGCGTAGATTAGACAAGCAAAGGCAAGGTATTGCGACGCACCGCAATGGCAATGAGACGCCGAGAAAAGCCAAGAACCGCAATGGAAATGCACCGAT
>ERZ1026850.127-NODE-127-length-49503-cov-22.401735_pt1 | contig 49503 bp, 38 predicted proteins | sample MGYA00380155_ERZ1026850 | MGnify/ENA primary metagenome ERZ1026850 (study PRJEB33269, sample SAMEA4719791) | human gut metagenome | biome: human-associated habitat; feature: organic feature; material: feces | place: Cameroon | collected 2013-10 ... | reverse complement strand
TCATATTCCTCACTCCCCTGACAATGTGGCGGACTCCGAGCTCACGGCAGATGTCGATGGTAAGTCCCTCATAGTGAATGATCCGGACCCCTTCCATTCCACGGGTCGCCTGACGGATGATGTCCTCGCGCTGCTCCATCGAAAAGAAGCCACGCTTGTCCTGATTGATTCCCACGGCCACTATGACCTCATCGAAGATGGTCAAGGCCCTTGTCAGGATATTCAGATGGCCTGACGTGAACGGGTCGAAGGACCCCGGGAACAATGCTATGCGATTCATTATAAATTCTTTGAATATGATGGCCAAAAAGCCGGATTACAGTTGCCAGTTTATCGGAGTCTTGCCCTCACTGGCAAGGATCTCGTTCGTCCTGGAGAAATGGCGGCACCCGAAAAAGGCTCCGCGTGCCAAAGGAGACGGATGCGCCGCCTCCAGCACATAGTGCCGTGAGGTGTCGATGAGTTCCTTCTTGCTTCTGGCGTAATTGCCCCACAGGAGGAATACGACTCCGTTGCAATTATCAGAGATATAACGGATAACGGCATCGGTAAACTGCTGCCAGCCTATTCCGCTGTGCGAAGCCGCCTCACCTGAACGTACAGTCAGGATCGAGTTCAGAAGAAGTACCCCTTGACGCGCCCAGTTCTCAAGGTTCGGACGGCCGCTCATCCTGATCCCGAGGTCATCCTCTATCTCCTTGAATATGTTCTTGAGGGACGGCGGAGCGGGTACGTTGTCCGGCACCGAGAAGCTCAGCCCCATCGCCTGGCCGTAGCCGTGGTAGGGATCCTGCCCCAGAATCACGACCTTGACCTGATCGACAGGCGTCAGCTCGAATGCCTTGAATATCTCCGGTCCCGGAGGAAAGATCACCTTTCCATGTGCCTTCTCACCGTGCAGATAACGCGCAAGCGCGGCAAAGTAGGGTTTCTCGAACTCACCTTGCAGCGCTTTTTTCCAACTTTGTTCTATCCTTACGTCCATAACGACCGCTAAGATAGAAATTAATCTTTGAATATGTACGAAATCACGTCGTCAATGTTCTTGACATAGTGGAACGACAGGCCTTCGACATAAATCGGCTTGATGTCCTCGACATCCTTGCGGTTGTCCTCGGAGATCACGATCTCGGTCACTCCGGCACGTTTCGCGGCAAGGATCTTCTCCTTGATGCCGCCGACCGGAAGCACACGGCCTCTGAGCGTCATCTCGCCGGTCATCGCGATTCCAGCCTTCACGGCCTCGCCACGCAGGGCGGAAACCATTGAGCTGACCATAGTTATACCGGCTGACGGACCGTCCTTAGGCACAGCGCCCTCAGGTACGTGGACGTGGATGTCCTTCGCCCCGAATTCCTCGGATGTCATTTTGGCAAGCTGAGGATGGGCCTTGATGTACTGGTAGGCAATCGTGGCGGACTCCTTCATCACATCGCCCAGGTTACCGGTCATCGTCATCACGCCCTTGCCGCCGCTCACCGAACTCTCCACGAACAGGATCTCGCCTCCCATCTGCGTCCAGGCCAAGCCTGTGACGACTCCAGGAGCCTCATTGCCTTTCTGAAGGTCATGGAAATTGGTCGGCAGTCCGAGATATTCCTTAAGGTGCTCCTTCTTGATGACAGTCGGATAACTCTCGCCGAGAGCGATCTTCTTGGCCGTCACACGGGCGATCTTGGCTATCTGCTTCTCAAGGCCACGAACACCGGACTCGTGGGTATATTCATCGATGATCTTCTCCAGCGCGGCCTTGTCGATGCGGAGTTCCTTCTTGCCTATTCCGTGCTCTTCCAGCTGCTTAGGCACAAGGTAACGTTTCGCGATCTCCATCTTTTCCTCAGCCAGGTAGCCTGTGACGTTGATCAGCTCCATCCTGTCAAGCAGGGCTGACTGGATCGTGGAGATGTTGTTCGCCGTGGTGATGAACAGGACATTGGACAGGTCGTAGTCGATGTCCAGATAGTTGTCGTGAAACTCCACGTTCTGTTCCGGGTCAAGCACTTCCAGAAGAGCGGACGACGGGTCACCTTTGTAGTCGTTGCCGACCTTGTCGATCTCATCCAGAACGATTACCGGGTTGGATGTGCCGGCCTTGTCGATTCCGTTAAGGATACGTCCCGGAAGGGCACCGACATAGGTTTTCCTGTGACCACGCAGCTCCGCCTCGTCGTGCATACCACCGAGGGCGATCCTGACATATTTCCTGCCCAGAGCCTTTGCTATGGATTTGCCGAGGCTGGTCTTACCGACTCCCGGAGGCCCGTAGAGGCACAGGATCGGGGACTTCATATTCCCTTTCAGCTTGAGGACGGCAAGATATTCAATGATCCTTTCCTTCACTGTGTCAAGGCCGTAGTGGTCGCTGTCCAGGACCTTCTGGGCGTGCTTCAGGTCGAGGTTGTCCTTTGACATCTCGCCCCAAGGCAGATCGAGCAGGAACTCGATGTAGTTGTACTGGATGCTGTAGTCCGGAGAGGATGGATTGTACTTCTCAAGCTTGGCAAGCTCCTTCTCGAACTGCTTTCCGACCGCCTCCGGCCACTTCTTCGTCTTGGCCTTGGCGCGGAACTTCTCGAACTCTTCCTCCTCGTCCATTCCAAGCTCCTCCTGGATGGTACGGAGCTGATTGTTAAGGTAATATTCCCTCTGCTGCTGGTCGATGTCGCTCTTGACCTTCTGGTTGATCTCCTGCTTGATCTTCAACAGCTGGATCTGGGTGTCAAGCACTTGCAGAAGCTTCATAGCCCTGACGGTGATGTCGTCGATCCCGAGCAGCTGGACCTTCTCCATGAAGTTCTCGATCTCGACCGTGGTGGCGATGAAGTTCACGAGGAAAGCGTAGTTGTCGATGGATTTGAGCGCGCCTACCGCCTCTTTCGGAGCGAAAGACGAGGACTTTATGATGACCGCGGCCTTCTCCTTCAGGGATTCGGCGATCATCTTGGTGCTGTTGTCGTTCTCCGGGATGATGTCCTCTATGTACTTGACCCTGGCGGTGATATACGGTTCGTAAGACAGAACTCCGTCCATACGTAAGCGCTTGATTCCCTGAATGATGGCCGTGATCGTGCCGTCAGGCATCTCAAGGACCTTCATGACACGGCTCACTGTACCATATTCATAAAGATCCTTTTCGGTAGGGTCCTCCACTGTGACATCCACCTGCGGGACGGCTCCGATGAAAGAGTCACGCTTTTCCGCCTCCTTGATCAAAGTGATTGACTTCTGGCGTCCTATGGTGACAGGATAGACCATTCCTGGGAACAGCACCGCGTTCCTCAAAGCCAGAATGGGCAAAGTGTCAGGAAGGTCACCAGACTCGACCTTCATTTGCTCTTCTCCCTGCATCACAGGGATTATGTTCACTTCCGCGGTCCCCGCCGGGAAGAAAATGTCCTTATTGTTCTCTGTGTTCATAATGTTCATCTAAAAACGTCACGGATTTCCTCTGACATTTTGTCAGAAATCCGGAAGTCCAAGACGCATTCTGGAATATGGTCAATCACCGTGCCAAAAAAATATGGATAATAATTTATGTATCTGATTTTGAATATTAAAAAAATAAGTCTATTTTTGCATCCTCAAACGAACTTTGGGGATTATTATGGTAAATCAAATAAATAATTTATAGATTATGACAAAGGCAGAAATCGTGAATGAGGTTGCAAAGTCAACCGGAATCGAAAAAATCGCAGTACAGTCCGTTATCGAGGCGTTCATGGACACCGTAAAGGGTTCCATCATCAGGAAAGAGCCTGTGTACCTCCGCGGATTCGGCAGCTTCATTGTTAAGCACAGAGCGAAGAAGGCAGCCAGAAACATCACCAAGAAGACAACTATGACCATCCCTGCACACGACATCCCGGCCTTCAAGCCAGCGAAGATCTTCGTGAACGCAGTCAAGGAGGAAAAATAATTTTTAAACTTCTTTTATTATGCCAAGCGGAAAAAAGAGAAAGAGACATAAGATGTCGACGCACAAGCGTAAAAAACGCTTGCGCAAGAACAGACACAAGAAGAAGTAATACGCTTCTGTGCCTGCCATTTTAGCAGTCTGCTAGAAGAAAAAGGCTGACCGGAAGTGCCGGACAGCCTTTTTTATTATCGTTAAAGAAATAAGTCGGCAAGACGCCGGATTATTTTTGTCACCATTGTTATTTCCTTATGGAGTCAGAAAAATCTGAGAAAGATTTGATTGTCGATGTCACATCGACCGAAGTTCACATCGCGCTGATGGAAAACCATCGGCTGATTGAGCTCAACAAAGAGTCCAGCAAAGGGCACAGTTTTTCCGTCGGGGATGTTTACCTGGGAAAAGTGAAGAAGATTCTTCCTGCGCTCAATGCCGCCTTTGTGGACATCGGAGACAAGAAGGAAGCATTCGTTCATTATCTGGATCTGGGACTTTACTTCACATCGTTCGATGAGTTTGTGCGCAAGAGCAACCCGAACACGGATCTCGGAGAACTTTACTCGGGCATTCCCATCGGACCGATCCTTGAGAAGGAGGGCCGCATCGAGAACGTGCTGAAGCCAGGACAGATGATGATAGTGCAGATCGTCAAGGAACCGATCTCCACGAAAGGGTCACGACTGACCGCGGAAATTTCATTGGCAGGACGTAACATTGTACTGATTCCCTTCGCCGAGAAGGTGAGCATTTCCCAAAAAATTTCCTCAAAGGAAGAGAAAAGAAGGCTTGAGACTCTTGTCAGAAGCATTCTCCCTAAGAACTACGGAGCCATCATCCGCACGGCGGCCGAAGGCAAGAACGCCGCGGTCCTCGTGGCCGAGTTGAAGTCTCTTATTGAGAAATGGGAGTCTTCCTGGAAGAAAGTGGCCAAGTCAAAGGGCATCCAGCTGCTCTTCACCGAGTACAGCAAGACCACCACCATCCTCAGAGATCTCCTGAACGATTCGTTCTCGAACATCCATGTCAACAACGAGGCGGTTTACGAGGAGATAAAGAAATATATTTCCTTGATCTCTCCGGATCAGGAAAAGATTGTGAAGCTGTACAACGGGAAGGATCCGATCTTCGACCACTTCGAGGTCACAAGGCAGATCAAGAGCTCATTCGGCAAGGTGGTGCCGATGAAGCAGGGAGCCTATCTGGTCATCGAGACGACCGAGGCCCTCAACGTGATCGATGTGAACAGCGGCATCCGCTCCAAGACCGACAACCAGGAGGAGAACTCCTTCGAGGTCAACAAGATCGCTGCCGAGGAGATCGCACGGCAACTCAGGCTCAGGGATATGGGAGGAATCGTGATCGTGGATTTCATCGACATGGATTCCGGTGAGCACCGCAACGAACTGCACAAGTACATGCAATCACTCATGGAAAGTGACAGAGCCAAGCACAACGTGCTGCCTCTCACCAAGTTCGGTCTGATGCAGATCACCAGGCAGAGAATCCGTCCGGTGACCGAGATCAACACCGCCGAGGTCTGCCCTGTGTGCCACGGCACCGGCAAGATTTCCTCAAGCGCGGTCATCGACGAGCAGATCGAGCGGAACATCGCCTATTGCGTGGAACACGGAAAGACAGACCTTACCCTGAAGGTCAGCCCGATTCTTGGCGCATATCTGAAACGTGGCACCACGATGCTGTCAGACAAATCCTTCCTCGGGAAATGGAAGAAGAAGTACAAATGTCGGATCAACCTTGTCGAGGTGACCGACTACACCGTTCTGCAGAATGAACTTTATGATGAGAAAGGGGACAGGCTTTAGTCCCCTTTTTTCGTGCTGTATAATGCGCTGAATAATGCAAGAATAGCCGCAACATTACATTCTCTGTCTGGCGAAACGGCGGACGAGGGTCGCGAGGAGGATGAGGACGGCCATGAGTGTGGATAGGCGGCCGATGAAGTCACCGTGGATGACAAAGAAAGTCTTCTCATCGCTTAGCCCTACCTTGCCGCTCAATGTCTCCGGCTGCCACCAGGACGTTTGAGAGACGATTTTTCCGGACGGATCAATGATAGCGGAGATGCCGGTGTTGGCGCTGCGGGCGATCCAACGACGGGTCTCAACGGCACGCAGGCATGAATATGACAGATGCTGTTTATAGCCGGGGGTATCGCCCCACCAAGCATCGTTGGTGATCACGGTCAGAAGACGGGCCCCGTTGCGGACGTACCTGGTGCAATATTCCCCATAGACAGACTCGTAACAGATAGCGCAGCCCACAGGAATTGTCTCTGTCACAGAGACATGCTGAGCAGGAACATCACTATCTGGCATTGACCTACTCTCAAGATGGTCCGAAGCGACCATGGTATCTTTCGATTCGGTAGCGTAGGAATATTCATTGAAATGCAGCGGCCCGGTCTCTTTCTGGCCGACACAACGCCCCATCACACCGCCAAGCCAGTCATCGATCTTGCAGAAGAACGCCGGATAAGGTGTCATCTCGACCGCCACGACAAGCTTGCTTTTATGGAATATCTCCGGATAACTGAAGGCGTCGAGCATCAAGGCGGAGTTGTGCGACTCCATCCAGACTCCGCTGCCGGCAGGACGGGCCGTGTAGGATGGCTTGAGCGCCCTTTTCAGATATGTCCTCGAAGACGCTCCCACAAGCAGGTCGGCGTTCGGATGTTCGGCAAGGAACGAGGTGAATCTCTGCACGGTAGCGCTGGAGGAAAGCGAGTTCGTCACCACATCGTCGGTAAAGGTCTCCGGAGCGACCAACAGCACGGGAACGCTGTCCGGGATATTCTCAAACTGGCTGATCAGCAACTCATTCTGTTCCTCCTGTGTCATTCCTCCGAACTTGTTGTACGGGTCGATGTTCGGCTGCGCGATGACAACGTCAAGGGTCTCGTCACAAGGTTCCGGCTTCAGGAACAAAGACACGATAGGAGGGGCTACAAACAACGCCAAGGTTCCCAGCAAGGCCGCGGACTTAGCCTTGAGATTGAATGTCATCCAACGTCCGCTTGCGAGAGATTCCAAAATGCCGAACACACTGAGGTTCGCCGCCCAGACAAGAAGCGAGCCGCCGAGCGTCCCGGTATATTCATACCACTGGATCCACCCTGTCGTGCGCGCGAAGGCGTTGCCAAGCACGAGCCAAGGCCAACTGATCTGCGCGTCGGTGAGGTACCACCGTTCCCACGCGATCCATGCGAAAGCGAAGAATATGTAAGGAAGCGCCCCGCTTAGCCATTTCCTGCTCCAACGGAACAGCCCGAAGATGAGCGACATCTGGAAGGCGTTGGCAAGGATGGCGAATATTCCTCCACCCACAGTCGCGTTGCAGACCCAGAAGGTCGTGGCGGCGTTCCACAGGACGAAGCACAGGTAGTGCCACCAGCAGAACCCTTTCATCTCGTCTCCTGTGGCGATGTCTTCCGCCCAAAGCAGTGGAACAAAGGCGATTAACGACAGCCATCCCGTCCCAGGAACCAAGAACGGAACACTCAACTGCGCTGACGAAACAATTATCAGTAATAAAACAGTCAATTTTCTCTTCATAATAACTACAAAAATAAGCCTTACCTGTCAGAAAACCAATCAGTACGCATCTTTTATTATATTTTTTCATTACCGCTCTTGCAAATTTAAACGTTTTATTATATATTAGCCCTCGAGCCAAAATCAAAAACATTATGAAGAAAAAATTAATCCTAACCTCATTGGCCCTCATTATGGGCCTCTCGCTCGCTTTCGCAGCCGCTGAGCACCACTACAATTTCTTTCTCTCATGTGGAAAAACCGTGTTTATGACATTTGAAAGCGAACTCAGTGCAAAACAATTATTGAGTATTAATGACTGCCTTGAATCAACCCTTTGCCCGAGTCCAGATGAATCAGAATTTGACCCGTCATAAGCATCGGATAGCAATCATCTTGGCTGGATTCATGATTCTCAGCCCTTGCGCTTTGGCTCAAGGGCTGAGAATCACTTACGTCTTCCAACACAAGAATGACAAGAACAGCAATGGCTATAAAACGGAGATGGACATGACCGTTGATTTCAACGGAAAACATTCCGTGTTCTACAGCGACAATCGTTTCTTGAGGGATTCCCTAAGTCTTATCGCTTTTGACTCTAACGGCAACGTTATTGATGATGAAGCCTATGGGCAAATCACACGCATGTCCAACAAATCATCAAAGGACATCCTGTTCGTTGATTATGCATCATCAAAATTCCACCAATCTTACAGAGTCCTCACGAGTTGCATGAAAGGAACGGGAACGTTAGACACCCCAAAATGGGAGATATTGGGAGACGGAAAAGAAATCGAAGGCTACCGGACCAAGATGGCACGTGCCGACTACATGGGAAGGGAATGGATCATCTGGTTCACAGATGAGATCCCTGCCAGTACCGGGCCTTGGCTTCTTTTCGGAGCGCCAGGCCTGATTGTGAAAGCTCAGGATTCGGAGAAACTGTTTCTGTTCCGGATGAGGTACATAGAAGAAATCGACAGTAAACTTGATCGTTATCAACAATTGGAAAGAATCCTTGATAGAGACATGAACCAAAGTACAGGCATTGTCTTCTCCGGAAATATTCAGGATACCGAAAGACTCTATTACAAACTACGAACCGACCGAGACTACCTGTACCAATCAAGTGGAATATTAAAAACGGTAGTCAATAGTAAGGAAATGAGCGGAAGTGTACTTAAGTATATTCCGATAATTCCGATTGAGAATGACAACTAACATCAGGAGCAATGGCCAAATCGTCACTGATACTCCTACTTATCTCGATGTTCTTTTCATACAATTGTTTTGCCCAGAAACACGTCAGCGGCAGAATCATCGATGAAAAGACAAAAGAGCCTGTCGCCGGCGCTTTTGTGCTGCTCAGCCACGAAGGGACAGTTCTTGCCAACTGCCTAAGTGACAGTGAAGGAACATTTTATGTTGATGCCGGAAACTCAACGGAGAATCTGACGTTATCCATCTCTATTCTTGGATTCAGCCCTTTGGAGATGAAACTGGACCGGACAGACAATCTTCTGATAAAGCTAAAGGAACAGAAGCTCAGCCTGAAAGCCTCCAGAATCAAGGCTGACGTGATCAAGGAAGAAGGTGACACACTCACCTTCTCGGCCGGAGCTTTCAAAGAACGCTCTGACAGGACATTAGGGGAGCTTTTGGAAAGGCTCCCCGGAATCACTGTGACAAAGAGCGGCGGAATCCTGTACAACGGCAGCTACATTAACAAATTCTACATAGAGGGGTTGGATCTGATGGGAGCGAACTACGGCTCGGTGACAAAGAATTTCTCTTTGGAATCTGTCGCAAGCATCGAAGTCTATAAAGACCATCAGCCAGTCCAGGCGCTTGCCGGCTTGGAACACACAGGCAAAGCCTCCGTGAACATCGTTTTGAAAGAAAACGCCAAAGGAACTTGGCTGTTCAACGGTGACGCTGCTGTCGGAGCTCCGGAATTTCCATTGTTTGATGTCAGAACCATGCTCAGCAGGTTCTCAAAAAAGCGGCAGAATCTATTCCTCATAAAAGGGAACAGCATAGGAAACGACATTACGAAAGAAATTCAAGCGCAACGGTATTTCGGGAAAACAGGTGCTTTCCTGATTAATGACAACGGATTGGATTCCGATTTCTGTTCCAGTCTGAATCCGCGAAAGAGTCATATTGACTTACCGAATGAGTTTTGGTACGACAATGTTTCATGGACTTCAACAATGAACCATCTTCAGAAAATCAAGGATGATGCTCAACTCAGAGCTGCGGTCACTCTTGGCGCGGAGAACTACGAAGAGTCCAGAGACAGAATAGAGACTGTACGTTTCGAAGACAGCGGCACAATGATCATAGATGACAACTCTTCAATGACAGACAGACTGAGGATGGGTTTCGTCAAACTCGACTTCGAGAAAAACAATCGGAATGTCTATTTGTCTGACGAGATCATGTTATCCGGGCAACTTAGGAAGAATGAGTCACAGATGAGCGGTTCCAATGGGTACGCACAAGGCTACACCCTTCCTTCATTCAAGATTCAGAACAACCTTGACGCCACGCTTAGGACATCACAGAAAAGAGCCGTCAAGATGTCTAGCCTGATGAGTTATGTAAGGAGCAATCACCACGCAAACTATTCTGCCGGAATGATTGAAGCTTCGCAATCCCACGATAATTCCGACTTCAAAAATTCCAATGACATATCCTATAAACTTAGGGCTAAGATCTTGGATATCACACTTCATGGAAAACTGGACATCGATTACCTGACCAGAAAAGCCAGTCTTATCGGGCTGACGGATAACGACTTTCTGACATCAGAAAGATTCAATGCCCTTATGCTGAAGCCGGAGTTTTCCATTGCCGCGGCAACCAACATCGGCAAGGCAAGAGTTCGTCTGTCAATCCCATTTTCATTCACAACCGTGTCAGACAATCATGACTCAGCCATAACATGGCCTGAGCTTGCTCCCGCTCTTATTGTGACACAACGACTGACAAACAACCTTAAGGCAAGTGCCAATGTGTCCTACACGGTAACGAGATCAAATCCGGAAAATTTGGCAAAGGCCGCGATCATGACCGACTATAGGAATATTCAGATGAACGGACTTATGATGGAAGGAGACCGGATAAACACAAATGTAGGATTGAATTACGCGAATCACGTAAACATGATTTTCGCTTCAACATCAGCATACTATTCCAAAACCACATCCGGGCAGGCCAGATCGTACAGCTATTCAGAAAACTTCACGCTATCTTCGTTGGTCCCATACTCCACATATTCAAGTTCATACGGCGGCAATGCGGATTTCTCCAAATATTTCGGACTCAATACGTTATGTCTCGATTTCAGCATAGGGTACGATCACAGGACAGGAAAGGATTTCCTACAAGGTAAAGCTTATGATTACATGTCAGACGGATGGAGCACCTCCGCTAGCATGAAGACATCAGCGCTGAGATGGGCACATGCTGAGGCGTCCGTCCAATTTATCACTCAAAAAGACCAGGCATTCACAACTCTTAACAGCCGGATTCTCAACTTGTCAGCGAAAGTAAACCTCTATCCCGTCAGAAATCTGTCCCTCAACTCGGAATTGTTCTACGGCAAACAATGGAGATCAGAAAGAACCTTCAGCAATAGCCCTTTGATCAAGTGTTCCATAGAGTGGAAGCGCAAAAAGGCAGCTTTGCTCATGGAATGTCACAACCTGCTCGACATCAAGACTCTCACCGACGAGGTCAACTTAAAGTACAGGACGGTATCAACAATCACGAAACTCAGAGGACGGGAATATCTCGCCGGAATAAGAATGACCTTATAAATCGGTGTCAGAACCGGAATTCCAAGCCGAAGTTGATCACAAAGCGGTTGTCGTGAGGAACCTTCACGCCATCCTTCACCTCGTAGCGGTGGGTCATCCTCCAGAAAGCGTCGATTCTCAGGATTCTGAATATGTTCGTGATTCCCGCTCCCATCTCGATGTAGGGGCGGTTCAGTTTGCCCATCTTCTCAGGGAACAACATCACAGCGCCGGATTTATCATCCCCGATGATTCCGTTGTTCTGCCTCCTTACCGTACCGTAAGCCGCTCTCAGCGACGCCACTTCCCTCCACTGAAGCCTTTTCAGCAATGGAATCTTGCCAAGAAAGAACCCTTTGAAATTATGCTCCCAGAAGAAGGTGGTCCAAAGGTCGGAGGCGAACTCATAGTAGTTCATGCAGTTGAAGGCATACCGCGAGAACGTGTAGGTTCCGTTGCCCTCGTGGATCTTGAGCATGGGATAGGGCACCTTTCCTACAATCGTGCCTGAGCTCAGATTGAACTTTGACAATCCCAGGGGAGGAATCGGCAGTGTGTACTGGATCGACAGCTCCGGCCTGAAGTAGGAATATTCATTCTTCCCTATTCCCTTGGTCGATCCGATGAGATCAAGCGTCACTACAGGGTACTTCGAGTACATGTAGTGTTTGTCGAACACCCCTCTGGTGACGATCTCATCCTTCGAGAAACGGAGCTGGACATGCGCCTGGTTGTATCCGACCGAATTGAATATGTTCCCGTCGCGGGAAACCATCGGCACGAACGGATTGGAGAATATCCTCCTGCTCTCCAACGAGAAGATCATGTTGAAATTCTGCGACCATTCTTTTTGCCAGGAAAGGGCGTAATCATTCACCATGCTCATTTTCTGGCTGTTGGCCTTGGCGAGAACCGATGACATAAGACTTCCGCCGCCATAGACCGACGGACCTTTGCCCAACTGCATCGCGTCATGCTTGTACGAGAGTGTCAGTTTGCTGGTCGGCTGGTTGTTGAACATGTACTCGAACGTTCCGCCACCCTTGAACGTCTTGTCCTTGAAACCGTAGGCGGCATATCCCATGAACCTGACCTTGCGGCTGAAATCCTTGGTGGTACGGGCTCCGAGCTGGATTCTTCCGCCCTCCAACTCATTGAAGCTGTACAAGGAGGAATACGGGCCGAAACCGACATATTTCGTGTTGAGGAAGCCGTTGACCAGCATCTCAGCTATGGCATAGACATCCTTGTAGAGCGGGACATTCTTGATGGAATCCACCATGTTGTAGATTCCCCGCTCCTTCTCGCTCAACGGGAACGGACGCACGCTCTGCCAATATTCCTCGTCATTGTTCATAACATCCTTCCCGGCCTTGACCTGAGCGCTGATGTCATCCTTGTCCTCTTTGAAAGTCGTTACGAAGTCCGGATTGGAGTAGTCAATCTGCCGGTTGCCGAGGAACGTGACGATCTTCGAGGAGTCCCGCATCGTCGGCGAGAAATCCACATACATCCTGTCCTGCTTGTAGAACCAAGTCGAATCCGCAAGCCTGGAGTTCACGACATCTATGGTCATATCCCTGACCCAATTCACATTGGAACCTTTCTTGAGTCTTACATGGATGTCCCGGAGAGCATATTCCTCAGCGTCGATGGACATCTCGCCGTCGAAGGTCGGAGAGGACACCCATTGGGAAGGATGGAAACGGATCTTGTAGGTCTTGCGCCCCTCGACCTGAAGACTGTCAACCAAATAATAGTTGTAGTAGGTCATTCCGGAGGAAGAAAGCGGCGACGGGATCTCCACCTGGAATATGTTGATGTAATTGTCGTAGAAGTTGGTCTTCACATACATATTCCCTGTGAACTGGGCAAGGACCGGATCCTTGTCAACCCCGGAGATCCTGGTGGCCTTGATGATCTCCCTGTTGGAAGGCGGATCCTTACGGTGGTAGTACTTTGATGTTGTCTCTGAGATCAAGACCGGAAGGAAAGGCATACCGGACACTACGGAGGTGTCCATATAGTCATAGACGAACTTGAACTCCTTAGGCAGGAAACCGCTTATCATCCGGCTCTCCGGATTCGTGATGTCCAATTCCATCTTGGTATATACATCGCAGCTGTAAAGCTGGCGCCTCTCCGGATTGTTCCGGGATTTAGCCTCGTCAATCTTTCTCAGAATCGAGCGCATATAACGGTCGTCAGGCTTCACGACAGCGGCATTGAGCTCATCCACAACCGGTTTCAGGGAGAAGTTGATTTCATTGAACCTATGTGGATTCACCCTCGCGACCTGCTCTTCGTAGCCGAGTATCGATGCAGACAGCATGGTCAGTGTGTCCCTGGTCTCCAGAAAGTAATAGCCGTCCATATCCGCGGAGACCCCGACCGTCGAGTTCAGGAAATATATTCCGGCGAAAGGGATTCCTTCACCGGTGGACGCGTCCACGACACGCCCTTTCACCTTTGTAGCCTGGGCGCTGGCCAGGGAGATGGAAAGGATCGTCAGGATGATGGTTACAGATAAAGTTCTAAGTATGTGTCTTAAACTGGTTGTCATCATTAAATTTCCCAAAGCCGGAATCATCGGATTCTGTCAATCTTCAACTGCTGGATCTTGTACCGCCCCCCGCAGTCGCTGACAAAAATCGTGACTTCGAAAACTTCACCGCCGGCGTTCAGGAAGCCCAAGGCGTACTTGGAATTGGACCGCGATGCCATGTGACGGATCTCGAACGAGCGTGGCGTGTGATTGTCAAAGAAGGCCTTGAGAATCTGCTTCGCCTGATTCTTGCTGGAATCGTTGGTGGTGGACATGATCGTTATCTCAAGATTGTCATCGAACCAGGCGGACAGCCTCTCGGCGTCACCGTTGCCCAGATACTTCGCTATCGGCACAAACACGTCATAACTGTCAGCGACGGCAGTGCCGCTGAACAAGGACAGCATCACGGTCAAGGCCGTGAATATCTTAGCAAAGACCTTCATAGCGGAATCGTCTGTTACAAATTCCGAGCCACGTCATTAAAACATTTTGGAATATTTGAATAATCAAGACATCTTCATTATTTTTGTAAAGAATAGGTTAGAGGAACACCACCAAAGTTATCATCAGATGAAGATTTCCTTGTTGACAGTCGGGAAGACCGACATAGATTGGGTACGGAAAGGTCTGGAGACATATTCTTCCAGACTGTCGCATTATGTGCCGTTCACGGTCTGCGAGATCCCGGAGCTGAAGAACACCTCGGCGCTGTCGAAAGCGCAGATCAAGTGGAAAGAGGGTGAACTGATACTCAAGAACATAAAACCATCCGACAGGGTCATACTGCTGGACGAGCATGGGAAAGAGTACCGTTCCATCGAATTCGCGGAAGAAATAAGGAAGATGACGCTCGGCGGTGGCAAAGATATTGTATTTGTGATCGGCGGCGCCTACGGCTTCTCTGACGCGGTCTATGACAGATGCGACGGAAAGATCTCCTTGTCGAGGATGACTTTCTCGCACCAGATGGTCAGGACCATATTCACTGAACAGCTTTACAGGGCGTTCACTATAATAAAAGGAGAACCATACCATCACGAATGAGCATAAAGAGGTTTGGCATAAAGAATTTCCTGGCGGGAGGATTCCTGGCGTTCGCCGTGATCCTTCTCGTGTTCTCGCTGTCTGTCAGCAAGCTTCCGGGCAACACGGAAAGGGAAGCCGTCAAGGTCAGCAGAGCCGTCAGCAAAAGGATGCACATTCTGGATGAATATATCGGATCGGCCCTCACGGCCGACCGCAGGGTATGGGCCGGCCACAATGACGTGCCGTCCGACATGGTCATCTACAGATACATAGACGACACTCTCCAGTCATGGAGCAACCAGTTCCCGGTCAGGAACGACAACATAGCCTCCAGAATAGTTTTCCCGAGGCTGTCCAAGCCTGGAGAAAGCATAAACTCACCGCTCGCCGAAGTCACTTCCGAGCCGTCATTCGTCAACTATGGCCAGAAATGGTATCTTGTGAAAGCGGAGACCTTGGGGAGCAGGAAGGTGATAGCCGGGCTTGAGATTGTCGATTCGATGTCCGAGGATAGTCCAAACGGGGTGAACCAAAAACTCAGTCTTGGCAGGAACTACACCATCGTCCCGCTGTCGGAAAGCAGCGGCTCGGCAGTTACGTTCGACGGAAAGCCTGTGTTCAAAATCATGTCGAGCCCGGTCTCCGGCCAATCAGCGGCGACCCACTCGACAATGATCTGGCTTGCCATCGCCTGCTTCACCATCGCGTCACTCCTGCATCTGGCCGAAAAGAGAAGCATGAAACGGCTTCTCATGGTTTTGGCCGGGCTTCTCGCGGTGATCGTGGCCACCTATCTCTGGGGTGAGAACATGAAGAACAGCGCAAGGCTTTTCTCGCCTACGGTCTATGCGGACGGGCAGCTGTTCAATTCCCTTGGAGCGGTGTTGATAGCATCAATGCTCATAGTGCTTTGTGTAAGCTGTTCATTCGTGACCAGGGACGACATATTCAGAAGGATCCTCAAGAGCCGGCACGTCAAAGGCACTCTATGGACATATACCACCTGCGTGTCGTTTCTGGTCATAGGAGTCCTGGCCTTTGTCCACATCATATTCAAGAGCATAATCCTGAACTCCAACATCTCGCTTGAGCTATACCGGCTCAACGACCTGAACATATTCAGTTTTCTCGTCTATCTGACACTGACAGGGCTTTTAATGACCATTCCGCTGCTGACCCAGATGCTCATGCCAGCCCTCAAGCACCTGCTCGGCATAAGGCATGATCTGTTCTCAGCGGGAAGCAGGACAGTCACAGCGGTCATTTTCTCCGCCTACATGGTGATAATGGCAGGCACACTTGGATTCCGGAAAGAGCAGAACAGGGTCAATGTGTGGGCGAACAGACTGTCCATGGAAAGAGACATCAGTCTTGAGCTTGAGCTGCGACGGGTGGAGGACAAGATCGCTTCCGACCAGCTGATCGCCACTCTGTCAGCCATACAGAACAGCAACGGCATCATCCTGAACAGAATCATAGAAAGCTACATGCCAAGAGCCTCACAGGACTACGACATCATTGTGGAGCTCTTCCCGGAGAACGTCAAGGACAAGGGTGCGATAGCATATTTCACCGAGATGATCAGCCGCGGAAAGGTGATTTCCGCGGATTCCAGATTCAGGTACATGAGAGACTCCGGCGGCCACAGTCTCTATGCCGGCAGCTTCGCCTACTACAACCCCGGCAGCGGGGTCACGATGATGCTCATGCGGGTGTCACCCAAGTCGAACCGCGAGAACAAAGGCTACGCACGCCTGCTTGGCTATTCCGCCCCTGGAGACGTGCTGATTCCGGCAAGGTACTCATACGCGAAGTATTCCAACAAGTCCCTGACATCCTACAAGGGAAACTACTCGTATCCTACCATAGTGGACGATGAGCTTGAGAAAGAGATCGAAGAGGCTGATGACGGTGTGGTTCGGATGAACGGTTACACACATTTCGTCAACAAGATCTCCGACAATAACCTTATCATCGTCTCAAGGCCCAAAACCGAGGATTTCTCCTACATCGTCGCCTTCCTATTCCTGACGCTGGTATTCTACTTCTGCCTTACCCTCCTGACACTCACCCGCATCCATCCAAGGCAACGGGAGAGCAACTATTACAAGTCCAGGATCAACGCGGCGATGCTCATGGCACTGGTCATGACGCTTATAGCGCTGGCTACCGTCAGCGTGCTGTTCGTATATAGAAGGAACAAAGCCAACCTGAAATCCTCCATGGCCGACAAGGTCAACTCACTCCAGACACTGCTTCAGGCCAGATGCCGGTACGTACAGGATTTCACCGACTTCAGCGCGCAGGAGGCGTCAGTCATCCTGGAGGACATCAGCAACACGATGAAGTCCGACATCACCCTTTACACCACAAGCGGCAAGGAATTCCGCTCCACCACCCCTGAAGTGTTCGACAGGATGCTTCTCGGCTCAAGGATGAATCCGGACGCGTTTGAAAGCATCATATACAAAAACAAGAGATACTACATCGGAAAGGAGAGCATCGGAGCCAAACGGACATATTTCCTCTACGCCCCGGTGTTCAACGCGCAAGGCAGTATGATCGCCATCATGTGCTCGCCGTTCACAGACGAGAGCTTCGACTTCAAGTCCGAGGCCGTGCTGCACTCCATCTCTGTCATCACCGTGTTCATGATTCTGCTCCTTCTGGCCAGGTTCATCATGGCCACGGCGGTGGACAAGATGTTCAAGCCTCTGTCCGAGATGGGACGCAAGATGAACGAGGCAAGCATCAACAATCTTGAATATATCGTTTACGAGAGGGATGACGAGGTCGCGCGGCTTGTCCGGGCCTACAACCTGATGGTGCACGACCTTTACAACTCCACCAGAAAACTGACCCAGGCGGAAAGGGATAAGGCGTGGGCCACCATGGCGCGTCAGGTCGCTCATGAGATCAAGAATCCTCTCACCCCGATAAAGCTTCAGATCCAGAGGCTTATCAGAATGAAGAAGAACGGGAATCCGGCATGGGCAGACCGGTTCGATGAGATTTCCGTGGAGGTTCTCAAGCAGATAGACCTGCTGGCTGACACCGCGAATGAATTCTCCACTTTCGCGAAACTCTACACGGAGGAACCGGTGGAGATCAATCTGGACAACCTTCTGAAGGAAGAGATCGACCTGTTCGACAGCAGGGACAACATCCGATTCTCCTACATGGGACTTGACAACGCCACTGTCATGGGGCCGAAACCACAGCTTACCCGTGTGTTCGTCAACTTGATAAACAATGCTGTCCAGGCTATAGAGAACGCTCAGACGGAGGCGGAAGAAAAAGGGCTGGAGCCGTTTACAGGTCGGATTGTGGTGTCATTACGTCTGTCCTCCAAGGATGGATTCTACGACATCGTCTTCGAGGACAACGGCCCTGGAGTCAGTGAGGAAAACCGCTCGAAACTCTTCACCCCGAACTTCACGACAAAGAGCAACGGCACCGGTCTGGGCCTGTCCATCTGCAGGAATATTCTTGAGAAATGCAACGGGGAGATCTTCTACTCCAAGTCTTTCTCCCTCAAGGGAGCGTGCTTTACCGTCCGTTTCCCTCGGAGATAGACGTGTACAATCCGTCAGAAAATCAGCATGACCGCGCTGAAAACCAGCGCAGCGGCAAGGACTATGTCGATGATTCTGCCGTACTTTTCCGTCAGGCTGTCAAGCGCCGAGCCGGCCACAAGCCAGACCAGGTTCGCCACCGGACCGGCAAGGGTCAATAAGGCACCGACTTTCGCAAGTTCGATGAATGAGCTTGAATATGGCAGGACAAATGTTCCAAGGGCCGTCAGGCAGAACATCCAGACCTTGGCGTTTGTTATCTCGATGGCAATTCCCGTCTTTACCGTGCAGGATTTCGCCATGTCCTCCTTCGACTGGCCGGATTTGACGATGATCATCACCGCAAGACAGACCATGTATAGGGCTCCGGCGTATGACAGCCATTTGACATAAGGCCCAAGCACATCGCCAAGGAAATGCGCCACCAGCACCAAAGTCACGTCTATGAAAAGGAATCCGATCACAAAACCCCACCAGATCCGCATCGCACGCTTCCTTCCGAAGTGGATTCCGGAATGGAATGCGCACAGGTTAGACGGCCCCGGAGTGTACCCCAGAGCCAGGATGTAAAGCAGCAATGACGGCAGCATCTGTGACGGCATAATCAATAATCAAACGTCTTACGAAATTAATCAGAATAATCAAATATTCCAAATAACGCAAAAGAGACCCGCCTTTGTGGCGAGCCTCTTTTGTAGTCCCAATAGGAATCGAACCTATATTTAAGGTTTAGGAAACCTCCGTTCTATCCGTTGAACTATGGGACCATTAGTTTTCTACCGAAGAGACTACTCCGCGCTCTTCTCGATGATCTGACGTCCTCTGTAGTAACCGCACTCAGGGCAAATGTGATGATACATCACTGTTGCGCCGCAGTTAGGGCAGGTAGCGAGAGTAGGAACCGGAGCGAAATCATGGGTCCTTCTCTTGTCTCTTCTCTGCTTTGAGACTTTGTGTTTCGGATGTGCCATAGTTAATTATTCTTAAATTTTTATTATTTCACTTTATCAATCAGATCCTTCAATGACGCGAACGGCAATGAAGCATCCCTGCATTGGGAATCCCCACTCTGCTCATCCTCAGAACTCAGATACCGCATGGCCTCCGGATTGCATTCTCCCTCAGGATGCACCCTCTGCACCGGAAGTGACAGGCACACATAATCATAGACTATCTGCCCCAAATCGAGGTCGGCGTCCGATTCCGGAAGCCAGACTATCTCCCTTTCCCCTTCCGCGGCGTCACTGCTGTCAGCCGGTTCCTGACCGAACTTGACACTCAGGCGGAATCCGGTCTCGACCGGAAGCCTCAAATCCTCAAGGCATCTGTCGCAAGCCACGGTCACATCCCCGGTGACATCACAGTCAATCCCGATGAAATGTCCTGACTTCTCGGCGGAAACCTCAACATCCAGATCCGCGGCCAGAATCTCTGAATTCTCAAAATGATCAAAGAACGTCTTCCCTACCCTCCAACGGAATTCCTTCCGTCCTTGGGACAATCCATTTATAGGAACTGTTAAATTATCTTCCATCGATCCAGTAAACAGATTTAAGGGTTGCAAAGGTATAAAAAATTTTCCGAATATAAAATCTTTTCGCAAATAGTTTGCCTATTCATCATCTCCGGAGTTGCCGGAACGCTTCCTGTCCATCGGATCAAGAAGGATCTTGCGCATCCTGAGGTGGTGCGGAGTCACCTCCACAAGCTCGTCTTCACGAATATATTCAAGCATTTCCTCCAAAGACATCTTCACAGGCGGCGGCAGCACGACCTTGTCATCGGAACCGGCGGCGCGCACATTGGTGAGCTTCTTCGTCTTGCAGATGTTGATGTTGAGGTCTCTCTCCCTCGTGTGCTCGCCCACTACCTCGCCGCAGTAGATGTCATCACCCGGGTCGATGAAGAACTTGCCCCTGTCCAGAAGCTTGTTCATTGAATATGCGATCGCGGTTCCCGTCTCAAGGGAAACGAGCGAACCATTGGTACGGTTCTCGATCTCACCCTTGTAAGGCTGGTACTCCTTGAACCTGTGCGCCATGATGGCCTCGCCCTGGGACGCGGTCAGGAGGTTGCTCCTGAGTCCCATGAGTCCACGTGTAGGGATATCAAAGTTCAACAGCGTCCTGTCACCTCTCGGCTCCATGTGCAGAAGAGCGCCCTTCCTGCGGGTAGCGAGCTCGATCGCCGCGCCGACGAACTGCTCCGGAACCTCGATCGAGAGATCCTCGATAGGCTCGCAGCGCTGTCCGTTGATGGTCTTGTCCAGCACCTTAGGCTGGCCTACCTGCAACTCGAATCCCTCACGGCGCATCTCCTCGATGAGCACGGACAGGTGAAGCACACCACGTCCATAAACCACGAATGAATCGGCGTTCAGCCCCGGCTTTACCTTAAGGGCCAGGTTCTTCTCCAACTCCTTGTCCAGACGATCCTTGATGTGCCTGGAGGTCACAAACTTACCATCCTTTCCGAAGAACGGGGAATTATTGATGGTGAAGAGCATGCTCATCGTAGGCTCATCAATGGAGATCGGAGGAAGAGCCTCCGGATTCTCGCTGTCCGCGATCGTGTCCCCGATCTCGAAGCCGTCAATGCCCACGACGGCGCAGATGTCACCGCACTGGACAGTGTCCACATTGGCCTTTCCCAGACCGTCAAACACCATAAGCTGCTTGATCTTATGCTTCTCGACAACATCATACCTCTTGCAGAGGCTAACCTGCTGGCCCGTCTTAAGTTCGCCGCGGGTAAGCTTGCCGACAGCGATACGTCCTACGTATGGGGAATATTCAAGTGAGGTCACCTGAAGCTGTGGTGTGCCCTCAACGATCTTTGGAGCCGGAATCTCGGCGAGGATGGCATCCAGAAGAGGGGTGATGTCCGAAGTCGGATTCTTCCAGTCATCCGACATCCAGCCCTGCTTGGCGCTGCCGAAAATGGTCTTGAAATCAAGCTGCTCGTCCGTGGCGTTCAGGGAGCACATCAGATCGAACACCTCTTCCTGAACCTCGTCGGGACGGCAGTTCGGCTTGTCCACCTTGTTGACAACCACGATAGGCTTCTTGCCCAGCTCAAGGGCTTTCTGAAGCACGAAACGGGTCTGAGGCATACAGCCCTCGAAAGCGTCAACGAGCAGGAGCACGCCGTCCGCCATATTCAGGACCCTTTCCACCTCTCCTCCGAAGTCGCTATGGCCCGGAGTGTCTATAATGTTGATCTTGACACCTTTGTAGGTGACAGACACGTTTTTCGCGAGGATTGTGATACCTCTCTCTCTCTCGATGTCATTGTTGTCGAGGATCAGCTGGCCCAGATTCTCTGGCTGACGCACCAGATTGGCCTGGTAGATCATCCTGTCCACAAGGGTCGTCTTGCCGTGATCGACGTGCGCTATGAGCGCGATGTTCCTAATCTCTTGCATATACTATTAAAAATCTTGCAAAATTACGGATTTCCTATGGAAAACCGAAAAATTGCAAGACTTTTTTATCATTGTCCGCAGGCTCACCAACCGTACCACCAGGTCAATGAGCCAGCCGAAGCGGCCTTATCACCAGTTGTCAGTCCTGAACGGTATTACCGGAAGGCAGCGGCGACCAGTGAAGTTTCCAACCTGGAAATCCCGGAAGCAGTAGCGCACCGCCACAGGAGCCGGAACCTTGTCACTCTTCACAATCACCGTGTTCAGCTGGGTGCCTCTGCGGATCTCGGCTGGATGGAAGACCTTGTCCTCACCGGCAATCTCGAAGCCTACGATGTCGTGCCAAGGGCTGAACCCGCTCTCGCCATTGTAGAACGCGACCTCGATCTCGCCGCCGCGTACCTCGTAGCTCTTGAACCTCGGTCCCTCGCACGGAAGGTAGTCCATGCCGTAAGTCCTGTTCAGAGCCAGGTAGGAGAGGCGCTCTCCGACCTCTTTCTTGCGGCGAGGATGGATCTCGTCATATTCATAAGGATAGGCCAGGTCGTTGATGCTGGCTATTCCGCTGCCCGGGATCAGCTCCACCGCCTTGTGCTGCGCCTCGCGGATTCTCGCGCCCGTGGTGCCGTCGCCGCCATAGGTGAACGGAGCCAGCTCAACCTCGTAGAACGGCATCTCGCCCAGTCCCCAGAGGTCTCTCCAGACCTTCACCATGTCGGCGAGCCTCTGCGCGTAGTACTGCGGGAAGCCGGAGTTCGTCTCACCCTGGTACCAGATGAACCCTTTCAAGGTGTAGTTGCGGATAGGATAGATCATGCCGTTGTACATGACTGCCGGGCTGGCACAGTTGTACGATCCGCCCGGATCCTTCTTGGATGCGTACTGTCCCGAAGGCAGAGTGTTCTCCGGATAGGTGTACACCACATCCTTCGGAAGCCAGCTCTCAAGCGCCGAGCCTCCCCAGTTGCATGAGACCAGACCCACAGGCACGTCCAGCACAGCATTCAGCATCTTGGCGAAATGCCAGCCCACGGCGGTGAACGTTCCAGAGGTCGCCGGCCCGCTGACCTGCCACCTGCCCTCGACGGTCTCCTGAGGCGTCTCGGCTCCCGTCTTAGGAATCTTCACCAGCCTGATCTTGTCCCTGAACTGTCCCGACAGGGCCACCTCCTCAAGGGAACCCTCAACCGGGCAATGCCAGAATCCGTTCAGCGGCATCTCCATGTTGGACTGCCCGCCGCAAAGCCAGACCTCACCGACAAGGACATCACTCAAGGTGACGGCGCCGTCCTTGTCGGCGATGGTGATTGAATATGCCGTGTAGCCCGCCGCCGGAGTCTGCACGGCAAGTTTCCAATTGCCTTCGCGGTCGCTCTTGACTGAATATTCCTCCGTCCCCCACGAGGCTTTCACCGTCACCTTCGACGAAGGCGCGGCCTTGCCCCAAAGATTGGCCTGTGATTTCTGCTGGAGGACCAGATGGTCGCTGAGGATCTGCGGAAGCTCAACCTTGGCCTCCGACGTGGCGGTGGCGGCCGTTCCGGCCACTACGATCGCCAAAATGGATTTTAAGATTCTGTGGTTCATTGTAAGTTGCTTTTATACAGTGATTATTAACATTATTCTATTTCCTTGCTCATTCTTCCAGTGTTGTAGCCGTCGATGCAGATGATCCTTTTCCTGTTGTCCGGCAGATACACGGCGACATTCGCCACCTCCAGATTCTGCGACATCGTCTGCGCGAAGTCCCCTGCCGTCCCGCAGATCACTGAATATGTCACCTCGTCCGAAAGGGAGTCATAGCAGTCCTGCGAGACCCTCAGCCTAACACCCTCGCCGTTCCAGTTCGGCAAGTCGCCCTCGATACGGATGTTCGAATCGTAAGGAGTCCTGAGGACATAGCCGCTGCCGTCCTCCGCCGTGAAGAAACTGTCGATGATGTAGTTGCCGCTTGCCATCTCAAGCCTGCCGCAGCCGCCCAGCGACTCCAGCGCCCGCCGGAGCGGAATCTCATCGTGCCGCCCATCGCAGACGATGTCGGCCATCTCCTTGTCGGAAGGCCCGGAATCCGCCGCCGCCACCCTGATGCTCGTCCTGTGCGTCTGCGCCATAGAGGCCGTCGCCGTGAGCGCCACAATGACTGCTATCACGATTAACCTGACACAATGTGGTTTGATGTTGTTCATTTGCAGCGCCTTGGGTTTTGTTGCTGTTTAAAATGATTTGTCAAGTCCGCGGCGACATGTGATCACCGCTTGATTATTTCTACAAATATGGCTTTTTACTTTTAAAAAATAAAAAAGAAATCCCGCACGATTCTCCACTTCCGGCGATGATCGGCGGAAAAATTATTATTTTTTGACGGTCACAATTGTCGCGTGACAAGTAATCCTTAAAAAATATGGTATCTTTGCGGTGAACTTGACAATAACAGTAATACATGGCGAACAAACTTTGGGACAAAGGATTCAAGGAGGACGAGAGGATCGACGCGTTCACGGTGGGAAATGACCGTGAGCTGGATCACGAGCTCGCCCCTTACGACATAATGGGCACTATGGCCCACATCACGATGCTGGAGAGCGTCGGGCTTCTCTCCAAAGAGGATCTCGACAAGCTTCTGCCGGTGCTTAAGGAACTATATTCATCCGCCTGCAAGGGAGAGCTTTACGTGGAGGAGGATGTGGAGGACATCCATTCGCAGATCGAGCTTATGCTCACGCGCAGGCTCGGGGATGTCGGAAAGAAAGTCCACACGGGACGTTCCCGCAACGACCAGGTGCTGGTGGACTTGAAACTCTACGCCAGAGCGGAGATTGAGAATACCGTGCATAAGGTCGAGTCGCTTTTCAATACACTTCAGGAGGCCAGCGAGAGGTACAAGGATGTGCTGATTCCAGGCTATACCCACCTTCAGGTGGCGATGCCGTCCTCGTTCGGGCTTTGGTTCGGGGCCTACGCCGAGAGCCTTTGCGATGACCTCAGCATAATGAAGGCCGCCTGGGATGTGGTGAACCTCAATCCGTTGGGATCCGCAGCCGGCTACGGCTCGTCAGCGCCGCTGAACAGGACTCTGACGACGGTGCTGCTTGGTTTCGAGGACTTGGACTACAATTCAGTATATGCGCAGATGACCCGGGGAAAGATGGAGCGGGCTGTCGCGTTCGCATATTCATCAGTCGCCGAGACCGTCGGGAGGCTCGCGATGGACGGATGCCTGTTTTCAAGCCAGAACTTCGGGTTCATCCATCTGCCAGACGCACTGACCACAGGTTCCAGCATCATGCCGCACAAGAAGAATCCTGACGTGTTTGAACTCGTGAGGGCGCACTGCAACAAGCTTCAGGGGGTGCCGAACACCATCCGGCTCATCACCGGCAACCTGCCGAGCGGCTATTTCCGGGATATGCAGATCCTAAAGGAAGTCTTCTTCCCTATATTCAAAGAAATGAACGACTGCCTCGACATTGTTGAATATGCAGTCCGCGGGATGGAGGTTGTCACCGATGTGATGGACGATCCTAAGTACAGGCTGGCGTTCAGCGTGGAGGAGGTCAATCACCTGGTGGAGAACGGGGTGCCGTTCAGGGATGCCTACCGTCAGGTCGCGGATTCAATCAGACAAGGGACTTTTGAATATCACGGAGAACTCCACCACACCCATGAAGGTTCCATAGGCAACCTCTGCAACGACCGCATCGCCGCCAAGATGTCCCGCATCATCTCCGGGTTCGGCTTCGGGAAAGTTCACGCGGCGGTCACGAAGCTGACTGAAGGATAAACATTCGCGGCGGACACTTCGACAAGTTCAGTGTCCGCCGCGAACATTCTGTTTATTTCAAAGAGATTCTGGCTCCGAAAGTCAGCATGAAGTCAAGAGGACGGTCTTTGTAGATGGTCCGGACATCGGACTTGTCATCGAAATGATAACTGAGCCCCGGTTCCACATAAAGGCCTATGTTTTTCGTAAGATTCGCCTGAAGGCCGGCCGAGGCGTTCAACGACCACAGCAAAGGCTTGACATCCAGGTTCTTCTTGACGCTGTCACCTTGCTTTACTCCAGCCAACGTCTCCACCGACGCTGATTTACCGGAAATACACTTCTCGACCATTCCACCGCCTCCCAGATAGAGCGAAACCCATTTGGAGTCAACAAGCGAGGCTGTCATATTCAATGGAATACCCAAATACCTCAATGTCTGCTCCGTCTCGGTCCGGGTGCGGCCGGCCTCGGTGGTGAAAGTGCTGTGAAGGGAGGTCAGCATGGCTCCGGTCTCAAGACCGAATGTGCCGCTGACAGGGATATTGACAGCAAGAGCCAACCGGACAGGACGCTTGTGGTCAGAACTTGAGGTCACCGTCGAGCCACTCTTCATCTGCATCGGAGCCATGCCTCTGGTCTGGACCTGAGCATCGTTCCCGACACTGCCTTTAGAATCATCAATCAAGCCGTTGGTGGAAGCCGGCGCCGATCCCCTGTAAAACATCTGAAGATCGTATGAGTTCTCATCCCTGCTGTCCACGGATCCTCCGGAAAGGGACACATCCAACGCGGCGGCCCTGCGTCTTGATGTACGGGAATCACCCGTCACCGAAATGTAATCCGACCAGTCCTCATCGTCATGATCCGTCGAGATGACAACCGGTTCATTCTCCTCGGTTTTCTTCGTACCCGAAATTTCCTCTTCTTGTCGTTGGGTCTGTGGTTCGGCATGGTTCCCCTGAAGCGACTCTTCTGTAGTATAAGGCTGAGCCTCAATCTCCTTAGTCTCAGCCTCAGGAATAACGTTCTCTTCCACAAGGTCAGATTTCACATTATTCACAACGTGAGCCTTGGCCTGACGTTTCCGAACCGGTATTGATTCCGCCAACAGTTTTTCCGGTTCCGTCTTCCGGACGATTTCCACAGAAGACTCCCGACCTCCGTTGTCATTGACTGAAGAAGGCTGACCGGAAGCCAGGATCTCCTGTGACCTGTCCGATGGATTCCCGACCGGAGAATCAAAAAAACGGAGTCCGGCGAACACGCCCAGAGCCACGGCAGCAGCCACACCAACGCTTCGCCAAAGGATCGGCAACGCTATCACACGACGCTTTTTCTCAGGAAAGACAGAAGACTCGACGTTCTCCCACAATCCTTCCGGCGCGGGCTCCTCATAGTCTTTCATTTTGCTTTGCAGGCCTTTCAGCCAATCATTATCTTCCATCATGTCGTCTCCGTTCTTTTCTTATATTCATTGATCTGTCTTGCCAGAATGGCTCTCGCCCTGTGGAGCTGTGAAGCCGAGGTGCTTTCTGTGATCCCGAGCAAGGCGGCGATCTCCTTGTGGCTTTTCTCTTCGAAGGCGTAAAGGTTCAACACCGTCCTGTACCCCTCAGGCAAAGCCTGGATCATTTTCTGGATCACGCCCGGCGGAACACTTCCCACATCCGGTTCCTCTTCCTCCTCCTTGTCCGGCAAGTCCCACTTGTACTCGACAGTTTCGGACCGTTTCCGTTTGCGGATGAATTTCAGAGCCTCGTTGACGGAAATCTGCCTCATCCACGCCTTCAGAGAGCCTTCGCCACGATAATCAAACTTGCCCAATGACGAGAATATCTTAACGAAACTGTCCTGAAGGACATCCCTAAGATCACCTCCGTCCGGCAGATAACGGGAACAGGTGGCCGCAAGGTATCTGGAGTAGCAGTCATAAATCTGCCGCATCGCAGCCCGGTCACCATTTCTTGCCTGTTCGACAAGAACCTTTTCCATGTCTCCAGACAGTGTTCCCATCAATAGGATAGAAGACTGTTACTTCTGAGGCAGAGCGAATCTGGAGAGATATTTCACTTTAGCGGTCTTTTCTCCCTCCGAACCCTTCCAGTGCAATGTCAGTTCCTGCCCATCCTTGACATCCTTCAGCAGGTCATCGATCTTGAAAGCGATTACACCTTCACCCGGGACATATCCGTTATCACCATTGTTGTCATGCTTGAGGTATAGATCGAGAGTCTTCGGATCCACCGCCAAATCAACAATGTGCACGATCTTGCTACCTCGTCCGAACAAGGCGGCGAAATGAATGGTAAGATAACCGTCCTCAAGGCAGGTCACCCAATCATTATACAACTCAATCGGGGCATTGTTACCTTTCATGAATTCATTGTCATAAGAAACAGCGCTTTTTGTGCGCACCGAGTCGATCCATGCGACCTTGACCTTCTTTGAAAAGAGTCCGCTTTCCCCCGGTTCCTCGGAATATTGGAGCAAAGCCCTCACCTCACGTTTATAAGGGTTCTTCCAGTTCGTCGGTTCCAGAGTGGTCTTCTTATCCAACTGGAAATAGGTGACACCAGAGTCTGTTGTCTTGATGGTCACAAGCCCGTTATAGGCTGGATAATAAGGGCCGTCATCCTTAGAGCATGAAGACAAGGACATGGCCAAGGCCGAAACCGCGGCCAGAACGGCCAAAGTAATCTTGAAATTTTTCATCTGTTTCATATACTTATTTTATTTTTCAGTCAACTAAATCCGTACAATCGGAATTCTTGCGTAAAAATGCGAAAAAAAATTTAACTTGCGTTCCATTTTGAAAAAGGAATATTAACGGACTTACTCAGATGAAGAAAATAACCATGTTCCGGGTGGGAATATCCCTGATTCCGATCCTGATTCTCGTGACGCTTCTGGCGCTGAACATCAGCATATTCGGCAGCGACGCCATCCTCGGCGCCAGCCAGGTCGCGCTGCTTTTCTCCGCAGGTGTCGCCATCTGGCTGGCCATGTGGCTGTTCAAGGTACCGTGGCAGGATTTCGAGGAAACGATCAAAAGCAACATCGGCGATGTGACAACCGCCATTGTCATCTTGTTCCTTATCGGAGCGATCTCCGGGACCTGGACAGTGAGCGGCATCGTGCCGACTTTCATCTACTACGGAGTCAAGATCATCAGCCCTAAGGTGTTTCTCCTCACGGCCTGCATCATCTGCGCGTTGGTCTCCGTCACGATCGGAAGTTCCTGGACGACAATAGCAACAATCGGAGTAGCCTTGCTCGGAATCGGGAAAGCCTTGGGATTCAGCGACGGAATGATTGCCGGAGCTATCATCTCCGGAGCCTACTTCGGGGACAAGATCTCACCTCTCTCGGACACCACCGTGCTGGCCTCGTCTATGAGCAAGGTCCCTATGTTCGATCACATCCGCTACCTGATGTACACGACGGTCCCGTCAATCGTCATCACGCTCGTCATATTCACAATCCTTGGATTCTCCCACTCCGGGAGCGATTCTTCCTTGATCAATGAATATACCAGCGTCCTTGACTCGAAATTCAACATCACACCTTGGCTGCTGATTGTCCCGGCTTTGACAGCGGTGATGATAGCGCGAAGGATGCCCGCCCTCATCGTGCTGGCCCTGTCAACCGCAACGGCGGCCATCGCAGCGGTCATATTCCAGCCTGACATAATCCGGGAGATCGGGGCTTCGATCGACGGAGACGGCTCCAACGCCAAAATACTGTTCACAGGAACAATAGAATCCATCTACAACTCCGTCTCCATCGAGACAGGCAATCCGGAAGTCAACCAGCTTGTGGCATCGAAAGGGATGCTGGGAATGCTGAACACGGTCTATCTTATCATATGCGCCATGTGCTTCGGGGCCGCGCTGAAAGCCAGCGGAATGCTGCGCCACCTCGCCTCCATGATTCTTCCGCTGACAAAACGCAGAACCAGCCTTGTGACCTCCACTGTGGTGACTGGAACAGCGCTGAACGGGATAGTCTCAGACCAGTACCTCGCCATCATCCTGACCTCCAGTCTGTTCAAGGATGTCTATGAGAAAGAGGGCTATGAGAACAGGCTTCTGAGCCGCTCCGTGGAGGATTCCGCCACAGTCACGTCACCGCTGTACCCGTGGAGCAGCTGCGGCATGACGCAAGCCACCATCCTTAGTGTTCCGACACTGGCATACCTGCCATATTGCTTTTTCAACCTGATCAGCCCGCTTATGAGCATCACCGTGGCCGCGATAGGCTACAAGATATTAAAGAAAGATAAGTAATCCTTAAAAAGTAAGAATATTTGTTCATTTTGTCCAAAAATGTGTATTTTTGAACAATTGTTAAAACGGAATGGACAAATACAGGAAAATAAACAATTTTGACATCCAGCTACTGAGAGAGTTCCCTGGACTGACCGTCTATAACGATCAGTTGTTCCTGAACGACAGCATCGATGACAGATGGCCGAAGAAGGTCAAGATGTTCCTTTCCCTGCCGGCAAAGATGCGCTTCACGACCATATTCCTTTGCGTTGACGGAGAGGCGCGCACCAGGGTTTCCGGCCGGGACTATGTCATAAGGGCCAACGACATCTTCATGGTCAGCATCGGCAACATCGCCGAGAGCATCAGCATCACCGATGACTTCAAGTCCATCTCTGTGTCCATCCTTCCAGACTGCAGTCTGATGAAATTCACCTACGGCAGCACCAGATTCCTGCGCAACTCACTTTACAATCCAAAGATACTCCACCTCTCGCCAGAGGAGAGCAAACGGATGCTGTCCTTTTTCACGACTGTCAAGAACATCATCCTCTTCGACAGTGACGTGTTCAAATCCGAGGCGCTGGAAGGAGCCTACATCATGCTCGCAAGCTACCTTTCGGCTCATCTTATGAACAACGAGAACAAGGAGATTTCACAGCCTGTGACAAAGTGGAGAAGCAACGAGTTTCTGCGCCGTTTCCTAATCGAGGTCAGCCAGAACTACACGTTCGAGAGAAGTGTCCAGTTCTACGCCAGGAAACTGTTCATCTCCCCGAAATACTTCGCTCAGATTATCTACAAGGAGTCAGGCAAACATGCGAAAGACTGGATACGCGACTTCGTCATAAAGGACGCAAAGACCATGCTCAAGAGCGGCAACTACACCGTCCAGGAAGTCAGCGAGATCTTGCATTTCGCGAACCAGTCTTTCTTCGGAAAGTATTTCAAGGAAGCGGTCGGATGCTCCCCGAAGATGTACAAGGAACGGATCACTTCTGATTCTTCAGAAGATCCCGGATCTCCTCAAGAAGAACCACATCATCAGGCTTAGGAGCCGGTACGGCAGGGGCTGCCGAAGCCTCTTCCTTCTTCTTTCTCTGCAATTTAGCCAATCCCTTGATGGCAAGGAATATACTGAAAGCGATGATCAGGAAATTAACCGTCTCCTGAATGAAATTGCCATAGTTCAGGGTCACGGCAGGCTTGATCACTTCAGAGCCTTCCATCACAGCCTTGTGAAGGACGATCTTAAGGTTTGTGAAATCGAAGCCGCCGATGAGCACGCCCACGCACGGCATGATGACATCATTGACCAAAGAGGTGACAATCTTGCCGAAAGCGCCGCCGACAATTACACCGACAGCCAGATCGATCACATTGCCTTTCATCGCAAAGTCCTTGAACTCAGACCAAAACTTGCCTTTTGCCATAATATTAATCAGTTGTTTTTAAGTGTGTTTCTAACAAATTCCTCCGCCTCGGAGAGGGTCTCAAACTTACCCACATCAATCAGTCTCAACTCCTTAGGGACTATTCCATAGATCGGATGCTTGGCGCACTCCTGAATATAAAAGTCCGTGATAGAGAAACGGTCGCCCCAGCCATCCTCGTCAAAGACTTTGAATATGCCGTCAGAGATGCAGTGGATGCCTGCGAAAGCATATTTCCGGAACTTTCCCGGGTCGATGTCCCCGTAAGGGCTCTTGACCTCACCTGTGGCCAGATTCGTCCAGCCGACAAGCCTCATATCGTCATCAAAGAGGAAATATCTCTGAGTCTTGCGGTCGCTGACAAGGATGTTGGAAAGTGCCTCCGGACGAGCCTGTGAAATAAACCAGTTAACGTCCAGGTCAGACAGGATGTCCACGTTGTGAACCAGGAACTGGCCTCCCTCAAGCAACGGACGGGCGAACTTTATCCCCCCTCCGGTCTCACGCAGGAAATCCCTCTCGTCCGAGAAACTGACCTTGACACCGAAATCGTTCTGCTCATGAGTGTAGCCTATGATCGAGTCGGCAAAATGATGGACGTTGATCACAAAGTCAGAGATTCCGGCCTCCTTAAGCTTTGACACGACATGGTACAGGAGAGGCTTTCCGGCGACAGGCACCAAGGCCTTAGGCAAAGTGTCCGTGATCGGCTTGAGTCTCGTCCCGAGACCCGCCGCGAAAATCATCGCTTTCATCTACAGGATTTTCTCAATGTCAAGTTCCCTATGGGTCACCGTTATCTTAATGTCAAACCTGTCGGCCAGATGCTGGGCCAGATGCTCGGCGCAGTAAACCGAGCGGTGCTGTCCGCCAGTGCATCCGAAACAAACTTGCAGATGGGTGAACTTTCTCTCAATGAAGCACTTGACGTGATTGTCCACAAGGTCATAGACATTGTTCAGGAACTTCGTGACTCCCCCGTCGTCCTCAAGGAATTTTATGACCTCCTTGTCGAGCCCCGTGAACTGACGGTAATGCTCGTACTTGCCTGGATTGTTGATGGCGCGGCAGTCAAAGACGTAGCCTCCTCCATTGCCGGATGTGTCAACAGGGATGCCTTTCTTGTAAGCGAAACTGAAGACTCTCACTTCCAGACGTTTGTCCTCGGCGATGTTGTTGAACTGCGACATCGTGGTGAGTTTGGTGAGGATCTCGTTCAGATAAGGATAATCCTCGAACGGCTTCTGGAGAAGGCGACGCAGATTACCCAGAGCGTAAGGAACGCTCGCAAGGAAATGCGGTTTCTTCTCGAAATAGCCTCTGAAACCGTACGCGCCCAACACCTGGAGAGTCCTGAACAGGATGAACAGCCTGAGCCTTTCGTTGAAATGAGCCTCGTCCACATCCATGTAGCCCTTCAAAGCGCGAAGGTAGGTCTGAACCATTTCCTTGCGGAGGTTCTCCGGGTAACGTGAGCGGGCCTGCCAGACGAAAGATGCCACATCATAGTAGATCGGGCCGCGCCGTCCACCCTGAAAATCAATGAAGTACGGCTCGCCGTCCTTCATCATCACATTCCGGGCCTGGAAGTCACGGTACATAAATGTGTCTCCCATATCCTGCATCAGGTCCGTCTTTAGCCTCTCGAAATCGTCCTGAAGCTTCACCTCGTTGAACTCCAGTCCGGTAGCTTTCAGGAAGCAATATTTGAAATAGTTCAGATCGAAGAGGATCATCCGCTCGTTGAAAGCCGGCTCCGGATAGCAGACTGACCAGTCCAGCCCCTCGGCTCCCTTGAACTGAAGTTTCGGCAGCATCTCCATGGCACGGCACAGAAGACGGCACTCGTAGGAGCTATATTCACCGCTCTCGCGCCCTTGGGAGACAACCTTGTAAAGTTGGTCATCGCCAAGGTCTTCCTGAATATACCGCATTCCGTCCTCACTGACAGCCAGCACCTTAGGCACTTTTATTCCTTTGCTGAGGAAATGCGCGCTGAGACTGATGAACGCGTTGTTCTCCTCGCGGCTTGTCCCTATGACACCTATAATGGAGATATTCCCGCCCTTGAGACGGAAATATCTCCTGTTGCTTCCGGAGGAGTTAAGTTCCTCCGTGTCACTTACTTTCTGACCTGTATAACTTTCAAATAAGTTCCTGAGTTTGTCCATTAATGTCTAAACTGTTAATAGAGACTGTTGTAGGAAGCAGTTCTGTTTGAGTAATAATTGTATTGGTTGGCCAGCTTACCGTACATCTGGCCGAGAACCTCAAGGTAAGGCTTTCCTTCCACAAGTGTGAGCCTATAGACAGTGTCATCCACTTTGTAGAAGTCCATCCCGTCCATCGTTATCGTGTCGTAGTCGTCAGGAAGATCCTCGACAAGGGCTCCGGCCGGAGGAACGATGACCTCGTACTGGCCGTTGGAGTTGACGATGTAGAACACCCCGTCCTGATAGTAGTACGGCTGGTTGGCGTAGGCGTAGCTCTGCACAAGACCAAGACGGTCCGCAAGTGAATAAGCGTTGTTGGCTCTCGTAGAGTTCAAAGCGAACGAACTGTTCTGTGCGGCGATGGTGGCGTTGTTCTGAGCGATTATCCTGTTCTGCTCCTCGATGATCCTGTTGTTGGAATCGATGGCGCGGTACATCCGGTAAGTGTTGTTGTAGTAGGCGAAGCGAACCGATGCGAACACAAGATCCGAAATCGCACGGTCGATGCAAACCCCGAACGGAGGACGGCAAACCACGAATATGTCACCGTACGGACGGTAATATATTCCGTCATAGATGCAGTACTCTACTCCCCAGTAAGTCATTCTTCTGTAACGAGGTGGCAGGTAGTGAACCCTATAGCCATAGTAGTGGTGCTCATGCGCCCAGAAATGCCTCGGGCGGTCGTATGGCATGAAGTCACGGTCGCGCGGCGGGATTCTATGGACGTTACGGTCCTCCCCTATCCTCATGAAGTCGCTTCTTCTCTCCCTCATCACATCCTTTCCGCCATGTGCGTTACGGTCGTAGGAAGTCAGACCTCCTCGGGTGGCGTTTCCGACCCTCTGGGGCTGCTCCCTTCTGGTGTCAGACGCGGAACTTCTTGCTGAAGTACTTCTGGAGGATGAAGATCCGATCTGTCTCGCGACCCTGCCTCCTGGACTTCCTGTCGATGAGGAAGACTCTCCGTCAGACGAGGATGAACTTCTTACAGATGATGATCTCTCTGAAGAAGAGCGTCTTACCGAAGACGAGCTTCTCACTGAAGAAGATGACCTGTCAGAAGACGAGTTCCTTACTGATGTAGAACCCGTAGAACTTCTTCGGTTGTTATCCTGCGATCCCCTCGACACGCTGGAACTACTCCTACGGCTGTTATTGTCCTGATAGCTTCCGCTGTCACCGCTGCGGGAAGAAGACTTTGACGCGGATGACGAGCTTCTCACTGAAGAAGATGATCTGTCTGAGGACGAACTCCTTACAGTAGTGCCGCTACTTCTTCTGTTATTGTCCTGCGAACCGCGTGAAACGCTCGTGGAAGATCTGCGGCTGTTGTCCTGAGAACTCCTCGACACGCTGGAACCACTCCTGCGGCTGTTGTCCTGGGAGCTTCTGGACACGGAAGAACCAGAGCTTCTTGTAGAGGAAGAACCAGAACTCCTTGTTGCGGACGAGCCGGAACTTCTCGTGGAGGACGAACCCGAACTTCCTGAAGAAGAAGAAGAACTTCTGGACGAAGATCTGGTCTGGGAAGAAGTGGTGGTGCTCCTCGATCCGGAAGAGCGTCTTTCCTGTGAATATGAATCAACCGGTGATGCGATAAGGGCCAATGCCACGGCCGATGCAATCGCGATGTTCAGAATGTTCTTCATTTTGATTCGGTGTTAAGTGGTCTAATTATATAGCCAATACTTACGGGATAGTGTCCTGAAAGCCTCGACATCCTTTGACCAATAGTCAGCGATGTCCTCGACTTTGAGACGCTTTCCGAAAGTCGTTCTTACATAATCCGTACCACAGACCTTGTCGAACATATTGTTGCGCCCCTTCGAGAGGGCGAAAGGATTCTTTTCCGGATAGAGCTCGTTCACGGCCTGCATCACGTAGAACTGCGTCAGCGTGCAGCAGGCGGCCTCATAGTCAGTGTAGTGGAACTGAACGCCGTGGATCAGCTTTCCTTGAAGGCTTCCCGAGAACGGCTTGAAGTGGATTGTCCTGAATGCCACCCCCGGAAGGTTGTAGCTGTCAAGAAGCGCCTTCAAGGCATCGGCGTCAATCCATTCGGCTGCGAAAACCTCGAAAGGGAGGGTGTAGCCGATGCCGATGTTCAGATAGCCCTGGAACTCTCCGGTTATGCCGGAGGACGGATAGTTAACGGCGGACTGAGGATAAGGAATATTCGGGGACGGGAGCACCCAAGGTAGGTTCGTGTCCTGATAGAGCATATTCCTTGTCCATCCTTCCATCGGAATGACGGAAAGTCTGCATTTCAGCGGTGCCTCGTTGCCTTTCTCGCCACAGTTCAGGCCTTCCTCGTTCAGGAGAAGGGCGAGCTCGCCGACAGTGAGGCCGTAGATGTAAGGGATCTTGAACTCGCTGACGAACGAATGGAAGCCCGGCTCCACGAGACAGCCTTCGATCTTGTTGCCGCCCAACGGGTTAGGCCTGTCCAGAACCATCACCTCGATGCCGTTCTCGGCGCAGGCGCGCATAACGAGACCGAGGGTGCTGATGAAAGTATAGGAACGGCTGCCGATGTCCTGGATGTCATAGACAACGATGTCCAGCCCCTCAAGCATCTTCTTGCTCGGCTTGCGGTTGGAGCCATAGATCGAATAGACCGGGATCCCTGTCTTAGGATCCTTGAAATCCTCCACGTGCGAGCCGGCGTAGGCATCCCCGCGGACTCCGTGCTCGGGAGCGAACAATGTCTTTAGATTGACTCCCGGAGCGGCGTGAAGGATGTCGATGGTGGAGCGGAGATTATGGTCGATACCGCTCGGATTGGTGACCAGCCCGACATTCTTGCCGACAAGTCCCTCGAAGCCACGGCCTTCAAGCACTTCGATGCCGGTGCGTACAATCTGTTTCTGTCCAGCCTGCGCGGAAAGGGCCGACAATGCGGCAACGGAGAGCAGGACGGTGAATATTCTTTTGACTGCGTTCATATATTCATTGATTATCAATTCGTTGATTATTTCTTGCCATATTCAGGATCGATCTTGCGGTCGGCGAGGAAGGTGACAACGACGGTCGCTATGCAGCAGACAATCACCATCCAGAAGAAGCCCTTGTAGCCGAGGGACTCCTGCAGGAAGCCGGCGAACATGCCCGGTATCATCATGCTCAGCGCCATGAAGCAGGTGCAGAAGGCATAGTGCGAAGTCTTGAACTCGCCTTCGGAGAAGTACATCATGTAGAGCATGTAGGCGGTGAATCCGAAGCCGTAGCCAAACTGTTCTATGGCGATGCAGGTACAGATTGTGGCGAAACTTACAGGCTGTACCACAGCGAGATAGACAAACGACAGGCAAGGAAGCGTCATAAACGCGGCCATGATCCAGATGGATTTCTTCAGCCCAAGACGTGATGCGAGAAGTCCTCCGAGGATCCCTCCGAGAAGAAGGAATATCACGCCGAGGGTACCGTACGCTATGCCGACCTGCGCGGTCTGCATCCCAAGTCCGCCGGCCTCTCTCGCAGCCACAAGGAACGGGGTGCACATCTTGATGAGGAAGGCCTCAGGGAGACGGTAGCAAAGCATGAATATGATCGCGAGCCAGACGCCCGGTTTCTTGAAATATGTCGTCACGGTGCGGCCGAAACCTGCGAATATCTCGGCGACCTTGTTGCCTGAATCCTCTTGAATATTAGGAACATCGGACTCTGGCTTAGGAATCGCGAACGTGTGATAGAGGGTCAACCCGGTAAGGAGTATGCCGGATCCGCCGATGGTCAGCTGCCAGGCCAACGGGATGTTGCCGGTTCTGGTCTCCAGCAATCCGGCCACTGCGACGATCACACCGTTGCCGAAGACATTGGCGAGCCTGTAAAACGTGCTGCGGACTCCGACAAAGGCCGCCTGGCTGCTCTGGCTCTGGGCCAGCATATAGAAGCCGTCAGCCGCTATGTCGTGTGTGGCGGAGGCGAAGGCCGCGAAGACGAACAGGATCAGCGTGAACGAGAAAAGGCTCATAGGCGTGCTGCCGGCCGCGATGGATTCCGCTGACGGATGAGGCATCGTAAGAGCCTGGACCACAAAGGCTATGGACATTATGATCTGCATCGTGATGATCCACCATCTCTTTGTCTTGATGATGTCCACGAACGGGCTCCAGAGGAACTTCAACGTCCACGGGAGGTAAAGCAGGGATGTGAACAACGCCATCTGCCCGTTCGGAACGCCCATCTTGGCGAACATCAGGACGGAGACATTGTTGACAAGGAAATATGGAATGCCCTCGACGAAGTAGAGGGTCGGGATCCACATCCAAGGGTTGCGTTTGGTGAAATTAGCCATTATGTGTTGATTATGTTATCTTCTTTCCAGTATGCTGCCTGGATAGTAGTGCAGCAGGATCTGATCGAACGTGTAGCCTTTGCTGGCCATCACGGCGGCGCCGATCTGGCAGAGGCCGACTCCGTGTCCCCATCCGGATCCGTCAAGGACCAGTCTGTCGCCGACCCATTTTATGTCAAAGGCGGAGCTCTTGAGATGGGATTCGGACAGCCAGCGGCGGATGATCAGTTCCTTGCCGATGACCATTGTCTTCTTGTCGCCGACCACCTTGAGCCTTTTGAGCCTTCCGGACGGGCCTCTCTCAATCGGGACGAGGTCACGGATGGTGCCGAAATCTATTCCGGAGCGTCTGCGGACAAGTTCCGAGACATCCGTCCTTGAATATTCAGTGGTCCATCTGTAGAAGTCCTTCGTCTCCAGATCGTAGTCGTTAAGCACTTGGGAGAGAATCTTTTCGTCCTTGGTGTCGCAGAAAACGTCGCCTCCTTCCGCGCAGTCCGGAGTGTCCGGGAGCGGCTGGAGGTAAGGGTAATCCTTGTCTTCCCAGCAGGTGCTGAATATCTCCATACGGCCTCCGCAGCATTTTGAGAAGCGGGCGTCGCATATCCGGCCTTCCGAGGTGAGCACAAGACCCCAGGTCTGGTCTATGGCCTTGCGGACAGTGTCGCCCACGGCCATCGTGAGACCTTGGTAACGCTGGCAGTGATCATCGGCGCAGACATCGAAGAGGGTGTGGTCATCGTGGTCGAACCATTTGATGTACTCCTCCTCGCCGCCGGTCGCTGAGTTCACTTCGGTGGTCACGGGACTCACTTCTGTGGTCACTGAGCCTGTCGAAGTGACCGGATTCCGACGGTGCTCCACCTGCGCCATAACCCAGGAACGGGAAATGACAGCGTGCGCCTTGAGGAACTCCAGTCCGGCCGAAGCCTTCATCTCAGACGAGATGACACTAAGCAGATAGTCCTCAACTCCAACAATATTCACGGCCGTGACCTTGTCCCCGTCCACGATGAACTTGAGAGTTCCCGCGAACTTCTGGGTCACCTTCCTTTCCCAATGGAAATCCACACCGATAGTCACTCCGTAAAGGATGAACGACGGCTCGGCGAACATAGTGGCCTCAGTCTGAGCCTCGAAGACCAGTTCATCGTAAAGAACTCCGTTGTAGGAAATGCGTCCCGCCGAATATTCGACTTTCTGCCGTCCCGCCCCGTCGGAAATGATCTCGAACTCGATCGCACTGCCGGACATTATCCCGACCTCCAGCCTGCGCTGGGTTCTGGTCAGCCTCCAGATGATGCCTTTCTCTGTCTCCCCGCTGACGGTTATCTCACGGACAACCGCCGTAAGAAGCTCTGAGTCAAGTTTGTCGTAATCCTCACGTTTAGGAGCCACAAACACACCTCCCAGATCAGCGCACCCTGGACTCATCGCCAGATGATCCGCCCCGGTGGAATAATAGTTGTGCGGACGATGCTTATCCCTGAATATCACAATGGAGCGATATTCCCCGTTATGCGTCCAGGCGAACAGGTTGATTTTCGGCTCATCCGAGTCCTCCGGCACCGGAGCGCAGTCCATAAGCCGGTAGAAAAGCTTAGCCACGGATTTCGCCGTGCCGCCGCAAAGGACGAAGACTCCGTTGGCATATTCATTAAGATGGAAGAGCTTGGCTTCCTTGACGTTGGTGAAATATTCCAGAGTATTGACATCGCCGGCCGCCAACAATCCGTCCACCCTGTTCTGGAGAGGCATCAGTCCTTGCGGACAAGCCTGGAAATGCTGATGGTCAGGCGCTGAAGCCCCACTCACAGGGCCGTTGTAGAACCCGAGATATTCATTGTGCGCGCTGACAAAGTCAAGAAGGTCTTGATAACGGTGCCAGATGGATTGCCGCGTGTGCTCGAAACTTGAGATCACGAGATGCGACGGGAAGATCGGGTACGGGTTCAACGTGACGCGGTATTTCCGTCCCTTGCGCCCCTCGAACTCAATGTGGGTCTGCTGCGCCGGGCGGTTCTCAGGGCAGAGGAAGCAAGGCCTCTCGCTGAGAGACTTAGGGTCCAGGGCCGCCTCGGAAGAAATCTTGCGGCAAGGGTTATGCTGGACGATGACCTCCAGTCCTCCGACATCCAACCGTTTGGTTTCCACCTTCTTGAGGTCACGATAGTTCTCGGCGGCAAGAGGCCAGACCGACAACTGGTCCTTTATGAATTTGTCAATGTTATTGTCCATCAGAGCAAAGCCAGTAAAGTGTCCTTGATTGATTTGAATTCCTGCTCAAAATTCGGAGTGAACAGTCCCCGCGCCAGATTCGACTCGATCTCGGACATATTCCAGTAGCGTCCTTCGGTGACCTCGTCATTGTCAGGCTTCAAAGTGAAGTTGCCGACGGTGGCGAAGACGCTGACCAGTTCCTTCTCGCGAGCCGACTCCCAAATGTAGGATTTCAGGAATATCGGATTGAAGTCCCTGAATCCCAGTTCCTCAGAGGCCTCGCGGTAGAGCGCCTCTTCAAGCGTCTCGCCGTAATCGACGTGACCGCCGACGGCCGTGTCCCAACGCCCCGGAAGAAGATCCTTCTTCATCGAGCGTTTCTGAATATACAGACACCCCTCCCGGTTGATGATGTGAAGATGGATCACCGGATGCATCAGCTTCGAGCCATCGTGCACGGACTGCCGGGTGGCCTGTCCGATGACAAGGCCGTTCTCCTCCACGACCGGGACCATCTCGCCCGTAGGACGTGGACGGTCACCGGGATTGTCGGCCGATGGCAAAGGCATAACCGGAGCCGGAGAAACCGGGTAGATCAAGTCAAACATAACGTCAAGCTATCGCCAAAAGGATCAGCAACTGGGCCACAAGCACCCTCATAAACATCGACAGAGGATAGACGGTGGCGTAGTTCACTGAAGGATAATCCGTTCCGTAAGCCCCCTGGGTGAACGCCAGGACGGCGGGATCGGTGGTACCACCGGAGATCAGACCGCAGATCTGGTAGAAGTTCAGCTTGCAGACATATCTTGCGATGAGGCCGATCGTGCAGACAGGGATGAAGGTGATGAGCGCTCCGTAAAGGATCCACCAGTAACCTCCGTCCAGGATCGAACTTACGAAGTTCTGTCCGGCTCCCAAACCGACGGCCGCCATAAAGAAGGATATTCCTATCTCCCTGACCATCAGGTTGGCGCTTTGGGTCGTGTAGGTCGTGATCTTCCACTTAGGGCCGAAGTAGCCAAGCAGGATCGCGATGATGAGCGGGCCTCCGGCGAGACCAAGTTTGATAGGCTGAGGAATGCCAGGGATGGCGATAGGAATGGAACCGAATATCACACCAAGGGCTATTCCGAAGAAGATCGGGATAAGGTTCGGACGGTTCAGCGTCGAGGTCTGGTTGCCGACAAGGTTGGCGACCTCCTCAATTCCGAGCTCCGGGCCGACAACCCTCAACACATCGCCCATCTGGAGGATGAGGTTAGGCCTTGCGACAAGACCCACACCGGATCTGATGACACGGGTTACGCTCACTCCGTAATTAGCTCTGACATTGAGGCTTCTGAGCGTGACACCCGTAAGGTTCGTCTTAGTGACTGTAATCTTCCTGTTGACCATCCTGGTGTCCATCTGCTCCCAGTCCTGAAGATGCATAGGCACCTCCTCGCCGAACGTGATCCTGAGGGAATCCACATTCTTCTGCGAGGTGACGATCAGAAGTTTGTCACCCTTCTGAAGGACGGTGTCCGGTCCCGGCAGAGACATCACTCCGTCACGAAGGATTCTGGAGATCACTATCGAATTGCCAAGATCCTTTGTGGCGTCCTTGATTGTCATTCCGAAGACCGCGGGATTCTCGACCTCGCAGTGCATACGCCTTGCCACATCCTCATTATTATCCTCATTGTCAAGGACTTCCTTCTCCTTATTGAGATCAACTTTGAATATCGCCTTGAAGAACATCATCAGAGCGATCACAAGCAGAACTCCCAACGGGTAGGCCACAGCGTAGGCGGAAGCCAGCCCGGAGGTCGCCGATGTGATGTCAGACGCCAGATAGTTCTCCGCGCGCATTGAATCCGCCATCGTCTGCTGGGCGGCACCGAGTCCCGGGGTGTTGGTCACGGCTCCGGACATCACGCCGACCATAGTCTTGAGATCCTCGCCGGTGATGAAATGGATCGCCACGGTGACGGCCACAGCCAACAGGACAAGGGCGACCGCAAGGATATTCATCTGAAGTCCGCCTTTCTTGAAGGAGTGGAAGAATCCCGGGCCGACCTGAAGGCCTATCGAGAACACGAACAGGATCAGGCCGAAGTCCTTCATAAAGTTCATCACGGTCGCGTCCACCCTGAGGCCGAAATGACTCAACAGGATAGCCACGAACAGAATCCACGTGGAACCGATGGAGATGCCTTTGATCTTGAATTTGCCAAGGTACAGTCCGATCGCGATCACGACTGCGAAAACTAGAATCGAATGGGCTATTCCAGCCCCTAAAAACAAATCTCGCATATCTAATTAAAAATCTATCCGCGCGCAAAAGCACGGTTTGTCTTCAATTTTACCTTCTATGAAATATTTCTTTTGTCCGTCAATATCCTCAACACTTCTGAATATCCTGACAACCTCCCCAGGCTTCGTCTCCTTGATGAAGTTGATGCTTATGCTCCTGACAGGGTTGCCGGCGACCTCTTCATAGTCAATGCAGTCCATAGCCCAGACCACGTAGCGGGCATTGTTGGTGTGCCCCAGCACATCGATGTCTGAATATGCCGCCTTGTGGCAGCCGACTTCCTCCGCGGGGATATTCTTAGGCATCACGACCTTGCCGCAAGGGATCTGGATCGCATTGTCAGGGCACTGGGTGGTCGCCGGGACCATATTCAGAACCTCATCGCTGCGCACCAGCCGCCGGGTCTCGACATTCATCACTATCCACGAAGAGGTGCAAAGCACCTGCGCCTTTGATTTGTCGGCGAAGTCCGTGTCGCCCTTCCTTCGGAGCTCGAAGTCACGCAGGAAGAACAGGCCGTCCTGTCCCTTGTGCCAAGTGTAGAGGGTCGTCTCGTCCGTCCATTTCGGAGGGTTCAGAAAATCCATCCGCATCCGTGACAGAACCCAGGCCGTGTGATGCCTCTGAAGGTCGTCATAGCCGAAATGAAGCGCCTGGGCCGCCAGATACGCCATTTCCTGGGCGTGATCCATAAACGCGGCCGGCTTCAGGCGGAACGATGCGTCCGTGTCGTAGCACGGGATCGTTATGTCAGTACTGAACCTATTGTCTGAAACGTTGATCTTTTCCATAGTCCTAATGATTTATAATCCTCAGTTCCTCAGGGGTGTAGAGGATCGAGTCAATGAAATCCGGAGCGAAGTGGGCGAGGAGTATGAATATTCCGAGAGCCACCAGCGCCAAACCGATGAGGCTTGCCGCCACGATTAGAACCACTTTCCAAGCACGGTTTCTCGTCTTGTGACTTGTCTCCTCCTCTCTTTTTTTCTCCCCTTCTTTCTCATCTTCTTTCTCATCTTCTTTCTCATTTTCGGCTCCGGTGTCAGATTCATCGGTCGGAGTGTCTGTTTCCTCGGTCACAGAGCCTGTCAAAGCGACCGGTGCAATCGGCTCTCTGATGGGAACCGGATCCGCCACCAGCTCCCTAAGCGCCGCCACACTCTGCGCCACCTCGTCCGGAGTCTCCTCGTGAGTCTTCAAAGACACCGGCTCCAGCCCTACCCCATAAGGATAGATGTCCAAATCCTCGTCAGCGATAAAAAAGAACGTGTTCTCCTTAGTCGCCCTCAACCGGCCGAGCCCGGGGAATATCACGACCTTCTTTGCCTGCAGCGTTGTCCTCAGCCCGGCGATAAACTCCCCAAGGATTCTCTTTGAAGTCTCAAGATCCGTCCCGTTGATCTCGGCATAGAACTCCGCCATCATCTCCTCGTTTCCTGATCCGCGCTGCCTGAACGACAGTTTTCGGTAAGGAGGATTGATGGTGTACCCTTTGTCAGAAAAAGTAGAGGGCATCACCTCGGAGACGAAAGTCCCCAAGCCAGGCAACGTAACCTCATCATTGTCAAGGATTAGCCCCTTGACCATATCTGAAAACAAGTCTATGTCCATTTTCCTCCTCCGAGAAATTCACACAAAGGTACACAAAAAAAACTACAAAAAAATTTGCACTAATCAATTTTTGTTGTACCTTTGCACTCCCGAAAGGAACAAACAACCGAAAAGGTTGACAAAATTCCTCAATAGCTCAGTTGGTTAGAGCACCTGACTGTTAATCAGGGGGTCGTAGGTTCAAGTCCTACTTGAGGAGCCAAAGCGGACAAATCATCAGAAATGACGGTTTGTCCGTTTTTCTTTTTCTCATAACTCATTTCCTCATAACTCTTTGATTTCAAAGAATATTGGAATCAAGTCCAAAGCCGGGGCAAGTCCAAAGCCAGAGCAAGTCCAAAGCCCTGTGCTAAAAGAACCGGCTTGCCCCTCCCACGACGAAAGACCTTTTCAACTTCGTTGCAATTGGCGGGAACATCCACAGCCACTTAAGCAACATCAGGAGTGGTTCACTGTTCCTGACACCTCGCTGAAATCGGTCTTGAGGAACAAAGTCCATGACTGTACGGCCATCAGACAGGCATGACCGTTCCCGCCAACTATAAACATAAGTGGCCGGCATCAACATGATGCGGAATCGCGCACGGGAGGGAGAGTTTCTTCTTTCTATCACTGCGCATCATGTTCGCACAATAAGGAAGAAATCATATTCATTAACACCTTGAGGCGGCTTGCAATCACCAAGGCATAAAGGCTTGCCAACAGGCACATGGCTTCTTTGATTTTTCTTTATTGTAGATAATGGCTATCTTTGAGAAAAGAAGGATTCAGACGAAATGGGACGACTTGTTCCGAATTGTGAATATGAACGTGCGGGTGTGGTCATGAATCAAAAATGAATTCAATAAAAAAGCAACTATTAATATGACTGGAAGAAAGATTTTACTTGTAGTGGATGTGCAGAGGGACTTCATTGACGGATCTCTGGCCGTGCCGGGAGCAGAGGCGATCATTCCGGAGATAAACGGGATCAAGAACGGAGCCGATCTTGTGTATTTCACTTTGGACTGGCATCCGAAGGATCATTGTTCGTTCAAGGCAAACGGTGGTCAATGGCCAGAGCACTGCGTTCACTACACTTTAGGGGCAAGTCTCGCCGACGGGCTGCTGGACGGGCTGGAGGAAGCGAGGACAAGATTCATCCTGAAAGGGCAGAACAAGGAGAGGGAGGAATATGGAGCGCTGGCGGCCGTGACAGCCTCAAACCAGAGTCTGTTTCTGGCAGGGGACGAGGTCACCGTCTGCGGAATCGCCTCTGAGTTCTGTGTTTTGGAGACCCTCAAGAATGTCTTCCGGCTGAGCCAAGAGGTTGGATTCGACGTGAACGTATTCCTGAAAGGCACCGTCGGATTCGACAGCACCCCGCTATTGGAATGGATGGCCGGAAACGGCGTAAAGGAATATTGAACTTTTATTCCTCCCTTACGACAGGAGGAGCGAGAGGGACAAACGACTCCTCGTCAAAGTTTTCCATCTGGTTTTCGTAGTAGGCTTGTGACGCGGCCGAACGGTTGATCTCATCGTAGGCCACAAACGCCTCGAAATCATATTTCCACCCGCTTGGCTCAGACAACTTCATGATTCTCTTGAATATGGCCTCACGCGAAGGAGCGTTGAACCCGCCGGCATTATGTCTCATGATGCTGTAGTCCGTCGGCCTGTAGGCGCCGTATCTGAACGTCAGGCCGCCATCGTAGATTCCGACCTGACCGGAATAGCGCGGATCTGAAAGGAAATGCGCCCAATGGATTTCCTTGGGATCGTTCGTGACATCGGCGTTCGGGTAGAAACCGTATTTGGCGAACCATTCCTTGTGGCTTTTCACCTTGTCCTCGGTGATTGTCTTTTCGTAGAAATATTCATCCGCAAGCTTAGCGAACCCGTGACCGCCCGCCTCATGGCGAAGAACCTTCCCGAAAGCTTCGGTGTTGTAGTTGACAACCGGGATGTAGGCTATAGCCCTGCCGTCCGACCACATGTAGGTTGTACCGGCATATTTCGAGGAATTCAGGATCACCAGTTCAAGCGTGTTTCTCACCGTGAACCAACTGATCCCATCAACCTTGTAGGCATACTGCCAGACCTTGCTGTCATTGCCTCCGATATAGGTTCCCGTTCCGAACTTGCTCGCAAAGGCCGTGCTGCCGTCAAAATTCCGCCCGTCCGACTCGACCGCGACAGAATACACATCGAACCTGTCCCGGAATGACCGGTAAGGCTCCTCGGCGAAAAACTCCTCCATTGTCCTGTCGGCCCATTTGTCAAATGATGACATTGCCTCCCCTTCCGAAGCCGTAAGATCATCCTTGGTGAAGCCGTCTCCCATGATCACTATCTTTATTCCGTTGCCGACAGAATGGGTCTGGAGGGTGTGCACTATTCCTTCCTGAAAAATCACAACTTTTTCATGAATACCGGCAGCCTTGTTCACGATTCCGACCACCGCGCTTCTGGCACTCTCGCCCTCGTTCCTGTCACAATGAAAGACAAGTTCATCCTGACGCATCGCCCTGGTCTTCAACCCTGAATATCTCAGCCAGGACGCGGCGTCCTCTGGAATATCCACGGAATAGTCAACGTCAGCAGACACAGTGACGGCAATCTCTCCCGCGCCTCTTGACATTGAATATGTCTCCTGAGGAGTGATGACGTTGCCCTCTACGAAATCCAAGCACCTTACGATGGTCTTCGAATCATCATATACAAGCACCACAACCTCACCGCCAGTGAACGGGGAAGGGGAGGTCACCACAATTTCTCCTTCCGAGTCATTGTTCCTTTTGACGTCCGCCTTCCATCCATTCTGCGCAAACGCCTTGACCACCACGCTTCCTGTGGCATTAAGGATCTTATATACAACAGACCTTGTCTCCCCGGCATTGAATCTGAATGTTCCGTAATCCGGAAACCGGATGCTCAGATCCGAAGACTTCTTGGCGAGTTCGAACACGGTTCCATCCATAAGTGTGACGGTCACAGTGTCACCGTTGTCCGTGACAGAGGAGAAGAACGAGTCCCCGTCCTCACCGGTTGCCTTCGACAATTTCGTCCAAGTCTTACGTCCATCATAAGAGACGTACCACCAGCCGTCTTCTATCTTCAATTCCGGAGCGGTGCCTCCCGCGTTTATCCGGTTGCCTGTACCGGAACCGTCGTAAATCCATTCACCATCTACGGTCCAGTAATACTTCCCGTCGGTGTGCTGTCTTATTCCGATCACAGGAGAATGGCCGTCCTTTCCATTGTAGATGGTTACCGTGCCGCTTTTGCTGAACGTGATCGAGTACCCGACAACAGTCCCCTCCTTAATGACTTCCACCACGCCTGTCACGTAGTCATTGCCTTGCAACGCGTTGACGATGGTGCGCAATGTCTGCAGATCCTGATTGAATCCACGGCATTGCTCTTCCAAAGCCGCTATCCTGGCTTCATTCTCGTTGACTTTGTTCCAGATCTCAGAGTCATCGTATTTACAGGACACAAGTCCTGCAAGCATGACAAAAATAACACACAGAGCCTTTTTCATTTCAGTAAAATTATGCGACAAACAACCTATAAAGTTAGACATTATTCCCGGAATATGTAAGCGTAAAGTAATGTTGAAAAAACAAGTTGCATCAATCGATAAATTTGAATACATAGAATCACCCTGAACATCAATATATTGCAAATTTAAAGTGATGAAGGTCATTTTTTTACATTTTACAAAGACATGCTGTCGTAAATTTTGCAAAGATATTCAAAGAGTTTTGTCTTTTTCAAAAAGTTTGGTAACTTTGACATGCCGTCCGTCAAACCGTGTCGGACGGCATCCGGTCCCATAGCTCAGTTGGTTAGAGCATCTGACTCATAATCAGGGGGTCGTAGGATCATGCCCTACTGGGACCACAAAAGAAGGAGGCGCAAGAATTGCGTCTCCTTCTTTTGTGACCCTTATTCCCACCCCCAGTCACTGCGTGACAGCCCCGGTGGGGCACGGGGAAAGGATTCCGCGACCCCCCTTCGGTCGCTTCGCTCCGAGTCTCGTGGCTTTTTCGGCCTCATTTTGGAGCCTTCACGAAAGCGTAATCTCTATGATATTGACAGTCTGGCGATTATAAAATCTCCTTTAGGGCAAATGAACTTAAGACAAAGTTTTATCTAACTCATTATCAAAGCATTATCAGCCACCCATTCAGAATCAACGAGTGGCTGATAACAAACTTATAGCCATATGATTGAATCATTGACTTTAGCCTGAAACCACTAAAGCAAAGTAGCCAAAACGTTTATTATCAAAGACTTTTCATCACGGCGATCCGCACAATTTGGGCGATGGTGTTGTAATCCAATGCCTCAATCAGCGAAGAAATTTCCCCTTTGCGAATTTTTGGTAACGTGCAAAAATCGCAAAGGGGAAATTTCTTCGCCTCTTTTAGAAGCTGTTTTGAATTGTTTGTTTGAAGGTTTGAGAGTGAAAAACTTCAGTTTCGACCGCTTCTTCCAAGGAAGATAGCGGTGCTATCTGACTGAAGAAGCGGGAAGAAAATGAAGATTTTTCACCTCAAAGAACATTTCAAACAATTCAAAACAGCTTCTTATTTCAGGCAGTCGCTTCGACAAGCTCAGCGACCGACATAAATTCAGCGACCGGAAGAAAGCACTACTTCACACGCAGCTTCTTGCCAAGACGCAGGGTCGTGGTTTCCTTGATGCCATTGAGACGGCAGAGAGTCCTGACAGAGGTGCGGTACTTCCGGGCAAGAGCGCCGAGGGTATCGCCCTGACGGATCTTGTGGTACTGCGCCGCGGCAGCCGCCTTTCTCTCGGCCTCGGCCTTCTTGGCGGCCTCCTCCTTGTCCTTTGCGTCCCCCTCAAGGATGTCGATTTCCTCCTGTTCGCTCTCAGGAACGTACTTGCTGTTCGCGTTCAAATACTTCTTCTTCAAGACAAACAGCCTGTGCCTCAACGTACCGGAATGGAAATCTATCAGCCATTCAGGATCAAACGCGTAGCCCTTATAACGGGTCTCGAAATGCAGATGAGGTCCTGTCGAACGGCCAGTCGAGCCTCCTAAGCCAATGATCGTGCCAGCGTTCACCCATTGGTCTTCCTTCACATAGATTTTGGAAAGGTGACCGTAGAATGTCTCTAGGCCGTTGTCATGACGCAGGACCACGAGATTTCCGTAGCCTTTGTAACGCTTTGAAATGCGGACCTTGCCGTCAAACGCAGCATAAACAGGAGTACCCGTCCGCAAAGGAAGATCCACTCCCTGATGACGCCGTCTGTGGCGGTAGCCGAACTTTGAATAGACATCATTCTGATGAGGACACTTGTACTCACTCAATGTGTCCACAATCCAAAGCGCGATCTCATCCGGAAGCTCTTCCAAAGAGACATGGTAAGGGTCCGGATAGTCGTGGGTCCAATATTCATTGAATATCTTGTGGTCACGGGCGTAGGTGGAATCCTTATAGTATTTCCATGTATAGTCAGACAGAAGCAGAATCTTGATGTGAGGATCCGCCGTGTCGATTGTGTCCAGAGCCTCAGCCCTGTTCAGTTCCATGGACT
>ERZ1026850.126-NODE-126-length-49646-cov-9.344256_pt1 | contig 49646 bp, 48 predicted proteins | sample MGYA00380155_ERZ1026850 | MGnify/ENA primary metagenome ERZ1026850 (study PRJEB33269, sample SAMEA4719791) | human gut metagenome | biome: human-associated habitat; feature: organic feature; material: feces | place: Cameroon | collected 2013-10 ... | reverse complement strand
ACTATAATAGCTACAAACAAACATACGTTTATTATACAGAAATGGAGTATCTGTTATGGATTTATTTGAATATGCAAAATCAAAGACACTTGATCGGGAATCTCCACTGGCATCCCGGCTTCGGCCGACAACCCTGGACGAAGTAGTCGGACAGGAGCATATCGTAGGCCACGATAAATTACTGTATCGTGCGATCAAAGCTGATAAACTGACTTCTGTCATCTTTTATGGTCCGCCCGGAACCGGCAAGACTACTCTCGCCAAAGTTATTGCCAATACTACCAGTGCAAATTTTACGCAGATCAATGCCACGGTAGCCGGCAAGAAAGACATGGAAGAAGTAATAAAAGAAGCACAGGATCGTCTTGGTATGTATGGAAAGAAAACGATTCTGTTCATCGATGAGATCCATCGTTTCAATAAAGGGCAGCAGGATTATCTTCTTCCGTTTGTTGAAGACGGTACGATCATCCTCATTGGCGCCACTACAGAAAATCCTTATTTTGAAGTCAACGGTGCTTTACTTTCCCGCTCCATCATCTTCGAACTGAAACCTCTCAGTAACGAAAACATCCGTACACTCATCCTGCGGGCTGTCAATGACTGTGATAAAGGAATGGGCAATTACGGTGCTGTCATCGATGAGGATGCACTTGCATTTCTGGCTGATATGGCCGGCGGTGATGCCCGCAGTGCTCTGAATGCCGTGGAACTTGGTATTCTCACCACCCCCAAAAGCGAAGATGGATATATACATCTGACACTTGCAGTTGCCTCTGAATGTATCCAGAAACGCGTCATCAAATACGATAAAAAAGGTGACAACCACTATGACATCATCTCTGCTTTCATCAAAAGCATGCGAGGCTCTGATCCGGATGCCGCTGTCTATTATCTGGCAAAAATGCTCTATGCCGGTGAAGATGTCAAGTTCATTGCACGTCGTATTATGATTCTCGCTTCCGAAGATATCGGAAATGCAGATCCACAGGCATTACAGGTGGCAGTCGCAGCTGCTCAGGCTGTTGAGCGCGTCGGAATGCCGGAATCACAGATCATCCTTTCTCAGGCAGTTACCTATATGGCCTGTGCACCCAAAAGCAACTCTGCGGTAAATGCAATCTTTGATGCCATGGCTTCCGTAAAAAATACGGAAACAACGGTTCCTGTACATCTGCAGGATGCACATTATGGTGGTCACGAAAAGCTTGGAAAAGGAATCGGTTACAAATATGCTCATGATTACCCGGGTCATTATGTAAAACAGCAATATCTTCCTTCTGAAATTCAGAATGAACGTTTTTATGAACCAGGAGAGCTCGGATACGAAAAAAACATCCGTGAATATCTGCAAAAAAACAAAATGGAGGAATTGATCTAAATCAATTCCCCCATCAGCATTCCGTATATATCCTGATATTTCTTTGTCCAGCTGTGGCACATTGCCTGTGCCGCTTCCAACCCTGGTGCTGCCAGTGTCAGATCCAGCACTGTGGAATCTTTCTCGATGATCTGGCAGCGCACTGCATAGTTTCCCTGAGGTGTTATATAATAATCAGCCGGTGTCAGAATACGTTCCTGCACCTGCCCTCCATGCGTCTGTAAATACTCTTTTACTTCATTCTTTATTTCCTGCGACAATTCTTTTTCAAAATAAGAAAGTGTTTTTCTTCCCTCTTCTGTAATTTCATAATATGAACTGTTGGAAATTGTACGCTTACTCAGAAGCTCTGTCTCTACCAGTTCCGAAAGTACCTTCTGAAGCTGGAAATAATCCGTATAATCTCTGTCCAGTATAAATTCTGAAATCTGAGAATTCGTCAGTGTCTCCTTTGAATGTTTCGCCATATATAAGACAATCAGTTTATATGTTGTAAATGGTTCTGCCATTTCAATCACCTCTTTCTCACACAAGTAAGGCCTTCTGCACTTTCATTCAACTGTTTTCCCTGCCAGCTGTTTCGAATTTTCATTTCATGATGCAGAATATTCAACACTTCTCGCTTCCTGCTGGCCCATAACGGGGCAATGAGCAGTTTTTCCGGTCCATCCCCTGTCATTCTGTGAATGACAATTGATGGATCCAGATGTTCCAGACACTCTATCAGTAACTGCAGATATTCCTCTCGTTCATAAACCTGGAATTTTCCGGCCAGATAATCCTCTGCCAGATCCGTTCCCTTTAATACATGCAATAACTGCAGTTTAATTCCCTGTATATCCCTTGCATTCAGATACTTCATTGTTTCGAGGATATCCTGCACGGATTCTCCCGGCAGCCCCAAAATTGTATGAACGATTACCTGGATGCCCAGCTTACGCAGATTTCTTACCGCTTCCTCGAAACAGGAAAGTGGATAGCCTCTCCGAATATAAGCAGCCGTCTTTTCATGAATTGTCTGAAGTCCAAGCTCCACCCATACCGGTTTGATCTGATTCAGTTCATTCAGAAGTTCAAGCACCTCTTCTCCCAGACAATCCGGTCTGGTTCCAATCGACAGTGCAACAACAGAAGGATGTCGGATCGCTTCTGTGAAAATCTTATGCAAATATTCTACCGGTGCATATGTATTGGTATATGCCTGAAAATATGCAATGTATTTGTGGATAGGACGCTTTGCAGAAAGCAGTTCTATCTGACTGTCAATCTGCTCAGTTACTGAAAGTGCTGCATCTGCAGCAAAATCTCCGCTTCCGCCGGCACTGCAGAAAATACACCCTCTGCTTCCGAGCTTTCCATCACGGTTCGGACAGGACATTCCCCCATTCAGCGTTACTTTGTATACTTTTTCGCCAAATGTCTCCCGGAGCATGTAGTCCAGTGAATGATACGGTTTTCCATTCCAGTTCTTCCGGTGTATATCTGCACTTGCACTCATACTTCTCTTCCTTCACTTTCCTGCTCTGCATTTCCATTTTCCGGCATGTAATTATCGAATATCTTTGCCAGAAAAAATGAATTGCAATATGCGATCAATCCAAACCCCACGATTAAAAACAGAATAAACAGCGTGGACTGTAGGCGAAAAGATCTCACAAATAAAAGCAGAAGAGGACAAAGTTCAATCAGCACCATCACAACCGTATACGGAAGATGCCGGATCGACATCAGCAATGCATTTTTGATCGTATTTCCGGTGGAATTATAAAATCTGGCAAGAACCGGGTATACATACAATGTCAGTACAAAATACACTATCGCAAATGCTGCAAAGATCACATGAAAGATCTGTCCTGCACTTCCGGGCATTGCCTTTGCAACATGCATATCCAGATAAAGAATCACACCGACAACGATAAGTATCAGATTAATGATGGTTGCCTGTTTAAAATTTTCTTTGAAGGATTTAAAAAAGCTCCTGACAATATAAGCTTCTTCATTTCTGACCATCTTCAGTGTTACATAATACATGGCAGTTATCGAAGCACCTGCCGTAACGATCGGAATACAGCAGATCAGACATATAATATTCAGAATACACAAATCTGCTACCCTTCCCATAAATGTAAAAAACTTATTGTCCATACTGAAAAAATGTCCCATATGCAAAACTCCTTTGTTTCTATTTGTGTAAAATTCACACTTCTATAATTAACAGTATAACGAACTTCCTTCGAAAAAGCAATCAAAACCAAACAGCTGTTTTGCTCTCGTCTTTTTCATGGCATGATGAGCTGATCTACCGTCACCAGTTCATACCCCATTGTTCTGAGTTTATCAATAATCTCAAGTGCCGCTTCAACAGATGTATCATATTCATCATGCATCAGTATGATTGCACCATCCTCTATCTCATTTTGCACCATATCCACTATTTTCTCCGCATTTTTTACTTTCCAGTCAAGAGTATCAATCGTCCAGAATACCGGCAGCATTTCCACGCACAGTTCCAGATCCTTTTTCCATGCTCCAAATGGAGGACGCATATACTGTGGATAGATTCCTGTAGTTTCATAAATCAGATTATTGGTTTTCAAAATTTCTTCTCTGGCCTTTATTTCTCCTATTTTATCCAGCTGCACGTGATGATACGTATGATTTCCTATCAGATGTCCTTCTTTTTGCATACGTTCTGTCAGCTCCGGATACTGTTCGATTTTCTCACCCAGCAGAAAAAAAGAAGCCTTCACATTACGCTCTTTTAATCCATCCAACAAACGCGAGGTATAACTGCCGCCGGGACCATCATCAAAAGTCAGTGCCGCCCGAGGGGGATCCACTGATTTTTCTACCAGGTGCAGCATCCCCTGACCCGCGATCATCTCAGCAATTCCTCTGGCTGACACCTGACAGGTCTTCGTGCCTGTTTCATTAATCCATATCGAAATAACCATTAACAAAATAATCAGAAGAATACATCCTGCTTTCTTTTTTTTCATCAACCAGTCACGGATCCCAAAATTTCACTCCATTCAATATATGAGAACCTATATGAAAAAAGCACTGATGACCTGTTCAAAAGATCCTCAGTGCTCTATATTTTATGATCTGCTGCTACACAGATTTTATTCAGACAGCATGATCTTGAGCTGTGCTTCGATTGCATCTACACATTTCTCAAATCCCAGTTTACCACTGTTCAGACAGAGATCATAATTCGTTGCATCGTTCCATATGCCGCCTGTAAATTTGCGGTAATAGTCCTGCTTACGTTTGTCATCTTTGAGAAGGAATTTTTCTACATCTTCTCTTGAACCGGAGATTTTCTGAGAAGCCTGTTCCACACGAAATTCCCATGGTGCATGAATAAATACACGCAAAGTATTTGGTCTGTCCTTGAACACATAATTAACGCAGCGTCCAACGATCACATAGGATTCTTTTTCGGCCAGATCATTGACAACTTTTGCCTGGTAATTAAAAAGATTTTCGTCAGAAATAAAATCTTTATTTCCCGGACGGACCAGATCACCTTTATAAATGCTGTTCTTATTTCCAAACAGAGAGGATTTGATCTTATCTCCCGCTTCGACTTTTCCGAAGAGATTTACGTCAATTCCACTCTCATCAGATGCCATATGAATGATCTGCTTATCATAAAAAGAAATTCCCAGACGTTCTGCCAGCATCTTTCCAACGGTACGTCCGCCGCTTCCATATTGTCTTGCAATTGTGATCACTACATGATCCATACTGATTTCCTCCCTACTCGCCCAGATATGCTTTCTGGACGGATTCATCATGAAGCAGATCATCTGCTTTTCCTTCCAGAGTGATACTTCCTGTTTCGAGAACGTATGCTCTGTCTGCGATAGAAAGTGCTTTCTTCGCATTCTGCTCAACAAGCAGAACCGTTGTTCCACTTTCACTTACTTCTTTGATAATATCAAAGATTTCATTTACAAAGATCGGTGACAGACCCATAGACGGCTCATCCATAAGGATGATTCTTGGCTTGCTCATCAGCGCACGTCCCATGGCAAGCATCTGCTGTTCACCACCGGAAAGTGTACCGGCACGCTGTCCTGTACGTTCTTTCAGACGTGGGAATCTTTTGTATACCATCTCAAGGCTCTGCGCGATCTCATTTTTATCTTTTCTTGTATAAGCTCCCATCAGAAGGTTTTCGTATACGGACATATCCGCAAACACACGTCTTCCTTCCGGAACGTGAGCCATTCCCATCTCAACGATCTTATGTGCCGGTGTCTTTGTCAGGTCTTTTCCTTCAAAAACAATGCTTCCTGCTTTTGCAGGAATGATTCCGGTCAGAGTCTGCAGGGTAGTTGTCTTACCTGCACCATTAGCACCGATCAGGGCAATAACCTCTCCCTTTTCTACGTGAAAGGAAATCCCTTTTAATGCCTGGATGACACCATAATAAACCTGGAGATCTTTTACTTCCAACATTGACATTTGATTTTCCTCCTATTCTCCCAGATATGCAGTGATAACTGCCGGATCCTTCAGGACTGCAGATGTCTCACCCTGTGCAAGCACCTGTCCGAAGTTCAGTACAGTCAGTTCTTCACAGATACCGCCAACCAGCTTCATATCATGTTCGATCAGAAGAGTGGTCATATCAAAATGTTTCTGTACAAAACGAATTGTATCCATCAGTTCCTGTGTTTCGTTAGGATTCATGCCTGCTGCCGGCTCGTCAAGAAGAAGGAGCTTCGGATCTGTTGCCAGTGCTCTGGCAATCTCAAGTTTACGCTGCTTACCATATGGAAGATTTCCTGCAAGTGTCTGAGCTTCCTTGTCAAGATCAAATACTTTCAGGATCTCCATTGCTTTTTCATTCATTTCTTTCTCAACTTTGTGATACTTCGGAAGTCTCAGGATTCCGGTCAGTGTGGAATAGGAATGATGATTGTGCAGTCCTACTTTAACATTGTCAAGAACCGTCATTTCTTTAAACAGACGAATGTTCTGGAAAGTTCTTGCAATACCTGCTTTGTTGATCTCTATCGTGCTCTTTCCTGTGATATCCTGTCCGTCCAGTTTGATAATACCCTCTGTCGGTTTGTACACACCTGTAAGAAGGTTAAAAATTGTTGTTTTTCCTGCACCGTTCGGTCCGATCAGACCATACAGCTGTCCCTTTTCAATAGATACATTGAAACCGTCAACTGCGCGAAGACCGCCGAACTGAATAGCCAGATGATTTACCTCTAACATTGCCATAGTTAAGCTGCCTCCTTTTTCTTTGCTGTACCTTTAAATTTTTCAATCACACGTGCTCTCCAGTTTCTTGCTGCCGGAGCCCAGTTAAAGAGCATCATGACGATTAGTACGATCGCATAGATCAGCATACGATAATTTGCAAATCCTCGGAGCAGTTCCGGAAGTGCATACAGAATAACTGTCGCAATAATAGATCCACGAAGATTTCCGATTCCTCCAAGCACAACATATACAAGGATCAGAATAGACATATTGTAGTCAAAACCTGAAACTTTCAGCATGGAAAGGTTATGAGCATAAAGCACACCTGCCACACCGGCAAGAGCTGCTGAAACTGTAAATGCAAGAAGCTTGAATTTTGTTACATCAATACCTACAGATTCTGCTGCAATACGGTTATCTCTTGTTGCTGTGATCGCACGTCCGCTTCTGGAATTTACCAGATTCTGTACGATAAATAATGTCAGAAGAACAAGCACGATTCCTATCGGGAAGAAATAATGCTTTACATCTTTATAAAGTGCACCTGTTCCTGAAATACCGAGTGCTCCTTTCAGGATCTGTTTACCACCTGTTCCAAGCTTAAGAGCTGCGGAACTTGTAGCTACGTGAAGTCCACTGTCATCGATTCCAACATAGAGGATATTGATCAGGTTTTTGATGATCTCACCAAAAGCCAGTGTTACAATAGCCAGATAATCACCACGGAGTCTGAGTACCGGAATACCGATAATAACACCGAATACAGCAGCCACTGCTGCACCGACCAGAATTGCAAGAATAAATCTAGGAACCTGCGGAATATCACTGGCAACGTGTGAAAACAGAGCACTGGAATATGCTCCAACACACATAAAACCGGCATGGCCAAGACTGAGTTCTCCGGAAAAACCTACAACCAGATTCAGTGAAATTGATGCGATCGTATAAACGCACAGCGGAACCATGAGTCCCATCAGAAGGTTTGAAAGATTTCCGGTAGCTGACATTATTTCAACAATGACAAACAGGACTAAGACCAGTCCATAGTTGATCAGATTGTTTTTGGTTGTTTTATTCATATTCTTCATATCGTCCACCTCTTATACTTTCTCCTGGATGTTCTTGCCGAACAATCCGGTCGGTTTTACAAGAAGTACCACGATCAGAACAGCAAAACATATTGCATCTGCGACCTGTGAAGATATGTATGCTTTACCAAAAATCTCAATCACACCAAGAAGAATACCGCCTACCATTGCTCCCGGAATAGATCCGATACCACCAAATACAGCTGCTACGAAAGCTTTGATACCAGGCATGGCACCTGTATATGGTGTCAGAGTCGGATACGTCTGACAGAGCAGAAGACCTGCGATCGCAGCAAGTCCTGAACCGATTGCAAATGTAAGGGAAATCGTTGCATTGACATTAACTCCCATAAGCTGTGCTGCATCACGGTCTTCTGAGACTGCCAGCATTGCACGGCCAGGTTTTGTCTTTTTAACAAAAAGAGTAAGTCCTACCATGATCACGATACATGTCAGAATTGTTACAATTGTAATGCCTTTGATCGTAAGTTCACCATTAAACAGTGTAACGGATGGTACATCTACAACCGTTACGAAACTCTTTGCATCTGCACCAAAAATCAACAGTGCAAGGTTCTGCAACAGATAACTGACACCGATCGCAGTAATCAGTACAGCCAGGTTGGAGGATGCTTTACGAAGCGGGCTGTATGCAACCTTCTCGATCACAACACCAAGAACTGTACAGAATATTACTGAAAGCCCTACGGCCAGAATCGGAGACATTCCTCCTCTTGTAACAGCGGTAAGTATTACATACGCACCTACCATGATAACGTCACCATGGGCAAAATTAAGCATTTTGGCGATACCATACACCATCGTATATCCAAGTGCGATGATCGCATAGATGCTGCCCAGGCTTATTCCATCTTTTAAATATGATAAAAAACTCATAGTGCACCTCTTTAATAATATGTCATATTAGCGCAAGAAAGGGGACGGCCCTGTGATAACAGGAAACCGTCCCCCGTCCTCTGAATTTCAGTGTCTGTTTCTTTACTTCATTTCTACGTAAGCGCCGTCTTTGATCTCAAAAGCTTTTGGCTCTTTGTCACATTCACCATCTTCTGTCCATTTAGCTTTACCTGTCAGACCATCAAGCTCGATGTTCAGCATGGATGCAGACAATGCTGCGCTGATATCTTCGTTGGACATATCTGGTGTGATTCCTGCATCGTTTGCTGCAAGCTGCATAGCATAGATTACATCATATGTATCTGCTGCGAACTGGTTCGGAACTTCGTCTTTGTTTGCTGCTTCATAAGCATCTACAAATGCTTTGGATTTTTCATCATCAGATGTAGCTGAGAATGGTGTCAGAAGCATAACGCCTTCTGCAAGAGAAGTATCAAAGTTTTCTACTCCAAGGATACCGTCCATACCGTCTACACCGAATTTCTTCATATCATCCATTCCGGCGTCATGTGCCTGCTGAAGAATCAGAGCATTGTCTGAATAGTAGTTAGGAAGGAACAGGAGCTCTGCTCCACTGTCTTTGATCTTTTTAAGCTGTACAGAGAAGTCTGTATTACTGTCTGCTGTGTAAGCTTCGTCAGCTACAACCTCAAGTCCGTTTTCTTCTGCTGCTGCAACAAATGCATCATTGACACCTGAGTTGTAATCTGCGGAAGAATCATAGAGAACTGCTACTTTTGTAGCCAGGCCATGTGATCCGATGAACTCTGCAGATTTTGTTCCCTGTGCCGGGTCTGTGAAGCACATACGGAATTCATTGCTTCCAGATGTGATACAGTCAACTGCTGTACCGGATGGTGTAAAGAGGAATGTGCTCTCTGCTGCTTCAGCACCAACTGCGATACATGCACCGGATGTTACAGTACCACAAAGCATCTGCATACCTTTGTCAAGAAGGTCATTGTATGCATTGACTGCTTTTTCAGGATCTCCCTGGTCATCACCTGCTGCAAGGACTTCAACATTATATCCGTTGAATCCACCGTTTGCATTTACTTCTTCAGCTGCAAGCTGTGCTGCATGATATACACCAAGACCATACTGTGCATAATCTCCTGTCATTGGTCCAATGACACCAATCTTAAATGTCTCCGCGTCGTCTGCAAATACTGCTGTTGGCATCATTGCTGCTGTCATAGCTACTGCCGCTGTTACTGCAAGTACTTTCTTCATATTTTTCATAATAAGATCCTCCTATCTTATACTTCAGCTCGCTTTACTTTCATTTGCTAAAGCTTTAATGTACTTGATTATAGCATTCAGTTTCTACGATTGCAAGCAGAAATTTTAGATTTATTTAATATTTTGTATTTTTGTCATGAACTCTTGTTGCCCTCTAGCGGACATTTGATTCAAAAAAAGACCGCAGTTTCTCATTAAAACCACGGTCTCCATAATCTTATTATAACTTATGCTACAGCTTTTTTAGCGATTTCTGCAAGTGCTGCAAATCCTTCTGCATCGTTTACTGCAAGTTCAGCAAGCATCTTTCTGTTGATGTCGATGTTTGCAACTTTCAGACCATGCATCATTTTGCTGTAGGAAAGTCCATTCATTCTTGCAGCAGCGTTGATACGAGCGATCCAAAGCTGTCTGAACTGACGTTTTTTCTGTTTACGTCCTGCATAGGAGCTTGCAAGTGCTCTCATTACAGACTGTTTTGCTACTCTATACTGTTTGGAACGAGCTCCTCTGTAGCCCTTTGCCAGTTTTAATGTACGGTTATGTCTTTTCTTTGCGTTTAATCCGCCTTTAATTCTTGCCATTTCTTATTTCCTCCTGTTTGTCTTCCGATATCGTCTGCTGCTTATTATAAATAAGGCAGTGCTTTCTTAATGTTCTTAAGGTTTGTAGAATCAACAACAGTAGCTTTTCTCAGATTTCTTTTTCTCTTCTGAGATTTCTTTGTTAAGATATGGCTCTTATAAGCTTTATTTCTCATGATCTTTCCAGTTCCGGTTTTTTTGAAACGTTTTGCTGCTGCTCTACAAGTTTTAATCTTAGGCATAATTATTTCCTCCTTAATTCGTGGTACTGTTTTTATTTCATATTATCAAAACACGTGCTGATCGCACACTGTCTGTGATAACTGCTTAACGCTTTTCACTGAGAAACATAGTCATGCTTCTTCCTTCAATCTTCGGGGCTTTCTCAACAACTGCCACATCTGTAAGCTGCTCTGCAAACTCATCAAGTACATGTTTGCTGCTTGCCATATGTGCCATTTCTCTTCCGCGGAAACGTAATGTTACTTTAACACGGTCTCCTTTGGAGAGGAATTTTCTTGCTGCATTAACCTTCGTCTTCAGGTCATTGGTATCAATGTTTGGAGAAAGACGTACTTCCTTGATGTCAATTGTCTTCTGCTTTTTCTTAGCTTCTTTTTCCTTACGGGAAAGTTCATAACGATATTTACCGTAATCAATAATCTTACAAACCGGCGGTTTTGCCTGCGGTGCGATTTTTACAAGATCAAGTCCGGCTTCCTGTGCTTTTGCAAATGCTTCTCTGGAAGAAACAATACCAAGCTGTGCTCCATCCGGTCCAATCAAACGTACCTCTTTGTCTCTGATCTGTTCGTTAATCATTAAATTGCTAATTGTAGTACACCTCCATACATCTAAATAAATAATAACCTGACACTCTCAGTCACTGTATATTTTCTTCACAGCAACTCCCCTGGTTCATACATTTGAAAACAAAAAAGAGCATGGACAGATTCCACACTCAACTATATCCGGGATAACAAACCTGAATTTCTTATCTCCGTGCATTCGATGAACATACAGTATGTAACAGAATGCTTCGATATATCAACCCGAGTCGCATCATGTGCGCTGAGGTGAGAGTAGTGTACTCTGCTTTGTTTTCTTCACGTACTTGATTACAATATCATGTCTTTTCTTCAATGTCAAGATGTTTTTTTATTTTTTTAAATACATATTTTATTTCTTTTTGTAGATACTATTTCTGCATGATGTTTTCAGTCCTGTTACTGTATTTAAACTCATAACAGTTCTGTATACTGCATTACAAAATTTTATGACAAGGAGGCTTCTATTATGACAATTCTGACATGCCATGCCACAAAATGCTTTTACAATGAACAAAATCTCTGTTCCAAAGGTGATATTGAAATCACAGGAGACCAGGCACATCGCGCAGATGAAACAAGCTGCAGCAGTTTTCGCGACCGTTCTACAGCCGGTATTATGAACTGTGAAGCGCCGCACTGTGGTTGTGATAAAATCAACATTAACTGTAAAGCGCAGGAATGCACCTATAATGATCAGTGCAGATGCACTGCTTCCGCCATTGATGTAGCCGGCTGCAGCACAGATGGATGTAATGAAACAAAATGTAATACATTCTCATGTAAGTGCTGATTTCCCTTTATTCTTAAAAAGAGACGCTGTTTCATACAGCGTCTCTTCGTATGTCTTAATTATCTGATCCTATCTGTTTCTTAAGAAATCCGGAATCTGAATATCCTTTTTCTGTACAGTACTGGTCGGAACCTTACCTGCATAGGAACCACTGTTCATCGTCGGCAGGCTGAAGCTCGGCATTGACATACCGCTATTAGACGGTGCTGCTGTACCGGTTGCCGGCTTACGTACAGTAAATGGTGTTGTATTATTTCTTGTACCAAACGGTGTTGTCTTAGCTGCTGCATCAGATAACCCGGTTGCAATAACTGTGATTCTTGCATAATCAGCAACAGAATCATCATACATTGCACCAAAGATGATATTTGCATCTTCACCTGTCAGTTCCTGTACATAGCTTGCCGCATCGTTTGCATCCATAAGAGAAATATCTCCGGAAATATTGATGATAACATGAGTTGCACCTTTGATGGTAGTCTCCAGAAGCGGGGAGGAAACCGCCTGCTGAACTGCTTCCATAGCTTTGTCATCTCCTCTTGCCTCACCGATACCAATATGAGCGATGCCCTTGTCAGTCATAACTGTCTGAACATCTGCAAAGTCAAGGTTGATCAGTGCCGGCAGATTGATCAGGTCTGTAATACCCTGAACAGCCTGCTGCAGAACCTCATCCGCTTTGCGGAGAGCTTCCGGCATAGTTGTACGACGATCTACGATCTCAAGCAGCTTATCATTCGGAATAACAATTAATGTATCAACAGCCTTCTTCAGATTTTCGATTCCTGAAAGAGCATTATTCATACGTGTTTTCGCTTCAAAACGGAAAGGTTTTGTTACAACACCTACAGTCAGGATTCCCATTTCCTTAGCTGCTGCTGCGATAACAGGTGCTGCACCTGTTCCGGTACCGCCGCCCATTCCACAGGTAACAAATACCATATCTGCACCTTCGATCAACTGTTTCACTTCTTCTATGCTCTCTTCAGCGGCCTTCTGACCAACTTCCGGCTGTGCGCCGGCGCCAAGACCCTTTGTAATCTTTTCACCAATCTGAAGTACTGTTGGAGCTTTGCAAAGTGTCAGGGCCTGTTTATCAGTATTTACACCAACAAACTCAACTCCTCCAATGGCCTCTTCCACCATTCTGTTAACTGCATTATTACCAGCCCCGCCTACACCGATTACAATAATCTTTGCAGAGGACTCAGCTTCATTTGACATAATCTCTAACAATGTACTTCCTCCTTTATTTACCTGATATCATGTTATCAGGCTACATATGAATATATCATATAGTTTTTTTTCGAATTAATCAACTACTATTTTTGTTTTTTTATACTTTTTTCACTATTATTCGGCACACAGTAAGTTACCATACGAGATATTTCCCACGGAGAGTTCCTGTATTCCTACTCATAATCCTCTTCATCTGTGTACTCCTGATTCCCGTCATCTGACCACTCTTCACTGTATTCATCTGTTTCGCTTTCATAATCCGAGTTCTCATCATCGCTGCTGTCATTGGAAGATTCATCCGTATTTTCCTGTGATGAATCTTCGGATGTTTGTTCTGATGTTCCGGTATCATCCGGTTTTGCTCCCACATAATTACCATCTTTGTCATACTCACTGACACCGTCAAAGCCACCGGATTCATTATATCCGCCCGTCCAGTCTCCAAAACTGTCCAGGAGTTCCTGCGTCGGGGCTTCCCCCACATAATTCAGATTTGCATCATATTCACCGGAACCGGTATAGTCACCTTCTTCATCGTAACCGCCAATCCAGTTTTCTATTGCATACTCGAGCGCAGTCTTCGGTTTTGCCCCCACATAATTACCCTTTTCATCATACTCACCATCACCGGTGTAGTCTCCGTTTTCATCGTAACCACCGGTCCAGTTTTCCGCCGTTACTTCTTCTTCCTCTTTTTCAAATGTTATTGTCTTTGAAATTTCTGAGATATTCTCCATATGGAGGATTCCCTTTTCTCCCGTAATCTGTGGAAGTATTGCAATTGCTCTGGACATTTTGTCTTCCAGATATTTATCCTTTCCAAGCTTTACTGTAATATCTCCATATATAAGATCTATCGTTGAATCTTCTTCCAGCTGGATGTAATCCGGAACCAGATCATTTTTAGCAAAGATCGTAGAAAGTGCAACTGCCGTATTGAGTATCGTTGACTTGATTGGAAGTTTCTCATTCATGATCACTTTTTTTAACTGAACTCCCTCAAAATACGGAACAGATGTATCCCTGTTCTTTTCACCTTCCACAAATATTCCATTACGGTCAAAGTAAATATAACTGTCCAGATATGAAATACAGCCTACCACATTCTTTTCCCGCACACTGATCACAATCGTATTCCTTCCCGCTCTGCTGACAGAATAGCCTTCTATATAAGGTATATCCTGCACATTGTTTCTGGAACATATGATCGGAGCCAGCACTGAATTGGATGAAAAAGCCCCCTTAAGAACAATTTCTTCCAGTTCTTCTTTTGTGTAATGACTGCTTTCCATCACTTCTATCTTTGACACATGAAAAAAGGCAAAGAAAAAAATAATTCCAGCCATCACGGATGTCCCGATGACTCCTCCGATTATTTTTGCCTGTTTTTTTGTTATTTTAAATTTCCTGTAATTGGATGTTCTCATAAAAAACTAATACCTGTATCCTCTGCAATCAACCACTTTAAGATATCAGGTATATATAACAGCACCTGTTTTCTTAAGATCTGCACAGATATCTTCATATCCTCTTCGAATAAAGGAAGCGCCACCTATCACAGACTCTCCTGATGCTGCAAGAGCCGCGATCAGCAACGCTGCTCCGCCTCTCAGTTCTTCTGCCCGCATCCTGCGTCCTTTCAGTCTGCCTCCTCTGATTCGAACTTCCCGATCTCTGACCTCTATATCAGCTCCCATTCCGGCAAGCTCACTGCATATCTTAAAACGGTTTTCAAATATATTTTCTCTTATACAGCTTTCTCCCTCAATCGTAGCCAACACGGCAAGCAGCGGTGACTGAAGATCCGTAGGAAAGCCCGGATAAGCCTTTGTTTCCAAAAACGGAACCGGAAATCTGACTCCGGCGCTATCCGCTACTAGTTTACCACTGTTCCATTCAAATTGTCCACCCATTTTCCGATATACTTCCAGGAAAGCATCGATTTCTCCCTCCGGCGCATTTTCAATTGTGATCTTTCCTCTGGTTGCCGCTGCCGCACAAAGATATGTTCCTGTCACGATCCGGTCTGCCGGAATCTCCACCTCAGTTCCATGAAGCGACTGTACTCCCTGCACACAGATACATTCTTCTCCTTCTCCACGGATCTTCGCCCCCATTTCTTTCAGGAATCTGCACAGCCAGATAATTTCCGGTTCTCTCGCACAGTTTCGGATCTGTGTTTCACCTTCTGCCAGAACTGATGCAAGCAAAGCCTGTTCTGTAGCGCCAACACTGATTTTTCTGAAACAGATTTCCGCTCCTTTCAGTTTCCTGCATGTCGCTTCTATTTTCTCACTGCTTTCTGAAATTTCAGCCCCAAGAGATTTCAATGCATACAAATGAAGATCTACCGGTCTTTTTCCGATCACACAACCGCCCGGATAGCCGATTGCACCTCTTCTCTGCCTTCCCAGAAGTGCTCCGAGCATAATTACAGAACAGCGCATTTTTCCTGTATATTCTGCTGATATTTCCGTTCCATCTGCTCGGCTGCAGTCCAGATACAGATCATGATTTTTCCAGCATGTTTCTGCACCCAGGTGCCTGAGAATTTCTTCCATATAAAAGACATCCGAAATTCTCGGACAGTTTTTCAGGACACATACTCCTTTCTGCAGCAATGAGGCAGCCATAACAGGCAATACTGTATTTTTTGACCCCTGAACCGTTATATTTCCTTTGAGACACTTTCCCCCGATCACGTGAATTTCATCCAAATGCTCCACTCCTACAGGGTCTCTTACAATTAGTATATGCAAAAAACAGACTTCCGTCACAGAAGTCTGTTCTTACACTTTCATCAATCTGGATATCTGAAATAACTGTTTCCTGAGATCACAGATTCCTTACATATTCTTTAAACATGTCACCACGCTGTTCATAATTATCAAACTGTCCCCAGCTTGCACATGCCGGAGAGAGCAGCACTGCATCACCTGGTTCTGCTTTTTCTGCACATACCTTTACGGCTTCTTCAAGATTGTCACAGAGAATGCACGGACATACACCAAGTCGTTCTGCTGCCTCTTTGATCTTGTCACGTGTCTGACCGATCAGTACAAGATATCGAACTTTCCCTTCAAATGCATTCAGCCACTCATCATAACTGGAACCCTTGTCATAGCCTCCACCGATGAGCAGCGTCGGACGATTCATAGCCTGAATTCCCTTGATCGCCGCATCCGGATTTGTTCCTTTGGAATCGTTATAGTATACAATACCGTTTTTCTCTGTTACATATTCAATACGATGTTCAACTGCTGTAAATTCACAGATGCTTTTTCGAATACTTTCTACCGGAACGCCCGCATAATATGCCATGGCAGATGCAGCCATAACATTTTCAAAATTGTGCTGTCCCAGAAGTTTCAGTTCTCCTGTATGTACCAGCAGAATTTCTCCCTCTGCTGTTTTCAGTATAATCTGATCTCCATCAAGGTAAATTCCCTCGTCAAGCTTTCTCACACTTGAGAAGTATACTGTCTTCGGAACGATATTTCGACCAAATTCACGAAGCACTTCATCTTCATAATTCAGAATGCAGAAATCCTCTGCAGTCTGATTTTTGACGATCAGCTCTTTGACACGGATGTATTCTTCCATTGTATGATGTCTGTTCAGATGATCTTCTGTTATATTCAGGATCGCACTGACTTTTGGTGTAAATTCGTCGATTGTCTCAAGCTGAAAACTGCTGATTTCGGCAACAGTCGTAGAATCCTCTTTCATTTCCAGTGCTTTTGATGTATATGGTGTTCCGATGTTTCCAACTACAAAAACAGAATCTTCCGCATCACTCATGATTTTTCCAAGAAGGGCTGTTGTTGTTGTCTTTCCGTTCGTTCCTGTAATTGCAAGAACTCTTCCCTTACCAGTGCGATATGCAAGCTCAACTTCCCCCCACACCGGGAGTCCCTGTTCATAAAATCCTTTTACCATCGGAATGTCCGTTGGAACACCAGGACTCAACACAACCAGATCCAGTGTTTTACGAACTTCCTCCGGAAGTTCTCCGGCATATATACTGACTCCTTCACAATTCGGGAGTTTCTTTAATACTGCTTCTTTATCAAGATCTTTGTTTCCATCATAAATGACGGGATAAGCTCCTTTTGCATTCAGAAGCTCTGCTGCACCAATGCCGCTCTTTCCTGAGCCAAACACCAGCACTTTTTTCCCCTGTAAATTCATTTCATTTCCTCCTTACAGTGCCAGAAGTGCAATCAGGCACATAACTGCAGTAATCACAGAAAATACTGCAACAATTCTTGTTTCAGACCATCCACACAATTCAAAATGATGATGGATCGGTGCCATTTTAAAAATACGTTTTCCATGTGTTGCTTTAAAATATGTTACCTGGATCATAACGGAAAGGACTTCTACCAGATAAATCAGACCAATCAGCAGAATAAACAGAGGCATCTGCATCATATATGCTGCACCTGCAACAAAACCTCCCAGCGCCAGAGATCCTGTATCGCCCATAAATACCTTCGCCGGATATACGTTAAACAATAAAAATCCCATCAGACCACCAACAACAGCACCTGTCATCGGTTCGATCCCACTTTCTGTTCCGATAGAAACAACTGTAAAGAATACGGCTACGATCAGTGTTACACTTGAAGCCAGTCCATCCAGTCCATCTGTAAAATTCACACCGTTTACTGTACCGATAACTGCAAAAAACAGTACCGGTATCGCAAGCCATCCAAGATTCAGATAATGATCCGGCCAGAACGGAATACGCATTGCAAGATCTATTTCTGTATAGTTCAGAATATAAAATACAAAAATACCGGTTACAACAACCTGAAGTCCAAATTTCTGCCATGCAAGAAGTCCATCTGAACGTCTTAAAACTACTTTCAGGTAATCATCCAGAAATCCGATGATTCCAAATCCAAGTGTCAGAAACAATACCGGAATAATTGCCGGATAATCTTTCACATAAAACAAAGAAGTGATCACCGCAGCAATCAGAAAAATCACACCACCCATCGTTGGGGTTCCTGCTTTCTTCAGATGTGACTGCACACCTTCCACTCGTTCTGTCTGTCCCATCTTGAGTTTTCTCAGGAACGGGATGATGACCGGTCCCAGAATCACACTGATTGCAAATGAGATCAGTACAGGAAATACAACTTGAATATTCATCCTTACACCTCTTATTATTCTTTCGTTTTTTATTACGTTTGATTATAAGGCTTTTTATCCGATTTATCAAGCCGCTTTATCTTTCTGTCAGATAAGAAAGACTGTTTTCAAATATGCTCCGCACCACCGGCGCCGCGATCGTTCCTCCATAATAAACTCCTTTGGGGTCATGAATAATGCAGAGGGCAAGGACCTGGGGATCATCTGCAGGTGCAAATCCCAGAAATGAGGATATATAGCGGTTTGCACTTCTTGGAAGAGTCTGAGATGTTGCTGTTTTTCCTCCGATCCGATATCCTTCCACAGACGCATTTCGGCCAGAACCTTCAGCTACTACCTGTTCCAGAATATAACGGACTGATTCAGAAATCTCTGATGGCAGAATTTCTTTTCCTTCTGCATACTCCAGTTCTCTGACGGTCAGACCATCTGATGACTCTACTGCAACCCCAAAATGAGGAATAATTTCTCTGCCGCCATTGATCAGTGCACTTACCGTTGCTACCAGACGAATCGGTGTAATCTGAAAAGACTGACCAAAAGAAACTGTCGCAAGCTCTACCTCTCCCATATTTTCAGCTTTATGCATGATCGTTCCCGCTTCTCCCGGAAGATCGATTCCGGTTTTTTCCATAAGATCAAATTGTTTAAAGTATCTGTAAAAATTTTCCACACCCAGTCTCAATCCAACTTCGATAAATACCGGATTACATGAATTCTCTGCTCCTTTTACAAAATCCTGCGCACCATGACCTCTTCTGTTCGCACAATGGATCCGCCTGTCCTCCACGATTTTATATCCGGGACAATAAAAAGAATCATTCAATGAGACTACTCCTTCTGCAAGTCCCGCTGCCATAGTAATGATCTTAAATGTCGATCCTGGCTCATATGTATCATTAAGGCATGGATTTCTCCACATCTGATTCAGAAGTTCCTGTTTCTTTTCCCCACTCACCCCTTCGATATTCTGTCCTGTATTCAGTTTGAAGGGTTCGTTCAGATCAAATTCCGGCACATTTACACAGGCATAGATTTCTCCATTCTGCGGATTCATAAGTAATATGGAAACTCTCTCTGCCTGTTTTTCTTCCATCACCTTCTGTGCTGCCTGCTGAACATACTTCTGAATATCTGCATTCAGACTGATTCGCAGATTATAACCCTGCTGTGGTTCTTTTCTGTTTTCTCCTTCTCCCTCCAGTTCGATTCCTCTTGCATCAGTTACCGTCAGTATCTTTCCTGCTGTTCCTTTCAGAATATCATCATATTCCACCTCAAGCCCGATAATTCCCTGATTATCACTTCCTGTAAAACCAAGTACTTTTGATGCAAGATTTCCCATCGGATAACAACGTCTGTAATCTTCATCTACTTTTATCCCCGCAAGCCCTGCATTTCTGATCACATCTCCGGTTTCTTTTTCTACATTTGTCTTTATCCGCTCTATCGAAGAAACCTTCTGCACCTTTTTTCTGATACTCTCTTCTGGTATTTCCAGCTTTTCTGCCAGAAGTGCTGTCACCTTTTCCGGTTCTTCTATCTGACTGTGTATCACAGAAATCGTACACACTGTTTTATTTGCAGCCAGTACTTTCCCTTTTGCATCCAGAATCTTTCCTCTGGCAGCTTTAATATCGCGTTCTCGCTCATGAAGTTCTTCTGCTTTTTCGTAATAATAATCTGACTGGATTCCCATAAGACAGATAAGTCTTATGATCAGTCCGGCCGTCAGTAACATACATATCACAAAAACAATTCCAACTTTTCTTTTATGAAAGGTATAATTTTTTTTCAAAAAAAATCCTCCAGAAAACAGTCTTAATAATATATGACTATTCTCTGAAGGAGATACTTATTTAATCCAGTCCGGCTTCCTCGTTTGTGATGCCTTCGCTTTCCATATCATTGTTTTCGACCGTGTCTGATTCATCTTCTTCCGGAGGCGCCGGTACATTTGTATCGGAAATTGCTTCTTTCAGAGAACTGCCTGTCGAAGAGGATGATGTGATAATATGTTCAGACATAATATACTGTCCATTATCATCCAGCTTATGTTCTCCATTCTCATTTAGCAGATAACCATTTTCATCAATACGGTTACCCTCCAGATCTACACGGTTTCCACTTCCATCAACAAGATTTCCCTGTTCATCCACACTGCTTCCGGATACATCCACCAGATGTCCCTTAAAGCCTTCCCAAAGCTCTGTTTCCGGAACACTTCCATCTTCTGATTCATCAGGTGCAACATTCAGATATGGCAGAAGTTCTGAAAGAATTCCCTGTGCAATATACTGTGGATATTTACTGTCTGCCTGTTCCTCGGCTTTTGGCTCATCCACAACCACATACATCAGAACCTGCGGATCATCTACAGGCGCAAATGTAATAAAGGAAACCAGGTACTTTCCGTTTCCTCGCGGAAGTTTTTCTGCTGTACCTGTTTTACCACCGGAACTATATCCCTGAACTTTCGACGTAGCACTCGTACCTTCCTGCACACTGGCCTGCATGTAAGTACGAATATCAGCCGATATTTCGGAAGATACTGTCTGTTTCATCAGAATCGGATCGAATTTTTTCACAGTAGAACCACTGCTGTCTCTGATCTCACTGACCAGATGGGGCTGATAATAGGAACCTCCATTGATAACAGAGCACATTGCATTGATCTCCTGAAGCATGGTACAGGTAAATCCCTGACCAAACGCAGAACATGCAAGCTCTGTCTCTCCCATTGTTTCTTCTGTATGAATAACACCAGAGCCTTCATTTGGAAGATCAATTCCTGTACGACTTCCAAAATTAAAGAGTGACTGTGCTTTCAGAAACTGTTCTGTTCCCATTTTAGCTGCAATCTGCATCATTGCATCATTGCAGGAATTCGCAATAACATCACGCAATGCCTCGGTACCATGCGCATCCGGCCATACCGCACATTTAATATACGTATCACCATTTGCCCCAAACAGCTGTCCGCCATCGCATACAAATGTATCACTCTCTGATATCTTGCCTTTCTCCAGAGCTCCACTCATAACGATCGGTTTCACAACTGATCCTGGTTCATAGGTTTCTGTCACACAGAAATTACTCCACATCGCATTCAGTGCTTCTACCGTATCTTTATCACTCATGGCAGAAATCTGCTCATCAGAATAAAGTCCGGAAAGATTTCTCGGATCATTCAGGTCGTATCTGTCACCACCATCCATCGCAATGATCTCACCGGTAGATGGCTTCATCACGATCACACCAATATTCTTTGCACCCATGGATTCTTTGAATCCATTGACATATTTCTCAACGATCTGCTGTGCTCCAACATCCAGGGTGGTCACAATACTCTGTCCGTCTTTCGGGTCAATGATTGTCTGTTCCACATCTGCATTATCATTAATATAACCGTACTGGCGTCCATCAGTCCCCATTAATGTACTGTTATAATAACTTTCCAGACCAACATCGGCAGTGTCTCTTGAAAGAGTAAAGCCAATCGTATCACAGGCAAGGTCATTGAATGGATAATTTCTCAGATAATCCTCTTCAAACCATACACCTTTGACATTTTTACGCTCTGCTTTCTGTGCGTCAGTCAGTTCACTGTCTTCTCCCGGGGAAGCATATTCTTCAAATGCTTTCTTTTTATCCATGGAAAGCTGTTTCTTCAGGATCTGATACTGACTGTTTCTGGTTGCCTCTGCCGAAAGAACTGAACGGACCTTATCTTCATCAAGACCCAGAACTTCTTTCAGTGCTCTTACGGTAGGTTCTATATAGTCTTCATCAGAATTTACTGTTTTACAGTCAAGTATGACTGAATACACCTTCTGACTGGTGGCCAGAATATTACCATTGCGGTCATAAATATCTCCCCGCTTTGCCGGAAGCGTACTGCTTTCATACTTCTGCTGCGCCTGCGTAAATACCTGTTTTTTATATTTTTTTCCACTGGTTGCATTAATATACGTAATTCTTCCCAGTAAAGCAACTAAAGCTAGCAGCACCACAGCAAACAGGCCTACTAGCTTTCCTCTCATCTGATGATTAATTTTTTTCTGAGGTCTTCTCTTGTTCCTCTTAACGGTATTGCTCAATGATCTATCACCTCTTAGTTTCAGGAACATCCTGATACTGTCTTACATAACTGTTACTTGGCATGGTATAAGTCTTTTTCTGATCATCCTTCGGATAATTCATTCCAAGACGTCCAATAGCCAGCTTCTTAATGGTATTCAGATCCACATCTGAAGTTACCTGACTTTCATATGCGTTATTGTCCTCTTTGATCTGTGACAATTCTGATTCCAGTGAAGCTACTGTTTTCATTCTGCCCGTCAACTCTGATTTTAACTGAAGATAGTTGACACAGCAAAAAAGCACTGCCACACTGACAACTGCAAGAAATATAACAAATCCTCTGCCCATGTTCTGAGCTTTTTCTCTGTTTCTCTGTACTTCCCGGCTGAGCTGTCGCGGCTCTGTCACCTTTTTATTTTCCCGCACATGCCGTGCGGTCTGCGCACCAGGCGCACGATACTGTCTGTCAGGTACCTCCTGCAGTCTTCGTACCGCATTCCCATCTACATACATTCCGCGGGCATTTCGTGCATTTGTTCTATTTTTTCTAGATGTGACTGCCCTGTTCGTCCTCTCCATCTATCTCTCACAACTTTCTATTATTACTTTATATCATCTTTCTTTCAAAGATTCTGAGTTTTGCACTCTTTGACCTCGGATTCTCTTCCATCTCTGTTTCACTTGGCAGAATTGGTTTCCTTGTGATTACTTTTCCTTTTGATTTCTTTCCACATACACATACTGGAAAATCAGATGGACATGTACATGGATTCTCATTCTTCCGGAAAATTGTTTTCACGATTCTGTCCTCAAGTGAATGGAATGTGATAATGCAGATTCTTCCGCCGTCATCCAGCAGATCGATCATTCCATCCAGAGAATCTCTCAAAACATCCAGCTCTCGATTCAGTTCAATACGAATCGCCTGGAATGTTCTTTTTGCAGGATGCCCTCCGGTCACCTGCATCTTCATCGGAATCGACTGACGAATAATTTCTGTCAGCTCTCCGGTTGTCTGAATTGGTGCCTGTGCTCTTGCAGCCACTATATGTTTTGCAATATTTTTTGCAAATTTATCTTCACCATAATCACGAATGATACGGTACAGTTCTCTTTCATCATAACCATTGACAATATCCGCAGCCGTGCGGCTCTGTCTCTGATCCATTCTCATATCCAGCGGTGCATCTACCCGATAGGTAAATCCTCGCTCTTCATTGTCTAACTGATAAGACGAAACTCCCAGATCCAGAACAATTCCATCAACTTTCTGAACTCCCAGGGATTTCAGCTCATTTGCCATGTAACAATAATTGCTGCGAATAATCTGAACTCTGTCGCCGAAAACAGACAGTCGCTCACTCGCAGCAACTATTGCATCTTGGTCCTGATCTATGCCAATAAATCTCCCCTTGGCAGAAAGTCTGCGGCACACTTCCTGTGCGTGTCCTGCACCTCCCAGAGTTCCATCCACGTAAATACCATCTGGTCTTACCCTTAAACCATCGATGGTTTCTTCCAGTAATACAGATTTGTGTTTAAATTCCATATCCGTCTCCTGTTGGATTTCTTTCCGGCGTAATGCTTATATGACAATACCCATCGCCTGCATCCCCTCTGCAATGCTGTTCATATCATCATAATCGCAATTCTCGCTCCACTTCTCTTTGCTCCAGATCTCAATTCTGTTGAGATTTCCTGTAAGTACAACATCTTTGTCCAGACCCGCAAATTCTCGCAATGTCTGTGGTACAAGAATTCTCCCCTGCTTGTCCAGTTCGCAGTTTGTTGCACCTGCCACAAAAAAACGTGTGAAGGTTCTGGCATTTTTATTTGTAAGTGGTAAGGCTCTGAGTTTCTCTTCAAAGGCTTTCCATTCATCCATAGGATAAACAGACAGACAACCATCCAGTCCTTTTGTCAGTATGAACTCCTCTCCCAGAAGTTCTCTGAATCTGGCAGGAATTATCAGACGCCCCTTCGCGTCGATTGAATGATTATACTCGCCCATGAACATCTAAACTCACCTACTCTCGTGAGATACGATTCTCCCCTTCGTATCTGCCGGCGGAAATGGATAAACATGCCACATTTCCTCCATTCGCCACCACTATTCACCACTTTCTACCACTTATACAGTAATTCTAACCTATTTACTTTGAAAATACAAGTGGGAATCGTAGTTTTTTTCCGAACAATTTTATACATTTTGGCTGTAAAACCGCTATATTTTACGATAGTATTACAGAAGATTTTCTAATTTTCAAAGTTGTTATTTTTTCTGATCATTGATATTTTCTCTCAATAACAAAGGAGGATTCTAAAAGAATCCCCCTGCACTGTTTCGTTATTTATACATTTCCGGCATCATCCTGTCCAGTTTCTGACTTAATTTCAACTGTCTCATCAGATCCTTTCGGCTCCTTATCCTGTGGTTCAGCCTCCTCTGCAGATTCAGAAATTTCAGTTTCTGCAGTTTCTTCTGTATGTTCTTCTGGATAATCTTCCATATCTTCTTCCAGATGTTCTTCTGGTTTTTCTGTATGCACTGGTTCTTTCGTCTGCTCAAAAATTTCTTTGAACTCATCCTGCACATTTTCGTAGTTATGAACTGTTTCCAGTCTGCTGCCTTCATTTTTTTCTTCAGCGGCATAACGCTCCTCTCTCCTGCGTCTGCTGACTTTTTCTCTCTTCTTTGAAAGGATTCTGCGCACTGTCGAAACAATGCCACAGATCAGAAAAAGTCCGATTGACACAGGCAGGGAAACTGGAATCTTTGTCATTGGAATATACAGCTTATCTGTACGCAGCCATTCGATCAGACATTTTCCCAATCCATATCCTGCAAGATATCTGAGAAATATTTCTCCCTCAAATTTCTTTCTTCGCGTGTAAATCATCAGCACCAGCAAAAGAAACAAACACCATACGCTTTCATAAAGAAACAGCGGATGTACCTGAATATATTCCATACCTCTGAAATTTACCAGATTCTTTTTCATAAGTCCGGTCACTGCACTGCTTTGCACACTGTCCATCGGAAGTCCCATTGCAAACAGACTGTCTGTATATTCACCAAACGCTTCTCTGTTAAAGAAGTTTCCCCATACACCTATTATCTGTCCACTCAGTAAACCCATGCATACAATATCTGCCATATTCCAGAAAGAGACCTTACAAAGTCTGCATATCAGAGCTGCAGCCAGTGCGCCTCCCAGAATTACTCCGTAAACAGCTATTCCGCCGCTTCGGATATCAAGCAGCATTTTCCATGACTTACCACTGAACTGCTCCCACGAAAATGCAATATAATACAGTCTGCCACCGATCACACCACCTGCCAGTGCCGCAATTGTCACGCCCAGACAGATATTCATACTCTGTTTCTGCCACTTTGCCAGCAAAAGAATCACCGTCATCCCGACAAGCAGACTTACTGCCATCAGAATTCCGTATATTGTTAGTTTAAATCCCAAGACTGAAAACGCTCTGTCCTCATATTCAAATAAAAATCCAAGATTTGGAAATCTTACTGTTATCTCCATAAAACCCCTTCATCATAATACGATTCACATTGTCATTGTCTTCAATACATTGATACAGATTTCAGATCATATCTTTAAAACTACTCTGCATTATACATTAAATCTGAACAGGATCACATCTCCATCCTGCACAATGTATTCTTTACCTTCCATACGCACAAGACCTTTTTCTCTTGCGCCCGCATAAGAGCCACAATCCAGAAGATCCTGATAGTTGACCACTTCTGCTTTGATAAATCCTCTTTCAAAGTCTGTATGGATCTTACCAGCTGCCTGCGGAGCTTTTGTTCCGATCTTAATTGTCCATGCACGTGTTTCATCTTCTCCTGATGTCAGGAAACTCATAAGGCCAAGAAGTCTGTAGCTTGCTTTTACCAGTTTCTCAAGACCGGATTCTTTGAGTCCCAGATCTTCCAGGAACATTTTTTTCTCATCGTCTTCCAGTTCAGAAATTTCTTCTTCAATCTCTGCACAGATAACAAATACTTCGCTCTTCTGCTCTGCCGCATATTTTCTGACTTCCTGCACGAATTCATTTGTTTCACCGTCATTTGCAAGATCATCTTCACTTACATTTGCTGCATAAATAACCGGCTTCCATGTAAGAAGATTATAAGTTCCCATCCAGGCTTCTTCATCTTCATTTTCCATTTCCATGGTGATCGCCATGTTTCCGTCTTCCAGATGTTTTTTGATTTTCTGCAGGAAATCAAGTTCTTTTGCAGCTTCCTTATCCATACGTGCGGTTTTGGTAACTTTTGCAATACGACGTTCCAGAATTTCAATGTCTGAAAAAATCAGTTCCAGATTGATTGTTTCAATATCTCTGAGCGGATCAATACTTCCATCTACATGAATGACATTCGGATCTTCAAAGCAGCGTACTACATGTACAATTGCATCAACTTCACGGATGTTGGCCAGGAACTGATTTCCGAGTCCTTCTCCTTTGGATGCGCCTTTTACAAGTCCCGCAATATCAACAAATTCAATTACTGCCGGTGTTACTTTCTTTGAATGATAAAAATCACCCAGAAGTTTCAGTCTTTCATCCGGAACAGTAACGACACCCACATTCGGATCAATTGTACAGAACGGATAGTTTGCTGATTCCGCTCCGGCTTTTGTCAGTGAATTAAAAAGTGTGCTTTTTCCTACATTAGGTAATCCTACGATTCCAAGTTTCATATCTCTATAGTTCTCCATTTCGTTATTTTATTAGATTTTATGCAACTGTTCAGTACCTTCCCAGTCACGATTCAATATTGGTTTAAGTTTATCACACATCTGATAAAGTTTCAATTGCTATGATATCATCTCCGAGCTGCGTTCCTGTAAAATGGTTACTGTTCACTCCCGGCATCTCTCAGAATAAATTTATGAATGATTTCTGCCACTCCATCATGATTATTGTCGTGTTCTGTCACATAGTTTCCATATTCTGCAATTCCCGGAAATGCATTACACATGACAGCGCCTACATGAGCAGCTTTCAGCATTTCCACATCATTCTCTGCATCTCCTGCTGCCACAGAATTCTCGATCGGAATTCCAAGATATTCACAAAACCAGCGAACCGCAAAGCCTTTAGAGATTCCTTTCGGAACAATTTCCTGATAACAGTCATTTGAAAAAAAGCTGTGCACTTCCCCCGCATACTGCGAAATTACCTCTTTCCGAAAAAGATCATTTTTTTCTCTTTCGTTTGACGGTGTGATGGCGATCAGTTTATATGGATCTTCCGGAACCACATCTGCTGCACACTCTACAATCTTGTATGGCAGACGGTTACGTTCTGCATATTTATGAAGTTCCTCAGTATCTCTTACCGAAAGAATATGAGTGTCTGAATAACTCTGGATATGAAGGTCTCGCTTTAAGGCTTCTTCAATAATCTTTGCGGCAGTTTCCTTTGAAAAAGTTTTTCCGTAAACCGTTTTTTTGTGGTAAGGATCATAAATCTGACCTCCGTTAAAACAGATCACATAACAGCCCTCTTTGTCCAGACCGGCTTTATGTGCGCAGACACTTGCGCTTGCCAGCGGACGTCCGGTGCAAACCACGATCTTATGTCCATGAGCCAGAGCTTCATCGATTGCAGCCTGATTTCCCGGAGTCACCTCTTTGTGATCATTCAGCAAAGTGCCATCCAGATCCGTAAATAGTATTCTTGTATCAACAGACATTATGCATTACTCCTCCATTGTTTCCTCGCCACTGTATTGTTACATACAGCAGATTATTACCTGTGAACAGTTGTAATTATTTCAGATAATCTCGTATTTTCTCTTCGTTCAGTTTCTCCCCTATGACGATCAGCACATCCTGACCTGCTTCGATTGGTTTCAGCGTTATATCATGATGCGTGGCATTCAATTCCAGCCACTGTTCTCCATCTTTCAGAAATCCCTTGATTCTTAAAACTTCACCACAGCATCTGTCCTTAAAAATATTGTTGATTCCGATCTGTGCTTTCACTGCATCCACTTTTTCATCCATAAAGAATAATGTCTGAAAAAGCTCAGACTGATCCGCATACCGTTTCTCATAATCTTCGGCCCGATAACCGGACTCCATGATTTTTTTATAATCTTTTTCTGTAAAATCATCCCAGTATTTTGCAATTACTTCATCATTCAGAACACGCGGACAGTGAATCTCACTCAATGCACGATTCAAATGTGCAACTGTTTGCTGAATTACTTCATCTGATACACTTTGTACTTTACTCAAAAGCACACACCCAGCACTGGCAGCTTCTGAAGCCAGTACGTAGTCTGCTTCTTTTGAAAGTTGCTCATCCAATCCTGCATCCACCACTGAAATCACATTTCCAATCTGATACCAACGATCCAGCGGCTCCTCATGAAGTGCATCAAAAAAATCATCCACATCAAAAATTCCGGATGGCTCGATCAGCACTCTGTCATAACCGCACATTCCCATCGCAATCAGCTTTGTTTTGAAACGTCTCCGATAACAATCCCTGTCACAGCCGCCTGCCACCATTTCCAGTTCACAGTTCTCTCCTTCCAGTTCTCTCAGGAGCATCATATCCACATTGATCGCGCCAAAATCATTCTCGAGAATACCAATATTTAACCCCTGGTTTATCAGATAACTGGCATATTTTTTTATAAATGTAGTCTTTCCTGATCCGAGAAATCCTGTGATCAAATCTACTTTTACCATTGTTTTTTTCCTGTATTTCTCTAACTTATGTCTTTTCTGTTTCTGTTGTTAAAATCTTATATATTCAATTCTTTTCGCATATTTTCCGCAAAAATACGATGTCCTTCTTCCGTAAAATGAACGCCATCATAAATTGTCGGAATTTCCCATTCACTGGCATCTGTAAAAGCAATACCCAGACGCGCAGCAGTTCTTTTATATTCTTTCCCAAGATTATGCGATTCTGTCACAAGTTCCGGTCGATCCACCCACTGTCCTTCCTGCATCGCCGGAGGTGCCACCAGACGAAGCCGCATTTTTCTGCTCGCAAGCCCGGCTTCTTCCATCATTCGTTTCAGAAAACGTTCCATTCTTTTGGCCACATCCGCCGCTGTAAAATCAGGATTTTCCAGCAGATCATTTGTTCCCAGCATAACCAGGAGCCAGACAGAATTCGGTTTTCTGTGCCAGTCACGTACCTGCTGACAGGCAAATTTTACCGTACTGACGGTATGTGGGATACTTCGGCCATTTACTCCATGATTTTCCACATTCCATTCTGTCTCATTATCAAGTATTCCCGTCCAGCGGGCATTCCTGGGATATCGTCCTTCATTTGTATCATGCGGATCATATCCATATGTATTTGAATCTCCGTAACAGATAATTGTTCCCGGCATCTTCTTATCCTCTTTTCTGTAGATTCGTTAACGAATTCCTATATACCATACCAACACAGCCGCTGCTGCCTCTGCAACCAGGATCAGCGGAATACCGACATAAAATTTAGGTTTTCGTGTTTTATGATGAAAAATACTCATCGCGGCCAATGCCCCTACACCACCACCGAGTGCGGCTATTCCCAGAAGAGTTTTTTCCGGTATTCTCCAGGCATGTCTCTGAGCTCTTCTTTTATCCGACTCATATAACAGAAATGCAATAATATTGACTCCTATCAGATAAAAATATAAACACTTTATTATCGACATAATGCTCCGCCTCCTTGAATTTTATACCGGGATTTCTGTCAGATCAATCAGTCCCTTGTCATCAGCATCAGCAATGTACCTGCCTCATACTCTACAATTGCTTCTTCTTCAACGATCTCATTGCTTACCGTCAGTCCACTGTCAGAAGCTTTCAGGCAATAATTATTCAGTGGATATTTGAATCCCTTTAACGTCAGCCCCGGCAGATTTCCTTCCAGTGAAAAAAAAGAAACATATTTTCCAAACTGTTCTTTCTTTCTGAGAATCGTGTGACTGCTGATCAGTTTCATATAATTCCACTGATCGATCAGAATAATATCTGCTCCTCTGTTTCTGCCATGTACAAGCAGTCCGAAATTTGCCATAAGATGATCGATCCTGTTTCCTGTTGCACCCAGAATCACAATTTTTTCAGCACCACGATCAATTGCAAAATTTACGGCAGACTGCGTATCTGAGTCATCCTTTTCAGGTTTCAGATATATGATCTCTGTATCTGTCAGTGTTGCAAGATAATCTTTTCCTGCTGCAGAGAGACTGTCAAAATCACCGACTGCTGCATCCGGTTTCCATTCTGTTCCTTCAAAGAATTCTACTCCCCTGTCAGCAGCAATCAGCCTTGTATTTTTCTGTTTGTTTTTCTGTAAAAAATCGAGGGCAAAATCTCTCTGGATCGTGCCCCCGCTTACGATGATCACATCTTTCATGCTTTTCCTCAATCAATCTCTGATTTAATATCGTCCATTTTATTCATAATATCATGAACATTTGTTTCCAGATCACCATTGAATACATAAGAACCTGCGACCAGAAGATTTGCACCGGCTTTCATAACAGTTTCCATAGTTTCATCATTGATTCCACCATCTACCTGTATATCCACGTTCAGTTCTTCTTTATCGATCAATTCTTTCAGTTCTACGATTTTCTCTGTACATTCCGGAATATATTTCTGTCCGCCAAATCCCGGCTGTACTGTCATGATCAAAACCATATCTACTTCATCCAGAAGATGGCTGATATCATTTACTGGTGTTGCCGGTTTGATAGACACACCAACTTTTACACCGGCATCTCTGATCAGTTCAATTGCTCTCTCCAGATCCTCGCAGGCTTCTGCATGCACAGTAATGGAGTCTGCACCACATTCCACAAAATCCTGAATATAGCGTTCCGGTGCTGAAACCATCAGATGCACATCAAAAAACATTTTTGATTCTTTACGAATAGAACGGATTACCGGCATTCCAAATGATATGCTCGGCACAAAATCTCCATCCATAACATCAATGTGAAGCCATTCTACTCCGGCTTTTTCCAGAGTCTGAATCTGTTCACCCAGACGGTTAAAATCCGCTGATAAAATCGAAGGGCACAATCGATATTCCATTTAATTAATATCTCCTTTTCTCTTTCAATTCTTCATATAAACTAAGATAATCTTCGTATCTGAGACTGCTGATTTCTCCGTTTTCCAGTGCTTCTTTTACTCTGCATCCCGGTTCATGGATATGTCTGCATCCCTGAAACCTGCATGCATCTTCGTATTTTCGGAATTCCGGGAAATATTCTTTCAGTTCCTGTTCTTCCATATCTGTAAGATAAAGCGAGGAGAATCCCGGTGTATCCATCAGAAAAGTATCTTCTCCTACAGGGATGACCTGCGAATGACGAGTCGTATGACGTCCTCTTTTCAGCTTTCGGCTGATTTCGCCGGTCTCCATCTGCACTTCTCCCTGCAGCAGATTGGTCAGAGAGGATTTTCCAACTCCGGACGGACCTGCTACAACAGTTGTTTTTCCTTTGAGAATTCTGTGGATTTCATCAATTCCGTCCTGCTCCAATGCACTTGAAAGAATCACCTGATAGCCACAGTTGCGGTATATTTCACAAAGTGCTTCTGTTTCTTTCTCTTCCGCAAGATCTTTTTTGTTAAAACATATCACAACCGGAACTCCTGACTGCTCCATCATAATAAGAAAACGGTCCAACAGCATGAAATTAGGTTTTGGATTTTCCATTGCAAAAATCACAAATGCCTGATCAACGTTGGCAACTGCCGGACGAATCAGGGAATTCTTACGCGGAAGAATTCTGATCAGATTTCCTGTCTGTTCCTGTTCATCCAACACTGTAATTTCTACATTGTCACCCACAAGCGGTTTCTGGTTATCTTTGCGGAAAATCCCCTTTGCCTTACATTCATAAAGCACATCATCTTCTCCGTATACATAATAGAAACCTGCAATTCCTTTGATAATTTTTCCCTGCATGTATTACTCTGCCTTTTTGAAGGTGATCGGATACTGTCCCAGCTGCTGGAAGTTTCCATTAATCACTTCAGATACATACAGTGTTCCTTCACTGACACCAGGTGCTCCTGTAATATCCAGTGTGTATGGGAAGGTGATTTTCTCTCCATCAACTACTTTTGTAGATGTCGTTTCACCATTCACTTCCTGAATGAGTTCCAGACGAATTGCTCCTCCCTGATATCCGGTCGGTGTATTCAGCGTCTGTGTACATTTCCAGATTTCACCATTGGCTGCCGCTGCACTCTGCTGTGCAGTGTTCTCTGTACTGCTCTGTGCCTCTGTTGTGTCAGAAGACGGCGCTTCATTTCCACTGCTTACAACAATTTCTATTGGCTGATCCGGATCTGCATATTCATCAGCTTCCGGACTCTGAGAGATAACTTCTCCTGCTGCCACTTCGCTGCTCTGCTGTTCTGTTACCTGAATATCTGTCCATTTTCCAAGAGTAGTGATCGCATCATTTTCTGTCATTCCAACAACACTTGGTACAGAAACACTATCACCCCAGTCCAGGCCACGGCTGACGATCAGTGTTACCTCATCACCTGCTGTTGCACTGCTTCCTGCAGACGGTGTAACAGAAACCACATATCCCGGATTTACAAGTGGATAACCACTTCCGTCATCCTCGCTGTATTCTTTTTGTATTGTTACTTTCAGGCCAAGATCTTCCAGCGTCTGCTGTGCGTCAACACCGGTTTCACCTGAAAGATCCGGTATAGTAACTTCCTGCTGCCCTTTACTGATATAATATTTCAGAGTTGTATACTGTTCGACTTTTGTTCCTGCCGGAATATCCTGAGAAGAGATTCGTCCTTTTTCCTGTGTGGAGTTTTCTTCACCCATCATCTGTTTGCCCAGTTTTTCTTCTTCCAGAAGAGCTGCTGCTTCTTCCTCAGTCTTTCCTACCAGAGCCGGTACTGTCACCATTCCGTCATCATCTGCCACGTTTGCATCTGAAGCTGCTTCCTGTTTACCAGTCTGTTCTTCTCCGCCTATAATACCTGCAGCCTTGCCAATAAAGAAAATAACTGCAACCAGAATTACTGCACCGGCAAGCAATGCCAGAATTGTGAGCCCGCTGTTTGGTGCTTTAGGCTTTTTGTTTGCTTTGCCTGCTTTCTTTTCTTCACGTCTTCGACGAAAATCCTCTTCGTATTCTTCGTCGTTGTTATCGTAATCTGTATCATAAACTTCTTCTTCCAGATCAGCTACTTCCGGCTTACGCTGTGCTGTGCGATTCTTTGAAGTATGTTTGATCTCACCAAGTTCTTCATCTGAAATCACTACGGTCTTCGCCTCATTATCTACAGAAGATAATTTTACAAAGTTCCCCTGTGGATCAATAAGTGAATGTTTCAGGTCAGCGATTACATCTTCCATCTTTTCATAGCGTCGATTCACGCTCTTCTGTGTACATTTCAGAATGATCTGCTCCAGACTGTGCGGAAGATCTTCTGTATATACGCTCGGCGGCACCATTTCTTCCTGCAGATGTTTGATTGCAATTGCTACAGTTGTATCGCCATCAAATGGTACACGTCCTGTAACCATCTCATACAGTGTAATACCAAGCGAATAAATATCACTCTTTTCGTCACTGTATCCGCCACGCACCTGTTCCGGAGAACTGTAATGCACAGATCCCATCACATTGGAACTGATCGTATTGGAAGATGCTGCTCTTGCAATACCAAAATCCATGACCTTGACTTTTCCGTCTGTTGAAATAATGATATTCTGCGGTTTTACGTCACGATGAACGATTCCGTGATTATGTGCTGCTTCCAGCCCCATCGAAACCTGAATGGCAATACTTGTTGCTTCTTTAATAGAAAGCTTACCTTTCTTTGCAATGTATTCCTTCAGAGTAATTCCCTCAATCAGTTCCATGACGATATAGTATACACCTTCGTCATCACCGACATCATATACATTAACGATATTCGGATGTGTCAGCCCTGCTGCTGCCTGTGCTTCACTCCTGAATTTGCGGATAAATGTCATATCCTCTCTGAATTCCGGTTTTAATACTTTTACTGCCACAAAGCGGTTAAGTTTGTGATCTTTTGCCTTATACACATCGGCCATTCCGCCAGTGCCTATTTTGCCTAATATTTCATAGCGTTCTGCTATGATCATTCCCGTCTTTAACATTTTTCTACCTCGTTCGTGAATGGTTCCACCAGTATGACTGCTATGTTATCTTTCCCACCGTTCTGGTTCGCTTCTTTCAGAAGTCGCTCCCCCTTCTCCGACAGGTTTTCTGTCTGATCCAGTATAATCTGCTCTATTTTACTGTCCTCTACCATATTGCTCAGACCATCGGAACACATAAGAATCGTACTGTCCGGTTCCAGTTTCAGGTCAAAAAAGTCAATATCTACGGTTCTCTCTGCGCCAAGCGCCCTGGTGATGATATTTTTGTCCGGATGATTTCTTGCCTCTTCAGGCTTGATCTCACCCATTCGAACCATTTCCTGCACCAGTGAATGGTCCTTCGTTACCTGATGTATTTGTTCCTGGACCACATACAGACGACTGTCTCCCACATTGGCCACATATGCATAATGACCAACAACTGTACAAACCACCATCGTCGTTCCCATTCCTCGCAGGTGTTCTTCCTGCCGGGCGCGCTCCAGAATCTCCGTATTTGCAGTCTCAATGGCATGACGAATAACCTTGATAGGGTTGAAATCCGCATCTCTCTGAATCTCGCCCACCAAAGTCTGAACTGCATGCGAAGAAGCATAGTCTCCTGCATTGTGTCCGCCCATACCATCAGCAACGACAAACAGATTCGGAAGATTTCCAACCGGGTTTGCGGAAACGAACACATAATCCTGGTTCATTTTCCTTTTCTGCCCTACATCCGTAGCTGAATATACCCTCATGTCACTTCTCACTTTCTGTTTTTTCCATGTATCTCTTTCTTAGCTGACCACAGGCACCGTCAATATCGCTGCCCATTTCCCTTCTAATAGTACCATTTATTCCACATTTTTCAAGATTTTTTTTGAAATTCTCCACCGCCTCACGCGTAGAACGGACGAAAGAACGTTCTCTGACCGGATTGACCGGAATCAGATTTACGTGGCAGTTAAGTCCCTTCAGACGGCCCGCAAGCTCCTGTGCATTCTCTTTGCTGTCGTTTACTCCTGCAACAAGGCTGTATTCAAAAGTAATCCTGCGTCCTGTCTTGTCAAAATAATTTCTGCATGCTTCCAGAAGTTCATCGACAGAATATTTATTTGCGATCGGCATAAGTTCCCGTCTTTTTTCATCGTTTGGTGCATGAAGTGAAACGGCCAGTGTCATCTGCAGCTTTTCTTCTGCCAGTTCATAAATTTTCGGAACAAGTCCGCATGTTGAAACTGTCAGGTTTCTCTGACTGATATGAATTCCGCCTTCTTCTGTCAGAATATGAATAAAACGAAGAAGATTATCATAATTATCAAGAGGCTCTCCGGTTCCCATCACAACCACATTGGATACTCTTTCTCCAATAGATGTCTGAATCCGGTATATCTGATCAAGCATTTCTGACGGAAGAAGATTTCTTGTCAGTCCGCCAATTGTTGATGCACAGAATCTGCATCCCATACGGCATCCGACCTGTGATGAGATACAGACTGAATTTCCATATTTATATCGCATAAGAACACTTTCGATCACATTTCCATCAGAAAGACGAAACAGATATTTTCTTGTCCCGTCAACCCTGGAAGTCTGTACATCCAGGATTTCCAGTGCAGTGATCGGATAATCTGCAAGCTTCTGTTTCAGACTCTTTGGGAGATTTGCCATCTCGTCGTAGGATGTTACAAGATGTTCATGCAGCCAGCTGTAGATCTGTTTTGCACGAAAAGGCTTTTCTCCAAGCTGCATCATCAGTTCCTTAAGCTCATCTGTTGTCATTGATTTAATATCTGTCATACTTATTTCCTTCTGAATCTTGCAATAAAGAAACCATCTGTTCCATGTACACCCGGAAGCATCTGAAGATATCCCAGAGCAGTTGTTTCTGAATGAAGTTCCTCAGGAATATACTCGTCAATACTCTCCAGCTTAAATGGATGGTTATTCATAAACCACATCATATTTTCTTCATTCTCTTCTTTTGCAACTGTGCATGTGCTGAATATCAACACCCCTCTTGGCTTTACATATTCCGCTGCTTTATCAAGAATTGTTCTCTGAAGGATTACCAGTTCCTCTTCCTTCTGAGCTGTTGAACGATATTTGATCTCAGGTTTTTTGCCGATAACTCCATATCCTGAACACGGCACATCGGCAAGTACAATATCTGCCTTACATTCTGATTCTACATCAAAAACTGTAGCATCCTGTACTTTTGCCTGCACATTGATCGAACCTGTTCTGTGAATATTTTCTTCTATCAGATTGACTTTGTACTGGCTGACATCACGTGCGTCTACCGTTCCATAGCCTTCCATCTTATCTCCCATATGAAGGCTTTTTCCTCCCGGTGCAGCACACATGTCAATTACATAATCACCCTTTTGCGGATTTGCGATTTCTGCTACCAGCATGGAACTGACATCCTGTACCACCATTTTTCCCTGAATAAAAGCATCAAGCGCCAGAATATGATTGTACCCTGAAATATGTTTTGCATAAGGAAGATAATGTGCCTGTTCAACCTTTACCCCCTGATTTTTCAGGCTTTCACATATTTTATCCACAGAATTAAGATATGTACGGCATCGTACGGTTACCGGCTTTTCTTTCAGAAAATCCGCAAGCATTTTTTCGGTTGTTTCCTCTCCGTAGTCCTTCAACCAGCGATTCACCAGTTCTTCTGGCATGGAATAACGCACAGAAAGATATCTCTCAAGATTCTCTTCCCTCGATGGATATTCCAGTTCATCCAGCTGTCTGGCCACAGTACGAAGTACTCCGTTTACAAACGGTTTCAGATTATAAAATCCTTTTTTCTGCGCCAGCTTTACGGCCTCATTGCAGACTGCGCTGTCTGGCACGCGATCCATAAATTTCAGCTGATAAACCGCACTTCTCAGAATTTCTCTGATTGGTGGTTTCATCTTATCTACCGGAATTTTTGAAAAAGAATCTATGATGTAATCTATCAGAATCCGGTATTCCAGTGTTCCCTCACAGACTCTTGTTATAAAGGCACGTTCCTGCTTTGGCAGAAACTGGTACTTCGACAGAGCATTACGAATCGCAATATGGCTGTGTTCTCCTTCTTCATCAATCTGAAGAAGAATCTCCATGATCATTTCCCGTGTATTGATTCCACTAGTCATCTCGTCTTCTTCCTCCTGAAAGTATCAAAAGTCTCAGAAGCTGCAGTACAGAAGCAGCCAGAGCTGCAACATAAGTCATTGCCGCAGCCGTCAGGACTTTTCTTGCTCCTTTTGTTTCATCTGCACCAAGAATTCCTGTGCTCTGAAGCATTTTCAGTGCTCTGGAGGATGCATTGATCTCTACCGGAAGTGTCACAAGCTGAAAGAGAACTGCCAGTGAAAAGAGCACAATTCCTGCTGTTACCAGTGGACTGATTCCAGAAATAAGGCCGATCAGAAATAACGGCCAGGACAAGGTACTTCCAAAATTTGCAATCGGAACAATCGCACTTCGAAACTCCAGCGGGGCATAGCCGATTGCATGCTGAATGGCATGTCCACATTCATGTGCCGCAACTCCTACTGCTGCCAGAGATGTCTTGTTGTAAATATCTTCTGAAAGACTGACTGTCTTTGTTCTTGGATCATAATGATCCGTCAGACTTCCGGAAATTGCTCTCACATGTACGTCAGTAATTCCAGCAGCCCGCAGTATTCGCTCTGCTGTCTGTGCCCCTGTCAGACCGGACGCGCTTCTTATTCTCTGATAATAGGAAAATGTACTTTTCAGTTTTCCTGATGCTGCAAGTGACAACAGCATTCCAATAATAAGAAGCATATAGGTCCAGTCAAATCCATAGTATCCATAACCATATCCGTACATCCACATCACTCCTTATGATCTTTGAGCATAGTTCCCTCAGTTACCTGGTATCCACGAAGAAAAGCATCTGTTTCCATTCGTTTTTTGCCTTCCAGCTGTACTTCTTTAAGAATCAGTGCATCCTTCCCGCATGCAACATGGATTCCGGATTTATCCACACCAATAATAGTTCCCGGAACTGTTTCCTCACCTTTTGTATTCTCAACGGCACATTTCCACACCTTTAAGGTTTTTCCGTTCAGAAATGTATAAGCACTTGGCCACGGATTCAATCCGCGTACCAGACGTTCCAGTTCTTCTGCGCTTTTTGAAAAATCCATAAGTCCCATCTTTTTGCTGATCATAGCTGCATACGGTGTCGGACTTTCTTCTGGCTGTTTTGTATAAACCGCTGTTCCATCGACAATTGACGGAATTGTTTCAACAAGGAGTGATGCTCCTGCCTCTGACAGTTTATCAAAAAGACTTCCTCCTGTTTCATCCTCAGCAAGCGGTACGACTGCCTGCGCGATCATATCTCCGGTATCCAGTCCTTCTCCCATTTTCATGAGTGTTACTCCGGATTCCTTTTCTCCATCGATCACAGCCTGCTGAATCGGCGCTGCGCCTCTGTATTTCGGCAAAAGTGACGCATGTATATTCAGACATCCATACTTTGGCATATCCAGTATCGTTTTTGGAATGATCTGTCCAAAAGCTGCTACTACGATCATGTCCGGCTCCAGTTTGCTTAATGTTTCAATAAATTCCGGATCGCGCACTTTAAGCGGCTGATATACCGGAATATCATGTTTCATTGCCTCTTCCTTTACCGGAGGCGGCAGAAGAGTCTTTCCTCTTCCCTTCGGTTTGTCAGGCTGTGTCACTACAGCCACTATTTCATATCCGTTCTCTGCAAGTGCTGCAAGCGGCGGCACAGCAAAATCCGGTGTTCCCATATAAACTATTTTCATGTCAGTCTTCCTCATAATTTGTACTGTGAAGTTCTCCCTCTACCAGATCTGTGTACATTTTTCCATCCAGATGATCGAGTTCATGACAGAATGCACGTGCCAGAAGTTCTGTGCCTTCATAGATCACTTCGTTCATGTCTTCATCCATTGCCTTGACCTTAACATAATTTGGTCTGGTAACCTGACCTGCCATTCCAGGTACACTTAAACAACCTTCATCGCCTGTCTGCTCTCCGGATGTCTCAATAATCTCCGGATTGATCAGCACGATTGGCCCTTCACCTATATCGATCACAACAATTCTCTTCAGAATTCCAACCTGCGGTGCTGCAAGTCCAACTCCAAATGCCTCATACATGGTATCCAGCATGTCATCGATCAATGTCACGATCTTTGGTGTTACCTCTTTTACCGGTTTACTGACTTTTCTTAAAACCGGATCTCCTTCTGTTCTGATTACTCTGATTGCCATTTCATTCTTCCTCTCTTTTGTCTTATGTGATGTCTATACGAAATCAAACTGAATATATAATTTCCGGAATCCGGAATTTACTTCAATATATTTTTCTGTTTTGTTCTTTATATCCTGAAGCACCTGCTCATCTGCATATTTAAGATACAGGACTTTATGATAAATGTCATTAACTTTTCCCACTGACGCATATGCCGGGCCGATCACATGTACTTTATATTTTTCACTGATCCGCGAAATAAATCTGGCAAGATAGTCCATCCCCTGCTCCAGAAGCTCTGCATCTTCTCCTGATGCCAGAACAGAGAGCATATGTGCTGACGGGGGATAATCCATCAGTGTCCGATATGCCATCTCCTCCTGATAGAAAGCCTCATAATCCTGTTTTGCAGCTGCCTGAATACTGTAATGTTCCGGATGATAGCTCTGTATGATTGCTTCCCCGGATTTGCTGCCTCTTCCGGAACGGCCTACCGCCTGCGTCAGAAGCTGAAAGGTCCTCTCCGCACAGCGATAATCCGCTTCATTTAACGACAGATCTGCTGCCACAGCTCCGACAAGTGTTACATCCGGAAAATCATGCCCCTTTACGATCATCTGTGTACCAACCAGAATATCTGCTTCATGTGCAGCAAAAGCTGAGAGTATTCTTTCGTAACTGCCTTTGCTTCTTGTGGTATCATAATCCATCCGCAAAACTCTTGCTTTCGGAAAAGTCCTGTGCAGCACCTGCTCTATCTGCTGTGTTCCCGCTTTGAATCCTCCTATATAAGGTGATCCGCATACCGGACATTTTTCCACACGCGGCTGCTCATATCCACAATAATGACAGACCAGTCTGCCATTATTGTGCTCAGTAAGTGCCACATCACAATGCGGACACTTCAACGCTTCCCCACACGAACGACAGGAAACAAAACCGGCATAACCCCTTCTGTTCAGAAAAAGCACAGACTGTTCACCTCGCTCCAGACGTCGCTCAACAGCATTCTTTAAACTACGGCTGATTATGGATCGGTTGCCGCTTTTAAGTTCTTCTCGAAGATCCACTACAGACACTTCCGGAAGCGGTCGGTCCTCAAAACGGCTGGTAAGCTTCACCAGACAGTATTCCCCGTTTCTGCATTTTGTATATGCTTCAAGCGATGGAGTTGCAGACCCCATCACCAGATATGCATTTTCCATATGCGCCCTGTATTCAGCCGTTTCTCTTGCATGATATCTTGGACTGTTCTCGCTTTTGTATGTCTGCTCATGTTCTTCATCAATGATGATCAGGCCAAGCCTGGAAAAAGGTGTAAATAATGCAGAACGTGGTCCTACTATAATCTGGATCTCTCCACGCTTTGCTCTTTTGAACTGGTCATAGCGCTCACCTGCTGACAGTCTGGAATTCAGGACAGAAACCTTGTCTCCGAACCAGCCATAAAATCTGCGAACAGTCTGATAGGTCAGTGCAATCTCGGGGATCAGTACAATTGCCTGTTTGCCTTCATCTACAACCTGTTGGATCAGTTTCATATAAACCTGTGTCTTACCGCTGCCGGTCACACCATGAATCAGCACCGGACGGGGAGACTCTTTCTCCCATTCTCTTTCTATCTGAACCAGTGCATTCTTCTGATCCGGTGTAAGAACCGACAGCTGTTCCCGTGGAATATTGGCTCCGTCAATTGCCATACGGTAGACTTCATCCTGTGTCACCTTCACGATTCCCTGATCTATAAGCGGTTTCAGAACAGAAGATGTCATTCCCAGTTCTCTTGCTGCTCTTGTATAATCCAGTTTTGGTTCACGCAGCAATGCACGAAGCAATCGTGCCCTTGCCCTGCATCTTCCCTTTTCCAGTTCTTCCGCCAGTTCGGCTGCTTTCATCTCATCAGTATTCAGTATGACATATCTCTTTTCCTTCGCTTTGACCTTTTCTCTGACCGGAAGTACTGTTTTCAGTGCCTGCACCATCGTGGAACCATATCTGTTTTTCATCCATGCGGCCAGTGCGATCAGTCGTTCCTCTGTCGTTTCCTCACTGCTGCATATTCCATGAAGTTCTTTCATTCTTGACAGATCAAATGCCGGTTTCTCAGAAAGGCCTATTACATAGCCCTTTCTTTCGCGATTTCCGTTTCCAAAAGGAATCGAAACTACCATTCCAACCTGAATCTCTGCTTCCATCTCTTTCGGAACTCTGTACTGAAAACTGCGGTCAAGCTTCTCGTGGGATATATCCACAATGACATCCGCATAGATCATTTATCTGCTCTTTCTTTGTCCTCCTGCAGGATTTCCGCGATCAGAACTCTCTCATCCATGGCATATTTTTTGCCTTTGATCTCCTGATAGTCTTCATGTCCCTTTCCTGCAAGAACAATGATATCTCCCGGTTCTCCGTGGTGGATCGCGTAGGCAATTGCTTCTTTACGATCACAGATTTCCACATATTTTCCTGCTGTTTTGTTAATACCGATCTTGATATCATCAATAATATCCTGAGGATCCTCAAATCTTGGATTATCAGATGTGATGATTGTCAGATCCGCCAGTCTGCCTGAAACTTCACCCATCTCATAACGGCGTGATTTTGCACGATTTCCTCCGCATCCAAACAGACATACCAGACGATGCGGATGATACTCTCTTAATGTTGTGAGCAGACTCTCCAGTGCCATTGCATTGTGCGCATAATCAATCATCAGAGTGAATTCATCTGACACTTTGATCATTTCAATACGACCTTTGACTCTTGCCACTTTCAGTGCTTTGATAATATTTTCCTGTGATACCTGGAAATGACGGCAGATCGCAATTGCAGTCAGTGAGTTGTAAATGCTGAATTTTCCCGGGATATCAATCTCAACCGGAAATTCCATCAGCCCCTTCAGCTGATAAGAAATCCCAAGATAGCCTTTTCCACCAACCATATGTGCATCTTCGGCGCGCAGATCGGCATCCCTGGAAAATCCATACGTTTCCAGCTGACAGGTGTGACCCTGTATAATTTTTTCGAAATGCTCATCATCTCTGTTTACAATCCCCACACGGCACTGACGAAGCAACATGGATTTGCATCTGAGATAATCATCAAAATCCTTATGCTCATTCGGTCCGATATGATCTGGTTCAATATTTGTAAAAATACCATAATCAAAAACAAATCCCTGTGTACGATGAAGCATCAGTCCCTGTGAAGATACCTCCATAACAACACAGTCACAGCCTGCATCTACCATTCTGCGGAAATATTCCTGAACCAGATAAGATTCCGGTGTTGTATTACTTGCAGGAATAGTCTCTTCCCCAATGATTGCCTCGATGGTTCCGATCAGGCCTACTTTATATCCGGCATTTTCCAGAATAGATTTTACCATGTAAGTTGTTGTTGTTTTGCCCTTGGTACCGGTAATTCCAATTGTTTTCAGTTTTTCCGCCGGGTGGCCAAAATATGCAGCTGAAATAAAAGCCATCGCATAACGGGTATCCTCAACTTTGATCACCGTAACATCATCCGGAGCATCAACTTCTTCTTCAACAACCAGTGTTTTTGCACCTTTTTCAATTACATCCGGAACAAATTTATGTCCGTCCACAACTGCACCGCGAATACAGATAAACAAAGAATTCTCCTGTACTTTGCGTGAATCATATACAACAGTTGTGACTTCCTGTTCTGTACTGCCCTGACAGCAGGTATATTTCAACCCTTCCAATAATGTTGCTGCTTTCAAATTTATCTCCTCCTCTGCCTCAGGATATATTCGTTACAACATATACTCCATAACAGAATATCACAAACAGCTTTGCTTTTCAATGTCTGTAAAATGTTGTTGCTATTTCCTTCAGCCGGCAGTATAATGGAAAAGAATTAAAAACAGGGGAGCTGGCTGAAGCCGGCTGAGAGGAAACTGACTGGTTTCGACCCTTAACCTGATTTGGATAATGCCAACGTAGGGAAAATACCGAACACATTGAAAGAAGGTACCCTTACGGTATCTTCTTTTTTGTTTTCTGACAGTCTCCGTTGTCCATTTGATTTTCAGGTAGAACAGGAGGTAATAAAGTGATCACTCGTGAAACATCATCAACGCAAAAACTCGCCATTGCCGGTGTGCTGACGGCAGTTGCCGTGGCAGGAAGTCTGATCAGTGTTCCTGTTGCCGGAAGCAAATGTGCTCCGGTTCAGCATATGGTCAATGTTTTCGCGGCGGTAATGCTTGGTCCGTGGTGGGGGATCGGCATCGCCTTTTGTGCAAGTTTTATCCGCAACCTGCTTGGAATAGGAAGCCTGCTTGCATTCCCCGGAAGTATGATCGGTGCCTTATGCTGCGGTCTGGTCTTCCATTTCACACACAAATTAAGTCTCACCTGTGTTGCGGAAGCACTTGGTACCGGAATTCTTGGCGGTCTGGCCGCATATCCTGTAGCCAAATTACTTATGGGAATTGCACCTGCCGGATTTACCGTATATATGATTCCATTTTTTATTTCTACCTTTGCAGGCAGTGTGCTGGCCTTTGTCGTGCTTCGCATCTTTGAAAAAAGGTAATTAATTATGGAAGAAATTTTATTCAGGATTCATCAACATTCACCCAAAATCCATTGCATCACGAATCCTGTGACCATGCAGGATGTTGCCAACCTTCTGCTTGCAGCCGGGGGAAGTGCCGTTATGGGGCAGGATGAACAGGAAGTTGCTGATATTACCACATTTTGTCAGGGAACACTTTTAAACACCGGGGTTCCCGACACTGCAAAAATAAATGCCTGCATCCTTGCCGGACAAACCGCCAATCAGCTTGGACATCCAGTCGTACTGGATCCTGTCGGCATCGGTGCCAGCAGCTTTCGCAAAAAAGAACTTCAACGACTGCTGACTGCTGTACATCCCGATGCAATACGATGCAATCAGGAAGAAGCCGTCGTACTGTGTTCTCTCGTTTCTGAGACAGATGCCCCTCAGCTTCATGGTGGCGTGGAAAGTGTACTTGAGCTGGAAGAAAATACCTTGTACCAGACTGCTGTTCGTACCGCCCGGCTTTTTGACTGCACTGTTCTTATCACTGGAAAGCAGGATGTTGTATCGGATGGAACCAGAACACAGCTTCTGACAGGTGGTGATGACCGCATACGCAGAATAACCGGCAGTGGCTGCATGCTTTCTGCACTCTGCATACTCTTTTTAAGCACGGGAGTCTCTCCTTTTCAGGCCGTCTGTGCTGCCGGACAGCTCTGGCGTGAGGTTGCTTTTACAGCAGGTCAGCGAACAGACGCTTCATTCGGCGGTATCGGAAGTTTCCACGTACATTTATTTGATGCTCTGGAAGAAAAAACATTTAAACAAAAACTGGAGAAACACTTATGAAAATCACATCTGAACAGTTGAAACTGTATGCTGTCACAGACCAAAGCTGGCTGAAGCAGGATGAAACACTTTACAGTGTTACGGAAGAGCTTCTGAAAGCCGGTGTAACCTGTGTACAGCTTCGCGAAAAAAAGGCTTCTGACGAAGAGATTCTTCAGGAAGCTGTACTCTTAAAAAAACTCTGCGATCATTATCAGGTTCCCCTGATCATCAATGACCGCCCTGATCTCGCTCTGAAGGTCGGTGCTTCCGGTGTTCACGTCGGACTCTCTGATATGGGAATCCAGAAAGCACGTCAGCTTCTGGGACCGGATTATATCATCGGCGGCAGTGCCCACAATGTAGACGAAGCACTTGCTGCTGAGTCTGCCGGAGCTGATTACATCGGATGTGGTGCTGTCTTTGGAAGCACTACTAAGACCAATGTTTCACAGCTTCCTGTCGAGACGCTGAAAGCGATCTGCAAAGCTGTAAAGATTCCGGTAGTTGCAATTGGCGGGATCACGCACGATAATCTTCCATTACTTACCGGAACCGGTATTTCCGGTGCTGCTGTGATCAGCGCACTTTATGCACCGGATAACAAAACAGAAGCAGCGCGAACACTTCTTGATATTATCGAAAGGATCTGATCTTATGAAAACTGTACTAACTATCGCAGGAAGCGACTCAAGTGGAGGCGCCGGTGTTCAGGCAGATATCAAGACCATGATCATGAATGGAGTCTATGCCATGAGTGCGATCACTGCTCTGACCGCACAGAATACTACAGGTGTTTACGCTATTCAGGAATCAACTCCTGAATTTATCGATCAGCAGCTGGATTGTATTTTTACAGACATCTTTCCGGATGCAGTAAAGATCGGCATGCTCTCTTCAGCTGAAATCATGCATCACGTAGCCGATAAGCTGCGTCATTACAAAGCTTCCCATATTGTACTGGATCCTGTTATGGTCTCCACCAGTGGCCACCGCCTGATGAACAAAGATGCCGAAGAAACTCTGCAAAAAGAGCTCTTCCCTCTTGCTGAACTCATCACCCCAAACATTCCGGAAGCAGAAGCTCTCACCGGCATGCAGATTACAGATGTCTCTTCCATGGAAGAAGCAGCCCATACACTTTATGAGAAGTTTCATGTTTCCGTTCTTCTTAAGGGCGGACATTGCATCAACGATGCCAATGACCTGCTTTATACAGATGGACATGCCATCTGGCTCCATGGAGAAAGAATCGATAATCCGAATACTCATGGTACCGGATGTACGCTTTCCAGTGCGATTGCTTCCAATCTTGCAAAGGGATTTTCTCTTGAGGATTCTGTGCGCCGTTCCAAACAGTATCTGACGGATGCACTGAAGGCACAGCTGGATCTCGGTCATGGTTCCGGTCCGCTGGATCATACACTTGGTCAGAATAACAAATATAAATATAAATAAAATCACAGATAAGGAGATTTCAATATGACAACTTATACCACACAGATGGATGCAGCCCGCAAGGGAATCGTAACACCACAGATCAAAACTGTTGCAGAAAAAGAACATATGCCGGTAGAAAAAATGATGGAACTGGTAGCGGAAGGTAAAGTAGCGATCTGCGCCAACAAACATCATACCTGCCTGGAACCGGAAGGTGTCGGCAGCATGCTGCGTACCAAGATCAATGTGAACCTTGGTGTTTCCAGAGACTGTAAAGACTATGATATTGAAATGCAGAAGGTTATGAAAGCTGTTGACCTGGGTGCTGAAGCGATCATGGACCTCTCCAGCCACGGAAATACTCAGCCTTTCCGTCAGAAACTGACTCATGAATGTCCGGCAATGATCGGAACTGTTCCTGTTTATGACAGTGTCATCCACTATCAGAGAGATCTTTCTGAGCTTACTGCCAAAGACTTTATCGATGTCGTACGACTTCACGCTGAAGACGGTGTGGACTTCGTAACTCTTCACTGTGGAATCACACGTAAAACAATTGAACAGATCAAAAAACACAAACGTAAAATGAACATCGTAAGCCGTGGAGGCAGCCTTGTCTTTGCATGGATGAGTATGACTGGTCAGGAAAACCCATTCTACGAATATTTTGATGAGATTCTTGATATCTGCGAGGAACATGATGTAACAATTTCTCTCGGTGACGCATGTCGTCCGGGATGTCTTGCCGATGCAACAGACGTCTGCCAGATTGAAGAACTTGTACGTCTTGGTGAACTGACCAAACGTGCATGGGCTCACAATGTTCAGGTTATGGTTGAAGGACCGGGACACGTTCCGCTCGATCAGGTTGCTGCAAACATGAAAGTTCAGCAGACAATCTGCATGGGTGCTCCTTTCTATGTACTCGGACCTCTTGTTACTGATATCGCACCTGGATATGACCACATCACTGCTGCAATCGGTGGTGCTGTTGCCGCAATGAACGGAGCGGCCTTCCTCTGCTACGTAACACCGGCAGAACATCTTGCACTTCCTAATGTAGAAGATGTTAAACAGGGAATTATCGCCTCCAAGATTGCTGCTCATGCAGCAGATATTGCCAAGGGCATTCCGCACGCACGAGATATCGACGACAAGATGGCAGATGCCCGCCGTGTTCTTGACTGGGACGCTCAGTTTGAATGCGCGCTCGACCCGGAAACAGCTAAAGAAATCCGCAACGACCGTCTCCCTGAAGATGACCACAGCGAAGCCTGCAGTATGTGCGGTAAATTCTGTGCTGTCCGCAGCATGAACAAAGCGCTCTCCGGAGAATATATCGATATCCTTTAATCAGCACCTGCTGATCACATTTTAACTAAACTGAATCACATCTTGCTGCGAATCCAGCCTGCAGCAAGCAGGGAACCGGGGATCATTGCCAGCCACAAGAACGGCTGGTATGGATCTCCGGTTTTTGGATGTGAAGATGCCGGATAGCTTTCTCCAGCATTTAACGTTTCCTCATTGTCTGTATCCACAGAATCCTCTTTTTTCTCCTCAGCCTGTCTGATCTGAACCTTCGCCTGTGAAGACACTGTCTGATCACCAGTTTCCTGTGTCGTAACCGTCACCTCATTCAGAAGTTCCTGGTCTTTAATATCTTCCGGCAAGGTCACTATTGCCTGCAGTCCGAATGCGCTGCCCGGTGCAATCTTTTCAATTTTTGCCTTAGTCTTCGATTTATTCAGCACAACTCCGTCTTTTTCCAGAAATTCTACCGGCACATTTCCAAGCTGAAATCGTTCCGTTGTAATAACCGAATGCAATGTCCGCTCCCCGGTATTTCTGATACATATCTGAAACAAAATCTTGTCCCCCGGTACAGCAACTGATCGATCGGCTGTTTTTGTCACCTCAACAGCAGCTTTCAGTGGGATCACTTTCTGATCAGTTATAATTTCTTTCCTGATCTGTCTGCAGTTTTCACTTTCCATTTCATCAGTTTCTGCGGTCGCAGTGAGTTTCATGGAGAGTGATTCCTTCTGTTCTTCCGGAATTCTTACTGTCAGATATGCAGTTTCTTTTATTCCAGCATCCAACGATTCCATCCTGGCAATATTTTCAGATGTATCTGCTTCCATTACGATTTTCTTTCCTGACCATTCCCCTGTCATGGATTCCTTAAAAAATTCATAATGCAGTTGAATGTTTTTCAGCATTATTTCGCCCGTATTTTCCAGTATCACTGTATAGACCAGATCTTTTCCTGCTTTTACAGTGTCTTCATCCGTCTCTACGCGAATTTCAAGTTCTGCTGTTTTCAGATTTTCTTCTGGCTTTTCTTCCGAAGAACCATCTGATAATGTTTCATCGTTCTGTGATGTATTTTCTTCATTCGATTCTGTTTCAGGTTCATTTTTTCCGTTATTCAGATTATCTTCCTGTGATCCGGAGTTATCCGTTATCTGCTCTGTATCAGATAATTCCACAATCTCGTCCGGCACAGGTTCTGAAAAAGTTTCCTCTGTTTCTTCGTTATCCACATCCGTTTCCATCAAAATCATCGGTTCTTCCTGCGCATATACGATTACATTCACACCTCCACAAACCATCATTCCGGTCATAAAAAAAGCCACGCCTAATGCACTCAGTTTTCTCCATATTCTATTTTTCATATACTACTCCTTTTGTAACGGAATTAACGTGCAGCATCTCCCTCAGGGCATAGGCATCTCCCCTTTCTTTACATATCTTCATTGTTTCTGGGATCGTTGTCGAAACGACAATAGAAAATATGAATTCCATAGAAGTGGAATCCAGACATTATTCTCCAACAGACCTTGCCGGAGACTTACATTCTAACATGTATTATGTGAAAT